>Ga0306901_1000046_pt1 | contig 68190 bp, 96 predicted proteins | sample AntRauMFilla3767_FD_190431 | JGI IMG/M metagenome (GOLD analysis project Ga0306901, IMG submission 190431) | Saline lake microbial communities from Rauer Islands, Antarctica - Metagenome Filla 3 #767 (v2) (version 2) | ecosystem: Environmental > Aquatic > Non-marine Saline and Alkaline > Saline ... | reverse complement strand
ATTTTTTTGTGAGCCGTCTTTCGTTCGTATAACTTCCGAAGGCCCCAGTACGCCACGGACGTAATGCAATTACGAAAAGCGTCTCGCTGTCTCCACAGAAAATAGTTGTTAACCTCAGAGGGTGGTAGCACAAAAACCCGACAATCAAATACCGCCTCCGTTTCTACCCCGTGCAGGGCCATTTCTTCATCGGCCTCAACCGTCGTATAATCCGTAATCAAACGCTGAATATGCTCGGCGACCTGAGCGAATTCCCCCATGGCCTCGTTATAATCGCGCTTAAAAGTGATTCCCTCCTCCAACTCTTCTGCATCGTTGTGGTCAATCCCGAGCCAAATATCGTCGGAGAGGTCCAACAAATCCTCGCCGGTTTGCTCGAGACTGCTTAATATTTGGCTGATTCGCTCTCGCTTATTCATCTACTACTCCATCCACGTCTCAATATTTTGTTGGCTTCGACTTCTGGCGAATAGTCATACCTCCTTAACCACCTTTTTCACCTTCCTCACTGCTTGATCCGTGCGAAGTGCATACTCAAAATAATTTCCCTTTGAGATAGCCTTTAACTGCCCCTCTTCCACTCCCATCTCAAGCGCCGCTTCCAACACGTCATGGTCGAGACTCTTCCCATCCCCATCAGCATTAGGGCAATACTTCGCCTCCATTGCCTCAGCGATTTTATTGCGACTCAACTTTTGCACCGGTTCCATCACCGACAACGCGCGCTCCAAAAATAAACCTAATTCATATCGATACCGCTCTTCATTTAACTCGCCCATCCGGCGGTAGACATCCCGCCGTACTGTTTCAGGGGGCACAAAACGTGGCGTTCGGTCAACCCAGGGACGTTCAAAACCCCATGCATCGCGTGAGCTCACGTCTGCCAAATCATCCCATTCAAATGCGCAAAGGACTGCCTGGAAAAGATCGACGTGGTATTGGCGTAAAATCTCAATCGCTTCGATCGTCACTGTTTTATTATCGTAACTATTATAGAGCTCTGTAGGCCCCCATTTGTCTGTGATATTCAAATTATTCGTATCTGGCTTCTCCAAGAGAACTGTTCGTTGTTCCAGGAGTGCTGTAACTGCGGTAGCTATCGGCGCAAGTTTAGGATTTTGTTCGTCGATAGGAAAGACGGTGAGCTTGCAGGAATCTTGTTCAAACTTCGGTTTCCACGGGACCGGAAAGAAAGGAAACACTCTTGTTGGTGAAAAGCGTAAGTCACTCTTCAATGAAGAGCACTGACGTCGGACGATCATTTCAAATAGGAATGAGCAGCAAACTCCGAACCAAACATTTGAACTAACTGTGGTGAGGTAAATCTCCATCATAGGCGCTAAGCTCAAGTTATACTTACTGTCTGGCTTACTTAAGGTTGGCGGGGCCCAAACTTTTACAGTCCGTCCAAGCGCTAGAACAGTATTTACATCATCCCAAGTATTACGGAGATCATAACGTGGTCGTGCGAATGACCACCAATAAATTCTATCCTTCTCATTATCTTTAGAGTCCTCCAATGATTGACGACTTTCTTTTACCGATGGCTCATCAGGAAAACGAGGATCAACATGCGTTAATTGCGGAAAGAGGTAGTTAAATTTATCAGAAAGAAATGCTTTTTGCTCAGTTGGACTAGCTTCTTCTAAACCAAATTTGCGAAGAGGTTCTGCGAAATCAATTACGATATCCGAGGGTGTCGGCACTTTATTTTGAGTAACGTCACTACCAGAAAAATACGAAGCAAGAGCCAAATGTTCGTTATTAGGCACTTTACTAAGTGCATCTTCTAAAGTCTCGCCCTTATCTCGATGAAGTGAAAAGTTCCCGCGCAACACCATCCCCTGGTGAACAAGTTGACGATCATGACTTGGCAAACTTTTTAGCGAAAAATCTGGATACTCATCAAGATAGCTTGAAACAACCCCTACCTCTCTTGTGGTCCACACATCACTGTCAATATCACCATCCTTTGGAATTAGTAGTAAAGGAGGCCCGGCTTTTAGATTTGGTCTCACAAAGTGAATCATACAAAAATGTACAATTGCCTCTCCAGGCCAGGGTCGGTTTGGCAGCGCTCGTTTTAAAGAGAAGGAAGCATCCTCCACCATAATTTTATGAGTAACTAGTGCTCGATTAGATGCTTGTGCAATTGAATTAGATGCTAGCGACCCTACCGCAGCACGACTATTGGTGAGTGAATTATAGCGAAGAAAGAAAAAACCAGCATAGTCAGGTGCACTACCGTTTGTGTAGCGTGTGGTGAGATAGTCGACCATCAATTTTCCAAGGCTACTGCGTAACCTCTTATTACCAATAAATGGCGGATTTGCCATTATGGCATCAAAACCAGTATCCGCATCATCTCGTCTTGGAAAGATCTGAGGGAACGCCAACTCCCAATGAAAAGCCCGATGGGTTTTATCTGCGCCCGGCAGATGCGCAGCGGCGTTCTTAATCGCGGTTTTCAACTCTTCTAGCTCGCTACCCCGGCCGCCTTTAGCGTGAATCAAAGCACTCCAGATTTCGGCCTCTGGAGACTTTGTATCCTCCGGCAACTGAGCACCAAATTTGTTCAGAGCCTTTCGGAGCTTATTCGCCCCGCTATTCCCCCAGGTCGTCACTTTATAAAAGTCGGCGAGCACAGCTAGGTCGTAAAACCAGCGTAATTCTTCCTGAAACTCTCGAGCCCGCTCGAGCAAAGTACTTCGTATGCCAAGGGTATAGGCAGGGTCGAAATTAACCGCATGTTCCTTGAAATCCGATGATTTCTTCAATTCAATGCCGAGCTTCTCCGCCGGCATCCGGATCATTCGATGCAAATCGGAAATATTCATGCTCAATGTACGAAGTCGGGTTTCAAAGAGTGAGAAATTGGCCCACTCATTGGTCTCATCGGCCCGGTGTCCGAAGCGTTCTTCAATTATATCGACGGCTTCCTTCCAGGTAACCCCCACCAGGCTATCGCCAACGAGGATATTGCCATCCAAAAAGGTCAATTCCGGGCGTGTATTTTGCTCGTCCCGATCCACCGCGAGAGCAAAAAGCCAGAGTGAGAGCTTTCCGAGTTCGGCAGCGAGTGGATTTACATCCACACCAAAACAAGCCTGTTGGACGAGTCCTGGGATAAGCCCTCGAATCTTATCCGTATAGGTCTTCTCCATGGTTGCATCACCGAGGGCCTCGATCGATGCGGCGTGGGAGTCCTCGTAGGCTGTGGGTTCATGAATTTCGAAGGGCCGCGGTACCTGTTTGAGTTCAACGAAAGCGATTTCACGGGCCAACTCCAAGGCCGCCGTAGTCAAGAAGTGTGCGCTCCCCATGGCCGGATCGAGAATCTTGAGGTTCTTTACCCTCTCAATATAAGCGTCGGAGTCTTTCTTTGCTTCTTTCCAATGGTATTCAAAAAGAGGCCCCAACGCCGCACGAACCACCTCATCGACGAGACGCTCCGGTGTATAGTGCGCTCCTAGTGCCTTACGCTGATCCTTCTCACTCTCTTTGGTCTTCCCACTTGCCGTAAGAGTGATAGAACCATTCTTCTTTCGCTTTGGAATCATTGCCAAGATTTGTTCATATACATCGCCCAGGACTCGCTGAGCGTGCTCGGCGCCGCCAAAGCCCGTGGCCGCAGCGGTGCTGAGATGCACATAATCATCGAACTCACCGGTAACGATGGCGGCGGTCTTGGCTAATGCGCCATCCCATCTTCGCAGCAGGTCAGGATTGGCATTGTGGGTAATATTATCGAGACCTTCGAGCCAAACCTGGATTCCCTTTTCAAATGCCTCATTCGGAAGGTTTGCAAAGATGGTCGCTCCTGAAACCGCCACCTTTGGATCCACCTGATCACCGCGAATGACCTGAGTTAAATGCTGAAGTGCGAAGAAAAGATCCCCCTCTCGCTCCGGCTCGCCGGAGACGAGTTGAAGGAGAGAGAGTCGTCGTTCTTCGGTCGCTGAAGAATCATTATAAAGCAGCCCACGGCGCGCCACCTCAGTGAGGAAAATTAGCCGAAAGGCGATCAACGTAGCCGCCTCACGCAGGATATCGAGTTCATCCTTGGCAGCTTTCGTCTCCTCCCCATTAACGTGGCTAGCCGTCTCTTCGAGCAAGCCCATTAACTCTTCAAGGGATTGCTGCACCTCTTCATAGCCTTTGAATCGAGATCCCATATCATCGGTACTACTCATAACTACACTCCCTTTTATCAGGACTTCCTAGCAACTTTTCGATATCGATGCCCATTTCGCCCATAACAACCTTCAGGTATCCCGACGTGTCGAGGACTCGATTCAATTTATCAATATCCCATTCGGAGGACGTGATAACGTGAAATGATTTGGCCATCTTATCAGACAAATCATCGCCTTGCGCACGGAGGGCTTTCTGCCAAATCTCACACACATCCTGTACCATCTCAGGGTCACCGTGTTTATGCAGGATCACTTCCACGGAGCCATTAGCGTTGCATTCATCTACTGAGAACAGGATTCCAACCTCTTCTCCCATGTACAGGATATCTCCATTGTCTCCCAGTAAATAGAACGACCCGAACTTCTTCTCGTAAACCAACATCCGCGTCTCCTCTTGCTTAACGACCACTCAGACTCAAATCAAAATCTTTCATAATCACCACCAGTAATAACGAGCGTAAATAACGGGATCGGAAACTAACACAACCAGCGTACTGGTGGGGAGATCCCACCCGGATTGGCTATTGTTCCAACAGGAACTGTAATGATATCCCTGTGCCGCAATATGGGTAAAAGATACTTTGAAAGCCGTATCTCTTCGAAAAAATAACTGAGGTCCCTTAGATTTTAACAGGGACATCGGAATGGAGCTGGCAACTGGCCCCACTCTTTTTATATAAGTGGCCTCAAAGTCAGCTACCAAACTCTCCGCATCCTTTACGGTAGGTGGATTGCTTAGTTGAGTTCCTGCAAATTCTGAAGTCAACAGCTTTCGTCCAATTTGGTTCTTAAAAAATTCCTGCATCAAGGACGCATGACTTGGTGCTGTAGTAGGTTTCGGGACAGGATTCTGAGCAGCATTAACTTGGCCCGATCCTCCGCATTTTTTACAGGGATTCTCTGCACTGGTGAACAGCACGACCTTCCCGTCTCCATCACATCGATCACATATCATGACTGACTCTCCTCTTCCCAAACTTGGCCCGCACAGTACTTCCTCCAATACCAGTTAACACGATGGCCCGCTCCGGGTGGCATAATATAACCCGGCTTTATCTTCTGCACGGAAACTGGCCCAGCATCCTTTTCTAATTTGGATAGAGCCCCCACAGCCTCTTCCTGCGTCTCATAGAACCCTTCCACCTTGCAGTGCTTATAAAGGGCCACAAAAGGCTGTGCAGGCTTCTCATCACCTTTGGAGCGGTATAAAACCCTAACTACACGCCCTCGAATGGCGTCGTCAAAGGCTGTTCTATCTTCGTAGGACATTTCCACTCGACTAAACAGCTTAGAGCACAGGGCTCTCCCCTTTTCCGTAAGAGATGCGGGAAGCAATTCTGGATATTTCAAAGGGTACTCCCCCGTCATCGATTTACTGGGAGGCTCATACCGAATAAGCTGGTGGAGCAATAGCCACGAGTCTTGGTCCCTTTGAAAAGGACCCTCTAGTCCGCTGGTAGTGTAGCACTCAAATAGCCGTAAATAGGACCACTCTGAGAGGGCCTTTTCACAGTCAGCTAGGGAAGAGTCTACTTTTTTGAGTTCGAGAAGCATTTCCCGAAGGGCCGGAAGTGAGGGGGAACTGAGACTAACCTTTGCTCCTCTATGCTTAAAGTCCACTCTCCACTGAGACCCTTTACGGCAAAAGGTATAATCACCAAAAGGCACAATAGGGTATTTAGTTGAAAAAGTCATCATCGGGGGAGCCATCCAGCGGGTAATTCATCATAATCGGGAGAGTATATTACGTTGTCGTAATCTTCAAGGTTCAGGATGTCGTCTAAACAAGTACAACGAGCTTCCTTTACCAATCGGGGACGTGGCCATATTACAACCAGCCGTGACGATGTAACTTTTACAAGTCGATAGGTCTTCCCATCGGGTTCTACTGCTATGCTATAAGAAGCCATCACGATCCTAAATTTCGCCTTTAACCCTACTTTACTCCCCGTGTGTTGGGGAGTATGTGAATCAGATAGTTGAAAGCACTCTGTGAGAGATACTCCTCTGCTTCCATCAACCGACCCGTCATAAGGAACATACGTACCAACGTAGACGACGTGTTGAGATTCTCCGTCATAGGGGTCAAATACACCGTATCCGTCACTGTAGTGGCTCGGAGATACTGCTCTAATTTGATTTCGTAATTGAGATCCGTAGCGTTACGAATGCCACGGATCACAACATCAACCTTGTGTTCGTTCAGGAAGTTCGCTGTCGTACCACTGATAGTGAGCACCTCAACATTAGAAATCCCTACCACGTCCGAAAGTGACTTCTCTGTAAGAGCTTGTCGCTGCTCTGCCGTGAAGAAATGGTCCTTCTCGTGATTATCCGCCACCATGACGTAGACCATATCAAATAAGCTAGAAGCCCGCATCAAAATATCAAGATGCCCCTTCGTAAAGGGGTCGAAAGATCCGGGATACGCGGCTATCATAACTTACATTCCTTTTTGGTTCCCGACAGGTGCCTTGTCGAGCAAGGGCATCCAGAATTCCCACGAGGTACTCTTCCGCTTTTCCCAAACCTGATTACGCTGCAACCCATATTGAGAAAATAAAGTCTCAACGTCGCGGTCCAAACATCCGAGTGCGGCGTCCTCTTTATAAGTCACCTCAACCTCTAAATAAAACCCGGTCCCCGCCATTCGAGCTTCTCGAACCGACATTGAAGAGCACTTCGGAGCTACCAGATCCACAAGATCTCTATACACCATCTTCTGGAAATTTTTGACAGCCTCAAGAGACTCTCTCAAAATAGAGGCAAGCTGGTGCTGCTGTTCTTCCCGCGCCTTCTCCAATTTCTGATTGGCGTTGGTTACCACATCGCAATCAGGGTCACAGGTAACCGGCTGCCCACAGCATCCACACTCTTTCTGTCTCAATGTAGCCATACTAACTCCTATCTCAAAGGAAATATAGAACGAGAGGTATCGTACCACAGGGATAAAGTTACTGTCAAAAGAAAACCCCGTAGCTTATTTACTACGGGGTCTCATAGGCACCGGGCTCGTATTACTAAGAGAGCATCATAGTCAAAAGAGCAGCTCTTACCCACATCCCATTTTCCATCTGGTCAAAATAAGCAACCCGTTTATCTGAATCTATTGCAGGATCTATCTCGTCCACACGGGGGAAAGGATGCATTATAACCGCATGGTCAGGTAAATGCCCTGCCAACTCTGGTGTTAAAACATCCGGCTTGGGGGGCATAGGGAACCCCATCGCTCTAATACTAGACGCTCGTTCCTTCTGCACCCTAGTCATATACAGCACATCGGTTTGGGCCAGTATCTCGGGAGTCAGAGCCGGGGTCCACCCCTCTTCAAAAGATTTACGTATTCTCTCCGCAAAAAGCGCACCACTTTCCTCTTCACTGAGGTTATCCCAGTCAACAGGATCCAGATTTTCTCCCGCCATATGAGGTACAGATTTTGTCTGAGGCACTCCCAGAGCCTCCACGAAAGCGTCTTCGATTTGAAGCTCAGGTAGAGCCACATAGTTGATATGGACCCCTTCAAACCGAGCAAGTAACTTTGCCAGCGAGTGTACCGTCCGACCGTATTTGAGATCCCCTACGAACGTTATCGTAATATCCGCTTGCCCTAAATCGGCCCCAGAACCCTTCGTGAAACGATCGGGCAATCTCTCTTGCATAGTGTACAGATCAAGCAACGCCTGTGTCGGGTGCTCATTTGAACCATCTCCGGCATTTATTATAGGGACAGAGGAGATATCTGCCGCCACTTGGGCAATACCACTTTGTGGGTGCCGCAGTACCAGAGCATCGGCATAGGAGGAATAGGCTCGTATCGTGTCCGCAAACGACTCTCCCTTTTGGAGGGAAGTGGCTTTCATATCTTGCACTTTTATGTGGTCGATACCTACTCTACACGCTGCCGCCTCAAATGAGGTGATCGTTCTAGTAGATGGCTCCCAAAACAGAGATATTGCCAATTGTTTGGCATTGAGTCGAACTATCTTAGGGAAGGCACCACTCTTCAACTGTGAAGCAAAAGAAAAGATCCAATCCAGATGGTCGCCATCAAGATCATCTACAGAGACTATATTTCTTGGCCTCTTTCTAGGCCCCTCAATATAAGTCATGCGTTTTTCCATTCAATAGGCAAAATATTCACAACGTTGCATGTGGGGCATGTCATACCCGGATGCTTCACCCTATAAGGAACTCGTTGCTTGAATGTGGCCCGGCAGGCTCCACAGGTGATCGTTAACTTTGGACCCTTTCCAAAAAGGCTCAGAAGGGTCTTATTCCACCCACTAAAGTTGTAGGGCCTAACTGTTTTTGGCATAATCACTCTCCGCTAATATTTCTTGCGAAGATAGATTACAGGGTCAGGTCTTCCCAGTCAAGGGGAGCGGGGTCTATTTTAGACGTAGTAAGGTGATAATGCCCTAGCACTCCGGAAAAAGATGCAGGATCTTTTAACACGCCCTTTTTAGGCTGCCCATCCTCCCTTCTGGGGATCTGGTTAGGAACCCCAAGAGCTTTACAAAGAATAGGTACCAGTTGATTCACTACTTCGAGTTGCTCTTCGAAAAAATCAAGCAGCTCTACACTACCCCCGTGTACGTTATCGTGACGTACAGGCCGTTGTCGTCCCCTCTGTCGCGTATCCCTTGCTTGGTATTTAGGATCAGCCGGGTTATTGAGACAAACCCCTACCGAATGGTTATTTGCGGGACCCGCGTGAAAACAAACATTTGTTGTGGGGTTATGTGTCTGATATATCGTGGCATCCCGATCCCCGTCGATCAAGAAGTGATAAGACAGTTTTCGCATACGTAAGACATTTAAGGTTGAATGGGAATCAAAAGTCACATCGTAATGTAAGACTACCTGTCGAATATCCTCAGACCGGGACCTAGAAGGCAAGCCCGCCCACTCTTTCGCATCCAAATAGGTCACAACCTCTGTGCCAATCGGATAAGCACGAGGCCCTATGATCACGGATCTAGGCCCCTTCTCTTGTCGGTCGCGAGATGCTATTGAATTGATGGTAGAAGGGCCACAGAAACCGTCTGCTTGGATCCCTAGCTCTTTTTGTACAACAGCCACCGCTTTGGCAAAGGAGTCTGAGCTACTCTCGTGGCTCCTTATGTAGGATTTAACAAAAGATGGAAAGCCATCTGGAGCAAAAATCGGAACATTTTTTGTGTTATACGCCACTGCGGCACGGAGGCGGGGAACCTCGGCTGCCGCCACTTTAGCTTGAGCTTCTTGCATCGCCAGCATCCTTTTCCTCAAATCCCGAAAAGCCGCCAAAAAACGTTTAAGCATGGGATCACCTCACTGATAAATTTCAATGAAGTTTTTTATAAAAGGATTACGAGCTGGATATTTTAACCACCTCATAACAAAAAAATCGAGGCCCTAATAAAAGGGCCTCGTCGGTATCCTGCATGAAAGAAAACTTCCGGGGTAAAGGCTCTACCGAGCCACCCGCTTCGCCGCTTCCCGCAGGGCATCCCCCTTGGGAAGCTGAGCAGCAATATCCAGTGACAGGGCACGATACTCCTCTCCCCGATCACCAAAGCGGGCAACAACATCTTGCCCACTGGTACAGATCATACAGGACCCCATCCACTTCGTAGTCACCAAGGGACCGGCTATCGTCGCTATCGTGTTGATAATGCATGTCGTATCTCCTGAGCAGTGTGAGTTAATGTCTTCAAGACCCTATACCCCAGTGGCATAGGGTTGTAAAAAATTAAATCCCCAAAAGCTTTTTTTCACTCTCAGTCAGCTTTGCAAGAGCCCGTTCTCGTAGCTCTTCTTCCGAAGGTTCAGACTGAAGAACATCAAGACCCTCGGGTCGGGCTTGTCGGGAGTGATAGATATCACCGTTGGACAAGGTGAACTTGTAGCCGGGTGTTACTTTGTTAAAACCGGATTTGTTCCACTCACGCGCTTCCTCCACATTGGAGGTATAACCCTCAAATGAGTAGGTTTTGTAGTTATTCGTCAGCGTTTCTTTTTTCCACACTTTTTCTACACGAGCATATTTTGCTGGGATTTTTGCATTCTCGCTAGTCATATTCCTATCCTTGTCAGAAGGTAACCCTCAAAAAAGACGACCCTACATCTCATATAGGGTCGTCAAAACAGCTCACAGTCCCAGTATTTTTCGATCTTCGTCAACTTTGCCAGTGCTTCGTCTTTACGACGCACCACATTAACATTTTCCGTGGGATTGGTGCTGCGCGAGTAGTATGCGTCACCGTTGGAAAGAGTGAATTTGAAACATGCCTCTACCCGGACATAGGTATTTTTTTCCCACTTCTCTGCTTCTTTCGGGTCTGTGGTGAGGCCAGTAGTCCGGGAAGGCGCTCTCCCATCTACACCAGAATTAATTTCTTTCCAAGCCCGCTCAACAAGAGCACATCCTTCTGGTAGGTCTTCGATTCGCATGGGTTTCTCCTCATCGTTAGGGGGCATTGTCACTTACACTACCCTATACCCTAACGACCGAGGTATGTAAAAAATTAATTAGATTGGCATGTAATAACCTGACTGACACGAGGAACACGGCTGCCCCTCATAGGGGTCATTTCTCATGTTCGCCTCTTCCTCACATTCGATGCAGGCTAGGCGCTCAAAGCCTTCTGGGTCTTCCACGGGAAAAGATCCCTGCGTCTTACCGCATTCGAGGCAAATGGAGAGATTAACGTAATCCCCACCGGACACATTAGGTATCTTCGGTGCATAATCGCTTTTAGATACCCCTTGGTACGTGGCGTAGCACCTGTCTGCGCATTTGGCATTAAGGGAGATAATACGATCAGATGTACAGGAATCACAAGCCATAAAGCACCTCGTAGAGAAAGTCATCTCAGTTTATAGGATAAACCACAACAGCGCCTACCGAAGCCTCTATGTCGCTTTCGCTATACCAACCGGTATCTTCGGAATGTAAAATCTCCCCGGAATAGGTCGTATGTGACAAATAGCGACACGGCTCACTTCCTGCCAGCGGGGAATACCCATTACCTTCCGCATCCTTCTGGATGATAACCTCTGCTTCGGGGTCTTGATCTTGTAAAATTTCCAACAGATCTTTTACTTTCATTGAATCATCCTCCTCAGAATACGAGCAATGTTGTAAGCGTCGTCGTCGCCACGATGATGTGTGCCCTCTAAGTCAAAATCCAACCTCTTCAATGCCTTTGCCATGCCCGGCGCTTTTGTGTAGCCGAATTGGAGGCCAAACAGTATTCGAGCATTCAGGTGGGATTTTCCAAAAGGATATTCGATATCTTTTCTGGCACAATCTTTCTTGAATTGGGTTCGATCATAATCTCCCCACGAAACCCACAAGCGCTGGCGACTATTATATTCATCTCGAAGAATAGAACAACCCTCTTCCAGCGTAAGACCATCCTCCAGCATCTCAGGTGTGATGGTAGTCAGCTTGGTACAAAAGTCCGTGACTTCACTCTGAATGGGCTTGACGAAGATACTACGCTTATCTTCAATCGTACCGGTGGACGTATCCAGTACACAGATACCGATCTCGATAATCTCAGATACTTGCCCCTCTGGGGGCGTGGTGTCTACCCAACAGGTGGACTCCACATCTACTACGTTTATCTTGCTCAGCTTAGGGGGCATTAGATATCTCCCTGTAAGATATGCTTATTCATACTGGTTTTAACCCTGTCCACATAGTCAACCGATTCCTTTTCAATCAGTTGTATGAGCCGTAACTCTTCTTCGGAGTTCAGACCATAGGCCGCAGATGTGGCATCTACGAGATCCTCACAAAATGACAGAGGACTGGTCTTGACCGATTTAAGCATTTTATCTGCCAGCACGGTCTGTCCTACAAGATTACCTAGACTTTTTGCCAGTGTTTTCATCTCATCTAAATCCATTATACACACTCCTCATATCCGTTTTCGGAAGCCCAGCGTAGCCAGTGCTTCGTCATTTTAACAAACTTACCTCGATCTTCATAGGGTACTGGATTCGCTCTAGTGATAGCAGCTAGAGCCCAGAACCAATAAGGGGGATTATCGGGGCTCTTTCGCAATTCTTTAAAAATAAAGGGAAGAGCCTCCTTACCCATACCAATGATTTGCTGGTACGACCAGTGTACAGCTCTTGTCGATGCAGACGAGTCAAAACGTGTATCCTCTCTCCACGTGGCCGCTAACGCATCAAAGCAGGTTTTCAGGGATTCACTATCCATAAACACTATCCATCTATAGGAAACAGGCTAATTGCTCGGGTTCCAGTCTTTAGTCTCAGGAAACTCGTCTATTCCGGAGGACGGGGCACCTTTCAGACCCCAGATAGCGTATCCGATTTTTATGGGATCTGCATCTTCGGGGATTTCATCGGGGACCTCCGGTAGTACAATCATGATATCATCGGCTATTTCGGTATCCGAGTGCACTTCGGCTCCCCAAAGTTTTAGTGGGTCCTGTTGAGTAATAACCCCCCATGCTGCTACCCGTTTGAGAGTGGCAGGAGATACCACTAACCTGTCCACACGAAGGTCTTGACACTCTACCGCTGCAAAAGCGTCCACCGCCATATACGTATTGGGGGTTGTGTCAGAAAACAGACAATTATAAGAACTAGTAGGCCCCCATATCTCAAAGCCTCTCTTTTGGGCATACTCAACAAGGTCCTCTCGGGGGTTACACATCGTCGACCACCGTACCCTCCTCATCATTTTCCGGCGGTAAAAGATCATTATATGTCTCGTTGTTGCGGACAATCGTTAAGACTGCCGCTGCTACGAAAAATGCTGCTACCAATCCAATTGCGATGTATACTCCCATAATCCTACTCCTCTTGTTTACGTCCAGTATGTGTAAAGAACCGGTCTTAGCCGGTATACGGTGTTGAAATCTGTGAAAATGTTGCTCCAATGCGCAAACAGCAAAATCTGTGGCGGTATTCGGCATCCCCAATCGTTTTTGAGGTGCTCTTGGAAATCTTTCGTATTCTCCGGGTCTTTAGAAGTTTCTATGACCTTGGCCTGCATCATGACGAGGTAGATTCTATCCCGCAGCACCCCTTGACGGATACCTGTGGAGGAGGTTTCTTGACGCTCTAGATCCCCATCAGTTAGCTCCTCATCGGGTTTGAGGAACCTAGAAGGCGTATCCCGGTCGGGATAGCGGTGCATGAACCCATCGTAGGGGTAGATACCCGACACGCCCTCATCTAAAAAATCCAGCACCTTTGTCTCATACCTATCTTCAAGATCAACAAAAGATGCCTCGTACAAATCAATGGTATCCCCGTAACGAGACCAGTCTTTGTTGGTCAGGGGCTGAAACAAGAGGACGTTTGGGAGTCCGAACTCGGGGGCTAGAGTCAGCACATCATGGAAAGGGTTAGCTCGCTTCCCTTCCATTTCCGACAGGGACATACGCCCTAACATGGCATCTGTAGAACTCAGACCCATTTCATCTACCATATAGCGCTCGGCCTCCTCCGGATCCGATAGCGCCCACTTACAGAAATTTGCCACAAGGTCGTAGATACCGTCTTCTTCATTGATAAGAGCAGTGTTGACACGGGGGTCGGTTGCTTCCCAGTTGTCCCTATCGTATTCGAAATCCGTAAGAGCATAGCCCAACCGTTTTGTGATTCGTATTCCCACTTAATTACCCCACTTCAGTTTGAATATCTTTAATTAAGATAACCATAAAGCATCGGCTCATCGTCAGGTACTTTTGAAATTTTAGAAACGAAACCTTTTTGCCCTTTGACGGGCTGCGTAAATCACACAAGGATCCTGCTTGAAGGTGCGATCAACACCAAAATCACAAGTCTTGCTAAGAGGGGGTTAATTGGTTCAAAGGAGAGCACCCGCTTGCACATTCCCATCGTTTCTAATAGGCCCGGTCGGGATCGAACCGACGACCCTCTGATTAAGGAACTTTTAGGGAGTCGAACCCCTTTCCTTCCAGCATCCTTAAATCTCCTTCGATCATGGTGTCCTCTAGGTACAGGAATGGGACAACCTCAAAACCCTCACTATTTAGATAGACACCTAGCTTCATGTCCAAGATAACGTCAACTTGACTATAGATATACGTCAACTCGTCCTTCTCGACCGCTCCAATATCGTCTACGACCATGCAATCAAGTACGTCATCACTATACATATGACCGTCACCTTTTGGTACGTCTATTTTAACGGGTTGTTTCGTGAAGTCCTGCAGCACCGTGTAGTCATAATCATCATAGATATTCCAGTCCTCTATAACCTCCTCTTCGTCGACACTAGTATACTGTACCGCACAATACACATCACCATATATTGAGAAACAGCAAAATAAAGCATCCAGAGTTTTACCCTCGGAACTATGGAGTAAGTGCAGATGTTGATCCGTGCCATAAGGTCCAAAACTCATTATGGGGAGGTCATCGGGGTCCTCAGGATCCTTAAAATTGATAATCTGGTCGATAGTAGCTTGAAGGGTATCTTGCACTGAAATATAGATATCATTCCACTCCAATAAATTGACCATGTTTGTCCTAAAATCTGCTAATTCTTTCTGGACCTTTTCACCATCAAAATTGAATCCAACTTGTATTTTCTTCATTTGTTGCCATCGTCTCTTTTTGGAACTCATCAGAAAAACTACCGTAGCACAGTGTCTACGAGACGTCAAGATAGGTGGGTAACGCTTCTCGTACTTTAGGGGGTAACTGACTGGGTTTATAGCAGCCGTAACCCCCATCTTTGAAATGAACCACAATACGGGGCCTTGTGGGGTACTCATACGATACAGACGGTCTACTAAGTGTTCTGACACGATAAAACTCCAATTGAAAAGAAAGACCCTACATCAACATCGTTGGAAATGCAATCGGGTGCTACGCGGATCCTCGTCTCTGACCTCGTGGATACCGCTCTGGTACCGGCGGCACTGGTACGGGACGTGGTAGTTACTGGCATCAATGCGCACCTTACGCCACGTAGTGAAAGACCCGAACTGCGGCAGCTTAAAAGTCTCCAGTGTGGTTACGTAGCTATAGTCGTAGTCTTCGGGAGCCGTCGTATATACAATAGTCATCGTTTCCGTCCTCTCGTAGTAGAATTGGTTACGTATACTCATACCCCAAAAGGTCCTACTTGTAAAAATAAACCTTTTATAATTCCGTATTGTACGGGGGTAACTTATAGTAACTTATCGGAGATAGCAAATGAAAAACATCCTCTGCACCGTTCTAATGATATCCACAGCCCTTTTTATCTGGGGGTGTAGCACGGGGTGCGCTTCCCTACCCGTCGAAGAACCCCTATCACCCTACGAGATAGTTACAGACTCATTTGTCCGTATTGATATCTACATAGGAGATATTCCAATAGCTACGGGGTCAGGATCCGTGGTAGCTAAATCAGGGGGAATGGCAGTTGTTCTTACCGCATCACATATCTGCGTCTCCACCCAACCTAATCTGACATTTAGTGCGACTCCCACACTTCGGACTAACGGTCACGTAGCTATCGTACATAGTCACGACCCCGATCTTGACCTTTGTCTACTCATAGTGCTGACGGGGTTGGAAGGCGTCCCGGCACTGGCCCTAGCAGCGGGGGGCCCTGCAAAATATGAAAACTACTATAACGCGGCGAACCCACTGGGGTCCGCTACCCCGAGTACAGGCTATGCTCCGGTAGCCGAAGGTATCTATATGGGGCACACAGTGCACCCCAATGGGGAATCTGACGTATACGGAATACCTTCCACGTCAGGGTCCAGCGGTTCCCCTATCATAAACGAACAAGGGGCGTTGGTAGGTGTTGTATCACGGGCGGTGCTAGCCTACCCGGTAATGAGTTTAAGCCCCCGTCACTCTGATTTTCACGAATTTGTGATAGAAGGCTTGGCGAAATTAGGTCTGTAAATCACTCAAACCAATCGTCGCCCAATACCCTACGATTCATCTCCGCATCGAAAGCCAACATGGCTTCGTGCAACCGTCCTTCCCGGTGCAGAAGCTCATCGGCAATCGCACAGATGAGAAGGTTGGGGACCGCTTGCGGGAACGTGTCCATTACCCAACTAGCAGCTTCCTCTTCCCTACCCTCACCCAACTCCATAGCTTTCAACACAAAGGCAGTAGCTGTTGACCTACAGACTCCTCCGTGACAATGAACTAGTACAGTACCCCCCCGCTCACGCAGGATATCAACAGCGTCTATTATAATCCGTACATGCTCCACCGTCGGGGCATTCAAAGGTTCGGGGTCCTCAAAGTCATCGAAACGTAGAGACAGAACAAAACGGTCTCCGAAATCAACCTTGGGGTCAGTCCCCACATCGCAGATGGAAATAACACTCATGACTTCGGGAATCAGTGCCTCGGACAATCCGGCTAATCCTGTTACTTGAATATTCATTTTTAGTCTCCTTAGGTGTTTGATCTCTTTACACTTACTCATACCGTAGGGAGAAGGGTCTGTACAAAACTATCCAAGACGCTGATACCGATACCGATACGTCGATACGTCGATACCTCGGGGCTCCACGTTTCCAATAGTTCTCATTCAAATCCCAGCTCTGCCACTTAGTCTTACTGCGGATAACTATTTTACTGGTTATTTTCTACAAGGTCAAGTTAAGGTTATTCAAATTCATCAGGATCTTCAATTGATTACACTTCTTTTTTGATTTAAAGAAACAATCCTTTTATACATTTTCAATCTAGCTTCTGCATCCGGAACAAAACGTAAGGATTGATCTAACCAGGGTCTATCAAAAACCCAATTAATAGGTAATAAATCCTCCCAACCATAAGCTCGTAAGACTTCATCTAAAAGGTCTACATGAGCTTGTCTTAACATTTGAATCTGCGGATTATTTGACCCTTCGACTGGGTTGGAGCCGTCTGGATCCGAATCGTAAATATTGTAGAGATCTGTGGGTCCTCCGATTTGTGATCGGGTTAAATTATATTTAGTTGGGTTTTCTAAAATCGACGTGCGAACTTCTATTAGGTTTTTTGCACTATTCGACAGGCTTTCACGTACCTTTTCTAGAGGCTCATCCTTCTGCCACGGCCATGGAAAATAAGGGAAGACATTGGTGGAGCTGAGACTCAGATCGCTTTTCAATGTCACACAGCGCCTCCGAACAAACATTTCGAATAAAATGCTGGATGAGACAGCAATATGCTCATGTTTATATTGGGGCGCGATAAATAGCTTATCCGTTGGGCAGATTCTTAGTTTTGATTTAGATCCTGGATCAACTTTTAATGTCTTTGAAAGTAGGAAGGGGCTCCAGATTTTGATAACGATAGGAAAGGCAACGACCTCATCACTATCCTCCCATGCTTCTCTAAGTCCTTGTCGAACTGAACCATATAACCACCAACGTTTTTTATGTGGTGAGTCACTTGAAGAATCGCTTAGGGCTATTCGTTGTTCAAATACACATTCTTTATTGAGGGCATGAGTGCTTCGTTCACGGAGGAAATTCAGTGTGACGGGATAATTAACCTCTAACCAATTTAATTGTGTTTCGGAGGATGCATCCTCTAATCCCGCGTTTTTTAACACTTCATAAAAATCAATCACTACATCTGATGGAGTAGGCCTAGGTTTTTGCTGTACTGACCTAGCGTTTAAATATGCACAAAGGGCCTCACGTTCTGATTCAGGTACAGCCTCTACCGCATCACTAAGAGATTGTCCAGGTTTGCGATGAATTGAGAAATTACCCCTTAAACACTTTCCTCTAAATACACGTAAAGAGTTTTGAGATACTTGAGGTAACTTTTCCAATTCGAAGTCTGGATACTCATCTAAATAACTTGAGATATATTCTACCTTATCAAACCTTCCAGATCCTTTGTCCAGACAAAGATCGTCCTCATCATGATCTTCGCTTTTCTTTTTCCTTTTTAAGTGGATCATAGAAACATTAACATTAGCTTCTTGTCCCCAGATCCGGCTTTTGACAGCCCTATAACAATCAAATTCTGAATCAAACATTGGTTTTAAGACCCGATTCCGATGTTTTGATTGGCAGATAGAATTAGTGGCGAGCGAGCTTGCAACTCCAGATTCATTTACCAAATAATCATAACGTTGGAAAAAATGAGCACTTAGATCTAATCCAGTACCTAAAACATTCTTTACCAGTTCTGAAAAACTTCCTTGCTTTCGATCCCCCAGAAAAGGTGGATTAGCTATTAGAAGATCAAAACCGTCTTTCTGAAAGATCTCTGGAAATTCGATATCCCAGTGAAATAAGAAATTATCTTTAGAAAGTTTCTTTATCTTATTCCAGACCGAATGTGTACGATCTCTAAGGATTTCTAAATCTAAAGTAATATCTCCGGTTCCATACTTAGATAAAAAAACAAAATCATAAAGATCTTTATCTAATTCAAAATCGTTAACCACGGGTAAGTCTATGAAAGGATGAGGTTTTTGTCTTACCCCGATAGACCTTAATTCGGATATAACTTCTTTTTGACTCAATCCAAGAAGAGCATTTCCAACTTTGAAATTAGGTGAGACTCCAAAATGATCCTCAAATAAGAGGTTAACAGCCTTTATGGTCCGAGGATTAAGGTCAATTCCGTAACTATTTTCTTTTAAGATTTCACAAAAAACAGATTCTAGATCTTTCGGATCTTTGCTTAAATTAGTTGCTAAATGAAAAGCCGAAACTACTAAGAGCGCACCCATCCCACAAGCGGGATCGACAATTGTGAGATCATCAATCGAGGTTCTATTTTTATATAGATTTTCGATTGGATATCTGACCAGATCAGAAGCCATTTCAAAAGATGTGTAATGAGATCCTTGGGATCCTTTCTCGTCACTGGAAAGTGTATTCCAATGGTTGCTTCCATCTAATAGGAATTCTTTTATTTTCTGTTTCAATTCTACATCTGCCATCTTTACTCTCTCTTTTTAGATTGTAACTTCGCTACTATCTTCTTAGGTTTAGTAGCCCCTTCCTCATTATAGTAAACCCCCGTTACTCTAAAGAGAGGTTCCGTACTATGAATACTGTAATACTCTATAATTACAAGCCCTTAGAGTTTCCTACCATTGAAAATAAACAGCCAAAGGGAAAGGAAGGATCGACAACATAATCAAGGAATCACAGGGCTGATCGTCGCCTTTTACAGTGTTCCACGAAGATCGAGAGGGGTAGAAGCCCTTACCTATAGGGAAAGTTAGACTATGCCCTTGTGCGCGGCGGTAGTGAATCATGGGGAGGGGGGACTTCACCAATCGTAAAGGTCCATAGTTCTTAGCATGTGCCACAAACTTAGACTCGAAGTCATCGATTAGGTCTCTCAATTCGGTCTTTGTAGGGTGTGCTCGTAAAGGAGAACCGTGTACCTCGTCGGGGCGGGGGCTGCGGCCTACTTCTGCTCGAAAAAAATCATCAATAGATGCTACTGGGTCATCTTCCGCTTCTACAGGGTCGGAACCGGAGTCTATTCCAGTACCTCCGCAATCGGTGCAGGGGTCCTCCTTAGAGGAAAAAAGATAGAATTTACCATTACCACCACATCGTCCACACTTCACCATACCTCCGTAGATCTATTAGTAAAAAATACATAAATTACCACTCGTCAGGTGCGGCGTCGTAGTCAGGGGCGTATTTCACGTCATACTTACTATTAGCAAGCTCTACAATCTCGTCCAGACATCTACAGTGAGCCCTGCAAATCGCTTTATAATCGGGCCTTACCACCGTTACGCGGACTGATCCCGACAGTTTGACAACTCGATAAGTGCCGTCCTTTTCCTTTGCTATACGATACTCAGCTATATCCCAGTCTCCGTTAACCCCCTGTGACCAATCAACGACAGCGGGTTTAGGTCGGCCCTAAAACTGCTTAAATTCAGACAGGTACGCAAAGGCGCTTTCCGTCACAAAAGGCTCTACTTGTGCTAGCCGACCTGTTATAAGGAACATACGCACCAAAGTAGCCGACGTGTTGAGATTCTCCGTCATCGGGGTCAAATAGATGGTCTCCGCCGGTGTCGTTGCCCGGAGATATTGCTCTAACTTAATCTCGTAATTAAGGTCGGTTGCGTTACGCACTCCTCGTACCACCACGTCCACTTCGAGTGCACTTAGAAAATCAGCAGTAACACCGGTGTGGGTCACAACCTTTATATTGTCACCACCAATCACATCGGTTAGCGGCTTCTCAATGATGGTCTTTCGTTCTGTCGGGGTAAAGTAGTGTGTTTTATTTTGGTTGTTTGACACCATCACGTATACGGTTTCAAACAACGTGGAAGCCCGACACAAAATGTCGAGGTGGCCTTTTGTGAAAGGGTCGAAGGATCCGGGATAGGCGGCAATCATAGCTGAGAGTCTTCTGTACCCCGAATAGAATTCTTCCAGATCTCAGCAAAGATACCGTCGGCACTCAGCGGCATACAGAATTCCCATGAGGTACTATTTCTGTATTCATGTATCTGGTTACGTGACAAATTATACTGAGAACACAGCTCTTCCACCTCTCGATCTAAACAACCAAGGGCAGCGTCTGCTTGATATTTTATCTCTACCTCTATCTAAATAAAGACCCAGCCTCGCTAACCGGGGTTCCCGGATAACTATATTAGAACATTTGTGAGCGGCCAGATCTACTAGATCCCGATGCACCATCTCCTTAAATGTTCTGATGGCCTTTAGAGATCCAATCAAAGAAGGTGCCAGTTGGCGAGACTGCGCTGTTCGTGCTTCCCCCCTCTTTTTATTAGAATTTACCACCACGTCACAGTCGGGGTCACAGGTTACCTGTTGCCCGCAACATCCGCATTCTTTTGCTCTCAATGTAGCCATTCTATACTCCTAGCCTTAAAAGGTACAAAATACAGGGTGCAGCTTACCACGGGGGTTTAGTACCTGTCAAAAGGAAACCCCGTAACAAAGTATGCTACGAGTCTGCAATGGGTGCATGGGTGATCAACGCCGCATAAGCAATGAGATTAAGATGGCGGCTCTTACCCACTTACCATTCACCATCTGGTCAAAGTAGGCGGCTCGGTCATTGGTCCGACCCGGAGGATACCATCATCCCCTCAATAATGTCGTCCGAGATATTTACAACGGGACGAGGCTCATCTATACCCGAAGAGGGTGCCCCACCAACACCCCAGATAGCGTATCCTATTTTAATAGGATCGGCCTCTTTTGCAACCTCATCTGGGATCTCAGGTAGTATGACCATAATATCGTCGGCTAGATCATCATCGGAGTGTATCTCAGCACCCCAAAGTTTTAAGGGATCACGGGCAATAACTTCATCATCCCACGCTTCGATCATTTTGAGGGTGGTAGGGGATACCATTATCTTATCCGCACGAAGGTCCTGACACTCCACAAATGAAAAAGCATCCGCCGCCAGATGCGTATTCGGAGTCTCGTCCGAAAACAAAGCATCGGAAGCAGACTCCCACACCTCGAAACCTCTCTTTTTTGCATACGCAATAATGTCTTCCCTCGGGGGCTCTGGCCCTTGCTTCTCCGGCGGCAATAACTCATCGTAGGTTTCATTGTTCCGAACAAACCACATAACAGCAGCCGCTACAAAGAGAGCTACCACCAAACCTATCGCTATATAAACACCCATGTCTTACTCCTGTACTTCTATTTGAAATTCGAGCACCTGAGATGCCCATGCTAATGATTTCTTTCCGTTGTTCCATTTAATCCATACATTATCATCTTCCCGTTCTACAGAGGTGATAACCCCCCAGAAGGGGGATTTGACCTTAATATCAACCCACTGGTCTCTGGGTACGTCTTTTAATTGCATACTAGCTCCAATAGGTATATAGCACCGGCCTTAGCCGATACACCGTATTAAAATCGGTAAAAATGTTGCTCCAGTGCGCAAAAAGCAATATTTCTAGGGGAATCGTAACGTTCCAGTCTTCTAGAAAATGCCTTAACGCCTCACCCCCTACTCTTGGCTTGGACCCCTCCCTATAGGTACCCACTAGCATCTGGTACGCCATTATAGGGAGCTTCCCTTGTCGAATACCAAGGGAACCCTCCTCTGATTGAACGCCCTTTAGAAATTGCTCAGGAGTCTCCACGTCAGGGTACCTTACCATATACTTTTCGTAAGGATAGATACCACACCTCTCAAGCTCCAAGAGGTCCAATACCTCATTCTCCAGACCCTGATCCCCTCTCAGAACGGAAGTGTAAAAATCTACCGTATCATCGTGCCGCGTCCACTCTGTGTGGGTCAAAGGCTGAAACAGGAGGATATTCGACTCCCCAAACTCCGGGGTATGCGTCATTACTTTATGGAAACTGGTATACGTACCATGTTCCTCCGCATGATCACTGAAAACCTCCAGCGCAAAACGAGCTTCCCACGGTGACAGTCCTAGAGTCTCTAGTAGAACCACTTCTACTTCGGCAGACTCATTGAGCGCCCACTCTGCAAATGCCGTTTGCATCTCATAAAGACTATCATCTTGGTTGATTAGGTCTATGTTGATCCGAAGATCTGTGGCCTCATAGATATCCATATCATACTGAAAATCAGTAAGAGCGTAACCTAGTCGCCTCGTAATTCGTATACCCAATGTGAGATCTTCTAATAAGAGTTAAGACATCAAACCTGTGGTAACACGCGCAACACGCGCAAAGAGCACCTCGGGGAAGCTGGAGCCCTTATATCCCATATTTAACGAGAAATCAATACATGATTTGAGTACCCCCTCTGGAATTTGCGCTACGTCGTACTGACCGCGCGCCCCATCGGAAAAATTCACTATAAAACGAAGACCCAAGCGAGTTGGCTCCACCGAAAAACTAGCTATTTCATGTCCCATACAACATCCCATATCGAATATAAACCTCTAACCTTTTTATAGTTCAGCTCTATTAGGGGGTAACTTATCTTAACGTACCGGAGAATTCAAATGAAAAACGTGTTTTGTTTAGCATTAGGTATCACCCTTCTTCTGTTTTGTGGATGCACGGTAGGATGTTCCACGACTCCAATCGAGGTGGAAGAGTACTCCCCCTATGCACTGGTAGCAGATTCTTTTGTGGTTGTTGACGGCTATTTAAACGGGGTCTTCCACGTTGCCCACGGTTCTGGAGCTGTTGTTGGGCACACAGAAAACAAAACCCTCGTCCTCACCGCCGCGCATATCTGTGCCAAAGAAAAGGTAGGGCTTTCTTTTGTGATTAACTACCACATCGCTGATATTTATATTTACGATGAGGACACAGACCTTTGCCTTTTAACCCTTCCAGCTAGATTGGATATCCCGGCCCTCAGACTGGCAGAAGAAGGCCCTCAGCTCTATGAGACGTACTACAACGCCTCTAATCCATTGGGATCAGCCACACCCCATACCGGATATGCTCCCCTATCCTCTGGAATTTACATGGGTGTCACTGAGACGTTTATAGGGGAGTCAGACTCCTATGGTATTACAGTGACTAGTGGGTCTAGCGGCTCTCCCATTACGAATGAGCAGGGGCAGCTAGTGGGTATGGTATCTGTGGCCATACCAGAATACCCCATTAAAGGAATGAGCCCCCCTTTTAACGTTCTCCGGGACTTCTTGCAGGAAGAGCTAGAAGCCTTTGAGGCAGCCCCATAAAGAGGTTAGTCATTGCGGGGATCCGTATCTCGCACGGCGTTGAGCCCGCTTTGGTATCGGCCACACTGATACCGGACGTGGTATTCGCTGGCGTCTATCTCTACTTTACGCCACGTCTTAGTAGAACCGTAGATGCTAAGTTCAAACGTCTCCAACTCTTTGGTGTGGGAGTAGTCGTAGTCTTTGGGAGCGGTAGTATAAACAATAGCCATGTCAATGTCCTCACAAGGGTTTAATTGATTCTACACTACTTATACCCCAGCGATCCAAGGCCGTCAAACTAATTCGTTCGTGTTCTTCCATCAAATAAAACCTTGCCACCCTTTTCTTCGTAGTAGACTAGATTCCACGTAGGGTGGACATTCATCGTCTCTACTTTTACCGGTGGCTGGTTGGGTTGATGGCACAAGCCCGCAACTGATAGCTGGCAGATTTGATAGTCCCACTAATGCTGACAGATCCATCGTTGTTGTACATCTCGACATACCTACCACGCTTCGCAGGAACCTCGTACCTATCTCTTACATATTGTATCGTCATTTTAGTACTCCTAACTCAAAACAGTACTCAGAGCGGGATTCGAACCCGCAACCTTCCGGCCCTCAACCGAACGCCTCGTGCCAATTGGGCTACCTGAGCATAGTGGCGAATTTAGGGCTCGCCACACCCACCCGTAATGCTTTTTATGGACAGCAAGCACCTCTTACGGGAGAAGCACTCCTACAGGTTCAGCCTCACTTTTGGAGGGCACTTCGGAACCATTTCGCCGTTTCGACTTCGCTCTGGTACCAGAGGATCTAAGAGCCTCTTCACGACGCAGTGAAAACCAACAATACCGCAAGAAGTTACGTGGTGTCAATCCAAAAAGGTAAAGGTTCTTGATAGTCTTGCAACCTTCCGTTCTCTTCTAGCTCTTCGACAATAGTATCCAACTCCGTTTCAAAAGATACCTCACTGTCAGCTAAACGGGCCAATATCTCCCCATGACACCGATCAGGGGCACACCAGCACCCCAGTTTCTGCCCCGCTAAGGACTTGACCTTTGCTTTGATCTCGGAAGCATCATAAAGCCGTTTAGTGCCTTGAATCCAGACCTCCCTACGTCCTCCCTTCCCCAGCCATTTGGCATATTCCAACGAAGCATTCTCGTACTCGCTGGCGAGAAATGGATTGCCCCACATGGTAGCTCTATCAATTCGAATACAGTCTTTTGTCTTTTTTAGATTTACAACTTTAGTTACCCTGTTATTCATTAATATCACCGAGTAATAAGAGAACCGAATAGCAACCACAGGAATGTTATGTCACAAGTCACAGAACAATGGGTATCTACCACCAAACGATCTTGGAAAACCCTACTACGCCGCGTTGACCAAGCAGAAGAAAAGAGGGGCCTCCATAAAGCTACGAAAGACATCTCTCTGTTTTTTAAAAATCTAAGAGAAGATCTCCTAATAAATAAAGGATTTTGGTATATCCTTGGACCTTATTCGGGCACAGCCCCTACTAAATTGAGAGATAAAGTCACCCGGCTCCTCAAAGAAGTTGAGGAAGAGGTATACACCGCCGCTCTGTTCTCGGACAAGATTGATCGCCGTAGTTGGGAACGCAACGCTCCAATGATTAAAGAATTTCTCGCAGATGCAGATCAGATATTATCACGAAAACTCTTCCCCCTACTCAAAAGGGAAATTAAAAAGGTAGAGAAACTCGATATGGGAAGTTTCTTACCTAATGCAATAGACGTGTCTGGCCTGAAACTGGTATTCGAGGATGGGGCCAGTAGGAACCCACACCAGATCATGCACCAAACACAAATGCTACCGGACTCTCCAGCTCTTCGAGAAGGATTCTTAGAGGCAACAACAAAGGCACAGAGTCTTTTATCACAAAAACGAATGGACCACCTTTGGTATGGTACCATTATTGTATCGGAGCTATCCCATAATGCACTCTACAGCCCTAATGACGATAAGGTCTACCTCGCTACCACCGCACCACAGCGAAAACTAACCTATCTTTTGATCCACGAACTTGGACACCGCCATTGGTTCAAATTCATGACCCCTCATAATAGACAGGCTTTTTCGGCGTACTTTCACACGGGAGAAGTAGACCCCGTAACCGAATATGGGGGGACAATGGCGGAAGAGGATTTTGCAGAAGTATTCGCCCACTACATTGTAGGTCGTAACCTCTCTCGCGACCAAAAAGAACGATTCCAAGAATTCTTTGGGGGCCGTGTGTCAAGTATCGAAAAGAGAGTTGCATCTCTTTATATGTTTGAGCAAATATTGGGAGTGTAAATACCGAAGGCGAGAGTCGAACTCGCAAGCCATAAGGCACCGGGGTTTGAACCCAGCATGTCTACCTGTTCCATCACTTCGGCGTGTGTACAGTGCTCAAGGCGAGAGTCGAACTCGCACGGGCCGAAGCCCACGACGTCCTTAGCGTCGCGTGTCTACCATTTCACCACTTGAGCATAATACCGGAGACAGGATTCGAACCTGCAAGCCCTCTGGGCAGATGCTTCTAAGGCACCCGTGTATACCATTCCACCACTCCGGCGTGAAGTAACCTTTGTATAGCAAAGGTTACGTACTGTCAACCACCTACTACCTATCTTTATTCCGGAGCTAGATCTTTAACCCGAGCCAGAAGAGAGTCGTGCTTGTTTCTGGCCATCTTATCTTCATAGGGTGCGTACCCACCTGATCCCCAATCACTATTAATGTGACCGGGAACCCGACCGGCCTCTAACTCCGTTGCAGCGTGGTCTAGTTCCGAAGCATCCGGGGAACCCCAACGATCTTCGTATTCCCACCACTCAGGGTCATAATTCGCATCTATCTTTGCGTGTGAAGCTAAGAAAGCCCGGATCTCTTTTGCTAGCTCTTCCATATCGTATATTCCTTGGCAATGGTCTACCCTAATATAGCACAAAAGAGCAAAAGGTAAAAATCAATTTCCCTTGACTTCCCTGTACAGACGCAACACCGTATCAAGAGTCACTTCCAGTTCGTCACAAACCACTACCACATCATACACCTGAGAGCCCTGCATCTCCTCTTCTGCACTTTCAAGCCTACGTTGTATGGTTTCCTCCGTACGCCCATCTTTTCGGAGCCGCCGCTCCAATTCGGATAGACTAGGTGGTACGAGCAAAATGGAGAGTATCAGGTCCCCATACTCTGCTTTCAGATCCTCTACTCCACTTTTGGTGGCTACTGCCACAAGATCCAGACCTTGAGACATAGGACCTTCGAACGTATCACGTAGATAGGCGTAGGTGTTCCCATGATAGAAAAGATGGTTAAGGGCATTGCCTTTTTCTACCTCAGTGGTAATCTCGTCACGAGAAATGAAAAAGTAATCGACGCCCTCCTCCTCTCCGGGTCGTGGGGGACGAGAAGTAGAGCTGACAGCCCTTACAAGCTGACCCTTCAACTTTTCCACTAATAGCTCAGATAGAGTCGTCTTTCCTACCCCAGAAGGGCCTGTGATCATTAGTATCACGCTCTTATCCGACATAATCAGCTTCCTTTTAGAAGTTTTGCGTGAGGTAACGACTCCAATTGACTGGAGTGAGATACCCGGAGAAATTGCGCCTCTTTTTGAAAATCTTCCAGATTGGTGAACCCAGTAGAAGCGACAGCACTTTGCAGCCCCTCTCCAATTTGCTGCAAAATAGGCAGTACACTACCTCGATAAGGAACCAGTGTTGAGATGCCTTCAACGTTTTTTATTTGAGCAGAAACCTCAACTTTGGCATCTTTAGAAGCCATACCACGAAATCTTTTATACTGTACACCATCTTTTTCGATCAGATCTCCCGGAGTTTCCGCAGTTCCCGATAACATCCCCCCCAACATTCCCGCACAGGCCCCGGCAGCTATAGCTTTCGCCAACGCCCCACTATTTCGAATACCACCATCGGCTACTACATGGTACGGGGTTTCCGCCTCTGTCAAGTCGATGACAGCTTGTAGTGTGGGATTTCCAATCCCCGCACGAACTCTCGTAAGGCAACATGAACCTCCGCCCTGACTTACCTTTACGATATCAACAAGATCACCCGTTTCGTGTCGGAGCCATTTGGTACCATCGACCGAAGAAAAGTTCCCCACCATCAAAAGCACACCTTTCTCTTTGCAAGTGGGACCGATACGTTTGACCGCATCCGCAATCCCCGTCATGTAAGCATGTGCCACCTCGATACAGATAAGATTAGCTCCGCCTGTAATAAGCTGGCGGGCGTCATGGGCAGTAACCCCAAGTCCTACCGCCACACCGTTGACCGCTTTCTTAGCGTTCACGAGAGGGTGATCTCTCTGGGAATACAGGAGTTTGATACGCTCTAGAAAACTCTGATTGCGGTGGTGTACAATAGCACCCCCTTGATCTAAAATAGCTTTGGACATCACATCCGAAGTAATGGTATCCATCGCTGCCGTCATAACAGGAAGAGTGAGGGAATAGCCTTTGGGAAGAGAGGAAGTGAGCGATACCATTGATCGGCTATCAGTAGAACACAAGCCAGTAGCCAGTGTAACATCATCAAACGTCAAATGGAGGCGATTATCCGCAAACATTGGTACTTCTTTTTTCATGTACTTTATCTCAAAACAGGAACCAGCCCTCCTCTCAGGTGGGAGGGCTGGGGATTCATATCAAGACCGCTCTCGATGGGCGGAATTGAGGTCATCAAGGGACGCTGCTACGTACTCCTCAAATGACCAACTAAACGCATCACGGCTGTCAGGTATCTTTTTCTCACTACCCTCTGGCACAAACTCTACCCTCTGTTGATACGGGTTAATGCGCACGATAGCGTACCCATTATCACCAATCCAAGACGACAAGCCCACACCAGTAAGCCCCTCCACATCATCTTTAATGACTTCGCAAAAGATAATACGGGAGAGATATTGGGGATCATCCCACCGGTTTTTGCCACGCTTCAACGCGCTCTGGACAATACCGGGTAAATCTCTACCACTCCAGTGGGTGTACATATACACGCCCGCATAAGTTCTATCATCTACTTTTTCGTCCGCGAAAAATACATTACCTCTATCACCCATTCTCAATACTCCTAGTCGTCATATGAGTTCGTAATTACAACCGTACTACCACCTTTTGGTTAAGCTCTCAGTCCCACCACCCGCACATGAAATGCAACTCTACTTTTGGATCTTTGATGCCCAGCTCCTGTAATTGGACCTTTACCTTCTCTACCGTCTCCACAACGTGAGGAAGACTTACCGCACTTCGGTCAGGTCCCTGTGTGCTGGTATCCCCGCTCCCATACACCATCACACCCATGATAGGATCAGAATAACTACTTGGAGTGCCGGTGCGGTAGATGGAAAGACCAAAAGCCTCGGACAGTTCATCGAAGTCATCTTCGCCAATTCTTACCGTAGCGTCTTTCCAGTCCCACCATTTTGTCACCTGATCGTTCAGGGATTCTTCAAGGTGCTGAAACGGCTCTTTCAGCCGCCGCCTTTTAAGATTCTCGCGCAACTTAGCACCCGTATCGGGATGAAACTTGGGAGCTTCTCCCTCCCCTTCCCATCTCGACACGACTTCTTCGGTGTAAATCTCAAAAAAATCTTCCTCTTCAAACTTCATTCCGATCACACAATCAACATATCCACCCATCTCTTACTCCTCAATTCTTGGGAAAGGTACTTCATACTCTCCAAGGGGACCACGCGGTAGGGACCCCCACTCTAAATTAGGGTTACTAATCCCCATCGCGGCTAATATAGCATAGGAGGGCTCCGGAATAAAGGGACACAACAAAGATGCTACCAGTTTTATCGCATCCAATGTCCGATAGATAACCTCTACCAGACGACCGTTATCCGTCGCAGACAGCTTCCACGGCTTGGTATCTTGTAGATACCCGTTCACATCCCTTGAAAAGCTCATCGCAGCTACGAGAGCTTTGTGGAACTCATACCGGCCCATCCGTAACTGATACTCATCCAGCGTAGCATCCCATCTCTTCTGGAGATGCAGATCTGCCCCTTTGTTGGACTTAGTACCCGGATTAGCAGGTATCTCAGAGGCTAAATAAGAGCGCACCATCGAGAAGGTACGAGTAACAAGATTACCTACGTTATGGGCAAGCTCCGCATTGTATCGTGACACCATACGATCTTCGGAAAAACGACCATCCCTACTCACAGGGGTCTCCCGAATCAAATAATACCGTAAAGTAGTAGCTCCATAGTTCTCAATCAAAGGTGCTGGATCGATCGCATTCCCCCGGCTCTTACCCATTTTAACGTCACCCTTTAGCCACCACCCATGAGCCACGATATGCTCCGGAAGTGCGTGGCCAGCACTCATAAGAAAAGCGGGCCAATACACAGCATGAAACCGTAGAATATCTTTTCCGATGATGTGTGTGGTTACCGGCCACCCGTCAGACCCGGTGAGGTAAGAGGTGAGCGCATCCATCCAAACATATAAAACGTGTTTAGGATCTTGCGGCCACGGAATACCCCAGTCGAAAGATGTACGACTAACAGACAGGTCTTGTAGTCCCCCTTTCACAAAGGAAATCACCTCATTTTTACGACTTTCAGGTAGAATGAAATCAGGGTTCTCCGTATACCACTCCAAAAGACGATCTTGATATTTGCTCAATCGGAAAAAATAGCTCTCCTCTTCTACCCATTCTACGGAGGAGCCTGTAGCTACTGCAACACCATCTGCAATTTCGGACTCATCATAATAAGCTTCGTCAGACGCGGAGTACCACCCTGCATAAGTTCCCTTATACAGATCCTCCGAAATATCCATGCGTCGGACCATTTCTTCCACATGAGACCGATGATCCTCATCTGTAGTGCGAATAAAGCGAGCATAGGATAAGCCCAACTGGTCAAATAAAGAACGGAAAGACTCCGACACCTCATCTGCTAATTGCTGTGGCTCCACACCTCTAGCTTCGGCGGCTCTTTGAACTTTCAGCCCGTGCTCATCTGTACCTGTCAGAAACCGCACATCATGCCCCATCATACGACGGTACCGGGCTGCGACATCGGCCAGAATCGTAGTGTAGGCATGACCTATATGAGGATCCCCATTTACGTAATAGATAGGGCTCGTAACGTAGTAAGGCTTTGAGTCGTACATCAAGTGTCCTTTTGGAAGGGAACAAGGCCATACTTTGGTATCACATGGTGCTTTTGGTCGCAAGCAATTAGTGATGGAGGTGGTGGTAATCTAGAGCCTACAAAAAAGTAGGGCTCGAAATATCCCCAAAAAGAGCCTCGATCTACGTGCCTATTCACATAGACATCTACACCATGTACAGTCGCCAGTTTACCCCGACGTATCTCATCAGCACGTATCTCTACATCTCCCAGCTCCAGACCAAACTTGCGAACGTCTGCAAAATCTATGACGTGCAACAAAAGCGCAGATACCCCCTCATCTTGGAGGAAGCAAAGGGTATCATAAAGAGTAGGCTTTGGGGGGATATAAGGGACCTCGAAAAAAGAAAACTTATTAATCAGACTCACTTCCCCCCCTACGATCAATCCACTCAATAGCTGCTACTGCCAGCGCCGCTACGCGAACCATCTGATACCTGTATTTTCTTGCATCTTCGGGTCCACCACCGTCCCCCGGCTTGACTGCTCTACCTAGCTGTTTGGTAATGAAGGCGATCCAATCCCACGCATTATGATGATCATCATGATCCTCATCTCCCCATTTCGCTCTTTGCCTTGCACGTTCTTCACGCTTAAACACACTCCGTCGAAAGTCCGATCGTATTTCGGATTTTGTACGTACCATGCCTCATTTGCTCCCGGCTGCTCCATATTTGTTAACCATATCAAAAAACCGGGTCTTTTCCAAGGCCCCACCTTCCTTCTCTTCTACCTCGTGGACGGCGGGGTCATAAAAACTACCACTACGAAGATCGATCTCCGCATCGGACACCGAAAGGTACCTTTTAGCTTCAACAATCTCTGGAACTAGTTTCCTCCCAGTCCAGTAGCCTGTAACAAACTTCAGGTCTTCATCCCCCACCACATCCGATATAACGAAAAAAGATTCCATACTATCTGTCCTTTTCAATACCTATGTTCTCCGCGTTTCTCATTAAACGTTCAAAGCGTTTCTGGGGTTCTTGTGGCGGTTTTGGTTCGGGATCAGTCTCAGGGACGAGATCCGGTTCGGGGACGGGGCTCTCTGGCCTCGGAACCACATCAAGAATAGGACGGAGATGCTTGCGTAACTCAGGATTGTTATAACCGAGCGTTATCAGGCGCTCCATTAGATCGTCATTCTCCATATTTCCTCTTCAACACAGCATGGAAAGCACGACCCACCCTTTTCCGCAGTTCTCTAATGTCCGGGTTATAACAATCAATCCCAGAAGCTACGGACACCGGGTTAAACCAGTTAGACAGCTCCTCTTCTGGAGCACCGTCTAGATGCTCTAGTGCGGCGGCAGCAACAAAAATACCAAACCGTTTGTAGTGTCCGAAGTTAGAGAACACCAACCATCTTGATCCCTCATGCTTACGAGCCTCAAACACCATGTCTCTCAGAGGCTCGCAATCCTCTAAGGCTTTGTCAACAAACGTATGCATCTTATCATCGTCAAAGTGGTACGCTAGCACATAAGGTGCGTGTGCCCCCGTTGTCTCCTCTAATGTGCGAGGCCCAAGATCAATAGGGGAGGGGCAAAGCCCTACGAGTACCTCTTCTACACAACGGTCCCATTGTTTGTTTGTGATCTCCCACCCTGTGCCGGAATTAAAGCGCTTTCCTTCGTGGAGGATAGCAGCTATTCCAGCATTCCAAAACGCACCGTCATTAAAACGGCCTTCAAAACCTATGAGTTCCATTATGCACTTCCCCAATAAACTGGCAGCACTTTCTTTCCCCGCAACCGCACCTTAACTCGTTTCCAGTGAAATCGGGAAAGATCGGTGTCAAGGGAGAGTAGCTCGTACACATCTTGCTGAACCCTACGACGGCTTCCCCAGTGAGGTCGAGTAGACTCCACAGACTACTGTATGGGACTCTCAACAAATTGTTCCTTGAACTTGTCCGCGTCTAATTTACCTAGACGATAGTATTGTGTAGCCCCCTCTCTGTCGTAGGTAGACCCATCCTCGTTTGCCAAGCCCTTATACACATAAAAGCCTTCTCCCGTGGACAGCCCTGACGAAATGTCAGCGACTAAGACAGGGTAATCCTCGGGGCTACTGAGGAAGTCATCCGGGAAGTCATAATCCTCTAGGATAATTTCAAGCTCATCTTCCTCGACTTTTGAGGTAGACATAAACATAAGAGACCCACGGTATCTCCCTAGTGAGCGGGATCTACTGGCAGTTGCGGCCAGCTCTTCTGTTTGTTTTTTAGTTAAAGGTTTCTTCGCCTCCTCCACCAAATCCCCAACCTTGATGGACGATTTATTGGACAAAACAGTAAAGTTACCGTCCTCGTCGGGGCAAAGATAAAAGTATTTTCGCCGGACTTTTATATAAGGATTTTCATTGCGCCATCGGCCTTTGGTTTCCGGGTAGTAGAGGCCCCCAAGGTATTTCACTGTACTCCCATCATGGAGAGTAATGATGTCCCCTCGGTTCACATCCCGCAATGAAATGCGAGTGTTTCGAATTTTCGTGTATTTTTTCGCATCTTTATACTGGTCGGACTCCACCGAAACCAGCCAGTTATCTCCAGTGCGATTACGACACCATACACATTCATCTTGGATGACGCCGTTGACAATCGTGATCTCTTTAAGCATCTGGGAGAGATTCCACGATGAGATCTCTAATTCAAACCCACGGGGATCCAAAATCCTCCACACTTTATTCGAGGTCCGATACCTAGACACCGTATGGAGTATTTCAAACCCTTGAATAGGCTCATTATACCCTACCCATGCCTGTCGATCGACAAGAAAATTCTTACTACGATGAGAGGACCAGCGATCAACCGTGACTTTTCGCCCTTCGAACTCGGGATCATCGGAATCATACGGTGTCATAAACCCAATGAGATACTCTTCATCATCTCGGGAGCGTCGCTGGAACTTAACATAGACTTTATCGGGTATACGCAAATCATTGGAGATAGACATAACTTCCTATTTTTCAATTCGGGACGATCAATAATGGCCCACCTACCTTACCACTAGAGACCGCCGCCGGTCAATATTACGAAGTAAGTATTTCGTTACCTTGTCTTTTCTTGTTCGCTTTCACTATCTTAGCGAAAGCTTCGGCCTGCTCTTGGTAGGGAGTAACACGTTGAGCAGCCCACCCCTTGGGATGACTTTCAGCCGCATGGGGATGTAGTGTCGGTCCCTTTTTATCTAGTAACCACGCTTTGTGGTCTTTTACAGCCTTTTGGCGGTCCTCTAAGGCGTTCTGTAGGTAAGATGCCATATGAGCCTCAACCTCTCGGTATGTATCTTTCCAGATGTTGCTCCACTGCATGTTTTGCATCGCATAGTAGTGGATCTGCATCTCCAGAAAGTCAAAGGGATCCGGAGCCTTCATTACCTCTTTACGCCGCTTCCACAACATAGGGAGAAGGGGGTTCTTTGCTTTCCCCTCTTGCGTCACCAACTGCAACATCTCATCCACATTCGTGGCTAGTTTTTTCTCATCCCCCAAATATCGGTCTACCCAAATCTCAAAGTCGAATGACTTCTCCCGGAAACTCTTCAATTCAAAGTACACAAACGCTTCGGAATGAATAGAAGCCAGCATCTCATTCTCACACATTTTCCGGTGCCAAGGCACAAAGCTCATATCCCCCTGATACTCCATAGTAGCCCCGTGGATGAACTCGTGAAGATAATAAAGGTCGTGGACCGCATCAGTGTCATAATCCGGTCTGAGAGCGTATGCGCCCATCCAAGTGGTAAATTGCGACCACTCAACAGTAGGATCCTCCATCTCAAAAAAGATAGCGGGCCTTTTTGCCAACATATCTATCATCCTCCGTATGTACCCACCTTCTACGTCGTGAGATTCTTGAAAATCAGAAGTCCGCCACAGGTTACGGACATACTCGTGGATCTCTTTAGGGTCTGCTAACGTAATCAGATTTTTCATTTTGTTTCCTTATTGGGGATAGTCGCCATTTTTCATACATTTGTCGTATAGACGTTGCGTCAAACAGTAACGGGGTCGTTTGGGAAGCCGGTCAAAATAGCCGTCAAAGGGTGAGTGACGTTTAATTCTTTGGTGCGCCAGCAAGATCACATGGGAGGCGTCAATATGCTCTACGATATGGTGGCTATCGTTTAGCGCCGGGTACAATTCGTTAACCACCTCTAATTGGAGATCAAGATATTTGTCCGGCAGCTCCGTAAGGTGGTAGCGCTTCATGAGCTGCGTGCCCAAATAGAGCGAGCTGAGATTCTTAAACCACTTATTACCCCAGAGGCCGGGATGCTCCGTGCGAGAAAACATCCCGCCCACCCGGTGGTAGTAGACACCAAATACCTTGGAAAGTGAAAAGAATACGGTATCTATTACGTCGTGGCGGGCGTCAATTCGCTTAGAAGGGTAGGACATTTCGGGCACGCAACCGACATAGCAGAGATCCAACATGACTTTTATATCGGTCTGCTCATGTACCACACTGAGGAACAGAGAATAATCCTCCCAGAAATTGCCATCGATGGAAGAGGGGTTACTAAGATACCACTTATGACCCACAGTCGACTCCCTACTAGCGAACTCTTCTAGGCTCTTTCGCCAGTTTGCTCGATCATGCTCAATGACCCGGATACCATAAGGCTTCGCAAGCGCCTTATACCCTTCGTACTCCCCTTCGAAAATATGAATAGTCGGTACGCCCTTATGGGGCTGGTACTGAGCTAAACAAGCATGTTGCGCAAGTGTCTCACGTATCGCCTCCGAGGACCCAGCGGTTGGGTACTTGTGAGAAAACCAACACGGCGTTGCCACTTTCTCATCCACCCAACTCAGCCACGTATCGAAAAACTCTTTGTGATACGCATCTTGTTTGGAGGTCCACGCCTCCCTGTGGCGACCACGCAAAAGGGTCTGGTGTTCCTTCGAGCCTGCTATCTCTTGAATCATCTGTTCTGTCTCAGGCATGACCCAAGAGTAAACAGTCTTCGATAAACGTAACCGCTCTTCAAGGCTCTCAGGAGGTTGCGTGATGTGAAGGATATTACCTACCCCCAACTCCAGCGTATCATCGCTTAGGAGCTGCCACACAGCGGTACGAAAGGTGCTCTTCCCCAGCGCCTGCAAATGGCTTTTGAGTCTGTCCCACAACTGAATGCCTGTAGCAGGTTCCTCTCGCAGCATGTGGAGGATATTATCTTGGAGATCCAACTCATCTTCGGTTGGTGCCCTTCGTGGTATTTCCATAGGTTCCATTGTCAAATCCTATCCGTAAGGAATCTCATATTCGTCTGCGAAAGGGCCAACAGGTTCGGGGTCAAAGTTAGGAGGACCACCCCATGCCACGAGCCCGGTAAGTTCGGACTCTGCAAAAATCTGTTTGCCGTGGTGTTCCGTAAACACAATGACATAGGTTTCATACTGGAGGGTTCCATCTTCCGGCACCGGGCAGTACCGCACTGCATAAGCCCACGGTAACATCATGGAGGTGCCGTCCTCATGCTAGACAATAACACATCCCCGCAGCCGAGGATCACTACCTTCCAGAGTCTTCTCGTAGTCTTCGGCCCAGTCCCACGCCTCTTGCATCTGTACACTCATAGTCATATCAACACGACCCAAATCTATATGAGATAAATCCACCATCTTCCCAACAACCAGTTTCCGGGGAGAAAAACCCCAGTTCATCAAGCCTTTTAGTATCCTCCTCCGAAACCTCGGTGGGATCCACTGAAACAGAAAGCTTGTCATGCTCACAGTGAAAGGGACATCGTGGGTTATTGTATTTTTTGAAAATTTCACATGCCTCGATTAAATCATCGAAACCGCCGCTATCTTCACTACTCATAGGCATCCTATTTGCTACAGAATATTCTTACCACATCTTGGTACTTATACCCCAACCATGTTTAGTGTGTCAAAGGGAATTAGGTTGCGAACTATGTAAGCGGGCCTCTACCCGTAAAACTTCATGGTCTTATCTTTTGGGAAACACGTAACCACATTGGAAATCCCCTTTTCCTCTACGAGTACAAAAAGCCATCCAGAGGCATAGCAAGCCGTACCACGGTTTTTGGCCCGAAGGAAGCGCCCGTGCTTACCCTGTCGAAGTAAAATAATGATAGCAAATAATGCTTGGTCTGGCTCAGACAAATCCAAATGAGGGAAAATCTTCTCCACCCTTTTTCGAGCTTTTTCGGCATCCAAACTAGGAGCAGGCCCCGTAACCCTCTCCATAAAGCGGATCACAGCGTGGTTAGTGAGAACGTACCTGTAACCCCCAGTAGTGACTGTGGCAGTGAGTACATCGCCCGTACCCTCTAAAGTAACCCCCTCCTGTCTTCGCATTACACGTATGTGTGGGGTGTCTGGGATGGCAGTGTCTGGCGGAACATAAAATGCAGTACTCATAACAGTTCTCCTAGTGGTTTGGCCCTTCCTTATGAAGGCCCTTCACTTACTTATACCCCAGTGGAGGAGGTACGTAAAAGAGAAAGGCTCTACCCCGCATTGAGGTAGAGCCTTTGTCTGTTCCTATTTAATCCGTGAATACGGTTAGAATTACCACCTGCCGCCAGACTCCTCTTCCGGTTCCGGGGGAGTATAGGAGAAGGTGATCTTCGTTGTCCCAGTTTGCTCGTCGTGTTCCATACTCAATTGGCCCAAATCGAATACCTTTTGGGCCAGCTTAGGAGCCACAACACGAAGGGTTTTATCCACGATGTTGTTAAATAGCGACTCCATTTGGTAGTTGACCATTTCTTGTTCCGTCACTCCAGAAGCCACCTCTTCCTCTTCCTCTTCCTCGGGAGCCACTGGTGTAGCCTCAAGCTCCACATCTATAAGCACAGGATCACGTTCCAAAATCATGTTGAGGTCGTCAGAATCACTTTCCACTACGTGAGAGAAAACCGAGGCATCGTCATACATCACATAAAGCACGTAGGAGTGTGGGGAAGTCCCGGTAATTCGGGCTATCCAGCCACGCTCATCTAAGGAAACAAGAGCTTCGCTTATGGCACCACCTGAGCTAGCGTAATACCCACGGAAAGCCACCATGACTAATTGGGCACTGCCAATTTTCACGATACCATCGTCGTCTGTCAAGTCACGGATTGCTGTGTAAAGCAACGCTTCGTGCCATGAAAGATTTTCGAGGCTTGAGACCTGCATTTGAAACTCTTGCTGCACCGGCTCTTCTGTATCTGGCTCTTCTGTAACCACCGAGGCCGTATCCGTATCCACTAAATTATAAGCCTCGTCGGGGGACAAACCATTAAAAACAATCTCAGTAGAATTGTAATTCTGCCCCGGAATTCGAGCTAAAAACCGGTGATCGCATAACCACTCTAAATGAGTAGCCACTTCGGATTTTGTAAGCCCTGTTAGACCTACTACATCTTGTCGTTTATACCGACCTTCCTGTGCGTTTAGGTACACAAAAGCCGCCAAAACCTTCGTCGGGTTGGCATAAGATTCAGACAGTCTCTGAAAAACCAAATGAGCCTTAGACTCTAATACATCGGACTTGGATCTATATTCAGAGATCGAAATATCAGGACGGTTAACACGGTAGGTAAGGTGCGCAAAAACAGCCTTATTATGGGCATCCACATAAGGAGCTAGCTGGTTGGGCTTCAATCGGCCTTTCTGTCCACTTTCTTGTATAACATTCTGTAAAAGTCGGATGAAAAACGGCAAGACACGGATCATAGGGGCATTTATCTCCCCATTTTTAAGTCTGGACTTGCTCTTGAAAAACCGATTGGTATACCCCAAGACCTTCTCATAAGTAAGATCTCCACAAAATGCCACCTCTTGCTCGATTAAATAGTTCATATCGAGCGCATTCAGCTCTTTGTTATGCTGGTACCCATACAGCTCGGTACCAATGAGATCGAAATTCTGGCTCTTGTATAGAACCTCTTCACACATCTCAATAAAATACACGAGATATGCCATTGCCAATGGGGCATTTTTTCCTTCAATGACACTCTTGACATCATTAAAAAAACGACTCCCATAATACTGGATAAAAGTTGTGTGATCTTCCGAATTGACTTGTGGCATGTAATGCTCCTACGTATTTGTTTGTAATAATCGATACAGTAATACCCCCCTTTTCCGATCCTGTCAAAATCCAAATTAAACGGTAGCAAACTCCTCTTTGTAGTCGGGCCAAACCCACTGGGCGTTCCAGTCATGCAGCTTGGTACCCAGACCAAAAAGAGGTAGAAACATCATTAAAAGGTGACATACCGCATGTGTCAACTCTTTGCCCCATTGTTTCGCATCAAAATCTCGCACCTCTCGGAAAAGCTCTCTACACCAGTGTTTCATATTGTACTCCTGTTGGTTATTACCCGCCATTTAATAGGACCACGGGCTTCTTTGGGTCGTGATTTTTGATCCATCTTGAAATACTCTTGAAACTCTCTGCAATGGGGGCAATCGTCGTAACAGCACCATCACTGTGGTAGTCTCCAATAAAGTACGGGTGGGGGGATTTGAACCCCCAAGGGCCGAAGCCCGCGAGATTTTAAGTCTCGTGCGTAGACCATTCCGCCACACCCGCATACAGGTTAATGAATATCACCTACGTGATAGAACGTAATATCATCCTCAGAAAATCCCAGCTTCAAAAGAATTTTCCGTGTGTCGGCAAGATTCTCTGCACGGGGAGATCGAACGTGTTAGGTCCAATCTCCCCGTGCATGATATCACCAATCTTACTCAAACGAAAGCCTACTATGGGATCTTCATCATACGAGTACTGTACTATGTCTAGTTTTGTAGACCCTTCGGGCCAGTCACTATACTCAAACCAGTCACTAAGCCCGTGCTCTACATAAGGGGGAAGGTAGGGAGCATACGCCTCTTTAACGTCAGTCTCGACGGTAGTGAGAAAAGCAGGGACTCCACATACGGAGCAGAACTTATCACCCTCCTCCAAGGATTGTAGGTGACACTTCGACTTCACCTTTACTTCACCTTTACTTCCCGCTCTTCTACAAACCTGTCGGAGTTTGCTTTTACCCCGTATACAACAATAGACCCTACATATACACCCATAGCAATACCTCCTAAAATCCTACCAATCAAACAATTTACGGCGTATACCGCCCGTGAATTTGCCTGCACTCTTAAACGGGTCGTCAAACAAATCAAACGGTACATCTATGAAAATATCGAACACGTCCCGATTATCGACGATCTTTGTCTTGCCTGTGCGGCGGTGCTTCAGTTTGGTATAATCCCCTTCCTTAGACACAATTTCATAATCATTCCAACTTTCCACCATCTACCTCTTTAAGTTACGGAAACCCAGTGCCCTGACATTCGATCAAGTATCAGGAGCATTTTATCCTTCTTTGGAGTCTCAAATTCCATGATATCGTAACCAAGCCCGCTTCTCTGAGTACGTAAACAGGTACAACCTTCCAGTGATACCAACATCAAGGGAGATCCCGCTTTCTTTATTACAGTATCTTCCCAATCGGACCCGGCCTCTTCTACATAAGCCAGAGCAAATCTCAAAAGATTATCTTGGTACGGCGACATTTTCTTCCTTCTAAGGGGTAAGTAACAGTGTTACCGTAACAGACTACGTATCACTCTACAAGTACCATATAGAAGGATAGGTTACAGAATGTACGACAGACCCAATCCCAGACCAAAACCTACTAGGAGAATGAAAACTGTCCAAATAGCCAGAAAAGCTGGCCCACCGTGCATCGCACTCATATATAGGTCCCCGCAAAATAGCCCGCCACGACAGCGGCTAGAAAAATAACCACTGATGAAAATATCAAATTGTCCCAAAGGGAACAAAGCAATATATGAGGAAGACACAGGATGACGGACACTAAGTGGAATACGTTCATAAAGATCTCGCCTGCATGATATTGTAGACTACACGATCCAGACCAATGGCAATCTCCAATACCAGCATATCTTTATCCCGAAATTTACCCTCAAAGTCTGTACGCTTTGAGATAGAGCACACTTCCATCCACTTATCGCCGTTGTTGACCTCTACATCCATCGTACGGAGACTATAGTCAGGGAGCCGGTCTGACTCCACCAAGCGAGTAGGAAGAGGTATTACGTCCGCATGTACCTTCTGTACCCCATCTAAACAGTTATCGTGATAGTCGTTGAAAGTATCAGCCGTGTAGAAGCACTGGAATTCCTGTTGGTAGAATTCTTTGAGCCTCATATGTTTAGTGGGTTGGTCCTGCTCACGCCGAAACGATTTGCCTTGCTGCCAAACAACAAAAGGGGGGGCTTGACTTTTGAATGAGTGTCTAGCAAATGCTGGGCGTAGACGTAAGAGCCGGGGGTGGTCTCGGGACGCAAAACGAGATCAGACTCCTCATCCTGAAACCAAACGTCCGATACAGTGTAATTCGGGTTAATCAGATCTGTAGGAGTAAGAAGAGGGGACTCTATTCGGTGGAGTGACCATGCAGGGTTCATCTCCCTGAGAATGGCGGGTATCCGCAAAGCAAAGTGCTGGGCTACCTGTTCGCGGAGTTGGATCTCTTCCGCAGTCCACGTCACAAGACCATTTTTATCATACAGATTCATCGTTACTTCCATTTTCAATGGTAATATACAGTTCGGGGTTTTCTACACGTGCTTGCAGCAAAATCTTTCGTGGATACCCACGGCCCGATAGGGTTGTTGTGTCTATAAGGCCCTTACGAGATAGGCGAGTCAGGGCGGCACTAACGCCGCCGGTGGTGAGGGGGTCGAACGGGGTAGAGGCTACGCGAACTAAATCTTTATTGGACACACCCACTACGACCCAATCACCTGCATCCCGATAGGCCAACTGTTGTAGCGTGGCCAAAACCTGTCGCTCCCTATCGGGAACGCTTTCGGGTAATACATAGGAATCATCTCCTATCTCATAGGTAGGAAGGGATTCGTAAGCTGCGCTTGGGTCCGTAGCCTGAAGATCTTCTACCAAGGATTCCATTTCTGCTAGTGCCAATTCGAAGTGCAACTCTTTACGGCGTAATTGATCTTCTCTTTGGGCAAGTTCTTCCGCACACTCTTCTAATGCGGAGAACACCTCCTCGATTACCACGAGGATTTGCCCCTCCAGCTTTTCTTTCAGTTGTGCTAGAGGGGTCAAATCAATCCTCACGACGTAAGAAGATACGCTTCATGATTTTTCAATTTACGTTTCAGGCGGATATGCCGGGTAGAGTCTTTCCGGTACACATCGATCGTACCATCTTGGCGCATCCGAGATAGCTGACATGAAATGGTACCCTGTGGCATACCAGTCACTTGGGAGATTTCAACGTTCCGGAGAGCGCAGGAAAGGGATCCCTCGTCCTCGGCGTGCTGTTGAAGAAACGCCAGCAACTCTCGCCCCCTTGGAGATAGAGATTCACCTGTATTGACAGGAAGGGATGCCAGAACATCTGATACCACGACAGTATCGGAAACTTCCGGTGTCTGAGAGACTTCATGGTGAAGCTGTGTTTCAAATTCCTGAAACAGGGACCTTACTTTCTGTAACTTAGCCTCCTGTTCCTGTAACAGTTGCTCTTTGGAGTGGAGAAGGTTCTCCCACTCTTGAAGCTCTTCTGCACGCCCTTGAAGAGACTCTTGCTTCTCGTTGAGATGTTGCTGGCGGGCATCAAGATTTGTCTCTTTTTCAGAGAGCTGCTCTTCATTGTCATACTGAGCGTACATCTCTTTTTCGAGAGCACTGAAAGCGGTGGTTAAACCACTTACAACACCATCTACGAATTTTCCTTTCAGTGCTTCAAAACGTGCGGATCTTTGTCGCGATGTCATACGTACCTCTTAGTCGTTGGAGTAAAAACAGCACGCCCGACAGGATTCGAACCTGTGACCTACGGATTAGAAGTCCGTTGCTCTATCCAACTGAGCTACGGGCGCTTATTTGAATACCATAGTGACCTTAGCCTGTCAACAAGGTCAAATGATACTTATTCCATGAATCCGGGATGAGGATGCCACCCGGATCCATTACAATCCCTACAGTTAGGATGCCTATCCTGCTCGCCAAAACCATCACACAGCGGACACAAAAGATTATACAAAGAACCTTCCTGAAAGCACCTTGGGCACCCCTCCCCGTCGCAGGTGGGGCATGGGATTTCATCTAATTCCCCAACACCCTCACACTCTGCGCAGGGCTCCGTGATCACCGTGGCGTAATCAACCGTATCCCCTTTGCAGGAGAGGCAAATTACCATCATCTCTGGAGGCATCCCGGAGCCCATACAATCAGTCCTGTGGAGAGGGGTTCGTTTCAAAGGCCAGAGGAAGCACTTCGTCGGCCACATCTACGAAATGGAAAGTGATATCAGCCTTCACAGACTCGTCTACATCGACCAAATCTTTTTTACACACAGCGGGCATAATAACCGTAGTAATTCCGGCCCGGTGAGCTGCAATCACCTTCTCTTTGATACCACCGACCGGTAAAATATTACCGCTCAGGGTAATCTCACCTGTCATAGCGACATCCTTCCGCACTTTAACCCCGGTCAGACGACTCAAAAGAGCAGAAAACATCGTGATACCGGCAGAGGGGCCGTCCTTTGGGATCGCTCCCGCAGGGACGTGCAGATGAATATCAGACTTCTTCTCGTTGAGATTTGCCTCAACCCCAAACCGTTCCGAATTGGACCGGATGTAGCTCAAAGCCGCATGAACCGACTCTTTCATAACATCACCCAGTTGTCCGGTCAATTTCAACTCACCTTTTCCGGGCATCTCCTGAGCCTCGATGAAGAGGATATCACCACCAGCTTGGGTCCAAGCCAGCCCAGTAACCACACCCACACGGTTAACTCTCTGCGCCATTTCGGACAGATGACGCTCCGGCCCTAGAGAATCTTGGATGAAACTCTCATCAACTTTAAGTCGAATATCTTCACGCTCTTTGGGGTCCGCCTTGGCTACCTCCACCGCCACTGTCCGACAAACTCCAGCTATCCTTCGTTCAAGATTACGAACTCCCGCCTCTCTTGTGTGCTTGTCAATAATGTAGCGGATCGATTCTCCGGGGATCTCTATATTATCCTTAGTAATCCCGTGTTCCTTAATCTGTTTTGGAACCAGAAACTGCTCCGCAATTTTCTGTTTCTCGTACAAGGTGTAGGAAGGAACATCGATGATTTCCATCCGATCTCGAAGCGGAGGTGAGATAGTGTCAAGCTGGTTTGCGGTGGCGATAAACAGCACCTTGGACAAATCCAAGTCAACTTCCAGATAATGGTCGCTGAAAGAGTAATTCTGCTCTGGATCAAGAACCTCCAAGAGCGCTGCCGAAGGGTCTCCTCTAAAGCCATTGCCGACTTTATCAATCTCATCTAAGAGGATTACCGGGTTCATGGTCCCCGATTTAATCAGGGACCGGGCAATTCGACCGGGCAGGGCTCCAACGTAAGTACGGCGGTGGCCTCTGATTTCCGACTCATCATGCATACCACCCAAGCTCACCCGATGAAACTTCCTACCCAGTGTTCGGGCGATAGAACGACCCAAGCTGGTTTTGCCAACGCCGGGAGGGCCGTGCAAGCATAGAATCGGACCTTTCATATCGTTTTTGAGGTTGCAGACCGCCAAATACTCGACTACACGGTTTTTGACCTTATCCAGACCATAGTGATCACTATCCAGTACAGTCTGCGCCCTGTCGAGGTCAAGGTTATCCTCGCTCATCGTTCCCCAAGGGATATCCAGCATCACCTCTACATAGTTGAGGGTAACACTGTACTCCGAGCTTGACTGCTGCATGGATTGCAAACGGTCTAGCTGTTTCTGGGCCGCCACACGAGCCTCTTCCGGCATCCCCGACTCTTCAATGCGAGTCTCCAGCTCCCCTAGAACGTCGTCATAGGTGCCTAACTGCTCCTGTATAGCTTTAAGCTGCTGGCGGAGGTAGTATTCCTTCTGATTTTTATCAGTCTCCTCTCGCATACGCTCACGAATTTCTTCGGAAACTTTCGTTATCTCGATCTGCTCCGTCATAAGGCGAAGACAGCCGTCGAGGCGACTATTTACATCCAAATTCTCCAGAAACTTCTGCTTTTCATCTACTTCTAGTACCGCATGGGTCACTAGAAAATCGGTAAGCTGAGAAGGATCATCGATGTTTTGGATGAATTGCACAGACTCCGAAGGGATTTCTTGGCTCCCTTCAATCACATCGGTCGCCGTATCTTTTAGGGACCGAATAAGAGCCATTTCGGCATCATCAAAAGTTCGAGCCTCCGTTAGATCTTCGAATTCTCCAATGAAATACCCTTCCCCATCCGACATAGACACAAGGCGTACTCGATGTGAACCCTGTACGATAACCGTATAAGAATCGTCCCCTGATACCACTTTAACGATAGTAGCAAGAGTACCTATCGTATAGAGATCGTCAACTCCGGGCTCGTCTACTTCGGGATCTTTTTGGGAGAGAAGCACCAACTGCTTGGCATCCCCCATGATGTCTTCCACAAGGCGTATACTTTTAGGCCGACCCACCCCAATAGGCACCACAGCGTGCGGCATAATGACGGTATTTCGAAGAGGCAAGACGGGGTATTCGTTCGTTTCCATGATGTATCCCTAATGATTTGCTTGTATTACGTTGCTAGTACTACATCGTAGCCCGCAACCTTGTTACTTTCAGGCCGTGAATTCTATGAAACTGATCGTCCTCGATTTAGAAATGAACCAACCTAGTCAAAAAATAATCCAAATCGGAGCTGTAGAGTTACAACTCTCGTCGGGAAAAATCGTACCATTCTTTTCAGAAATTGTAAACCCCGGCGAAGTGCCTAACGGTTTCATTTCCCAGCTAACTGGTATTAGCACAGATGACGTAGAAAACGCAAGACCTATTACGCAAGTCCTCATTGAGTTTTGGGAAAAGATAGCACAAATACCACAGCCCTATCGTCTAGGAGCTTGGGGGTCAGATTGTAGAAAAATATACCGGGACTCCAAAAGTCTCAACATCGACGTACCAGAATTTTTGTCAGCCTATGACCTACGAAGCCTCTGTGGGATCCACGATCTCATAGAAGGGTGCCCCACTAAAGGGTTGGGGCTCGCAAAAACGGCCAACCGACTGGGGCTTACTTTCGAGGGTCACCATCATAATGCATTTGACGATGCGTGGGTAACTGCAAAGATTGTGAAAGCATGTCTACGGGAGATCCAATCTCTTACCACCTAAATATCAATATCATCAACGGACGATAGATTACTGGTAATAAAATCATACCGGGACTGTGCCCCCTTCCCCAAAAGAGCTTTGATAGTCTCATCCGTAACCTCTTCTAATTCGGGGGGAACCTCTACCGGAAGCAAATTGCGAGTCTTGGGATCCAACGTAGTCTGTCGTAGAGTATCCTTCATCATCTCTCCCAGCCCCTTAAAACGGGCAATATCTGCCGAGCTGGCACGCGCCCCCATCTGAGCCAGTATCTCATCCTTTTCCTCATCTGTACCAGCCCAATGTGTCTGCGCCCCTAAAATGATCCTATAGAGCGGGGGTTGTGCTACATATAAGTGGCCACCCTTTATTAGTTCCGGCATATACCTGTACAGAAAGGTCAAGAGGAGAGTCGTGATATGGTGACCATCACTATCCGCATCCATAAGCAAAATGACCTTGTGGTATCGCAATCTATCAAGATCAAACTTATCGTCCATCCCACAGCCCAAAGCTTCGACTATAGCTGTGATCTCTTTGTTTCGTAGGATGGCCTTCATAGAAGCCGACTCCGTATTCAAAATCTTACCACGGAGAGGTAGTACCGCCTGAGTCATACGGTCGCGAGCCTGTTTAGCGTTACCACCGGCGGAGTCTCCCTCCACAATAAATATCTCGCTCTCCGCTGCATCGGTACTGGTGCAATCGGCCAACTTACCGGGTAGGGTTAGCTTTTTACTTACCGGCTTTTTACGACGCACATGCTTGGACGCGGATCGAGAGGCTTCTCGGGCCTTAGCCGCTTGTACAATCCGATCCATCACCAAATTCGCTACGGATGAATTGTTCAAAAAATACTGCTCTAAAAATGCCTTCGTTGCGCTGGCCACTACGGGTTTTATTTCAGTGTTATTGAGGCGCTCTTTGGTCTGCCCCTCAATCTCCATATCACCAGCGAAAAAGATAGACACCACAGCTTTGAGACCCTCTCTAATATCGTCTGCCGTGATCTTTAAGCTCTTGGGGGCTGACCCATTCACTTCCATATAGGAACGCACTGCTTTCATTAGACCAGACCGGAAGCCACTTTCATGGGTACCTCCACTCTTAGTGGGGATCGTATTCACAAAGGACCTAGTGTCCTCTTTCGTATCCTCTGTCCACTGAAGGGTAATATCCATACGGACCCCATCTGATTCCTCTTCAATAGTTATAGGTTTGAGGTGCGTCGGAGCTACCTTAGAGTCTTTGACGACCTCCTCAAGATACTCCTCTACTCCCCCATCATGCTGGTACTTGACTTCATCGCCGGTCTGCATATCTCGAAAAACAATCCGCAACCCTTTATTGAGGTACGTCTTGATCTCCAACCTTTCCTGAATAATATCGGAATCAAATGCTTGATCGGACCCGAACATCTCGGGATCGGGCTTAAAGGTGACCTCAGTTCCCGTATCATTTTTTCGACAAGTGCCTATTTCTGCAACGGGATCAGAAGGGTTACCCTGCAAAAACGTCTGCGAATATACTACACCACCCCGTCGCACCTCAACCTCCAGCTTAGAGCTAAGAAAGTTAACCACAGACGCCCCCACCCCGTGAAGACCCCCAGAAGCCCCGTAAGAAGAGCCTCCGAATTTTCCACCGGCGTGGAGAATCGTAAATACCACCTCCAACGTGGAAACATCCCTGTCCGGATGTTTCGCTACAGGAACGCCACGACCATCATCACGTACCGTAACGGTCTGCCCATCGTCATGTAGAACAACCTCAATAACCGAGGCATGACCATTGATCGCCTCATCTACAGAATTATCTACAATTTCCCATAGTAAATGGTGGTAGCCCGAGGGTCCTGTACCTCCAATATACATACCCGGTCTCTGGCGCACCGCGTCACGATTTTCTAGAATTTTAATTGCTTCTGCTTCGTACATTAAATCTCCCTGAGCCAGCAAATCATTAGCCCGTCTTTTGAGTGATCTTCAAAGCCACTCTTCTTACGGTAAAAAGCCCGTTGTTTCTCAGGGTCCATATTGTACCCCCCCGGAGCTACAGTCAAGTGTGTACCTCCATATGTCCGAACTGCTTTCTTTAAACGGGTCAGCAAACCCGACCCTATTCCCATACCCCGCAAGGTATCAGGCTGTATCAGTACACGGGCAATATGCCATCTCCCATCAAACCCCTCATAAGGATAGTGGTCAGCTTCTGCTGTCCCACGTTCGCTTAAATCCTCTCCGCGCCAGCACACTGAAATATGTGTTGGCCCATCATATATTTGATACGTCATAGTGATCCTATTAGGAAATTTACCCAAAAAAGATACCAATATAAACGGATTCCGTCAACAATCCTTTTATATTCCCCTAAAACGAGCGCATATGCTCAAAGCCCATAGAGGAGGCTGTCCGTGATATACCTAACCCAAATACGAGCGTCACAAAAAGATCTCTCAGGTCTTTTACAAGATTGGTATGTCCAGACTTTAGGTCACTCAACACTCGGGACCGCCCTGAAAAGCCATTCCCGCCGCAAAGACGTATCGGTAGTAACAATTGATGCCGGTACTCTCTGCTGACTCCCCCTCCTAGCCTTCGGGCTGTCGTCACGGGGAAGTCCCCCGGCGGCGATACTCCCACCGGGCAAATCTTCCCCACAATTAGAGAGCTTCTACGGTCAAGGTAGGGTCTACCTCTCGCTGTAATATGGTCTGTATGGCCAGTAGCGTTCCTGTTTCAGATGCAGGACAGCCTGAGCAAGCCCCCTGATACCGTACTTGAAGGATACTTTCCTCCAAGGTAAGAAGCTCCAAAGAGCCCCCATGACTGTTAAGGTAAGGCATGATCTCTTGTTCAATCACAAGGCGTATTAACGGCACCCTCGGGTCATCCTTGGGTAGCAGTGACGTTCGCTCTGTGGTATCATTTGAGAAGGTTTCAGGCTCATAGCTACGCAGCACCACGGCGATCTTCCGTAGTAGATCTTCCCACGGAACTTCGGATTTGCGGGTAACCGTAACCCAGTTCCCTTGGAGAAACACTTCGGAAACGCCTTGGACAGCTAATAGAGCTATTGCTAGGTCGTGGGTAACTTCGGTATCGGGAGTGAAATGAAGACTCTGAAATACTGGAACGACATTAGCGCTTAACACAAAGCGCTTTGCGTTCTGATTTGGAGTGTTTTCTAACTCTTGGATGTCCATAGGTGGTCCAAAATGGAAGATGAATTTAACAAAGAACTTTCGTCCCACATCAATGAGTTGAAGGCAAATGCACTTCGCCTTTGCAAAAATGATGCGGATGCTCAGGATCTCTTACAAGATACAATGCAAAAAGCCCTGCGATATAGGGATAAATTTGAGATGGGTACCAATATGCGAGCATGGTTATACACCATCATGCGGAACCATTTTATCAACACATATCGTAGCAAGAAACGATTCTATGAGATAGTAGAATCTAACAAGTATCTTTTGGCACAAGAGAATACCAAAAGCACCGCCGATGAGGATGTGGCGGGCAAGTCAGAGCTGGAGTATCTTGTAAACTCACTTCGGGATATTGTCTCCGAAGATTTTTTCGAGACACTTATTTTGGTAGACTACCACAGCAAATCTTACAAAGAGGCAGCTAAAATTCTTGGAGTCCCTGTGGGAACCATCATGTCTCGACTGAACCGGGGGCGTAAACAAAGCCAAGAGTACTTGCTTGAACATTACGACCGGGGTATGCTTCTGGAAGCTGTAACCAGAGATGCGGTCGAAAAAGTCTCTTCTAAGCTCCAAATCGACGCTGCTTAACTACAAGGAATGACTATGATGGATTGTCTGCAATACGAAATAAACTCCGAAGGGCTGTACCGGGTAACGGTAGATGTGGGAGATGGGAATCCGAAAACGGTCAACAATGTGTTGTTTTTGACTAAATTCGGATCCCATCTCCACGGCACCACCACGCCCACCTCCGACATGGATATGAAAGCTATCTACAGGGAGGATCTGGAGAGTATCATTTTAGGGACAGATAAAGAAACCCGTAATATCACTACAGGAGGTAACGACAGGAACACCAGTGATGATCTCGATATTGAGTTCATCGAGCTTCGGAAATTCATCCGGGATGCTATGAAAGGCCAGACTTACGCTGTCGAAATGTTACACGCAAATAAAGAGTCCGTAGTGTTGTCAACGGACTTTTTTGCCCACTTAAACTTGCACCGGGATAAGCTGCTAACATCCAATGTAAAACCCTTTATCGGATATTGCGTTGCCCAAGCCAAAAAATATGGCCTCAAAGGTGCCCGCCTCAAAGCCACAGAAGACGCCTTGGAATTTCTCCTCAAACAGAACCAAAAAGAGCGTATCGAAGATATCATCGAGAAAATACCCAAAAATAAATACGTGTTCATCGTCAAGAAAGATCTGGAGGGGCAAGATGATCCCATCCAACTTCTCGAAATCAACGCCAAGCAATTCGATATGAGGGTCAAGCTACAAGAGGTGACTCCTATCGTACAAAAACTCGTCAATAAATACGGAAACCGGGCACACAAAGCGAAAGTCGGGGTAGATTGGAAAGCGGTTGGTCATGCGTATAGATGCATCTACGAGCTAGAAGAGCTGTTACATACAGGAAAGATTGTGTTTCCCTTGAAAGATCGAGAATACCTTCTCGCTATTAAAACAGGGAAGGTGGCTTATGAGCAGGTCCAAGAGGAACTGCCGCAACTCATCGAGCAAGTCAAAGACATCCAAAGCGACTTGCCGGAGAAACCCGACCGCGATTTCTGGGACACTTGGCTTGTAAAAGGATACCTTCATAACTAAAGAAAAGGCCCGCCTCTCAATTTAGTAGGGCGGGCCTTTCTGTAACCGTGGTTTACTTCCCAGTAGAGCCGAAGCCGCCGCGATCTTCACCACCAAACTCTTCCAGAGCTGCTACTACCAGATCAGGCCGTGCAAAGGGAATAAAAATCACCTGAGCAAAACGTGTCTCCGCTTTGAATACCAGCGTCTCATCTTCATCCTCAGTGTGTGAGAAAACTTCGTACACTTCCCCACCTATATGTACCAGCTCTGTTCTCTCCGGAGACATAGAGACTCCAAACTTACGAAACGCCTGCGCTTTTCGATCCCCATCAGTAGTAGACTTCACGTACTGGAAAGTACCTATATGATCTTTCTTTCTGCTTTCCCGCTCTAAACAGACCCCAATCGTATCACTTTGACCCTGATAACTTGGGTCAATGACCCCTACTGTGTTTGCTATGCGAACTGACTTAGCTCTCTTAGTGCCTGTGCTGCTGCGAGGTACCATGAGCATGAAAAGGCGAATAGGAGTCTGCACAATCACCCCTGTATCCACCATTCTACGGCAATTAAAGGGGAGATGGATATCATCCCCCGGTGGGATATACAGATCATAACCCGCTGACCCCGGCTCCGCCTGCTTGGGGGTCATTCCAAATTTACCGTGTACTTTGATCTCAAACCCGTCGAGTGTAATGTCGTCGAGTGTAATGACTTGTTCTGACATAGGTATCCTGTAGTGTGGTAATAAAAAAGGCCAGCAAAATGCTAGCCTACAAAATATAATAGATCACGCACAGTGTCAAGCGTTAGATGGGTTGATCGAGTCTACAATTTTCGATGCAATCCTAGACGCATAGGTAGAGTGGTACTCCTGACGACTTAACCCTTCCCCCTTTACTTGGCGCTTATATTCTGCATAGGACACGTACTCATATGACATACTTTTACCACCGGGCTGGTCGCCCACCCCTATCAACAGTACCAGACTGTACATCTCCGGAAAATAACCATAGCGTATGTTTCTGCGAGTAATCGGCTCCCCGTGACCCTTAATCTCCCCTACCACGAGGCGAGCTACTCTATCGCTGAGATCTGAATGTACAACGAGAATGCCTCTGGGGGAACCTTTCATCACTTACCTTCCATGATTCTCTTAAATCGGGAGCCTCGATTTTCCGTCTTGGTTTTACCCTCCAAACCAAGAGGCACTAGCCTTTTAGAAAGAGCGCCATTTTTATCGTAAGAGGTGAGGGTTTTCGTAGCACTAGAATCTAACCACGAATTGACAGTCCATTGCTCTACCGTAAAGTGATCGCAATCAAAGGGACGCAGCCCATATTCACTTAACCGATCTACCAATTCCAAGTCTGCCGCGCTTTCACAGCACGACCTATTATCGAATAGCGCCAGTGGAATCCGGCCCCCCTCTACAGTGGCAACCAGAACATACAGAAATTTTTGATCTATCATATTGCCCTCGGACCGAAGAGGACTTGGAACCGTACAGGCTTCCAAAGGAAATGGATTAAAATCGTATAGCCGGAAGAGGCATAAACCGAAGCTACTAACCTACTAAGAGCTACTAAGCAGGGGGGTGCTGCATTTGGCCTAGCGTTAAGCTCTATAACCACGCCCTCGTCATAGGAAAACTCAACTTCCCAAACGTTAGGATACTGTGTGAGAATCTTAGTACGAACCTGTTGTTCCAGAGAGGGCATGGTATTATAAGGGGAACTCCCTATTTAAGTCCACCTCAGAAGCTATAGATAGCCTCCTGAGAGCTTTCTCAGGATCTCCGGCCCAGTGTTTGAGGTCATGGACTCTCGAATCCCCAGAGGCCGTTGCACGCTCCAACGCTTTTTTATAGAGGCGCTTCCACTGAGATTTGCCGGACCCCGAGTTGTTATTGTGGGGTTTGCGGAGGTATTTTCGCATGGTTCTCTTTGCCATATTAGTCACCTTCCCCAGACTTCACCACTTTACCATTTTGGACGCGAGCCACCTCTTTGCCTTTGACTCCGGGCAAAAACTGACCCTGCAATTCCGTACTGATTTTATCAAGCGCTATATCCCAGACCATATCCAGTTGCATACCTGCCGTCACATTCAAGGACTGTTCACCGTATCGTACAGACTTCGTATCTTCGAAAATAGTACGGCCATTTCGAAGTTTGAGCCGAAGCTTAAAGTAATTCACAGGCATACTGACGCCCACGGGTTTGCTAAATTCCATTAGGAACCGCACCTGTACACGTTTATCCCCAGCGGTAATGGTAGGAGTGGAATGGTAACCCCACCCCACCACTTCGACATAAGCCGACTGCCCCTCAATCATTCTTTGCAGGGTTTCTTGTTCATCGGACAATAAAGGTACGTAATTACTGACCATCCTCAACTCCGTTTTCTTCGTCTAATAGGATCTTGATTTTATATGCCCGGCCTCTTCCATCACGGCCCCTACGAACTAGGAAACTCACTCGCATCCCAGACTCAAGACCTAATGATCTCTGTTCATCTACAACATCTGTAAAGTGTACAAACACGTCGGCTTTACCTTCCCTACCTACGAACCCGTAACCTTTCTCTTCATTATAGAATTTAACCTCCCCGGACTCTTCTAGCAAGTCTGGAGGGACAATCCGTACTACCTCTATAGCTTGCCACCCCTTTGCACCCTGCACCCCCTTGAACTCCACCTCTTCCCCTTCCAGCAAGAGATCTCCGTTCTGTATGTCAGTTACATGTACGAAATAGTCGGTTTCCTCGTACTGGAGGAAGCCGTAGCCTTTCATATAATTGAAGAATTTAACTTTTCCAAGCTTTGTTTCTGCCACTTTTTCTTCCCTCAGACGCGGATTTCTTAGCTGTCAAGCATCTGTTGAGGGTGGAAAATAAATACATTATCACACTTCTGTGGCAGGATCTTCGGGAGAAGGCTTCTCCTGTGCATCTGTGGCCATTTCCCTTATGAAATTAACTATAGACACCGTGACCAAGTACTCTCGCTGCAATTCCCGGACCCGTGTTACGAGTGCTACTGGATCCTCTTTAGGAAGATCTTCCGTAAAGACCTTCATCTGAACCCACAGGTTCATCTCGACAGCCTGCTCCAACACAAGTAGAGAGAGCTTTTGCTCGTCAACTTTACGGTGCATCGCCTCTACTATCTGGTGAATTTCCGTAAGCACCTTAGCGGCGTGCTGGTTAATGGGATTATCATACCTACGTCTATTACTCACTCCTCATCCTCCTCTTCCTGCGCCTTCGGTAATGTGGGATTAGCGTCGACATGCCGATGGTAATCCTTGTACCGGTTGATTCTATTCATATGTGCTTCATTCATTTCCTGTTGGCTCTCTACCAGAGTTTCCGGGTTGGAGGCAAACTCCAAGAAGGCCAGATCAACATCTGGACATTTGAGCCCACAATTGAGCATATCTTTACGGGCTTTAGGAGACTTAGCGAGGATAGAGAACACCATCCCCGGCTCCATGATAAACAGAAAACATTTACCTTGGTTGAACCAATAGCAATTCTCACCAGCCATCTTCATCCTCCTCATCATCATCAAGCTCTAAACCCTCTCCCTGAGCCTTCTCCCCGCCGGAAGCAAAGGAATGTACACTCACACCCTCGGGACGATAAGAGGAGGGCCTCCAATCTTTCGTGAAAGTGAGGTCTCTATTATCAAAGTCAAGAGTCTCCCAATCAGGATCTACATCTTCAATAAGGGTTCGTCTGATAATTTCACGGATATGTGCGCCGCTTAGATTCTTTTCCCCTCCCAGTGAGGTAATAAATTCTACCTGTGTTTCGGTAAGCTCCACCCCCTCCAAACTCGCCAGATATTGGATTACTCTACCTGCCACTTCGGGTGGGGGCGGTGCAATCTCCCAGATTTCATCAAACCGACCCGGCCTTTTTATAGCGTCCGGAAGTCTGCTCAGGTGGTTCGTAGTCGCCAGCAACAGAGGCACCTTGTTCTCGGTTTCTTCAAACATCGAAAGCAATTGCTCCAGCTTGGAACTCATTCGATCAATATCGTCGATCACCACTACATCGGGTTGGATAATCTCCAAAGCATCGGTAAAATACTTCACAGAATTGGAATCAATTATCGTCTGGATAGGTACGTACAGGACCTTCGCCTTAATCTCTACCCCCAAGTGGCGAGCTAGCGTAGTCTTACCAGTACCCGGTGGGCCGTGTAGAATGACGAACCGCCTGATATTACGCTCAAATGCAGATTTCCACCGCTGTATAAGGTGCTCCCCAAACTCCCCCTCGTACCTCCAAGGGTGGTCTGGTTTGATCCGAAACTCAAACTCTCTATCCTGTCCCCAGAGCAGCTCCACCTGTCTCCCGTATTTGCCCCACAATATCTGACTCAGAATCGTCCGAACCTGTGTCTTGTCTAAATCTTTGGAACACACAATTTCACTATATTCAATGCCGTCTGAAAACCAGAAAATGGGGTAATACTCGTCATTGTCTTCTAGGTAATAGCAATAGAGTGTCGGACCTTTATTTTGATTACCGTCACGACCCCCCTTACTACTACTTGAGGACTCAGTTTCCTCGATCTTTTCCTTATTGAAAAGACTCACAAAGAGATGCGTTACCGAGTCCTCAGTGAGGACATGGCCATTTTCCTTTAGGGCCTCAAACTTCTTCATAGCGGGCGGCATAGTAACTTTGTCGAATTCGTAAAAAATATCCGCAGTCTTTGCTACCGCGTGGGCGATAGAAAAAGGGTTGTTAGGCTTCACCTCTTTCGCCACCTTAAAAAGGCGCTCCGCCTTGCGGACGGAACTCTTCACCTCTTTTCGGTTGTAAAATTCTCGTGCCTTTTTGACCGCATTTTCCAATGGCCCATCAGGCTGGGAATTACGGTTAGGTCCATTTCCCGGTCCAATTTTTTCGAAAGGATTATCACTACTCATCAGTATCCTTGATAGGTCTGCGCACAATGCGTTTTGTATTTGTAAAAGTCATGAGTCATTTGGAAACGTTGGTAAAAGGGACGTAACAATACTGACACCCCGATGCACATCCGAATTGTTGCCCTTGGCATGGATCCAGTGAGAGCTGGCACCCACAGCCGTTTTCATCAATCTGAGGAGTCTCTAGACCGAAGACCTTATCCAAGGTGGCTCTATTTAAACAGCGTGTCTCAAAGGCTCGATCGCTCATGTTGTCTGGTAGTGTCTTCAGTAAAAGAAGATCGTCGGAACATACGCCAACTTTAATACCATACGTCATTGCAATATCAACTACAACCCCCAATGTGGCTTGTCTGGCTTCCTGCTCAGTTTCGAATCTGGATTGACCCGGTGGCATATAACCCTTATCCCAATGAGGGCTTGGCTGGAGAAGGGCCACATCAACCTCGCTAATACCTGCCATGCTCATATGAACACAGAGCTGGTCAAAACGAGATTGCTGTTCCTCGTTGTATAGAAAATCATTAGGAACCGGGCTGTAGCGCCACCTCATTTTTTCAGGCCCCACCAACTCCATGTGAGTCTCAAAAGCCTCAAACTGTTCCTGCAAAGACGGAACTCGTCTCTCTACTTCCTCCCAACCTGTGATAGTCACCGCAGTGAAAATGCGATAAGGGGAGAGCCACGTCTGCATGGCTTTGGTAAGTTTTGGAGGGTACTTGGTCCAGAAAAACAACGAATGTATATGGTGAGGATCCACTTTCCAGAAAGAGAGCGTAAGGGTCTTAGGATCCGTAGCTGGAAGAACCCCCTTGTTGACCATCATATCTTGTAGCCAAGGCATGTACCAGTGAGCTACATCTGTCATTCGAGACAAAGAAATAGGAAGCCCACGTTCGAATGAGCTTTTTAGGGGGATCGCCATCGTAATACCTCGTAGTAATTTATAATACCCCCAGAAAAATAGAACAATCAAACTAGTATGTCAACTGTTATCAGTCTTTTCTATCATCGTCATACCAGTAATCATCTTCCCGTGCCTCGCCCCAGCCTGTAGGCATTAGAAGCATCTCCCGCATACCACGGTAGTCTCCCCCAAGGGCTACCTTACACCCACAACTATCACCGCAGTCTCCTGCGCAGTCTCCTCCACAATCACCTGCGCAGTCCCCACCACAGGCGGTTTTATAAACCTTGCCTGCCTCTTTTCTAATATTAGCGGCCATTCTCAGCAATCTATTCGGCATGTGTCCTCCAAGTACTTTCGGTCGGTCTGATCTATCACGGTCCCTATCAAAATAAGGCATAATCTCACACTCTCCGGGAGAAGGTCTACTGGGGTTGGGCTGGTTGGTCCACCACGTAGAAACTAATGCAGCTTCCTTTTTCCTCGAATCGATCGCAAAAACCAAAGTAATACCGGCTTTCCTAGCATCAAATCGAATAGGATCCCCGTAAGCAAGATCTTGAAAGGTTTTCTGATCTTTTGGTTTCATCGAATGGGGATTGTTTTTTCGATGCAAATACCAGCGACTGAACTCCCCCAGTGCAGCTTCCACTTCGTAAATAGAAACCCCACGCTGGTCCATGCGAAATTGGATGTGGCTGGTCATTTTCAGGTTCTGGAAAAGATCCAGTCGTGAGGGTATTACCTTCGTATCGTAGAGAAGATTCTCGTCGGATTTAGAAAGATCCTTGCCCCTCTCGATGTCCTCCACAAGCTCTTTTTTTACTCTATCAGGTAGAGCAGCTTCCTCAATGTTGCGAATAACATGGCACGGCCCGCCCGGAATACCCAAAGGAGCTGATCTAGCATTTACCGAACGCTCAATGGGGTTACGATGCTGGTACCAATTAGCTTCCTCATCTCTACTGAATGTCATAAAAGATACCAGCTCTGGATGTTTCCATGCATACAATTCGAACTCGTTAAACCATGTCTGGTCGCCGTACATTTCCTGTGAATAGTCTTTGGTTCGTTTTGTAAGGCGCTTTTTCACACTGTACAAGGGTTCAAAAGGCACAGCCACCTGCACCTCTAGGAGGTCCTCTCTATTGACAATAATCGTCTGAACCGCCGCCGCCTCCCAGTTAGCAGACAGAGAATGATTCTGCTCTAGCTCAGCTAAATAAATTGCTTCGGGGTCAGGTGCGGGGGTGTCGCTTGTAGATATGAGAGATATCTCGTTGTCGATAATCAAAAAGTACAGGTAAGTGATCTTACCACGTAAAAACATGGGGACTCCTCTATTGAATATGCCCCCATAAAATACAAAAAGAAAACAAGGCCCCGATATAAAACCGGGGCCTTGTTTTCAAGAGGAGACGAGCGCCAACGCTTCAGGAGCAAGGTAATCCTTCCATGCCTCTGGGATCTTTTTCCCAGCTAGACTGTACTCAATTCCATTGAACCTCTTAGGCTCATATGGCCTTTGCAGTAAGTACATACCAGCTTCCTTGGGAAGTCTATCGGCTTTCTTGTGGTTACACCTCTCACAAGCAGTTGCAATATTCTCCCACGAGGTGGGACCACCCCTACTTCGGGGGACCACGTGATCGTAAGTCAAATCTCTAATCCTAAGAGCCTTGTCATGGGCGGATTTACCGCAATACATGCACGTGAAATCATCTCGTATATAGATGTTCGTTCTATTGAAACTAACCCTATCATGCCATTTCACATGACGACGCAGTAATAGAACGGAAGGTACCGTGAAGGCCATAGAAGGACTACGAACAGTCCAATCTTCATATTCTGACAAGACCCAAACCGTCTCTTTATAGAGCATCTCAACAGCTTTTTTCCAGTCGATGATGTCTTTTGGTTTGTAATCTGTGTTCAGCAAGAGCGTTCTTCTATTTTTTGACGCTTCCATCACGATTCCTCATTGCTTACATGTAGCTATCTCTCACCCATAGTAGAATGGCCCGTAACCTTCTAAGAGTATTAAAATGTCGCAACATCGTCATATCATCTTCCCTGTTATCACAAAATAAAAAAGGATTACAGGTCAAAAACTTGGTGCTTTTTGGCCAGCCTTAACCCTTCTAAATCCGATGGAGCCCCTTCGGGATCACCATAGTGCATTAGAAAAGTCTTTTCTCGTATCGTTCTCGGCAGCGTCACCATCTCTTCAAAGTGGGTATGAACCGTCGATGGATATTTTCCCATGAACATGCAATCGTGAAAAATAACGTCGAAATTCTCCAAACCCACACGACGCTCCGAGGTTGAATCTGCGGAAAAGAACACTTTCGTACCCCTCTCCGATTCCATCACCAGCCCAAAAGATCCTTTACCGGGCACGTGATTAGTACGTACCAGCATAAAAGATACGCCATCCACAGAAAAAGACTCTTCGGGAGTCTTCATCACGTGGGGCCTAAAATAGGTTTCCAGACTCGCTTGGACAGCGGTACCTTCCGCATCCTGAATATGAACCATACCACCTTTCAAACAATTGTGCCAGAGGTCTGGGTGCTTGTTCGAGTCATAATCCATATTCATCATGGAAGGTAAAATTAGACCGGACGTATAAAGGTCGAAACGCTTCTTAGGGCCTAAAAATAAGCCACGAAAACCCAGCTCCTCTAACCCTCCTACGTGGTCTGCATGGATATGAGTGACTATAACCCCATCTAAGTCCAAAGGATCCACCCCAAGCTCGTGTAGACTCTCCAGAGCCGTGGTACCACAGTCAATAAGGATCTTTGACCCCTCTTCAGTTTCGAGGAGTACGTTATTGTGGTAATTGGTATCACCACGGGAGAATGCTCCGCCAGTTCCCAAAAAAGTCATTTTCATGGTACAATCCTATCTAAGTCAGCTTTTTGTGTTAGCCCCTGCATCACCTCAACTACGACGGGCAGATATGCCTCGTCCGATATGAGGGCTCTAAAGAGGGGGTAGAAACTTTTACGTATGTGATCCACTTCTAGTATATGGCGTTGTAGGGTTTTCTTATTAAATTTACCGATCACCCCGTTTGAAGATCCCTTTTTAAAGCTCATCTGCCTACAGGAAGACCCCGGCGCACTTGATGTAGTATCACGCCATTCAGTATAGCTGCTATTAGTCGCATAGCGCGTCTCAAATGACCAACAATCGGGACTACTGAAGATAGAAGATGCCTCGATCATTACTCGAAACTCGTTAGAGGCTAGTATCTCTTTTACTCGAAATATACGAAACGCAACCTTCGCTTCTGAATTTTGAGAATCATACCCCACACAGCGATGAGTTAAATTGCCCCCTCTAATAAGGGAGGGGAGCCTTTTTAGGCTAGTCTCAGAATAAGGGGTAGGAGTAGGTGCAGGCCCCGGATAGCCCGGTCGGCGGTACTGGAGAAAGTATTCTCCAACCTCTATATCATTCCTGAAATTAGAAGCCAGAATATCCCTCTCTGGGTACAAAACCAAGCCAAGCTCTTTTATAGCAAGCTGGGTGTATGTTGAATCTGCAAAATGGTTCCGTATCATCAACGCCTCATACTACGTGTATCACTTCCCCACACCTTAAATGAAGACTAAAATTCTGTCAATTCGAACTACGCGCCCGATAAATGACGTATGATACGTCTCGTTATCGTATTTTGAGCAAACTCACTAAGCTGCTCTCGAAGTTCCGCATCGTCGTCAGGGGAGTAAAGGAATCCGATAGGCACCTTTGCAGCTCCCATACCCATCTTACCTCCGCCAATTGGCCCGAAGACCTTCTGACAAAACTGGTGGACATTGACCGATGAATTTTGGCTCCGAACAGACGCCTGAATTTGGTTGTCTATCATAGCAAAGACCACTACGGTCTCTACACCTTCCATCCGTAGAAACTCGTCGGCAATAATAGGAAGTGCGTCTCGCCTTTTATCACTAAGGATACCCAAATACGAGATGAGGATGGACGCCTCGTTAACCATATTTTCCGCCGCTAGCGCCCTAAGATCGAAAAGATAAGGGGGTAGCGGGTGGTTGACAATGGCGTGGAATTTTTTGCGATCAATATAACGAACTAGATTGGAGTGTGCCTGTAAGTCAAGATCAGATACGTTATCCTTTAGGAGGTTATCCGTATCATTGGTAACGCCAAATAAAAGAGCGGTAGCAGCTATGACCCCCTTCTCCGATTCGAAGTCCACACCAAAGTGGTCTAGGTACTCCCAGATAATAGCGGAGCATGACCCCGTATTTCTGATATCCGTAATAGCAAGATCGGCTTCGGTCTTGTGGTGGTCAAAAGTAGCGTGCCACTCTGTGACCAAACTCTGCATCTTCCCTGTATTTATAGGAGTGGTATCCACCGCCACGAAAGTGGAATATTTTTCAGGATCAAAATCATCAAGGGGCCGCATACGAACATCCAGCACATTTATTTCGGTTTGATTTTGAGGGTGAGACACCTGTCCATCATAGTAAATATCACACTGATACCCATACTTGGACTCCAGCAAAAAAGCCAACCCAAGCGCTGATCCAATTGCATCAGGATCCGGAGTAGGGTGCGTCACAATGCAAACACGGAGATCGTCTGGCCTTGACGCAAAAAACTCGTCAAACCGTATATGACGGTCCGAATGTCCTAACCCTTCCCTGCGAACCATAGTGGACTCTTCAGAAGATGTTTTTGAGAGATCTAACTTTGGTGTCTCTTGATTCAATGACTTTTCCATTTTCCAATACTTCCCGTTTATTGAGTTGTAATACAACTTCTCGTTGTTTCTGAACATGTAAAATCAGGGCTTTAGGGGCTTCGGGGGCCTCAGTCATTTTCAAGGTCACTAGTTCTTGAACCAGATCACCTAAACCCATCGCCGCCAATTGTTTCCTATACCCATCTAATTCCGCCATACCAAACCCTACAGTACGTATGTGTTACCGCTTAGTCAAGCGTCATAACCTTCCAAGTTTTCATCGTCATCTCCCTCTTCATCGTCCTCGGGAGCGGGAACCTCTTCCCCTTCCTCTTTCACAGCAAGTAGCTCCATTTTACTGGCCAACTGCCCCATCAAAAACCCAGCCTTGATTAGATAGTCGAAATAGGTCTCCGTTGTGGTTTCTTCCGCTTTGTATAGAAAACAGACTACCTCTTCTGGTCGTAGGCGCACTTTCATCTCTCGCCAGTATGTTCCTGCGCTTATTTTTTTAATGTACATACCAGAGCGGCCTTCTTCACTAAAGCCCAGTGACTCTACCAGACCTTGCACATCCGAAACTAAAGATTTATGTTTCAGGGACCATTTAAACACACTCATATGTCCTCCAATGCCTCTATGAATCGCCCATCTAAATAGAACCCATCATAGGGCGCAATCTCGTCGTAGAGATACACCCGCAAGTCTTGAAGCTCCCTAGCTCTCAGGGAGATAATACAACACGCCGCAGGATCATAATAAGCTACTATACCATTTGGATCCGCATACTCTCTAAACAAATGCATTAACGACTGGTTGCCCTCTACACCGTTAACAGGCACAAACAAAAGATTGAGAAGAGAGTCTGCCTCCTGTCCAAATCGGATATAATAGCAGGATCCTTCGGAATCGGAATCGGAATCAAAATCAAACATAATCCCTCATAGTTTGGTAAGCTCTATTACGACCATGCCCGATAGCAGATTCCTTTTCCGGAGAGCTGAAATTCAGCTTAGAATATCCCAGTGATCTGGTAGGACTGATCACGTGTAGATCTATATTTCTATACCCCTCTTGTGTGTTCCGGTCAAGGATCATCTTGATGTCCGCATGAAGGGCAGACATCGAGCTAATATTCATAACTTGCAGAGCCGTCTGCAAGAGCCCCGTAGGGAGTCGAAGATCAGGTTGGTCAACTTCTAAGGAAACAAGAACTATTTCCGTGGCACCAAGAGCTACTACAGGGCGCATAGGAGCGTACTGTAGAAGCGCGCCGTCCCACTCCTCACCAGACCACGGAAAGACGAGAGGAATGGCTGTAGAGGACATTAGGGCCTCCGAATCGAAAAGCTGTGGCTGGTACCGTCGACGAAATTTGGTAGGAAAATCAGTAAGGCGATTGGTATAAGCCCGAAGGGCTCCCGTTTTTACATCTACACTGAAACATAAGGCGAGCTGGTTGGCGTGGTACAACTCCTCAAAATCTACGTGTCTGTCAACTAGCTTCCGGAGAGGTTTCGTGTCCAGCACATATCGCCATTTCCAAAAAGCTAGCCAATCTACCGGTGGCCTCCATCGGTATACGTCAGAACTCTCAACGTCTCGCCATAGCGAGCATAAATGTTCTGGAGTTTTACCACTAACTACGCAAGCGGCGTTAATTGCTCCGACTGAGGCACCACACACTACATCGGGTACCCATCCCATTTCATACAGGGCCTGTATGGCTCCCGCTTGAAAAGCACCGTGAGCCGCACCGCCTGATAAGACCAAAGCTCTCATACTAACCTCCTACTAAGAGATCAGTATAAGAGCTTTACGGTATGCTTTAACCCTCTCAGGCACATATCAGGCGGTACCAGAAACATCGGACTATTAAAGATAGTAGACCATTTTAGAATCAAATCCATCAAAGCAATTGACCGTATACTCCCCGCCCCGCTCTTCTGGTAGTGTAATTTCTATATTACCAACCAACTCATCCTTCTCATAGCAATATATGTCCCAAATATAACCGGGTTGGATTAGATCTCCGTTTCGCAGAGCCTCACCCCAAATCTCGAAGTCGCCAGTGATTGAAGCTAAATCGGCTTTCCCCTCATTGACGTGCTCTCTATCCCGGTAGACGTGAACTTCCCGTCGCATTCGCCCAGTATGGTGACGAAGAATTCTTCTCATTTCTTTTTTCGTTGGCTTTTTTGTCATAACCTACCTTTGTAAAAAATATAGCATAGGGCCAAGAGGCGCTATCGGTTAATTCCGACTAGCAACATCCTTATGGGGATGCAATATGGGGGTAACCCACTCCGTCAATTCGTCTGTCCACTTCCTTATGAGGGAGTGGCTAGCGCTTCTTGGCCCTATGCAGTAACTCATTTCAATGCAAGGCATTTGCTGAGATGCTCTCTCGCAAATTGCAGTTGGTTATCTTCTCCCGGAAACCCACCCTTACGGATGAACCGCCTTATATCATCAATCGAGCAATCAAGGCACGTGGAGTCGTCTACTGACTCCACCTCTTGTGCGCCACAGATTTGACACGTGGGGATAACCTCTTTCTCTAGTGTGCTCATGATAACAACCTCGTTGAGGATCGGTTAGCTTACAAAGCACTATACCCTAGTTGCTTAGGTTTGTAAAAACAATATTCAGGACTCACGAGAAACGGTGACATCATCGCCACCGTTTCTTGGGTCACTGACAGGTATTATAGGTGCAATTAGAGATACCTATAGAAGAGCAGAAGTTAACGACCTCCACTTCTCCCAAGTCACAGTTGTTTTGGAAAACTGCCCCATCTCCGATCACCGCAACAAGACTGGGAAATATGTCCGATAGGGAGCTAATGCCGAGCATACCTTCCACCAAAAGAATATCTCCCACTGAAATGAGAGCACTGAAAGACTCCAATAGGGTAAGCCCTTCCACACCGTCAAAAGACTTGACTCGAAAAAGCCCTCCGATCTCCACCAAACTGGGAAGCCCCACCGGCGTATATTGCAGCTCAGAGCTACCTAGTATCTCAAAATCCCCTCCTACAGTTTCCAAATTGTCCCATCCATAGAAGGATTCCAGATGCCTCCCCCTCACCACTACATTACCCGTTATTTCACGGAGGTGTAGAACCGGGTTGGAAGTGGAGTTATCATAATTGGTGGGTCTGAGATCCACCGCCACTGCGTCTGGTGTGCTGATATCTTCCCCCACCGAAACATTTCCTGAGAGCACACAGTAGCTTTCAATATCGTCAATTTGAGATTGGCCTACTGTCATACCACTCTCAAAAGCTACCTTGTCAAGGTAGTAAGCAGCTCTTGTGTTATTATCAAGAGACCCAACTACCACATCCCCTACATACTCTGGGCAGCACCCCCCAGATCCGTCTGATACCTCACCATTACCGCAGGTGGTCTGACAGATGTTATCGCCTGTACAGTTCCCATCAGGACAACTCCCACAATCTACCGTATTACCACAGACATCCATTACGGAACCGCACTGAGACCCAGCATCGGAGCATATATCAGAATCCGTTCTAGCGTCCTCACAGATACATTGCCAACCATCACAAGCCTCGTTTGCTCCACAGCTTCCGCATTCCAGAATTTCACCACATCCGTCGTCGATAGCGCCGCAGCTAATCCCCTCTATATCGCAGGTAGTGGGGACGCACACACACTGGTTATCCTCACAAGTGTCTTGTCCACAACCACCGCACTCGCGAACCACGCCACACCCATCGGTTACTGACCCACACTGCGCCGCCAAGTCGGAACATACTTGGTTATCATCCCGATCATCGTAACAGACACAAGAGTTGTTAGAGCACGTTTGGGTCCCTGCATCACAATCAGAGGGTTCAGTACATTCATTGTCTGGTACACATCGGAACGTAGTGTCGCAGATCTCATCTGAGCCACACTGAGAATTCGTATTACACTCAATACACTGGGACGTATCCGAGCAGAAGAACCCTTCACCACAATGAGAGTCCATAACACACTCAACACACAGGTTAGTATCACTATCACATACCGAACCATAACAATCGTCCCCACAAACCCCATCATTACAACTCTCACACCCGCCACACTCACTGTCAGTGTCTACACACTCGTTGTTGGAACAGGTCTTACAACCCCCACAAGAGCTATCATCTACACACTCGACACATGCATTGCCGTCGCACACGCCGCTTGGGCAATCCCCATCGGACACACACCCAACACACTCAAAGTTTTCCCCGTCTACCAGACATTTTTCATTGGAATTGCAAGGGTTGGGGTCGCAAAGACTCAAAATAGGATCTACATCCGAATCGTCCGTATCTTCCTCTACATCGTCTGAGGGGAGATCAGTGTCCGATTCAACATCGGGTTCGGCACCTGTATCAGTATCGGTATCGGTATCGGTGTCGGCTTCAATAGCCACATCACTACCCTCTATATCCTGATTGGGAGCATTAAAGGTATCGGTGTCGGCTTCAATAGCCACATCACTACCCTCTATATCCTGATTGGGAGCATTAAAGGTGTCGTCACCACACCCAAAAAGAGACATGGCGCTGATCGTCAATATGAATATTACATTCTTCATTGGTTCCTCCGTAGGCTCCTGAGAGCCATTAGTTTCGATTCGTGTTGTTTACACTAACCTATACCCCACGGAGGGACCCCTGTCAAAAAATTAAAGCAGATCAAAGATGCAAAAATCCTATAAAAAGCGCTAACCCCCTAGATTTACAGATAAAACTCAGTTTTTGTATGTGGTTTTATCGTAAACTTCTTTGTGGTCCCCCAGAGCCCAGTCCTGTCCGCTATCGAGGATACTATCAATCTCCTCATACTTAATGCCGGTTTTGGCTTCCCACAGCTCTCTCTCTCCCGCTCTTGCTCTTGTTTCAGGGCCTTGACCTTACGCTTATGGCGGGAATTGACTGTGAAGTACGTCAGGCAGTGGTAGATGGCCCTTAAAAAGAACATACAGAAAAGGACGCCACATACGATAGGGGAGATGAACATTAGCAACAGGAATCCCCTCCCATCCAAATCAAAGAGCCCTGTATCTTGACCATTTGAATCCATGATGACGTGGATAAAAATGATCATAGCGACAGATACGGCGTAAGTAGCAAAGACATACAGAAACAGCATGGGAACCTTATTTATTGAACCAGACGATATGTGACCAGCGTGTGTCAACGGCTTCGTGGTCTACGAGAAGATCGGTCATCTGCGTAGCAGTGGCATAGTAGCCAGTCCCATCATATTCGTGGAAATTGTACTCTAACCAATCTTCTAGAGTCATATGCCGTCCCGAATAAGACTCTGTGAAGCCTCCCGGACCTGTAGGAAGAGGCTCGGCCTGTGCTACAGTGTGGATCTGCCGCTTATAACTCTTATAACGAGCAATAGCATCCTCATATGCCCTGTGAGATGCGTTCTGGCCCCAATAGAAGCAGCTTTCTACACACTCTTCGTACCCTTCCCTAATCACGTGAACATAGACCCAGTGTTCACCTGCGTGGTTGCCGCCCGGAGCATTAGCATGGTCCCAGCGACGGACCCGAATCTCTTTGGTACCCTCAAATCCGGGCACAGGAAAGGATTCAATAGGAGTCCAAGTTCGAGGTGATTCAGTGGTAGCAAAAGGCATGGTAGTATTCCTCAGTCGAGTTTACACCAGTTGAGATAAAACTGGTGTTAATTAAAGACAGTAGTGCTGGTCAAAGTTTTCCAAAATATGCTTTTCTTTATTAAAAAGCGAGCGCTCTACATAGAACTCGCGATGCAAAGGATCCTCGTTAGCCCACCGAACCCCACTGAGAATAGCCTTCTGAGGGTTGGATTGAAAAGGCACGAGAATCTCGTTATCACTCAGGCTGCTTGCCAGCCGTACGGACCATCCTCGGGTAGTGCGATGCAACTGAGCGCTTCTACGGCACATCTTATGTTGGTCGCGTTGCATATTGGTGAGGTTAAAGTCACTGAGCTGTGCGGCAGCGAGCATTTCTCGATCCCAGTCTTCGGGATCTCCGGCTAAGAGTACGAAATGTTTGGTATTCAACATGGCCTATCCTGTGTTTTAGTGGTTAATAAGGATATCATACAGATCGTCGTCGATTAACACGAAAGATTCTTCTTGCCCTTGGTCAACAAAGCGGAGCGAATCATATTTCCGCACATCAAACGTCCTCTGTAGATACCGATTGACCCGAATAGCAGGGTCCTGAGATACTTCCAAAAGCTCTACCACACTCTTGAAAGCGGGACCGCGATGTATCTTACCGTCCTCTTCCCTGATACGAGTATACAAAAGAGTCTTCCCAAACGAATGGGCTTTGCAGACTTTCTCAAACGCATTGAAATGCTTCCGTCGATTTTCTTCCATTTCCTTACACATTACAGCTCTCCATACAACATTTAGGGTCGTCTATTACTCAGAATTTTCGTTTTTCATCTCTTCGAGCTTTTGTAAAACAGCCTGCAATCCTTCCTCGTAGGTGATATCTTCAGGAAGAGCTTCGATGACTTCTAGGATTATTTGCTTTGGTGACTTTTTCATAGCCTTTAAACCCTCTCAATTAGTACCACAGCCTTTCCATTAGAATCATTATCGATGTTGCATGGGACCT
>Ga0306901_1000045_pt1 | contig 69144 bp, 60 predicted proteins | sample AntRauMFilla3767_FD_190431 | JGI IMG/M metagenome (GOLD analysis project Ga0306901, IMG submission 190431) | Saline lake microbial communities from Rauer Islands, Antarctica - Metagenome Filla 3 #767 (v2) (version 2) | ecosystem: Environmental > Aquatic > Non-marine Saline and Alkaline > Saline ... | reverse complement strand
CTAGTGAGGCAATTTCATGAAGCGCCTGCCACATATCAGCTTCAAGCCTTACGCTGGTACGCTTACCGTCAATACGGATATTTCTGCTAATCAATCCACCTATATTAAGTTTTGAAATTGCGTCTTCTGTTGTTTGTGAAAATAATAAATTCATAAAATATGTCCTTATGCCACCCTATACTAAAGAGTGTTGTTAGTATTATAGCACTACTATAACGTGCTAAATCGATTCGTCTAGCTCTTTTTGGTACATACTTTGTCGTTTATTTTATTAAATATCCGACGGCGCTTTCAACGTCAAGCTAAGCGCATGGACTCTGCCCTGTAAGAATTCATCCAGCACTTGATACACCATACGCTGACGCTCCACACGGTTTTTATCGGCAAAACTATCAGCAACCATTGTCAGGTGAAAATGGCTTTCGCCCTTGCCATCATGTCCGGCATGTCCAATGTGACGGTCACTTTGATCTTCGAGTTGCATTTCTAATGGTGTAAATGCTGATTGTAGTTTCTTTTCCATTAATTCTTTGACAGACATAAATTTTCCTCTATTTACAAGTTAAGCAATCTATAAATTATGATATACTAGAACGTGATGCGTATTCCAGAGCTGAAACCATTGTCGCCTGATTTTATAAGTGATCAAGAGGAAAAACTCTTGGCAGAGGACTGTGACATTCCCGGATGTCCGGGTGAAGGTGGATTCAAAGCACCCAAATCCCGCGCTCTCAGCGAGTATTATTGCTTTTGTATGGATCACGTCCGTGAATACAATGAAAACTGGAATTTTTTCGAAGGTATGTCACAGACCGAGATCGAAACACATATGTATCGTAACATGACATGGGACCGGCCGACATGGGATTCCACAATTTACGGCATCAATCCCGACCACCTAAGGTCACGGGTCAATGAAGGTATACGAATGGATGGCTTTACCATGGGCGGAAAATACGGCCAGAGCGAAGCTGGCTATGAAGGCGCCTATACTACCATGCCTGCACCAGAACTGGACGCACTGGCCACCTTGGGGCTTGATCCGCCTGTTGACTGGCACGCTGTCCGTAAACAATATAAGAAGCTGGTTAAAAAACACCATCCCGATGTCAGCATTAACAAGGAACGGGATGCCGAACTGATCAAAAAAATCAATCTGGCCTATTCTATTCTTAAAATCTCGTACCAAAAGTTTGAAACTTTGGAACAGGCATAATAGAGTATCCTTATACGTAACTGGAAAGATAGACGACGATGACAAAAAACACTCTGGCAGATTACATGCCTGATATCGAAATTTCCGCCCAGCAGGTTTTTGGGCTTGAAAATGATATAAAAGTCCCTGCTTTTTCAAAAAAAGAAGAGCATGTGCCTGATATCGATGACAGTTACATTTTCGATCCCGATACCACCCGCGCTATTCTGGCCGGTTTTGCCCATAACCGCAGGGTCATGGTTCAGGGCTATCACGGTACGGGTAAATCCACCCATATCGAACAGATTGCAGCACGGCTGAATTGGCCTTGCATCCGGATTAATCTGGATAGCCATGTCAGCCGTATTGATTTAATTGGTAAGGATGCGATTGTCCTTGAAGACGGTCAGCAGATTACCAAATTCCAGGAAGGCATATTGCCCTGGGCGCTACAAAATCCGGTTGCTCTGGTTTTTGATGAATATGATGCCGGTCGTCCGGATGTCATGTTTGTTATTCAGCGTATTCTTGAAAGCACTGGTAAGCTTACCCTGCTTGATCAAAACAAGGTCATTACCCCGCATCCGGCCTTCCGGATATTTTCGACGACCAATACCATCGGTCTTGGCGATACGACAGGTCTGTATCATGGCACCCAGCAGATCAATCAGGGCCAGATGGACCGCTGGCATATCGTTGCCACACTGAACTATCTGGCTGAAGACCGCGAAGTTAATATTGTCTCCGGCAAGGCGCCCGCAACATTTAAAAATGATGAAGGTCGCGTTGCGATTGAAAATATGGTGAGGCTGGCCAACTTGACCCGTCAGGGCTTTATCAATGGTGATCTATCAACCGTGATGTCACCCCGTACTGTCATAAACTGGGTTGAAAATACAGATATTATCGGCGATCAGGATCAGGCTTTCCGGCTGACATTTTTAAACAAATGTGACGAGCTTGAACGTCCGACCGTCAATGAATATTACCAGCGTTGCTTTGGCCGTGATGTCTTATTAAAGCCTGCTAATCTGGTATAATGCCGGCCTTAAATAGCGCCGAAGTTCTGCATGTCATACAGGCTTTTATATTTCCCATCTTTCTTTTTGATCAGATCGGTATGATGGCCCTGCTCGATAATTTGGCCTCGATCAAAGACCAGAATACGGTCGACAGCCTTGATCGTTGACAGGCGGTGGGCAATGATAATGGTTGTCCGGCCTTTTGTCAGGTTTTCTAGCGCATCCTGAATCAAGGATTCTGATATGGAATCCAGACTGGACGTCGCCTCATCCAGAATCAAAATCGGCTTATCGCTCAGAATAGCCCGGGCTATTGCGACCCGCTGCCTTTCCCCGCCCGACAGTTTAATCCCCCGTTCCCCGACCATGGTTTCATAGCCCTCGGGCATCCGGTCGATAAACTCATCCGCATGCGCCTTTCGTGCGGCTTCGATGACGTCTTCACGGCTGGCGTCGGGATTGCCATAGGCGATATTCTCGATCAATGACCGGTGAAACAGCATTGGCTCCTGCGGGACCATGGAAATGGACTGACGCAGCGATTCAAGCGTTACATCTGCTATATCCTGCCCATCAATCCAGATATGTCCCCGATCAAGATTATGGAGCCTTTGAATCAATTTAACGAAAGTCGATTTGCCGCTGCCCGAATGGCCCACCAGACCGATCCGCTCGCCCGCATCAATGGTCAGCGAGAAATCCTCATAGGTTGGCTCGGACTGGCTTTCATAGGTAAAGCTGACATCTTCAAATTTAATTTCCCCGGCCCGAACGTCTAACGGCTTGGCTGTGGGGGTATCCGCAATGCTAAGATGAGCTTTATCAAACAGAACAATATCTTCCATATCATTCAAAGCCCGCTGCAAATGACGAATATGATCGCCGATATTGCGGACATAACCCATAACAACAAAACCGGTTGTCATGGTATAGCTGACATCCCCTGGGCTGAAATTCCCGATAACCCATTGCCAGACAGCCAGCCCAATCAGTAAAATCAGCATGATATACAACAACATGCTTTGAATAAAATCGACGTCTACAAAGCGTTTTAAGGACTGCCAGGTTTTTGTCTGCCATATACGGGTTTGTCTGGCCAGATACTCACCTTCACGATTTTCCGAGCCAAAGGTTTTAACCACAGCATTACAGGTAATACTGTCCGCCAATGTGCCGCCCAGCTTGGAATCACACTCAACCCATTCCCGATTCATGGGTGAGACATATTTTACGGCAAGCCAGACACTGATGAAAATATAGATACAAAGACCAGCCAGAAAGCTTAGACCGACGATGGGCTCATGAATGATCTGACCAATCGTCAACCCGGCCAATACCAGACTTATCGGTCCCAGATGGACAAAAACAATGCTTTGAAACTCTTCAAAGCCCCATTTACCGCGGGTGATTTTCCGTACTGTTGTGCCGGCAAAGCTGTTTGCGTGCCAGTCGGTGCTGAAACGTTGTACTTTATAATGCGCATCATTAACAATCAGCGGTAAAATACGCGATGTCATGTTTATCCAAAAATATGTACTACTGATACGGGCAACATGATGAAGGATAGCCATAGCCCCCAGACCGAACAACGCCAGGAAAGCTGGCCTGATATAAGCCTGGCGATCATCAATACCATCGGCAAGGGCATCAATCAGATAGCCTGAGAAAATCGGGTAAATCACATCGGAAATAACCGCTATTAACATCAATCCCATAGCAAAAGAAAAAGATAGTTTTTGACGCCGCCAGTATTTCGCCCCGAAACGCCAGACATCATCCATGGTGACGCTTTTTTTCTTTTCTTCTTCGCTCTGTGCTGTATTCAACATTTATGTCACCATCAATATATGCATATCATGCCTGGACGATCAGTACCGATTAAGCTATTGATCGTTTTATTACTCTGATAAATTTAGTATCTAATTAAAAAGCTAGACGGCAAATGGCGCAAGCTGTTTCTTACCGGTCAGATCCATAAAGTTTTTAATTTCCAACAGATCTTCCAGCATTTTTGCGCGTTTTTTATCATCGGCCTCATCACTGCCCCATTGTTCAGCTTGATACAGCTCGTCAATCTGGGCCGCCTCAAAGGCAGTATTGGCATCACATTGACCTTCAATCAGGGCCAAAGTAATCACAAATGATCCCAATGGTCCAATCGCCGATTGAAAAGCCGTAAAGCGGTAAGGATCCATCGCCTTCAATGCATTAAAGGACCACTCTTTCAAGCCTTCATCCTGTTCAACAAATTGAATACCCGTCGATGTTTTTAAGGTCAAACCGCTTCTTTTCTCGAACCAGTCCTGTATGGGCTGCCACGCTGCCCGTTGCCGCGCCACAAGATCCTCGGGCGTATCAGCATAATAGCAGATCAAATCACTTTCGATGAAATTCAGCACCTCTTCCATCAAACGATGGCGGCTTTCTTCGCTTTCTACCAGGTCTATTCTGGTATTCAAAAGCCGGGTCATAGGCATGGTTTTGGGATCAATATCCTCTTTCTGTGCCTGCCATTCAGCACAGATCGTTTCCGCCAGATCTTTGTGAAAAGTCATGACAATATTGCGTTCCGGCGTCTTAACCGACTTGCCATCAAGCTCGAGAACGCAAGCACCATCGGGGGAAACCGAGTATTCGGCAGTGTTATAGAAACGTTTCATTATTTTATTCTTCTTCCAGTGTTGTTTGTGCATCTTCAAAACATTTTTCGTCTTCAGGCGCGGTGCCCAATGTCGAAAAAGTAAACAAAAAAGCCGCCGGGTTTATGGCGCTGGCAAACAGCCCACCCAGCTTTTTAATTACGCCCATTTCACTTACCGAAACGTCAGGATCGGAAACGCTACCCGTAACCGTGATCGGCGTTGCCAGATTGATCAGACTGGGATCACGCGGCTTTGGCGTAAACTCGAAATCAAGTATCCCCTTAACAAGATCCACCCGACCCTGACCGACAATAACGGCAACATCTGTATTAATAACAATCGCATCTGTATATGCAATGCCATTTTGAATTTTAAAAGGTGCGGAAATACAGTCAATATCTGTATTCTGTTTATCGCCTGGCAGCAAATTCAACAAGACATCACCAGCCCACTGATTAACCTGATTTCCCCCAAGAACACCGCCATGGCTGCGGAATATCACTTCGCCGTCCAGTGTATTGATAAAATTAGGCCCCAGCTGCCCGTGCAAGTTTGCGGCGGCGTTAATATCAAAATTAAAAGTCGGCACAAACTGACTGATGTCAATTTGATCAAGATCGCCATCAAATGACAGGCTGTTACTGTCTATCTGAAGATTTCCGGACAAATCACCGCCATATAACTGCGCAGAAAAAGGCGATCTCGTTCTGGTCACATCGCCAATACGTAAAGGCAGGTCTACCTGATACACGGCTACTGTATCCACATCTATACGTTCAGCTTTAAGGTCAACATCGAAGCTTTCGCCTGCATTTATATCGGAACGAATTTTAAGCAGGCTATCCAGAGATACTTTAACAGATTTTCCGGTAACACGTACCGGATCGCCATAGGTGACGGTTTCAATTTCTAATGCCGGTGCAAGGCCGGACCAAGACAGGTCACTGTCGCCAGAAAAGCCCATCCGGATATCATAATTTTCCTGTATCCAGTTTTCTGCCCGCTCATGATAGTTTTCGGCATCAAGGGTCAAAATATAGATATATCCTGCCAGCAGCAGAACAATAAAGAACAATACAATAGCAGCTATGATTTTTATCAACACACGCATTAAGATAACCTTAGATTCTTATTCTTCATCCGGCAGCGTATTACCTAGCTGCGGGTTAAATTCAAAGTATTTAAATGTGTCTTCCATATGTGGTGGTAACGGTGCCGTTACGTCCAAAATGCCGCGGCCTGACGGGTGCGGCATAATAAGCCGGCGGGCATGGAGATGAAGCTTGTTGGCCTGTTTCAGATCCTCCAATTCAACCGGTTCTTCCAGATCCTGACCGTATTTACTGTCCCCGACAATCGGGCTGCCCATCATTGCTGTATGGACGCGCAATTGGTGTGTGCGTCCTGTTTCCGGCTTTAAACAAAGCCAGGCCGCTTTGCGATGGGCCTTTTCAAGTATCCAGTATTCACTGCGGGAGAATTTACCATCAACATCATCGACCATAACGCGCTCACCGCCATAGGACTGGCCTTTGGCAATATTGGCTTCGATAATACCTTCATTCATTTGCGGGGTCGGCGCAACAACGGCCCAGTAATATTTCCGTGCCTGACGCGTTTTAAAAGTTTCACCCAATACCCGCGCGATTTTCAGTGTTTTTGCAATCAATAGCACACCGGTCGTATCCTTATCCAACCGGTGGACAAGACGCGGCTTAATCTTATCGGTTTCGAGATGAGCGATAAGTCCATCGATATGTTCTTTAACCTTTGAGCCGCCTTGTGAGGCCATACCATACGGTTTGTTTATAACCAGCACGCTGTCATCTTCATAGATGGTCAGGTCTTTGATCCGGTTAACGGCCTCAAGCTTATCTTCTTCCGTAACCTTTTTTTCCTGTTTGAATGTCTGGTATGCTTCCCAGGATACAGGTGGAATACGTATTTCCTGACCGGTTAGAACCCTGCTGTCAGGTTTAACGCGCTTACCATCAAGCCGGACCTGACCGGTGCGCATCCATTTATAAATCTCACCCTTGCTTAACCCCGGAAAACGGCGCATCAGCCATTTATCAAGCCTGGTCTTATCATCTTCATCTGTAATGATGGTGGTCTGAACACCTGTACCGCCGCCGCTCATAGGTTGCCTCCGATCCGGGTTATCGCAATGCCAATCATCAACATGGCGATGGATACAATAACGGATACTGCGACATAGCCCGAGGCTTGTAACAGATCTCCGCGCTCAAACAAGGTCACTGTGTTTAATGAAAAGGTCGAAAAGGTCGTAAAAGCGCCCAAAAATCCGATAACAAAAAACATTTTAAACTGTTCGGACAACATTATATGATGCGCACCAATGCCGATCGCAAGGCCGAGCATAAAAGACCCCAGCACATTCACCGCAATAGTGCCGTAAGGAAAATCGGGTCCTAAAAGCTGAGTGAAGAAACAGGAAACGCCATAACGGCCCGCCGCACCTAATGCACCGCCAAGTGCTATAAACAGAATATCTACCATAGGCGGCATATTCATATTTTAAGCTGCGAAAAGCAAGAAAAACCTTTATGCTTGACCTTAAAAGAGGAGCCACAAGATTATGAGTTGCCACAAGGCCATAGAGGCCGATACCGAAATACCTTCAGATTTAAAGACCGTATTGGTCGCCGCTGTTATACTGGTTGACCGCGATGGCCGTATTTTATTGGCGCAAAGACCCGAAGGTAAACCTCTTGCAGGGCTGTGGGAATTCCCCGGTGGTAAGGTCGAACCCGGTGAAACGCCTGAACGGGCGCTGATCCGTGAGCTTGCCGAAGAACTGGATATCAAAACTGCGCCTTCCTGTCTTGCGCCGCTTAGTTTTGCTTCTCACAGCTATCCGAGTTTTCATTTGCTGATGCCGGTCTATATCTGTCGTGTCTGGGAAGGCACGCCAAAAGCATTAGAAGGACAAAACCTTGCCTGGGTCACGTCCGACAAGCTTGATCACTATGAAATGCCGCCGGCTGACCTTCCCCTGATTCCTTTTATCAAGGATTGGGTTTAAAAGATGAGTTTTACGCCGTCAGATATTACTGATTTTTATCACCACAGCCGCGGGCGCATGACCCAACGTATTCTACGGGCAATCTTCCGTGAATGGTGGCATGACATTACCGGTTATAATGTTTTGGGATATGGTTATACATCACCTTTTTTGGGGGCTTTTACCAAGGATGATCCGCTCAGCCTTAGCCTGTTGATGAATAAACGTCACCACCCCCGTGCCTGGCCCGCTATTGATAACAATCATGTCGCTGTCTGCGATGATCGTCACATGCCTATTGAAACACAAAGGATGGAACGGATATTGGTTGTTCATGCCCTTGAAACATCGGAAATGCCACTGCACCTGTTGGAAGAGATCTGGCGCAGCCTTGAAGGTAATGGCCGCATGATACTGGTTGTGCCCAACCGTGCCGGGATCTGGAGCCGCGCGGAGCAAACCCCTTTTGGCCAAGGACATCCCTATTCACTCACCCAGCTTCGGAGCTTATTGCAAACAGCCGGATTTTCAATTGAACGCTATCAAAGGGCGCTTTATGTACCGCCGGGGCGCTCCCGTATATTGATTTCACTTGCGCCTTTATTCGAGAAAATCGGCCGCAAGCTGTTTCCGGCTTTTGGCGGCGTTCTGGTTGTCGAGGCCAGCAAGCAGTTATTTTCCACGCATACCGTTCGTACGGGCGGTCCAGCCCAGCAGAAGATCCCAAAGGCAGCCCCAACAGCCATCAAACCCGGATAAGCCACAAATACGCAGCTTATAAAATAAAAGCGCACCCTTGATAAGGGTGCGCTTAAAAAAAATAAGAACGTTATATTAATCAGGCGACCTGTTCTTCAACAACCTCATCTGCTTTGAAACGTTCTTCAGCGATACTATCAGCTGCGGCTGCCGTTGAAATATCATTCTGCGCCGCATATTTGAAAATCATTCCTGTCGTCCCGGCGATTTCACCGATATGTTTTTTGACAGCATCAATATCATAAGCTTTGCCCTGTGTTCTGGCTTGATATTCATGCCAGACATTAATCAAACCACCAGCGTTAATCACATAATCAGGCGCATAGAGCACATTCATATCTTTAATAACATCACCATGGCGGCTTTCTGCCAGCTGGTTATTCGCAGCACCGGCAATAACGCTGACTTTTAATCGTGCCAGCGTATCGTCATTCAACGTCGCGCCCAGCGCACAAGGCGCATAGACATCAGCATCGACGTCATATATTTCATCAAGCCCTACAGATACGGCGCCGAATTCTTTTACAGCCTTATCAATCGTTTCTGTGTTGATATCTGTCACGATCAGTTTTGCGCCTTCTTCATGCAGATGACGGCACAGGTTATAACCAACCTGACCAAGCCCTTGCACAGCGACTGTTAAGCCTTTTAGGTCTGTGCGATCAAGACGGGTTTTGACCGCTGATTTCAAACCAGCAAACACGCCATACGCTGTCAGCGGAGACGGATCACCGGAACCACTGCCCTGTTTCGCGGGAAGCCCGACAACAAAAGAGGTTTCTTTGGCAACCTGTTCCATGTCTTCGACAGATGTGCTGACATCTTCGGCAATAATATAATCACCGCCCATTTGCTGAACAGCGCGGCCCATAGCGCGCATCATCTCAGGTGTTTTAATTTTACGGGCATCGCCAATAATGACTGATTTTCCACCACCCAAAGGCAGGCCGGTAATGGCAGCCTTATAGGACATTCCGCGGGATAAACGTAAAACATCGGTAACCGCCTCTTCTTCGCTGGCATAGTCCCACATACGGCAGCCGCCCAGCGCAGGGCCACAATTTGTGTTATGAATGGCAATAATTGCCTTCAAGCCCGTTTCTGCATCATGGAAAAAGCCAATACGTTCGTGCTCATCGAATTCTTTATGGTCAAATACAAACATGATTCCCTACTCTCACTTTTTTAATTACATAATGTGTATTTATTATTTTAGCATTCACAAGACAGCCAAAACCATAAATATCGCAGTGCAGCATTAAATTTAAGATTTAATTAGGTATAATGATTTTATGGAATTATAATCTTATCTAAAAAAAGGATACAGAGAAATATTATTATAAATTATTATGGTATTGCTGCGGTGCAAAATAAGAAGAATCGGGATTTCACTCCGGCAAACTTATCCCCGACGACGGGTTTTGAGTTTAGGCCGGGATGAGTTTTTCGCCCATTTTTCAGCTTTAATCTGCGCCATCACACTGATCAAATCCCCCTCAAAAGCCTGTTTTTGCCACCCTTTTAAGACTTCTTTTTGAAGGGTCTGAAACTGATCTTCCTGACCTGTCCATAAATCTGCCCTACAAAGCTCGTTAAATTTGCCTCTCGACAGCAATACAGTCATGGCCGACACGCACTTATCATCCGGTTTTGTCAGCATTTCAATATCAGGGCGCCTGCCATCATGAATCATTTTGCTCAGATAAGCACCAAACCGGTCTGATGCCGCAGCCTGCACAAACGCTTGATGCGCAGACCCAGCCTTATCATTAAAAGAGCTACTAAGGACATCTTCGTCTTTTACATCTTTAATAAGTCCGGTTATATAAGCCTGTTGTTCTTCGGCTAAATCCAGGACCTTTCGGGTTTTATTGATACGAATAGCCAAAGATTTCCGGTGTTTATGATCAAGGCAATCCCAAGCACCTTCATTCTGATGGTTACGGTGATTAATATCAGCGCCATAATCCAAAAGCGTCGCGACAACATGAGGCCAATAATGATACGCACCATGCAATAATGCTGTATTACCCCTATCATCCGTCTTATTCGGCAGACTGCCTGCGTCCAGCAATGGCAGCAAAACATGAAGATGGCCTGCCGCTGCTGCGCGCATCAAAGGTGTGCAGCCTTCTTCATCAGCCAGATCAACATTGGCATTACCAGCCAACAGCGATCTCGTAATACGTTCGTTTCCTTGTGAGGCCGCAAAGTGCAGCGCAGAACTGCCATGATTATCGGTGCGGTTAACATCAGCACCAGCGGTAACGAGTAGTTTTATCGTTTCATACTGTCCATTTCTGGCCGCTAATATCAATCCTGTTGAATTCGTGTTATCCAAACCGGCATTAATATCGAAATCAGGATCCTCAATAAAAGACCGTATATCGAGCAAATCACCTTTTAAACAGGCCACGGAGAATTCTTGATTTCGATTAGTCATCCAAAACACCTTTTATAAAATAAAAATTACCGGACAGCGTCGTTTCCTAAGCATTCCCGTTAACCCGTGGCTGTTACACTAAATAATCTTTAGCTCTGGCTCTGCCGGTCGCGGCGGATAATTTGCCCGCCATGCACATGTTCCGGTAAAAATTCTGTTGGCCCGCCTGTCTGCACGGGTCTGGGCGCAAAACGGCCAGTACTGGTCAACCGGTCATACATTACGATTGCACCAGCAACACCAACATTTACACAAAACTGCATTGGTATTTTAATAACATAATCACAGCGTTCTAGCAACTCCGGACTAAGGTTCCCGCGCTCGCGTCCCAGAACATAGGCTGCCCGTGAAGGATGGCGGAAACTGGGAAGCTCGACAGCGTCTTCCAGAAATTCAATGCCAACAAGTTTACATTTATCCGGTAATGCCAGCTCTGACGGGCTTTTAAAATTATAAAACGGCAGGTGATCAAAAGCCTCCGACGTATCGGTTCTGGCCACTTCCTTGACATTCACGACAGGATCAATGGTAAAAAAGAAACTGGCCCCGAAAGAATGGGCAGATCGAACCAGATTTCCAACATTACCGGGTTTACTTATACCCTCTACGCCCATGGCAAAATAGCCCCGTTTCATACTCATGCTTATAGCTCCTCAATGTTCTTATATAGCTCCAGCGCTTCCGGATTGGCCAGAGCCTCTTTATTATTAACCGGTTTACCATGTATAATGTCACGCACAGCAAGTTCCGTTATCTTACCGCTTTTGGTGCGGGGGATATCCTCAACCGCAATGATAATAGCCGGAACATGGCGCGGCGAAGCGCCAGCGCGGATCGTGCTTTTGATTTCGCTTTTTAGCTTGTCGGTCAGTTTTTCTTTCGGCTGCATGACAACGAATAAAATTACCCGTACATCATTTCTCCATTCCTGACCGACTGCGATGCTTTCCTTGATCTGTGGCAATTTTTCAACCTGACGGTATATTTCTGCCGTGCCAATCCGCACCCCGCCAGGGTTTAAAGTTGCGTCTGACCGGCCATGAATAATCAGCCCGTCATTCGAGGTCCATTCACACCAGTCTCCATGACACCAGACATTATCAAAACGGTCAAAATAGGCTTCGAAATAACGGCTGCCGTCTTCATCCCCCCAGAATTTAACCGGCATGCAGGGAAACGCCGTTTTACATACCAGCTCGCCCGCGCCTAGGGGTAAGGCATTCCCCTGCGCATCAAATACATCGACATCCATACCAAGACCCGGCCCCTGAATTTCACCGCGATAGACCGGCGAAATCGGATTGCCCAGTACAAAACAGGAGACAATATCAGTCCCGCCTGAAATAGAGGCCACATGAAGATCTTCTTTAATTTTATCGTAAATATAATCAAAAGCCTCATGAACCAGCGGCGATCCGGTCGAAGCCATCATCCGGAGGGATGATAAATCATATTTTTCGCCCGGCCCCAGATTACGTTTCTTCAAGGCATCAATATACTTGGCGGCCGTCCCGAAATGGGTGCATTTCTGTTTTTCGGCATAATCAAACAACGTGAAGGCATTGGGGTAAAAAGGCGAGCCATCATAAAGCATCAAACACGCTTCAGAGGCCAGCGCCGATACCAGCCAGTTCCACATCATCCAGCCGCAGGTCGTAAAGTAGAATACACGGTCATCGCGCTTGATATCAGAATGGAGCTTATGCTCTTTTAAATGCTGCAATAATGTGCCGCCCTGACCATGAACAATACACTTGGGCGCGCCCGTCGTGCCGGATGAAAACATAATATAAAGCGGGTGATCAAAAGGCAGCTGTTCGAATTCAATATCAATCGGCAGGTAACCGGACATAAAATCAGCCAACAGAACCGTTTTTGCCGGTAACGCGTCTTTATGATCTTCGAGATAAGGTACAATCACTGTTTTCTTGACGCTGGGCAATTGCGGCAACAAGCTCTCCAGCTTTCCAAGGCAATCAATTTCTTTGCCGTTATAAAAATAACGATCTGCAATAAACAGGACTTTGGGCTCAATCTGTCCAAAGCGATCAAGCACACCCTGAACACCAAAATCAGGGGAAGCCGAAGACCAGATTGCACCAATGGCCGAGGTCGCCAACATCGCAATTACGGTTTCAGGCATATTTGGCAAATATCCGGCAACACGGTCACCTTCACCAATCCCCATATTGCGAAGCGCCTGCACCGTGATGCTCACACGGTCATAAAGCTGCTTATAGGTCAGCGAACGTTCAACGGTACTTTCGCCGCGAAAGACAATTGCTGTCGCTTCATCACGGCGGCGCAACAGGTTCTGGGCAAAATTCAATCGCGCCTCTGGGAAAAACCGCTGGTCTTTCATATGGGCGGCTGATGCCATCACCGTATCGCCTTTTGTTTCAGCAATGACCTCTGTAAAATCCCATAATTCAGACCAGAAAGCCTCCGGATTCTGGACGGACCATTGCCAGATCGCTTTATAGTCTGTGAAATGCTGATTGTATTTTTTGGCCAGATTTTCCATGAACAGGCTAAGTGCGGCCCCATTCTTACGATCTTCAGAAGGTTGCCATTTTGGTACCGCGGTAATATCAGCCATATTTTCCAGCCTCTTTATTTTTTTAATAATAGTCTATGACAACAGAATGAATGGTATTAGTATTGCCGTGTCAACGCTGCAAAGGCAAGAATTTTATTGGAGAACACTTCGTGTCCAGCGACATGCCAGACCTGTCAGAGCTTATGACCGCCGCCCAAAAAGGCGATCAGCGAGCCTATCAGCAGTTGCTTGAGACGATTACACCAAAGTTAAAAAGCTTTTTATACCGACGATTCTTTAATTCTGATGCTGTTGAAGATATTTTACAGGATGTGCTGATTGCCATCCACCGCGCCCGCCATACCTACCGGCCCGATCAGCCTTTTGAAAATTGGATGTATGGTATCGCCCGTCATAAGCTGATTGATGCCATTCGCAAACAAACACGTATCGGCAATTACGAAACCGGCGCTGAAAATATCCATGAACTGCCTGTAACCAAAACAGGGACAGACACGAAGAACAACATAAGCCAGATTGATAATGATGTTCAACTGGCACTGGATATCCTTCCGAAAAAGCAACGGCAGCTTGTTGAATATACCAAGGTTATGGGACATTCGGTAGAGGAAACGGCACAAAAATTCAATATGAGCGAATCAGCGGTTAAAACATCAACCCACCGGTCGCTAAAGAAAATGCAGAAATGGTTGGTACAGAATGGCTATACGTGACAGATAAAGTGAAAAAGATGGATGAAAAAAAGTTAATAGACGATCTGACAAAAGACCTGAAACCGGTTAAAACGGTTCCCTGTTGCCTGACACGCTTGTGCCTTTGGCTGCCGGTTGTTTTGTTTTTTATACTTGGATTTGTATATTTTAAAGGATTACGGACAGATTTTGAAAGCCTGCTGACAACGTCTTTTATGCTGGAAAGCCTGCTGTTGTTCCTATCCGGTCTGTTGGCCGCCATGGCCGCCTTTAAGCTTAGCATCCCCGATACGCGCCTTCGGCTACCGGTTATTACACTCCTGACAATTCCTACCTTTGTATGGTTGGGGCTGAATGTTTATAGCTATATCATGTCAGCTGGTTCCAATATTATGGCCGAGGTTCATAATCATGAGCGTTTTGAAAATGAAATCTTTTTACTGATCTTCATGGTTACCCTCCCCGCTACAGTGTTATTTTATCTGATTGCCAAAGCAGCGCCGACATTCCGCGCCTGGACCGCTTATGCCATTATTCTGGCCACAGCTTCGTTCGGGGCGATTGCCGTACGGATGATTTGCGGATTCGATGGCTATGCCCATTTGCTTATCTATCATTTTCTACCAGTGATCATGCTCTCGGTCCTTGGACTGGCATTAGGGCGCTTTCTACTGCGCTGGTAATTTTTTTCTACGGTAATATTATTACAAAAAAATCTTAAAAAATAAGGGATTAACACAAAAAAATGGCCTTATGTGTATCTATTTAACTTTTTAGTAACTTTTTTGCTTGCAATTACATCCCGGATATTATATAAAATAAGGACACACCCTCTATTACCGCCGTATGTCCGGAGAATTCGTTCTTCGGACATTCTTTTTGGGTTTCCCCCTGTAAACAGCACCCTAGCCACTTTGCCTACCAGATTATCTGCAGTATAATCTGTCATGATATTCTCAACCGGCTTAACCATTTTTCTGATCAGCCTGTCTTTATTCACGGCCTTTCTGTCCGGTATTGCCGGTATGGCCGGCGGCATGGTTCTGATGGGGGCCATGATCTGGGTTCTGCCTGTCAGCCTTGCCATGATCCTGCACGGCACGACGCAGCTGGTCTCAAACGGCTATCGGGCTTTTCTGCATCGCCAACATATTATTTTCAATATCCTTGGGTATTACATTCTGGGGCTGGTGGCTGTGCTTATTATCTTCCAGATACTTAGCGTTACCGTGTCCAGACCCGTAGTCTTCATAGCGCTCGGCGCTTTGCCATTGATTGCCTATATCCCCAAACGTGTTTTTCATGTCGATATTTTAAAGAAAAAAGATGCCTTTATCTGTGGCTGTATGGTGACCTTCCTGCAATTAACCGCCGGAGTTTCAGGCAGTGCGCTTGATATCTTTTTCCTGAACCGCAATCTGACCCGCCATCAGGTGATCGCCACCAAAGCCCTTACGCAAAGCCTTGGCCACCTGACAAAGCTGTATTATTTCGGACTGATCCTGAAAATCGAATCTGATGCTGACTTTTCCGCTATTCCCGCCGTTCTTATTCCGGGACTTACCCTGATGACACTGGTTGGCACGACCCTATCAAAATCCATATTAAAGCGTATCAGCGATCATCAGTTTCACACTGGTACACGCTTGCTTGTAACCTGCATTGGTCTTATCTATCTGTGGAAAGGGATAAACCTGTTATTACAGTAGGGTTAGCTCTGGATTAAGGCTGGTGAAAATAAAGACGATATAAGCCAAATGCGTCATATGGTGCGCCAATTGATCAGCACCAAAAGCAAACCAGTACTTTTTTGAAGACAATGGCCATTTTTTTTGATCTATAATCAGGCTTTTTGCCCGATCAACAGTCGAATGAATAACAAAATCAACAATTGCGAGCCACCAAAAGACCGGGGCAAAGATAAGAGTCAGGAGCAATGTTCCCGCAGCATGAGCCCCGGCATGAAAGCTTAACGCCTTACCGCCAACGCCAGCCAGAGATTTACCCTTTCCTGTTGCCACCCAATAGGGTTGAATAAAATCACACAACAGATGCTTTAACTGGAAAGCTATATATAATAATAATAAATCAACAAAATCCATACTAAACGCCCATTCCCTATTATAGCATAAAAGCATAAATTAACCTGATTAACAAATTATTTGTTCGGCAATTTATTTATCACTATGCTAGTATAAACATGATATTCACGACCGTAGATGATAAACAATGGTAGAGAATCAAACTAAAAAGACTTTTTTTGCCGGTGATACCCTGATGAAAGAGGGTGAAATTGGCCATGCCGCTTATATTATCGAAAGCGGTCAGGTTGAAATTCTGGTTGATCGGGGTAATAACAAACTTAAGATTGGTACGCGTGGCCCCGGATCGATGGTCGGCGAAATGGCCATGATTGACGACCAACCCCGTACCGCGACGGTTCGTGCCGTGGAAGATTGCGAAGTTATTGAAATTACGCGGGAAGATTTTGAAGGCTGGATTGAAAATGCTGATCCTGTCTTGAAGATGACCATGCATGTTATTCTGACCCGTTATCGGGACATGCTGAAAAAATCGTTCTTTAGCAGTGTAAAGAAAACAGGCGTTGAAGAGACCGAGAAACAGAATGACCTGCATGATGTGGCCTTAAATGCCATTAAAATGCGTAACGAGCTAAAAGAAGCGATCGGTTCTGATCTGGTTTTATATTATCAGCCTATTGTTGATATAAAAAATCGCAAAATTGCCGGTTTTGAAGCACTTATGCGCTGGATGCATCCGGAAAAGGGGATGATTTCCCCCGGTGCCTTCATTCCCATTGCCGAGCAAAGCGGCCTGATTGTCGAAATGTCCCGCTGGGCGCTTGAAGAAGCCTGCCGTAAGGTTCACGATTTTAAAGAAGTCATCAATTCCGATATCCGGTCTGATGATCCGTTTTATATCAGTGTTAATTTTTCTGTACGTGATTTTGCAACCCCGGACTTCTTTGATCATTTTCAAGAGACATTAAAGAAAACCAATACCTCTGTCGATCAAATCCATCTGGAAATCACCGAAAGCCTGTTCTTTGAACAACCCGCCCTTGCCAGTGAGGCTTTGACCCGCTGCCATGAAAAAGGCCTGAACATTTCTATTGATGATTTTGGAACCGGTTATTCCTCATTAAGCTATTTGCACAGCTTCCCCGTCAATACCTTAAAGATTGACCAGAGCTTTGTCAGATCCATGCTACATAAGGAAAATAGCTATACACTGATCCGTTCTATTATCGGCCTTGCCGAGAACCTTAATCTTAAGGTCATTGCCGAAGGTATTGAACATCAGGAAGAAGCCACAGCTTTAAAAGAACTTAATTGTCAGAAATGTCAGGGATACTGGTTTGCCCGGCCAATGCCCGAAGCCGATGTCCTGACCTTTTTAAAAGAATGGGCTGTTCCCGACTTCTAGATTTTTCCATAACCTTTACATAATTTTAAGGCTTTTTATCCTATAATTAAAGATAGGGGAAGTTTAATGATTCGTCCTGCCTTGCTTTAAGGACAGTCAAAAGAGGGGAAATATGCCAAAAGATTTACCGATTACAGATATGACCATTCAAATTACTGAAGGTGCGCCAATTACTATACCATCGGCGGATCTGTTAATGGACGCCGACTTTATCAAAGACGGCGCCGATCTGGTTCTTAAAGGTGCAGATGGTACAACCGTCACTGTCGACGGCTACTTTAATACGCTCGATGCACCTGATCTTGTCTCTGGTGGTATGCGTATGTCACCGGATATGGTCGAATCTTTTGCGAAATCCGTACACGCCGGTGAATATGCCAATGCTTTGGATTCAATGAATGACGTAAGCGCGGTCGGTCAAATTACCAACCTCGTCGGTCAGGTCGTTATTACCAGAGCCGATGGCACAGAAGTTATTGCCGAAACCGGTACTGTTATTCATCAAGGTGATACCATTGAAACATCAGGTGATGGCGCTGCCAACATCATGTTTGCTGATAATACCAACTTTGCTATCAGTGAAGATGCCAGACTTTCTGTTGATGAGTTTATTTATGACAGCGGTGCCCAGGACGGCAGCTCATTCTTTTCTATGCTGAAAGGTGCCTTTGTTTATACCAGTGGTATGATCGGTAAAGATGACCCCGGGAACGTAAACATTGAAACGCCGGCAGGGTCGATCGGGATCCGTGGTACGGTTGTCATGGGTAAAATTGATCCTCTTGGAGAAAACTCGGAAATTACAATTATTGACGGTGCCGTGGTCATTACCAACGCCGCGGGTACAGTCGAACTTAACGACAGTCTGGAAACAGTACGCCTGACGAACTATGACACCGCGCCTGAATCGATGGGACAAATGAGCGCCAATGATGCGCATGACTCTTATCAATCTCTAAGCGGGGTTGCAGATTCGACTTTTGAGCAGGCTTTTGGCCCTACTAGCACCAATAATACAACCAACCAAACAACCCAACAGCAAGGCGAAAATGCGGGTGAAGCGGAGTTAACCCCTGATGCAGAGCAAGAAGGTTCAGAAACAAGTGAACCCACCGATGAAGAAGCAGCTTTAGAAAGTAGCGAAACAACCGATCAGGAAGCAACTACAGAAAGCAGTGAAACCACCGATCTGGAAGCAACGGGGGAAACAAGCGATCAGGAAACGTCTTTAGAAACTGAAATAGAGACAATCCAAACGCCAACGAATATTAACGATACGACGACACAGACAAGTTCTGATTCCGACACATCGACAAACACGACAACGACAACGACAACCACAACAAGCTCAATAGATTCAACAGGATCAACGACAACCACAACGACAGGAAAAACCACTGACGATACGGAGAGCAACGATACTGTTGATAGCAACCTTCAATTAAACAATCCTGGCAGTCAGTTTGTTGTAAGAGAATTTGAAGATGCCGGCTTTAGAGTTGGGCGTGTGGCCACCGACAGTGCCGATAGCACGGCATCATATAGCATTGTCAATGGTACGCAATTTTACAACGGTGACGTTGGTAGCACACCGACAAGCGGTCTTGAGGCTTTTACAATTAATAGCACTACAGGTGAGATTTTTGTTAAAAACACTTTTGCATTTAATGCCGGGTATCAAACAGAATTCACACTGGATATTCAAGCCGTAAATGGCGTAGGGGACAGCGTCGTTAAAAGCTTTACCGTACAGCTTGATCCGTTATTATCGACTACAGATCCAAACGACAGAATTGTCGGCACATATGGTGATGACGCCAGCCTTTATTTAGCGGGAACAAATGATGAAATTCTTTACGGTGCAAAAGGTAATGATGTATTGACCGATAGTGGCGCTGGCAATGATGTTTTAATGGGTGGTTCAGGTAATGATCTGCTTTATATTAATAATACGACTGGCAGTGAAAGTTTATGGGGTGGTTTCGGCAATGACACATTAAAGGTCACCTCCATAGACCCAAGTGATACGCTGAATGGCGGACAAGGATTTGATACCTTGAAACTGACCAATACTGGTGCCAATATATTCGATTTACGAAGTTGGAATAGTAGTAATATGAATAACATCGAAAGTATCTCTCTGGATAATTTAAATCCTGCGGATATGCAGCAAATAAAAATCGATGATACAACAATCAATAAACTGGCCGGTCCGGATGCAGCCCTGATTATTCGGGCAACCAGCGGTACGAATACGCATGTCTATTTGGAGGGTGACTGGGATCGCCTAACAGATTACGATGATACGCTCTTTAATGGAACAACCAGCGCAGCTTATCAGAACGTAAATAGTGGTGAACTGGTTGTCACCGATGCAAGCGCAGGTGCCGTCAATGTTATTGAAACAGCCACAGGTTCAGTTGTAAACCCGGATAGTGGGGGAACGGGACCGGGCGATATCGGCGCACTGGACAGTCTTTTGACCGAAACCTTACCACCGCTTATGTAAGATTTTACTTACTCTCCGCGATATGAATGCCACCCCACCCCTTCGGAGGTGGGGTTTTGGCATATACCCCACAGCGATCAGCCATTAGATCATAAAAACCCGTTATTGTACTGGCCTCCGGTGAAGATTTTAAATCCATGCACAGCTGTTCCGCTTTGACAAAATCACCGGACCTATACGCTTCCAGCATTTCATCATGGTCGATTTTAAAGTCTTTAAACGCTGTCCTTTGCGCATAATCTGTATCACCGAGTAATACAAAAATGCGTTCAGATTCTGTTTTTCCTTTAACCTGAATCAAATCAAGCTCAAGAAAGGCAAGATCGTCCGCTTCTGTTTTTGCCCGTTCGGACACCATAATCGGGACACTATATAATTTAGTCTGTCCCTCCAGACGGGCAGACAGATTAACGCTATCGCCCAGGGCCGAGTATGCAAAACGCTGACGGGAGCCCATATTGCCTACCGAACACGGCCCCGTCGCAACGCCAATACCGGTGCAAAGCTCGTGATATTCCCGCTCTGTTTTTGCGGCATTCTTTTTAAGTTCATCATTAATCGGCTCAAGGGCTTTTATCATTTTCAGCGCGGCAAGGCAGGCATGGCGGGCATGATCAGGCACATCCAGCGGCGCATTCCAGAACGCCATCATGGCATCACCCATATATTTATCGACTGTACCGCGTTCCTGCATAACAATTTCTGTCATCGGCGTCAGAAAATCATTCATCATCTGGATAAGCTCTGCCGGGGTCAGCGCCTCTGATATCGTTGTGAAATTCCGGACATCCGTGAAAATAACCGTCAAATCACGGACTTCCCCGCCCAGTTTAAGCTTATCAGGGTCACTGGCAAGCTCATCCATAAGATCTTTTGAAATATAGTGGCCGAATGCATTTTTAATCATGCGCCGTTCGCTATCCGTACGCAAGTTTGTCAATATAGCCGCCAGAATAAAGATCACCGTTACAGTCAGCGCCGGAAACAGCGGGTCAACAAGAATACCCATATTTTGATAAGCGTAAATCGAGGCGACAAAGCCGCTGCCGATCAAACCCATAACAATAAAGGCAAGCGTCGTGGCGCCGACAAACGGTGCCATCAAAATAACCAGCAAACTGACAGCGCCGGTCAGTAAGATTTCCGCCCCTTCAAAAAAGCTTGGCCGCTGGAGAAATTGATTATTGACGATCTGTTCAATAATTTCAGCATGGACCTCGACCCCGGGCACGACAGAATCCAAAGGTGTTGATCGCAAATCAAGCAGACCAATTGCCGACGTTCCGACCAGAACAATCTTATCCTTAACCCGTTCGGGATTAACCTGACCTGCAATCACCTGCCAGGCTGGAATATAGAGATTTTTACGATGCCCTGCGTAATGGATATATATATTGCCTTTACTGTCAGTCGGGATGGTATAATCCCCGACATCTACCGAAGTAATGCCATAGCCCTCGTCTGTCCGCTGACCGAAACTGCGTATTTTAATCAGCTTTTTCCCGAGCGCGACACGAAGCGCTTCAATTGATAAGGCCGGATAAACAGTAACCTCGCCATCCATAGTCCGGTGACCGACAATTAATGGTACGCGTCGGATCAACCCATCCTGTTCGGGCGACATACTAAAACTGCCATTGCCAGCCGCAGCCTCGGCCAAAACAGGTAGATTGGTAGCAAAGTAAGGGGTAGAGGTCACAAATTTACCCGGATCCGGATGGGTGCCTGTATTGAAAATAGTCGCTTTTTTAACCGGCGCACGTTCGGTCGGTTGCTGGGTCCAGACAAACGCTGTCACCGTACGGCCATTTTCGGCAATTTTACGGGCAAAGAACTCATCATTATCAGGCAGTTTCCGCAACGCCTGCTTGGCATCTTCATCCAGCGTATCCTCTGCCAGCCTGTCGATGATAAAGCGCGGTGACGTCCGGTCAGGTTCGGCAAAGACAATATCAAAAGCCACAACCCTTGCCCCCATATCGGTTAAGGCATCGGGGATTTTGGCAATTTCTGTCCGCGGCCATGGCCATTGGCCAAGCATTTTCAAGGATTCTTCATCAATATCGACAATAACGACATCATCAGCCGGTATCCGCGGCATGAACTTGTTATAGGTATCAAAAACAATATGCCGTAACCGCGCAACGGATTTCGGATCAGAATACCGAAGGGCCATAGCACCGCATAACAGCGCCAATAACAAGATAATATGAAGCCACCGATTGGTTAGAAATCCTGTCATCCCCCGCCCTAACGCTCTGAAAGCGCGCTTGCCTTGGCACGCAATATGGGTTTAAGAATATAAGTCAGGATCGTCCGTTTACCGGTCACAATCTCGATATCAGCCACCATCCCTGTGGTAATCCGAAGCGGATTTTCAATTGTGCCCAGATAATTCTGATTGGCTCTGACATCAACTTCAAAAAATATGCCGCCTTCAGGATCTTCAACCGTATCCGCACTGATCCGCTCTAGCGCACCATCGAGACGGCCATAAATCTGCGGGTCATAGGCAGTAATGGATATTTTGACATCCTGTCCTCGTTTTAAGAAAGCAATATCCGATGGCGCGACGCGCGCGCGTATTAAAAGATCTTCATCCAAAGGTATGATTTCAATCAGCTTTTGTGCAGGTTCAACCACACCGCCGACAGTTTTTAGTGTAATGCTTTGAACCACACCATCAACCGGTGCCCGAAGTTCGGTTCGGGCGACACGATCTTCTGCTGATTTTTCACTTTCCTGCATAACGCGAAGCTGGGTTCGGGTTTCATTTAATTGCCCCAAAGCTTCGGAATGAAACGCGGACCGCTCTTCCTGTGCTTTTTTCTCTACACCGCTTAATCGGGCGGCCATTGAATTACGGGCTTCACGCGCTGTTTCCAGATCACCTGTTGCATTTGAATACTGCCGCTCCAGCCTTATTTTTTCAATTTCGGGCATCGCCCGCTGGGCCACCAGTTTCCGTGCAATGTCAAGCTCTTCGGCTAGTAGGCTGCGGCTTTTGGTAAACTTATTGATACTGGCATTAATCTCGTCAATATTACTTTTGATCTCGTTTTTTTCATCTTCAATACGCTCAAGCGCTGTTTTCAATTCTTCCTGACGGGAATGATAAAGTTTCATTTCATTCTCGATCAGGTCGGGACGCTTTTTGATCAAACCTTCCGGAAAGATCGGTGGTGTTCCCTTAACTTCAGCGGTAAGACGTATTTGACGGGCGCGCAGGCTTGAAATACGAATTTCCAGCCCGCCTTCTTCCGAGGCAAATAACACATCATCAATTCGCATCAATATCTGGCCCTTTTCAACGATGTCACCTTCCCGCACCATAATATCGGTAATAATACCGCCCTCAAGGCTCTGCATAACCTGTACATCGCTGGACGGCATAACCTGCCCGTGACCCTTGGTTCGTTCATCGACCTCGGCAAACGCAGCATAGACAATCAAAAAAGCAAAAAGACCGGCAATGGCCAGCAACAACAAAACCGCACCATATTGCGGCTTCATCATTTCAGCAGCCTCCAATTCGGACATAAAATTTTGATCGTCCTTATGCGCCATCCTTGTCCTTATCCTTTTTACCTGTAGCCTGATCAGGCTGACGGCTGTTGATTTCCTTAGCGGCATCATGCGTGCCGCCTTTGGCGACAAATTCCAGAACTTTGTCGCGTGGCCCATCAGCAATCAGCTTGCCTTTATGCATCAACAGCACCCGATCCACCAATTGCAGCATCTGCGCACGATGCGTGACCAGTACAAAAGTCTTATCCTGAGCCTGTTGGCGCAAGGCAGCAATCAAATGTGCTTCGGATTCAGTATCCATCGCATTGGTTGGCTCATCGCAAACCATAATATTCGGATTCATAATAAAGGCCCGCGCCATGGCAATCGCCTGCCGCTGACCGCCGGAAAACCCTTCACCATTATCGCCGATCAAGGCATCATATCCTTCGGGATGCTGGCCGATAAATTCATGCACACCGGCAAGTTTACTGGCGCGCATAACCTCACCATCCGTAGCGTTTGGCTTGGCCAGCGTAATATTCTCCCGCACTGTACCGCGGAACAAACCCGGATCCTGACTGACATAAGCAATATTCGCCCGTAAATCAGCCGGATCAATCTGACGGATATCAGTACTATCAATTTTGATCGTGCCCTCGCCAGCATCATAAAAACCCATCATCAATTTGATCAGGGTCGATTTCCCCGAACCAATTCTGCCGATAACACCAATTTTCTCACCGGCCTTAATCTGTAGATTAATGTCGGTTAAAACAGGATGACCATTTTGTGGATAGGCATAGCCAATATTATTAAGCTCGAAATCACCCTTTAACTGCGGACGGCTCAGGAATCTTTTGCCTTCCGGCCGTTCTTTAGGCAGCGCCATCACTTTATCAAGGCTTTGTAATGCAAGTCTTGCTTGGTGATATTTATTGATCAGACCGGCAATCTGGGCAACGGGTGCCAGGGCGCGGGTCGATAAAATGACGCAGGCGATCAAACCACCAATGGTCAGGCTTTGATCAGCGACCAGATACATACCGATCAATATAATAAAGACGCTCATTGACTGTTGTGTAAAGCTGGTAAAATTGATAGCCAGACTGGACCATAGACGTGATTTCTGACCATAAAGCGCAGACTGCCCGACGACTTCTGTGTATTTCTGGCGCAACCGCCCTGCCCCGCCGACACCTTTGACTGTATCCAGATTATAAAGCGTCTCCAGCAGCAGATTATGCTTTATTTCATTACCCTTCATCGACTTGTAAATCAGCCGTTTGACCGGAATTTGCACCAACAGGGACATCACAATAACAAGCATGTAGATGCCCAGCAGCATAAAGGCAATCGGCCCGCCAATAATCCATATAATCGCAATAAAAAAGAGGGAAAATGGAAAGTCGACCAAAGTCACAACGGTCGCCGAGGTCATAAATTCTTTCAATGTATCAAATTCACGCAAGCTGTTAGCCATAGAACCGATTGATCCCTGATGGGTCATCAGCTTCATATTAAGAACCTGATCCATCAAGCGTCGGGCCAGAATAACGTCAGAACGTCTGCCGGCAACATCAATAAAATAACTACGTAATATACGGATCGCCAGATCAAACAAATAGACGACCAGTACTGCCGTCCCCAAAACCCAGCCGGTATCCATTGCATTGCTGGGTAAAACCCGGTCATAAACATTCATGATAAACAGCGGTCCCGCCAAGGCGAACAGGTTACTGAACACGGCTGCCAGCAAAACCAGCGCATAGGTGCCCATATTGCCTTTGACAACCGACCAGAACCAATGACGTTCAGGCATATCAATATGACTGTGGCCACTTTTATCCTCGGTTGCGTCCTCATGCTTTTTTATCAAAATGGCATAACCGTTATACAGCGAGCCTATTTGTTCATTGGATAAATTGATTACCGTATCAGCTTCGGGGTCAAAAACCTCGGCTCCCGCTTTGGTCTTCTTCAACAAGACAACAGATTTATTATCCCGCATCATCAAAACGACAGGCAGAACCTTATCAGATATATCATGATAGCTGCGTTTAATGATTTTTGATTTATATCCGGCACGGCCCGCGGCCTCGACAAACAGGGTCGGCGTTAGAATACCATCACTACCCAGTCCATAGGCCAGAGATTCCGCGCTGCGCTGATCATCATGATAACCGGTTATATAAACCAGACAGGACATCATGGGATCATCGCCCGGTTGTCGGCTGTTATATGCTGATATATCTGTAATTGGCTTTTCCGTCATTATATTCCAAGCCTAGAAGGACTTATTGCGTGGCTATTTTGACATTATCATATCCGAAAGCTTCATCAATCCTGCCGATTGCACCTAATAGATCATATATCGCAGCTTTACGGCTGTAATAACCATTCACCAGATTGACCTCGGCATCAAAAAGCTTGTTTTGTGCATTAATAATATCAAGAATTGTGCGTGCTCCGGCCTCGTATTCCTGATTATAGGAACGAAAGATTTCCCGGTTGGCCTTTTCCCGCTCTGCCAGAATTTCTAAATTTCTTTGAGCGCTCGTCAGCTCGGCAAAGCGTTGTTTAATATCACGTTCTATTGTATTCCGGCGCTGGTCATGCTCGGCAAGCGCCTGTTCACGAAGCTTCTCGCTGCGATCAACGCGGGCTGAATACGCCCCGCCCAGAGAAAAGTCCCACGCCAGATTCAAAACCGCCTGCGCATCCTGGGTTTCACCGCCCATACGGTCATCCCGCTCGCCTTTCCGGTAAGACAATTCAGCATCCAATCGGGGGATTACAGCGCCCTGCTCGGCCCGCACTTCCCGTTTCATAGCCTCTGCCGTCATAGCTGCTGATTTCAGATAGGGATGGCTTTGGCGTGCAATCACCAAGCATTCATTTAAGTTGGCAGGTAATAAGGATTCAGCTGCTGCTGTTGAAATATCAAGCCCGGCCTCCGGCACATGACCGACGATTTCTTCATACCGCGCTTCGGCCAGAGACTGTTGTTTCTGATAATCCAGCAAAGCGCTTCGGGTCAGCATAATCAATTCTTCGGCTTGCAGAAGATCACTATGACCCAGCGCACCTTCATTCACCATAAGCTCCATCCGGTTACGATAATCGGCGACATCCGTTAGGAAACCTTGTGTTTTCTGCACAACTGTCCGCAGCCGCGCAACATCAATATGGCTCACGACCGCCTGACGAATAATATCAACCCTACCGGCATTATATTCAAGATCGCTGGCTTTTTTATAAGACTTTGCCGCAAGATAACGGTTGATCGTACTGTGTCCATCATACAAAGGCTGGTTCAAGGCGATAAAGCCCTCCCCTGTATAGGATTGCACGCCGCCTTCATCCGTCGTACGGCGGCGGGTTGTTTCATTGTTCAGACTGGCGCGGCCAGCTTGCGCAGTTGCGCTTATAGTCGGAAAAAATGCCGATCTGGCTTCTTTAACGTCTTCCTGTGTAATCTCACGATTTATCGCCTGACCTTTTAAAAGTGGATTATAGTGAACAGCGTCATTAACGGTTTCCTCAAGCGAAACTGCATAGGCTGTTGAAATGCCCGCGCCATATAGCCCCGGAACCATTAATGCTACCATTAAACCGTATCTGATCCGATATTTCATTTTTTGCTTAAAACCCCTTTGATACAGCGAACGCTGACAATCTTTATTGTGCACAACAATATGCCGATACGCAATACTTCTTACTATGCTGTATCGTTCTTAAGAAAATGTAAACAGGTTGCAATCAATTTTTACGTTAATAACGACTCCTATCATGCCGTTATTACAGTATTTTATTGGCGCAAAAACCAAGGATATTAAAACACTTGGCGCGTTTCCACAAAAACGTTAAACTTTGTCACACATGTAAAAAAAGGAAGACCGATGGTTGCTGTCAGCGAAAAAGATGACTTCTGCATTTATTGTTATGATTTTGATGGTCAAGGTAAGGCTATAAACGCCAAAGATTCCGGCGTTTCAAACGATGCTTTTCTGACCTGGTGGCATCTGGATGCGCTGAACCCGGATACGGAATCTTTTCTGCATGAGACCATTGGCCTTAATCCGATCATAACCGGCGCCCTGCTGGCACAGGACACACGCCCCAGACTGGAGCAATTTGAAAATGGTCTATTGATCATTCTTCGCGGTATCAACACCGAGAACCCCGAGCAACCGGAAGATATGATCTCTCTTCGCATCTGGATTGATGCCGAGCGTGTAATTACCGTCCGCCGCCGGGTCTTAATGTCGATCCGGGATCTGGTCGACAGAATTGAACGAGGCCTCCCGCCCCATACGGGCGGTGACCTGTTATGCTATCTTATCGACCGCCTGACCCAGCGTATTTCCCCCGTTATTGATACCCTTGAAGAACGTTGTGATACTTTGGAAGGGGCGCTAATAGACGAGCCTAACCGTGCATTACGGACACAAATCATTCAAACCCGCAAAAAAGCGATTACGCTGCGCCGCTATCTTGGCCCGCAGCGGGATGTTTTATCCCAGCTCCGCAATCAGGATTTTGAAGACCTTTCGACGCAAAATAAATGGCAGCTTCAGGAATACAGCAGCTACAGCCTTCGTCTGGTCGAGGACCTTGATATGCTACGTGAACGTACGCAGATTATTCAGGATGAGCTCACAACGGCACTTGCCGATGCCCTGAACCGGAATATGTATATGTTATCGGTTATTGCTGCCATTTTCCTACCGCTCGGCTTTTTAACAGGGCTGTTAGGCATTAATGTTGGCGGCATCCCCGGATCCGAGAACCCGCATGCTTTCTGGATCTTTGCCGGTGGACTTGTTATCTTAATTCTTTGTCAAATCTTATTGTTTAAAAAGGCAAAGTGGTTCTAATCCTGTTAACACTAAACGGTACATATATCAAAAATGACAAAAACAACAAAAACAACAAAACCAATGCCACTGGCTTTGGGGTGGGAAGAATGGCTTAATTTACCCGGATTAAAAATTCCGGCGATCAAGGCCAAAATAGACACTGGCGCTACGACATCTTCCCTACATGCGCTTTATGTCGAACCCTATACCGCTAAAAGCGGTAAAAGGGTTCATTTCATCGTCAAGCCGACAGCGGACAAGCCGGATCTAATTGTCCATTGCTCGGCAAAAGTCATTGATGAACGCGAAGTGACCAGCTCTAACGGAGATACCGAGCTTCGCTATGTGATTGAAACTCTGGTTGATATAGGAGGCCAGAAATGGCCCATCGAAATGAGCCTGTCCAATCGCGAAAGCATGCAATACCGCATGTTGTTAGGCCGCTCGGCCCTGCCGGAAAACAGTATCGTTAACCCCGCCAAATCTTGTATTCATGGTACGCCTTCGCTGTCAATATATGATCAGCATGAGAAAAAAGACCGTGAATTCAAACCGCTTCGGATCGGCATTCTCAGCGAGAGCGGGAACATTTATTCTACCAAGCGTTTACTGGAAACAGCGCGGGCCCGCGGCCATGAAGCAGAACTGGTTCGTACCTCGCAATGCTATATGAATATCGCTTATGAAGGCGCGGCCGTGCATCATTATGACCGCAGCTACGAACGCTATGATGCGATTATTCCGCGTATTGCCTCCAGCCTGACATTTTTCGGCACCGCGGTTGTCCGCCAGTTCGAAACCATGGGAACCTATTGTGTAAGCCGCGCTCAGGCGATCAATGCCTCCCGCGATAAACTCTATGCGCATCAGATCATGGCACAGAATAAACTGCCTATGCCAAAAACCGCTTTTACAAAATCTTCCGAACATACAGAGGAAGTTATCCAGCTGGTTGATAATGCGCCGCTGGTGATTAAACTGCTCGACAGCACCCAGGGCAACGGCGTCGTCCTTGCCGAGACGAAACAGGCCGCAGAATCTGTCATCGGTGCCTTTCAGGGGCTGCGCGCCAATATTCTGATACAGGAGTATATCGAAGAAGCCAAAGGCACTGATATCCGCTGTTTTGTTGTCGGACGCAAGGTCGTGGCCGCCATGAAGCGCACAGCGCGGGAAGGCGAATTCCGCAGCAATATCCACCGCGGCGGTAAAGGGGATAAAATAAAAATCACACCCGAAGAACGCAAAATCGCTGTCAGAGCCGCCCATGCACTGGGCCTTAACGTTGCGGGTGTGGATATTATCCGGGCGAATGACGGCCCCAAGATACTTGAAGTCAACTCATCACCCGGGCTTGAGGGCGTTGAAAAATCTACCGGCGTCGATGTCGCCAGCAAGATCATAGAGTATATCGAGCAAAATGCCCGTACCGTGCTTTCGCATAACCGCAAAAAGATTTAGAGCTTAGGCCAGCGGCTTTGATTTTATTCTGTACGGATTTTCGTGCTTAAGAGCTCTTTTTGATATAGTTGTATCAACAGGTCTATTTGATACAGTTACATCAATAGAGCGCGGACCGGATGTGGCGGACAATTTATTTGCGATATCCAGAATAGTATTCCGGAATTCTTGACCTCTATTTATCTTCCTTACAGCCGCTTCTGTAAAAATATCAGTTAAGCTAATATCTTTATAGGGGTTTTCGTCTCTTTCTAATGCGCGCTTACTATACCGCGTTATCGATGATTCCGCCCCCAATGTCGCAGCCAAACGTTGGTATTCCGTCCAGTCCGCCAGTTGACGAAGCTGAACATTACCGAGAAACAATTCATCTGATGTTGTCGGCAATTTAACCTTATTGACCATTTTATAGCCGGAGAATTCCCCCGCCATTGCCGCGGTATCACCATTCAAAGCCTTTTGCGCGAAAACACTACGTGGCATCGTTCCGTTAAAAGCACCCCTGACAATCTTTTTACCGTAAGATTCAATCTCCCTTTCAGCATAATCACTGGCAAAAACAGGATTATTAAGATAGCTATGAAAATTCACGGCGCTAGCGTCCAGCAGACTTTGCCAATAGCCCTTGCCAGAGTTAAGGTTTTTATTCACCGCACGTTCAAAATCAAAAAACAGCGTTTGCGTTTCATTTTCTTCATTGGCCGTTATAGCCCGAAAAGGACAAGGGTCACCATTATGTTTCATATCGAAACAGGTCGCAACTGCGAAGCTTTCTGCACCGGCTTCCAATAACCGGCTTTGTAATATACTTGATTTTAGGTTTGCCCGCTTGGGACGTGTCAGCAAACCATGTCTAATATGTTGATAGCTATGAAAGAACTCATGAGAGATCAACATTTCATACTGATTACACTCTTGGGGGTTAAGGGTAATATACCCTTGCTTACCTGAAAGAGGCTTCCTTTGACCATTATTAGGGCTAAACAAACCCGCCGCCCAGATCGGCTTTTCAACAATAGGGATTTTATAGGCTTTAATCCCCTCAAAAACTTTCCGTCCAAGACTATGGCTACCGCCGCTACGCATACGATCCAGCGCATGCCAGACATTAGGCGCAAGCTTTTTCATCTCGGCTTCGTTATCAAGCGAGACAAAAGGAAAATTTTTCGGGCTTTGCTTATCTGGCATTTTGCTCATCATATGACGCTTAATAAATACACTTGACTATATTTTTACCATAAGACGCTGCTGCCGTCAATTGCAGCCCGATTAAATGTGATATATCAAGGAGTTGGCGCGCCCTGCAGGACTCGAACCTGCAACCTACTGCTTAGAAGGCAGTTGCTCTATCCGGTTGAGCTAAGGGCGCCCGGAATGAATGCGGGGCAGCGACCTGCCCCGAATGCTTATATTAAGCTTTTTTATTGCCCTTTGTCGAGCCGGAAGTCACCGAAGATCGTTTTGTCGCTGCCGGACGGGTCTGCGCCTTACGCTTACTTGTGGCTTTGGCTGAATCCGGCAGATATTCCACGTGACGGTATTTAAAGTTATCCAGATAGTTACGCGGTTTGACTTTGCGATTATGGCATTCTTCAACATCAAAGACCCACCCCTTTGATTCTGCAAAGGCAATTGCGGCTTCTTTGCTATCGAATTTAAGCCGGATCTGATTATTCGTATCCTCGGAACTTATCCACCCCATAAGGCGTTCCGGCACACGCGGCGTCAATGCTAACCCTTCCAGTATCCATTGCTGCTGATGACCGCCCCTGCCCGACTGCATGGCATTCTTAACCGGCTTGTATATGCGAACGCGTGTTTTCATTATTTTATCCTGACCGCCTTTTTCATTCTTCTTGAAAACATTATAATACAACAGCATCGGGCGTAAAGAAGAAAGCCTGAAAATTACCGCTATTGTACTGTTATAAATAAAAGAAGGATTGGCAAAGCTTGGGAGGCTTTAAAAAAATGGTCGGGGCAGGGGGATTCGAACTCCCGACCTCCTGTACCCAAAACAGGCGCGCTACCAGGCTGCGCTATGCCCCGACGACTTAGATTTTCTACAGGTTTTTAACGCCTGACGCAAGATTAAAATGTCAATATTTCACCAAAACCGGCCAGATAATCTCCGGCAGACAGGCCAAGACGTTCTACTGCGCCGCCTTGCAGCTCAACCGCATAGCCAATAACGCCGCCTGAAGGCATCGGCGTCAGGTCATGAGGAATGGCATTTTCATGGATATTTATAATCGTTCTATCGGGGGCAACAAACAAAATATCCAGGGGAATCAGCGTGTTTTTCATCCACATCGCCATATTACGTGCCGGTTTAAAAACAAAAAGCATTCCCCCGTTAGGCGCGAGATATTCGCGATGCATCAGGCCTTTGGTTCGCCGCTCTGGATTTGCTGCAATTTCAAGGCTGAGATCAATGATCTCGCCATTTTGTTTTTCAACGTGAAAAGCCCCGCAAATTGTTGTCAGATCAATATTCGGCCGAGTCGGTGAATCAGCATATGCATCGCCCCCTGCTGCCAAAATCAGCAGCACGGCCAAAACTGAAATTATTATTTTACTATGCATAAGCAGACCCACAGGATTTAAGAGTTAAGCGTTCAAGGCCGTGCCTGCAAAAGCTGCGGTCCCATACGGATCGGCGCAACCGAATTGGCAAGACCGGTATCATCATCTATCTCGACAAAAATACCGCATACCGTACCTTCTCCATGCGCCGGATGCATACGCTCCCCCGGCACCTTATCAATCATTTTATTCAGGCAAATATCTTTATCCATACCAATGATACTGTCATAGCAACCGCACATACCCGCATCTGTCTGATAGGCCGTGCCCCCTGTCAGAATTTGCGCATCAGCGGTGGGGACATGGGTATGCGTTCCAACAACCAGACTGACAAAGCCATCACAAAAATGGCCCATACCCATTTTCTCGCTGCTGGCTTCACCATGGACATCGACCATAATCGCATCAACCGTTACACCTAGCTGCACTTCTGCCAGCACCTTTTCAACAGCGCCGAAAGGGTCATCAAGTGGATCCATAAAAAGCCGGGTCATAACATTGATAACGCACAGTTTTTTGCCCTTGTCGTTTTCTACAATAGTATAGCCCCGCCCCGGCGCACCAGCCGGATAATTCAAAGGCCTGATCAAGCATGGATCCTTTTCTATATAGGATTTGATTTCCCGTTGATCCCAGACATGGTTGCCGGTGGTGATACAATCAACGCCCAGCTCATAAAATTCATGGCAAAGCTGCGCTGTGATACCGAAACCATGGGCGGCGTTTTCACCATTTATAACGACAAAATCAGTATTAAGGCTATCTTTTAACCGCGGCAAATACCGCTCCAGCGCTTCACGACCAGGTGTACCTACAATGTCGCCTAAGAACAATAAATTCATGGAGTTACCGATACCTTTTAAATTGCGGGCTGATACAGCGCTGCTTCCGTTATAATATAATTCAGGGGCTGATCATGGCCTTCTACATCCAGTTTGTCAAATTTTTGACATTCAAACGCAAGACCAATGGTCAGCAGCGGCAATCCTGCCTTTGTATAGGCCGCAATCGTCCGATCATAGAACCCCGCACCATACCCGATCCGATGGCAAGTACGATCAAAACCAACCAAAGGTACTAGCAATATATCGGGCGTCATTTCCTGCCGTGTTTTATCCGGCTCGGGAATTCCAAACGGGCCGGCTACCAGCGTCTCTTCATCATCAAATTGCCGGAAAAGCAAAGCTTCACGCGCGCCTGCAATGACGACAGGCAATCCGGTTCGGTATCCCTGCCCGCGCAAATCAGCCAAGACAGGAAAACAATCAACCTCTCCACGAATTGCCGCATAACCGGCAATATTTCGTGCCTGTTGTCGGGTAAGCAGGCTATTAAGCCTATTCAGGATAACTTCCCCGGCCGCAAGGCGTGCGGCATCAGGCAGCGCCATGCGCGCTTTCAAAGCTCTGGAACGATATTCTGATTTACGGGATGGTAAAGCGTTTTTGGACATGTAATGCCTGTCTATCTAAGCAGAAACCACGCATATAAAATAAAAATGGAAGTCGCCACATGGCCGCTGACGTTTCAGTATCCGCTGGGGCCCTGTTGTACAGGTGGGTGCCGAAAATAACCGAACCACGATCCGGTCAGGGTCAGCTCCCTAGCAAAAAAGCATCGGCCTCTGCGATAAGGACGTCTGGCGCGCCACGCAGCAACTTCCTTAATCAATCTAGAGCGCTTCTACCCGCGCGGCAAGTGTATTCACACGATCAGCAAGGTGTTGCAGCACTTTTAAGCTCGCTTTGCCATCTGCGGTATCTTCAAAATCTGCCGATTCAGCCGTCACTGGTGGCTGCGCCTTTTGTTGCGCCAGTTTTGCCTCATATTCGGATTCTACTTCGGCACGGATTTCTTTGCGCAGATCATTGGCCAGCTTGTTTACATCAACGTTATCTGATACCTGACCTTCACGGGCTTCGAATAACTCGTCTGCAACAACAAGCAGGGTCAATATCTGTAAGTGGGAATCATTATAAGCTGCGCCGGTTTGGGAAATATGCCCGATCCGTTCATCCAGATAACCGGCAAGGTCGATGATCCGGCCTTCTTGTCCGCTATCGCAGGCGATATCATAATGACGGCCATTGATTGTAATCGTAACTTCAGCCATGACCTACTCCTCTGTCAGTAACGTTTCCAGCCGCTTAATGGTAGAATCCAGTTTACCGGCAATGGTTTTATTCAATGTTTTTTCTTCTTCAGAAATACCAAATAATTCAGCCTGATTACGGCTTTTTTTTTCGACCCTTTGATCAATCGTATTTTCGAGCCGTGAAATCGAATCATTCAGATCTTGCAAGGCAGCTTTTAGCGACTGGGACATAACCCGACCTCATTCAAATAAAATTAAATACTAAGATAGAGTTACAATAAAAAACTTAATCCCCAAGGTCAAGAATAGACCGTGGGGATTTGAAAAAATATTACCTGTAATTGGGGCCATAATTATTTACGGCGTCTTTTCAGGCGCGGTGCTTTTGATTTCTGTGACGAATTCTGTAATGTCTGAACATTGGTCTTATTCAGCACATCGCCCCAATCAAGCTGGCTTTTCTCTTTCAATAGAACCTGTGACCATAAAGACTTCATATCACCGATCCGTCCGGCCCATAATTCAGGGTCAAACAAAGTCGGCAGTTCTTTACGTTGACCGATAACATCAAGCATGGTTTTACCGGCATCATCTTTCTTCAGTAAATCCTCTACCGCAAAGCCTTCGCCTGATTTTTTGGCCAATTTAACCAATTTATCCAGATTACCCTTTTTAATAGCCATTTCGAAAATAGACTTTTTCGCACAGCCGCTGGTTTGACGAATATGCTGCATTTTGATCGACTGTTTATTCTTAGCAAGCCTGTCAATCAGCTCATCCATATTGTCCCAAACCGTATCAAGCGATAAAGGAAGAACCTTTGCATCACCCTCCATAGCAATAGGTTGCGTTAAGTCCTTGATATTCTTTACATCATCGACATTAAAAACATCATCATAGGTCAGGTTTTCTGCTTTGTTCAGCAGGCGTGCGAATTCATCATGTCCAAGATCGCTTTTTTCCATTGGCAACAAATGTTCCCAAAGCTCCATCATCGAGGACAACCGCCCTGCCCAGAATTCAGGATCAAATACCTTATCAAGCGCCCTATTTTCGCAGGCGCGCTCCAGAATACTCGGACGTACACCTTTTTTCTCGGTGTAATCTTTAATATCCAGATTTTCACCATTGCGCGCCAGCATGCCCTGTATCTCGGTAAAATGATTCCAGACATTCCGGTGATAAAAAATTGTATCACCTTCGTGATCACTCATCAGGATATCTTCCTTTGTCAGCTTTTCGCCATTTTTTTCAAGCTGATCAACAAAGAACTGCAAACGCTCTATACCACCTGGCCGCGAAAACATCTTGGGAAAATCCTGCCAGTCAATTGATAGTCTGGCCAACATGTCTTCACGAATTTCGCAGCCTTTGGTCGCTGCAATCTCGCGTTTGATATTCAAGAGCTTATCTTCATCGTGGAACCTACTGCGCCAGCCTGCCGGCACTTTGTAATAGAGTTTTTCAACGTCTTTGGATTTTCCCGTCCATAATTTAGCTTGGAAAATTTTATCCAGGGCACCATGCTCGCAAGCAGAATCCAGAAAAGTGCGCTCTCTGCGTCCTGTTAGCTTCAGGAAATCTTCCGCTTCAAAACTTTCTCCGTTATTTTGGACAATTTCTATGATTTTATCAAAGTTACGCCAGCCACTGGCACTGTCCAGAAAATAGCAGCCGAAACCATCGTCAGAAAAGAAATCGGCTTTTGTGACTTTTTCGCCCGCCTCTTCAAGCTGTTTTGCCAATTGATCCAGGTTTTCGACAGAAAAGACTTTATCTTTATAGCTCTGAGCATTTGCATGCTCACACAGCGTGGCAATATAGGCGTGTTTTAACAGCTTGCGGTTAGTCATTTTTATTGACCTCTTTTATTACGACTTTATTCCAGCATAACGCTGACAACACACACCTTATTTCCCCGCATAAGGCGTCCTATTTGATACAACACAGGCCTTGATAAAAAGACAATGCCAACAAATTCCTAGGACCTTTTAATCATACCCGATTTCTACGCCTTTTCAACCATATAAACCTTAAATATCGAGGCAGAAAGCCGAATAGAGAGCGATTATATGCCAAATACAGCCTATCCAGTACAGGCGGAGTCTTATATTCATAAGACCCCGCCTCTGGCTGTTACTGTATGGGTTAAATATAACCGGGTTCAGCCTTAACCGTGATATGGCTTTACGTAGTATTTGATCGGCAAGCTAACAGCTTCTGCTTCGCCATTTTCATCAACACTTTGTTCCATAATTTTCCGGCGGGCAACCATCATACTGCCCAGAGTTTCATCATTCGATGGCGCATCCTGTGCTTCCAATGAACGCGGATTCCGATAGTTGAAGGCACCTTTAAGGCTTTTCAATATCTTTTCAGCATTCGTACCGCGAACCATTTCAGATACAGCATTATCAACCTTATCGGCCGCATCCTCATCGGATAAATCAACATATTTGATTTTGGCTTTATTAAAGGCATCTTTCAATGACAGGCTCACTTTATTGGCAACGACCAATGTTTTATCTGTCTGATTGCTCCGCAACACATGAACCGGCGAAAATTCTAGCGCTTCTGGCTCATCATCATTTGTCGGTTCATCGTCGTTTTCAACCCGGCAGCAGAAGGTTGTAAAGGCAAGACCCGTTTCAGAACGGTTCTCGGCGATATTAGAGGCAGCATCCTCACCCAATACCGAGGCATCTACTGACAATGAATCCGCTTCATTATCATTTCCGTCCTCTTCATTAACATCTGGGTTAGGATTAGAGTCATCATTTGCATCAGCGCTCTCTTCTTCTGCACTGAAAGCCGCATAGCCTTCTTTCTCGATTTTCTTGAGAAGCTCGGCTTTACGTTTACTGTCTTCGGCAAGGCCTTCGTTGTTTTTCTGCAATCTTTCCATTTCACGGCCAAAATTCGCGACTTTATCTTCGATTTCCCGCGTTTTATGGGATGGCATTGTAGCATCCTGATCTTCGTCTTGCAGCGTTTTCAACTCTGCCTTCAACGTTTCAAGATCGTCGGTCATTTCTTTCAGCGTTTGTTCGTTTTCCAACACAGTTCTGCGGTTGCTATCGATACGATTCTCGATATCATCCTTCTTCATCTGCAGGCTGATATTGGTTTCCCAAAGCGCATTAAGGTTATAATCCTTAATACCCGGCAGAACAAAGGCTTCAAGAAGTTCTTCAGTCGTCAACACATCATCATAATAGCACTCTTCCTGCTCTGAATCGTTGACAGCAAGATAATCAAACAATCTTGCCTTCATCAATGGCTTATCAGCCAATTCATCTTTGTTCTGGTTCGGCAGGTAGATGTCATTTGTTTCATGTGCCTGCGCTTTTTTCTCCTGCATATCAGCAATGATATCGGCCATACGGTCAATCGTAATGATTTGATCATCCGTCGCCTGAATTTCAGGGAAACGTTGGCGCAACCGTTCGCAGAATATTTTCTGTACGACACGGGCCTGAACCTTTGGGTCGTTGCTATCCGCTTCGCTGATATTCAGCTCATCCTCAACCGTACGAGCCGCGCTGCGGGCACCTTCCTGTAGTTCAATTTCAACCAATGAGCATTCACGAGCCAATGTCATCAGGCTGTCATAGAGCTTTGGCTTGCCAATCGCGCCGGAGCTTTTGAAAATACTGTGAACCAGATTTTCCGTCAGACGTGTACCGAACTCATCGGCAGGGTTGTCTTGGGCCATTTGACCTGAACGCTCTTTCGCTTTGTTAAAATCAAGCTTCAGCGGAATTTTAACCCGCGTGCCAACCGGCTTTTGCTTGGCTTCAACATGCATGGCATCTTCAAGGTTTTTAATTACCCGGCGGAAATCCATTGATTGTTTAGAGGCGTATTCCGGATCAATTTCATCATCCAGATCATATTCAAATGCCTTGTCTTCATCAAGACGGTCGCGCCATCCGTGGTAAAAGCGGCCAAGTTTTTCGGACGCGCTGATAACCCGCTCCCAATTCTGCATCCAGATCCGCTGGATATCAGGGATAGCATCAACTTCGGCTTCTTTAAGACCGGCAGTACGTGCCATCCACAGGAAGTCAGCAAAAGCTTTTGGGTTTTCATCGGCGTCTTCTTTGAAGATTTTATACCAGGATGATACCGGAACACCTGTCATCATCTGGCAAATGCGATGCTGCCAGTCTTCTTCGGATACTTCCGGCAGATCTTCAGGCTGCAGGCGTGAATAAACTGATTTATTCAGCTCGCGCGTGGTCGAGCCATCAATCGCGTTGTTACCGGTAAACATAATGCCCCAGAAAGGCTTTACATCTTCACGGCGGAACGTGAAATGGGTCGGCCCACTGACACCATCTTTACCCTTAAGCGGATTTTCAATCGTACATTCGTCTTTTTCACCATTCACAAACTGCAAGAAAGTCTGCAATGCATCATCGCCGCCTTCTTTTGATTTGTTATATTCATCCCAGGTTGAAAAATTACCTTCGATAAAGTCAGTAATAGCCGGGCCAAACTGGGAACTCATCCCCAATGTATTACCGCCGGCTTTATCAAAACCTTCGATACGGCTGATTTTATCCAACACTTCATGGACAATTTCAACATTCTCATTTCTGATTTTAGAACCATGAGATAAGGCATCCCAATCAATTTTGAAATTATTCTTCCCATCTTCTGTTACAAATTCAAGAAGCTTTTCCTGCGGCTCACCATTTTCATCATCAACGGTAACTTTAAGAGCCGTTAACTTACGCATCTCAAGCAAAGAAAGATGATCGAGTTTCCCATCCTTCATGCGTGCTTCAATCTGTTTTGGCAGAGCCGCACCGGCGCCAAAATCCAGCACCATTTCGAACAGCATGGAGTTCATGTTTTTACCACCGCAGTCATAAATACGCGGTGATTCTGTAGACATCACACGTGCCATGGTCCCGCCCATAAAGGACTTACCCATACCAGGATCGCCCATCAGGAACAATTGACGGTTTTTACTTTCCGGCTTCAGGCGTTGAAGCATAAGTTTCATCAGCCATAGCATTGACGGGGTCGGCATTTCACGGGCCAAAATCCCCCACGCCTCTTCCGGTGGCCGGGCGGTCATCGCCTTCAGCGCAATATCGGAGTTTTCTTCTGCCAGAGGCGTCAAGTGCTGTTCCAGCTGGCTTGAGCCTTCATGTTGAACTTTAACAGTTCCCCACATCGGATAGGGAAGCTCAGGCGTTCCGATTTCAAGCGTCAAAGCGCTCAACTCGTCCTTGCTCAAATCGATCCGGCGCTTTTTGCGCAACTCGTTTTTATCAAGGCTCTTTTTAGCGTTTTTGCCTGCTTTATCGCTTGGGTCACGTGGTGCTGTCATTTTTTTCTTCCTCTTCCCTATCTTCACGATTTTACTTAGTTTTACGTCTTATTTTTCTCGTTAAATTTATCTTATTAATATTACCCCTTAGGGCTTTTTGCCTAAATGCCGTGAGGCGCGGCGCATATCGCGTTTTTTCTTCGACACTGGTTCAGCTTTAAAGCTGCCACATTTTCTGATTTTGGTCAGAAGCATATTGACCATTGCAAATGGAATCTTATTTGGATCCGGCTCCAGCGTCACAGTTACTTCCTGATATTTCCGGCTACTTTCAATATCATTGACCGCGCGTTCCATAGCAGAATTCTTTTTACCGTCAAGGACAGCCACATCGACTGTCACTTTTTTACAATGGCGGAACATTTCTTTGATTTTATTTTGCGATGGCGCGACATCCGTAATATCACCATCAGAGACAATCAACATATGGGTAAAACCAGCCAATGTATTGGATTTCTGATGCTGATCCGCAATCATATCCGCTGTTGCCTTAAAAGCCGGCGCCATGGAGGTCCCCGAACTTAGCCCCGGGCGGGCACGCTCAAGCTCTCTGCCGATTTCATCACGTTTCATGCCTGGCTTAATCAGAACTTCGGGATTTTCATTCCCCCACATACTGACATAAACATTTACATTCATGTCTTTACCATTGGCAGCCTCATGCAGTATCGCTGCGGTCTGCAGGGCAGAATTCAACGCCTTACCGCGCATAGATGCAGAGCCATCGATCATGATCACAAGATCAATCGTCGTTGGTATGTAATGTTTTTCATCTTTATGAAAGCGGTTGTAATCTTCTTCTTCAACATTGCCGGTTGCCCGTTTGAAAGCAAGATTCATCTGACGATCAATATTAAGCCGTTCGACAACTTCCCCGTTTTCCGGTAACATCTCGCATTCTTTGGCGCGGCGATCTTTTTCCTGTAACTGGCGTTCCTGTATTTTTTTAAATTGCTTACGAACGCGGGTAATATGGCTACCAAGCTCGGAAATACGGGCATTATAATCATGCCAGCTTTCTTTTGAAAGATCTTCCAGACTCCTGCCTTGATCAGAACCGCCTTGATCACTCTTGGAATTACTATCACCAGTTTGGCCAGGCTTTCCATCCTGTCCTTGCTGTTGCTGCTGTTGTTGTTTGATCTGTTGATCCAGCTCGTCGCTGGTCATGCCTTCACCATCAGCACCTTCGCCATCGCCGTCCTGACCCGGCTGATCGCCATCCTGTGACTGACCGTCAGCTTCCTGCTGGGCATCTTTAATTGATTGCGGCTCGTCAACATCAGGCATATCGCCCGCACCATCGACGGGAACTGTATCATCACCGTCCTGCCCCGGATCACCCTCTTGACCGGGATCATCGTTACCAGGTTGGTCATCATTTGCAGAATCGCTTTGATCCGCATCGCCTTCATCCGCAAAATCAGGCAACTCCTGATCAGAACCATCGGCATCGACATCATCGGATGGACTTTGACCATCATCCGATTGTGATGGATCACCATCTTGTGGATCGGCATTCGGATCGATATCATCACTGTCCTGATCGAGGTCGGGCGTAGATTGTTCGTCACCATCGGCATCAACGTCATCAGACGGGCTTTGGTTTTCATCTGATTGCGATGGATCGCCTTGCTGCTGGTCAGCATTCGGGTCGATATCATCGCTGTCCTGATCAAGATCAGGTGTAGACTGTTCTTCGCCATCGGCATCAACGTCATCGGACGGGCTTTGATTTTCGTCGGACTGTGACGGATCACTTTGCTGCTGGTCAGCATTCGGATCGATATCATCACTGTCCTGATCAAGATCGGGCGCAGATTGTTCTTCACCATCGGCGTCAACATCATCAGACGGGTTTTGCTGTTCCTCTGATTGCGATGGATCACCTTGCTGTTGATCGGCATTCGGGTCGATATCATCACTATCCTGATCAAGATCGGGCGTAGACTGTTCTTCACCATCGGCATCAACGTCATCGGAAGGACTTTGCTGTTCCTCTGATTGCGATGGATCACCCTGCTGCTGATCGGCATTCGGGTCGATATCATCACTGTCCTGATCAAGATCGGGCGCAGATTGTTCTTCACCATCGGCGTCAACATCATCAGACGGGTTTTGCTGTTCCTCTGATTGCGATGGATCACCTTGCTGTTGATCGGCATTCGGGTCGATATCATCACTATCCTGATCAAGATCGGGCGTAGACTGTTCTTCACCATCGGCATCGACGTCGTTGGTGTCACGTTGCTCGGTTGGTTCCTGACCAGAGTCATCCGGTGTTGGCCGGTTATCCTGTTCCGGTGCTTGATCGCGCGACGGGTCACCTTGTTGATCCGGCACATCGGCATCGGTGGTATCTTTGTCTGCGTCTATATCACTATCATGGTCAAAATCAGGGATATCCTGATCCTGTCCATCCGCATCGACATCTTTTTTATCGCCCTGTTCAGAAGGATCTTTGGGTGATTCCTGACCTTGCTTGGGCTTTTGATCAGATCCGGGCTCACCTTCCGGAGGCGTTCCGTCCTGTCCTGAATCCTCATCATCGCCGGAAGGCTTCCCGCCTTCAGATGTATCGTTTTCTGGCTCCGGTGAATCAGGGTCCATATCCGGCAGACGATCATTCTGGCCAAGATCGGGCACATCCTGTTCGTCACCATCCGCATTTACATCATCTTCAGCCTTTTTCTTCGGATTTTCCTTTTTATTTTTAGGATCATCTTTTGATGGCTTGTGCTTTGGCGGTGTTTCTTTGTCAGGGCCATTTTTCTTAGGGCCTTTATTGCCTTTAGAAGGGTCCTTCTTTGGTGGAACACCGTCTTTGTGGAAATCATCATCACGCATGAGGACCTCCTTTTTGATGAGGTTTTGGTCGCCACTCTGGTGGAAGTGACTTGTTATTCTGCTGCTGTTTTTGCTTTTCTAAAAACTGCTTTTGTTTTTCTTCCAGCTGGCGATCATATTGTTTAGAGAAAAAGTCCAAAATATCTTTGATCAATGGCTCACAATATTCATTCGAAATGGCCTCGATGATTTCGCTGCGTTTTTCGCTGGATAGCGCCGCTTTTTCATCAAAATTACCGAAAAGCCGTTGGCTTAACCCCGGATATTTTTTATTCAGACCATCTTCACCGCCGATTAAATCGCGCAGATTTTTAAAATCGGCATGTTCCACGCCTTGTTGATCGCGTTTAAAGCTTTGACCAGGCTTGGTTTTTCTCACCAGATCCGGGTCAACTCCGGCAGAGCGCCAACCTTTATCCGTTGCCGGAAAGAAATCATTCCGTTGATAAAAATCAAGATTAATCGCATTGACCAGATTCATATAGCGGGTCAGCGTATGCGGGATTCTGTCGGACTTAGGTGCCCGCTCTCTACCAACACCTTCACTGGTAACACCGGCAATATTCAAAGAAACACTAAAATCCTGTTGCCTGACTTCGCCACGATCTGCTGCGAAATGATTACGGGTATTTTTCTCGGCCGCTTCATAAAGCATCTGGCGCAAATTAAATTCCACCAGTTTCATACGCAGGCTTTTATATTCATCCATGGATAATCCAGGACCACGGCCACGATTCCGTTTTGCTGCATCCCGTTTACGAATCAAGGGGATGATTTCCTCCTGAAGCGTTAACATCTGTGACGGCAGCTTTTTCGAATACAGCGCTTTGCCAATTTCACGCAGCCCTATGGCACGCATATGTTCAAAGCCACTGGTCAGGCTATCGATAAAATTGATTGATAATTGGTTTTTTATAGGGTCATAACGGGTGCGCGTACCAGGCCGTCCATAAGCATATTTGGTGCCTTTATCGCGCAGCGCTTCATTTACAAAGCTGCCGATTTCACGCAATTCAAGCAACGCATCAAGACTATTGACCGTACCCTTCCAAAGATCGGATTCATAGAACTTATCAGGCTCGACAGGAGGTTCCCATTTAGAGGTAACATCCGGATTGTTAACAACATAAGACAAAGCCGCAGACCAGACCAACTGGTTTTCCGGCCGTTTTAAATCAGGTGGGCTTGAAAGCTGGCCGGTTTGAACAGCCGTCAGCGCTTTATCAACTTCATTGCGATAGGATTCCTGCTGGCTGGGCAGGTTACTAATGAATGCCTTCATATCATCAAAAGTAAACGGCTTTGGATTCAGTCTGCGACCTGCTGCCTTTACCTTGGAACGCAGTAACAGTCGCTGCTTGGTCAAGGGCTCACGCAAAATCGTCTCTAACGACTTTCTATACGCGTTATTGCTATTGCGTGGGCTCAGCTCGCTATTATTTTTATCCTGATCCGACATTAAACCTACCTACGATAAATCCCCCGCCACGGCAAAGCCGAAGCCAAACAATCCATCTCGTTTACGTTTTGTTAACGATAGCATAATACGAAAAGGTTCCGTCACTGTAAAGAGACAATTACATAAGTTGGTTTTTTTTTACCAGAACAGTGGTCTAAATTGTAATAAAGTTACGTGATTATGCGGTTTTACGGTGCTTTTATGTTTTTAGGGCCTTTTACGTCAGGCCAATCAATAATGCTAGAATCACAAAGACTGTTACATATATATGTAGGACAAATCCGCGTTTAACATCCGCTAACGTTGCACGGGCCGTTGCATTTTCATGGCCGATCCACGGATAAACAACCTGTGCACCGCTCTGATAATTCAGCCCGCCACCAAGACTGGCACCCACGGCGCCTGCAAAGGCTTTTAGAGGCGCACCGAAATTCAGGCCGGGGAAGTGTTGACTGCCATCAAATACAACATGAAGCGCCTGACGCGGATGTGCTGTTGGCGTTATAATCGCCGCAAGACAGATAAGCGCTGCCGTAATCCGGCTGGGAATCAGATCAAACAATGCCTGCAGCATATAAAATGGCTTAAAAAAGAATGACTTGGGCCGGATACCAAAATCTATCTCCCGTCCGGTCGACAGTGTAAAGACATACAGCATCAACCCCACCAACCCGAATGAAACCAGTGCCAGAACTGGCCCTACGACATATATACTTAAAGAACGGCATGTATATAACAATGCCGCCCGGGCAACTGTATGTGGATCAGATGTTTTTAGATTTAACCCCGTCAGATCGGCCAGAGCCCCTGCTTTCCTGGGCAGATCATCAAGATTTTCAACAGCCGTCACACCACGAAGCATGCGCCAGACTGTTATTATATTAACGCTGCCCCAGACCAGCACAATAATACCAAGCCAGCCGTAAGGAAGTAAAATTGTTATATTACGCACCAATACGGCCATGCTCCAGCCAACAATCAGCATAAAGCCCAGCGTCAAAAACCCGCGGACAAACAGCGCTTTGGGACTACGGTTCGAACGATTGAGTTTCTGGCCAAGCGCATCCATAAGCCGTTGAGCGAACCACCAGACTAAAGGCGGCCGATGGCTTTGCCCCGGCAACAAAACACCCAGCACAAACTGAGCGATCAAAACAGCGGTCAGTACAGAAACATAGAAAAACAGCGATTGCGTTTCAATAAACTGCATATGGGAAAAAGGCATATCTATCCTTTTATAATAAGAGTTATGCTGATTTTATAGCATTTATCATGCCGTATTTATAAATCCGGCCTTACCGTCCGCATAAAAAAAGAGAGCCGGGAAATTGCCCGGCTCTTGTGTTGGTCTTTTATTCGCGTAAATCGCGCTGCGTACGTTCCTTGCGTTCATGGCGCTCCTGCGCTTCAATGCTCAACGTGGCTATCGGACGCGCCTCAAGACGTTTTACACTGATTGGCTCGCCGGTTTCCTCACAATAACCGTAAGTAGCTTCCTGTACTTTTTCCAACGCTTCGTTGATTTTGGAAATCAGCTTGCGTTCACGGTCACGGGTTCGAAGTTCCAGCGCATGATCGGTTTCAGCAGATGCCCGATCAGTCATATCCGGTTTCTGCAGATTGTCCTCCTGCATTGTCTGGATAGTTTCACTGGAGCCGTCCAGCAGTTCTGTCCGCCAGCGCATAAGTTTCTGGCGAAAATATTCCAGCATTAGCGGATTCATAAATTCTTCGTCTTCGGATGGTGAGTAATCCGGGGGCAAGATTGTTGAAGATGTCTCGGCAACACTCATCTGGCGCTCCTTATGTGTGCAGTTGATATAACTTAATTCTAATTGGAAAAATAGAGTTCGACAATAACTTTATCAAGCTATCACCTTCATATTTTTGATAAAAATATTAGGAACGGCCAAATTTTGCAAGCTCAACCTGCGCACGAAGGTCAATTTCTTCCATTATTTCGCGCAAATCGGGGTCATCGACCTCATCTTTACGGGCGCTAATCAGCTGTGACAGGTCAGAAAGCGCTCTGCCTGAAATCCCGCCCAGCAATAACCCCATGCGGATATGCTCCAACTGATCCAGAACATCATTGGCCCGTTTTTTGGCTCTGGCGCACGCTTCTTCAGATGTGCTGTCATCAGCTTCTTGCAACGACAAAAGCGATTCCAGCGCTGCCGCAGGCCCAACGCCAGAGGCGCCGCCAGCTGCCGAGGTGCCTTCAGCCTCTTCACCACTGGAAACCATTGAGCCAAAGCGGTTATCACCGCTTTTTTTAGCGCTATCGCTTTTGGAACCTTTTTGTGTTTTTCCGGTTTTACCGGGGCCTTCAACTTTCATATCGGTCTTTCTTCAGACAACAATGATTAAACTCACCTTATATTATAAGTATATATAACATTGAAACCAATCGGCAATTTTTGCCGTACGACCGGACAGAGGCAAACTGTCGTTTTACGCCAAAATTTTCCTTAAAACCCCTTGTATCAAACACTTGTTTTTAAAGGAAAAATATAAACTGGCATAGTATTCGCATATTCATGGACCGGGTAGTTAAAAAAGGTGAACAAAATGCGAAACATATTAAACATTAAAAGATACAAGCGGTTTGGCCTGCGAATGGCGATCGCACAGCTGGTTCTGATTGCAGCCATTGCGCTGCCTTATGAAGCTAACGCTGTTTCAACACGGATCAAAGATATCGTTTCTTTCGAAGGCGTCCGTGACAACCTTCTGGTTGGTTATGGTCTGGTTGTCGGTTTGAACGGCACCGGGGATTCATTGGGTAATTCTCCCTTTACCGAACGCAGTGTCACCGCAATGCTTGAACGTCTTGGCGTTCAGGTCAGAAATTCAACCATGAATACAGAAAACATTGCCGCCGTAATGGTAACGGCCACCCTGCCACCTTTTACCAATCAGGGTACGCGAATTGATGTGTCGATTTCCTCTTTGGGCGATGCCTCGGATCTTAAAAGCGGCACACTGGTCGTCACCCCGTTAATGGGCGCGGATGGCGAAGTCTATGCTGTCGCGCAAGGCACCGTTCATGTCGGTGGTTTTACAGCGACAGGCGATGGCGGCTCGGTTACGCAGAACCTGCCGACCTCTGGCCGTATTGCTGACGGGGCGATTGTCGAACGCGAACTGCCTTTTGATCTTGCCGAACTGACCGAAATCCGCATGGCTTTACGGAACCCTGATTTTACCACATCGCGCCGGATTGCTGCGGTCATTAACAATTTTCTCGACAGTAATGCTGCGCATGCCGAAAACGGCAGCTCGGTCAAAATGGCGCTTCCCGATGGATTTGAAGGCAATATTGTCGATCTGGTAACAGATATTGAACAATTATATGTCGAACCTGATCAAATGGCCCGCGTTGTTATTGACGAACGTTCCGGTGTCATTGTTATGGGCAAGGAAGTCCGGATCAGTACCGTTGCGATCGCACAGGGTAACCTTACGATCAGCATTAATGAAACACCACAAGTCTCCCAGCCACAGGCCTTTGCCCAACAGGGTGAAACCACGGTCGTACCACGGACGGATATTGAGGTTACTGATGGCGGTGACCAACGGATCGCTGTCATGAATGGCGGCGTAACCCTGCAGTCATTGGTCGAAAGCCTGAACGAACTGGGTATTGGCCCGCGGGATATCATTACGATCCTGCAATCGATCAAAGCTGCCGGCGCCCTTCAAGCTGATATTGAGGTGTTATAATGGATGCTATAGGAACAAATGCTCTGGATCATCAGTTATCTGCTGCCATGGGCGCACGTCACCAGACCGGCCTTGATAATGTTAAGAACAAAATGGCAGCTACGGATCCACAGCAAATGGAGCGAACCCGCGAAGCTGCCGAAGAATTTGAAGCCGTCTTTTTATCACAGATGATGGCCCATATGTTTTCAGGGATCGAAGTAGACCCGACATTTGGCGGCGGCAAAGGCGAAGAAATGTTCAGAAGCATGATGGTCGAAGAATACGGCAAGAACTTTGTTGATAAAGGCGGCATTGGGATCGCCGATCAGGTTCAAGCCAAACTGATTGAAATGCAATCCCAGTTGTAAGGAGAGAAAAATGAAAATAGAAATGACAACAGACACACTAAAAACAGAAAACAAACCGGCAAAACCCATTGCTTCAATCGAGGCTGAAGCATCGGATATGATCCGTCTAATGAATGACTTTTCAGAAGTCCTGCAAAAAGAAAACGATCTTTTACACAAGGCCAAATTCCGCGAGATCGAAACCCTGCAGCCGGATAAGCGTAAATATGTTGAAGCCTATCAAAGCAAAATCGCGCTTCTCAGCCAGCATAAGGAACAATTTGCTGCTATGGACAAGACGCTGGCCGAAAAGCTGGTTCTGACCCGGACCGAATTTGTGAAGATACTCAATAAAAACCTGCGCGCTTTGGCTGCGGCAAAAGATTCCAGCCGCCGTCTGGTTCAACGGATCCTTGATACGGCCCGTGATGTGGCCGAGGACAAAACAAACTACAATGCGACAGGCGCCATGTTGCGCTCGAACCCGCAATCAGCGACCTCGGTGCGCTTTAACCAGGAATTATAAAAAACCGATACGACTATAAAATTCCCTAGACCGCCTCTGCTTTTTCAGGGGCGGTTTTTTTATATCCTGCGGTTAAAGCCATGAGCCCTGCCGCACCGACCGCCACGGTTACAAAGCGTATAAGCTATCAATCACGCATTTTATCTTAGGTATTGACAACTGCCTTTATTTTATGTAAATATAAAGCACCCTATAAAACATGTCCAAGGCTCTTTATAAATGAAAAACAATCATTTCTATAAATATAGCCAGAGCTTTGGCGAAGACAGCGCTTATAAGATCTGTCAGATTCTGGACTATTTCGACCTTCTGATTCCCAATGCAGACGAATATTACCGGGGTGCCGACGGGGTCTTGATTTTTTTAAATGATTACGGCTGCGTTTTGCGCTTTGAAGCCATTGACCGCCATGCGACAAATCGCAGCAATCGCGTTGATCACCCGCATGTTTTGCAACCCGTCTTTTCCCGCTCTTACCCCAATTTTGTGTTTGAAATCTGTCCTGGCGTTTTACCCTTCACGGCGGCACAACAAAGAAACATGCACCGCCTGCACAAGAAATTAAAGCAAATACTGGCCAAGGATCATGTAGATTTTTGGGATGGCGATTCACTTCGTAATAACGGCCTCCTGCCGCTCCGGCTTCCTGAATTTCCAGAAGGTATTCCGGTGGTTATTGATCGCCTCGCCGTTCGCAGCTTCTCGGACATGGCGCCGTTACGGGCCGCCTTAAAGAACCGGTCTGTCATTGTTTACGAGGCCCAAAAGACACTTTACGGGCCGATCGCCGATGCCTTTAATACCGCCTGGCCTGTTATGAGCTCTGCGCCCCGTCGACACGAACTGACAAAAGCTTTTGCACTGCTGAAACAGGAAACCACCGCCGGAAACCTTATTCCCGGCTGGCTCTCCGAAGATCACAGAACCGGTGTCGCTCTTAAATCGAAACGCTACGCCGCACGACTTCGCTTATAAAGCCTTATTTGTATATTCCGCAAACACATCTCTGAAAACTCAACATATCCGGCCAGTTGATGCCACACAGCAGATTGCACAGCGAATTTACAAACGCCACCGTAAAGCGCCTAATCCAAAATCTTTTATCACCCAGATGCTAAGGGGACTGTAACGCGCTTAAAACAAAAACCATCCTTCTATGGACAACTACACAGTCAAAATTATCAAGCCTACATTAAGCAGAAGCGAGACATTCTGGTTTCCACGTTCTCTGCTTGGCTATATCTACGTCTAAACTGCCGATACATTCTTGCCGGCATGGCCGGACCTTTGGATTAACCACCCCAGATCCCTTTAAATGCAACAAAAAATAAAAACTGGCACGCTGCATGCATAGCTTAGGGACAGGAAAGTTTACGAGGAAATTATGACCGCTAACGTCGATACAAATATGATGCAGACCCAAGGTGCAAAAAACGCGCCTAACGGTACTGCAGCGGCCTTGCAAAAGGGCGGTATCGGCGGTCAACAGCAGGGCATTGATTTCATCACCATGATTTTATCCCGCCTGCAACAGGACGGGACAATCCCCCAGTCTACTGAAACCTCCCCCTCCCCCTCTGGTTCAGTAGACGGCCTAAAAGGCAAGCTGCAGGAAATTATTTCCGGGTTTGCTGCGAATCAGGCATCTGCAGGAAACGCAGAACAAAATGCCAAGTTGTTCCAGAATGGAACAGCGTTACCGCAGCAAGGCGCAGGAAAGAATGCAGCATTGTTCCAAAACGGAATAGCCTTGCCACAACAAGGCGCAAGTGAGAATGCAGCCTTATTCCATAACGGAACGGCATTGTCACAACAAGGCGCACAGGGACAGAATTTACAAGCCAACGGCCTGATCGAACAGATCACAAGCCTGCTGCAACAGACATCTGCATCTACACCATCTGCCGCGCCAGCCGCGCCGGGACAAGCCGGAATCATGAATAATGGTTTACTGGCCCAGCAATTAGGCCTGGACCCGGCAAAAACAGATGATGTGGAAATTTTTGCCGCGCTGAAAGACGCTTTATCCGGCCTTGGCATTCAACTGAATAATAATGGTGAGCCAGTTCTTCAACAGAGCATTGAGCCGCAAACCCCTGCACAGGATACTGCTCACCTTAACACCCAAACCTCTCTGCAGGGTACGGCTCAAAACGCTTCTCCGGCGCCGCAAATCGTTGCGTCTGAAATCTCCCCTCAAAACGCACAGCTGTCAGCCTCTCCCGCTGAACAGAATGATGCAGCTAATGCGACGACCGGAGAAGCTTTTCTGTTGGAACAGGTAATGACAGGACAAAACACAGCCACGACAGAGGCCGGCGTTGCCCAGTCTTTTGTATCGGTTGAAGCCGCACAACAAAATGCACAGCGTTCCGCCCAGTCTCCGGCTATGCAAGGACACCCCCCCGCACCGGCACAGGATACCTTACAAAAGGTCATGACCGGGCAGACATCACAAAACAACACCCCCGCACCAAACGGACAGCCGTCTTCATCTTCAGCCTCCCCCAATATGTCTGAAAATATGATGGCACAGACCGCACCTCCCCCCTCCGGTCAAAACGGCATGTCTTTTGGTGCGGGGAGTTTTGGAAACAGTCCATTCGGTCAAGGCGCTAACGGCTTTGGCGCTGAAGGCGGTTTCGACGGTGAAATGGCGCAACAGCTGCGTCAGGAAAACAGCCAGATGAACCAGCGCGCAGCAACCCAGACAGCCTATGGCAACAATGGTCAATATCGTCCTGGTGCCGTACCGCAACAGGCCCAGATTATCAAAGCCGTAACCCTGAATATGAGCCGCGGTGCAAATAACGCCATCGAACGGATGTCATTACAACTGGAACCAGCCGAACTTGGCCGGGTTAAAATCGACCTGAAAATGGGCGATGACGGCATGTTAAAAGCACATATCTTCGCTGAAAAAGCAGATACCGTGCAGATATTGCAAAGAGACAGTAGCGCCTTACAAAAAGCCATGTCCGAAGCCGGCCTTGATGTCGGATCGGAAAGCTTCAGCTTTGACCTTAGTCAGGGTCAGGATCAGGAATTAGCCGAAGATCGCAACAGCAAGGAAATGCTGTTTGATCTGAATGGTATAGAAGGCATCGAAGAAGATGATTTCGCCAACGGAAGTTTAACAGCAGGTCTTTACGGCCAGCAATATATCCGCCCCAGCGGCGTTAATGTTTACGCCTAAGCATTAGAAAGTGAGAATACAATGAGTGCAATTGAACACATCACAGCCCAGAACACCAAAACCCAAGCCAGCAGTCAAAAGCTGAATCAGGATTTTGATGACTTTCTGACCCTGTTGACGACACAGCTGCAAAATCAGGATCCTCTGGAGCCTATGGACACTTCAGAGTTCACCAACCAGCTGGTTCAGTTCTCGGGCGTTGAACAACAACTGAGAACAAATGACACGCTAGAAGATATGCGGGCGCTGGGCATGCTCCAGATTACCGATATCGGCCTCGGCTTTGTCGGTATGGATGTCCAGATGGCAGGTGATACATTTGATTTTGATGGCGCTTCGGAAGTCGAACTTAGCTATGAACTGCCCGAAGCCTCTAAGAACACAAATATTTCAATCAAAAATGCGGATGGAGATTCTGTCTATAGCATGGATGGTGAAATTATTGCCGGGCAAAAAGAATTTATCTGGGATGGCAAGAACCGTGACGGTTTCGCTGTTCCTCCGGGACAATATACATTCGAAGTATCAGCCCAGAATATAGACGGCAAATCAATGAATGTATCAACCCAGGTTCCCGGTAAGGTCAACGGCATCGAAAGCGATGGCACAGGTAATGTCATGCTTGTCATTGGCAACCAGAAGGTACCGATTACCGATGTAACACGGGCCACGCTGCCAAATGAGATAGCACAGACCGTCAATTGATTAACCAACAATAAACTTTAACCAAAACGAAGCGTAGTAAACTAACTATAAGAAGGAGATAACCATGAGTGTATTTGGATCATTATTTACCGCAGTATCAGCCTTGAGCGGGCAAAGTCAGGCCCTCGGCATGATTTCAAACAATATTGCCAATGTGAGCACCACAGGCTTTAAACGTAACGATGCGGCATTTTCAAGTCTGGTGACCAGTGAAAGCCGGGCAACAGCATACTCGCCAGGGTCCGTACGGGCAACACAGAATGCACGGATTGATCAGCAGGGTATCCTGCAGCAAAGCGGATCTGCGACTGATGTCGCGATTTCAGGAAACGGCTTCTTTGTCGTACAACAAGGTGACGGTTTTGGCGCTGAAACGGCCTACAGCCGCGCCGGTGCTTTTTCCGAGGATGCGACCGGTACACTAAAGAATACAGCCGGTTTCAGCCTAATGGGCTGGCCGCTGGATCAAAATGGTGCTTTGCCGCCAGGGCAGGCTGATGTCAGCTCTCTGGTCCCCGTCGATGTCGCCTTTTTGGGTGGTTTCACACAGCCGACCAGCAGAATGGGTTTAAACCTGAACCTGGACGCCAGTCAGGCAGATGTATCTTATCCCGTCGCAGCGGGCCAGAATCCCGACTTCTCGAGAAGTATCCGCATATTTGATAGTCTGGGTGAAGGTCAGGATGTTGTCATTAACTTTAAAAAGCACGAAACCCCGACAGCCATTGCCACAGGGACAGAAAATCTGGCAGCGATTGATGGCAATCTGTCAAATCACCCTAATATTGACGCAACGGATACCTTTGATATTACCGTCGGCGGCGTTGGCCCAACAACCATTACTCTGGATGGCGATGTCGGTAAACTACTGGGCGATATTAACGGTATCGTTGATGGTAACGCCGAGCCGGTGGCCTTTGCCGAACTTAATGAAAATGGCCGTCTGGTCATCAAATCCCGCAATCTGGGCGAAGATGTTATTCTGGCCGACGGTGCAGGCACACCGCTTAACGATGGTTTGGGCATGGCCGGTAGTATCGGTACCACCTCCGCGCCCGCAGCAGGTAGTGTGGACTTGGTAACACCGCTGGAAAACACAGCCAATACCGAAGGCTGGTGGCAGGTTGAAGTCCGCACGCCGGGTGGTAACCTGATTAGTGGCGGGTCTGTTAATTTCACAGGCGATGGTCAATTAAACGCCACACCGGATGGAGACGGTAATGTCAATATGGCCCTGAGCAATATTGGTTTTGGGAATGGTTCAAACCCACAGGATCTTGATTTCAACATTGCTAACTTTACCCAGTTCTCTGGTGAATATAACGTCATCAGTACCGAGCAAAACGGTGCGGAACTGGGGCTTAGAACCGGTGTCAGCATTGATAAAGACGGCTTTGTTTCTGCCCAGTTCTCGAACGGTCAAAGTGCCCAGATCTATAAACTGCCGATCGCGACCTTTGCCAACGTCAACGGCCTTGCCGAATTGACCGGTAACGTGTTCCGGGAAACGGATGAAAGTGGTGAATTCAACCTGCGCGAGGCTGGAAAAGGCAGCGCCGGGGTTCTTGAAAGCGCCACGCTGGAAGGCTCAAACGTCGATCTGGCCGATGAATTTTCGAAAATGATCGTTACCCAGCGCGCTTATTCCGCTGGTACCAAAGTGATTACCACGGCGGATGAAATGACCGCCGAACTGCTCCGCCTGAGGTAATAATCTTTTCAGTCGCGGAGGCTGATAAAGGGTGGCTGCTACAGAATGTAGCGGCCACCCTTCTTTTTTAAGGCTTGAATATAAGCATTTACGCCGTAAAATAAATTCAAGCACCTCTATTTCAGGAAAGTTGTATATATAATGAATCGCAAACAAGGCCAGATAAATAAAAACAAAGCCGGATCAGCCAAAGAAACGTCTGTAGATTCTGAGAACACAACAGTATCCCCTATCCCGACCCCTGAGCAAGCCCAGAAGAATGAACTGCTGAAAAAAGGCTTGGATGCCGGTATTGAGCTTATCAATCTAGGCCAACTGGATAAGGCGGAAAACCTGCTCAAAGCACTTTTGGAACATGAACCGCGATTTGCCGATGCTTTTTATAACCTTGGCATTATCGACCACAAACGCCATAACCCTGATAAAGCCATCGCCCGTTTCGAACAGACTCTCGACCTTAATCCCGACCATTATAGCGCACTCACCGCTCTTGGCTTTGTGCTGATGGGGCTTAATCAGCCTGAACGCGCCGTTGAACTTTGCGAGAAGGCTTTGGCTATACAGGAAACGGCAACGGGGCATAACTATTATTCTGTCATTCTGCGCCAACTGGGCCGTTTTGAGGATGCCCAGAAACATCTGGAACGCTCTATAGAGTTAAATCCGCTTGGTGTTGATGCCTACAGAAATCTGCTCGCCTTAAAAACCATCCAAAAAGACGATCCCGTATTAGCTGAAATGCACGCTTTGGCAGAACGGATTGAAGAATTCGATGCTATTGATAAAGCCCATCTGACCTTTGCAATGGGAAAATCCTATGAAGATTTGCAGGATTACGATACGGCCTTTAGCTATTTTAAACAGGCCAATGAATACAAAAATCAGCTTGCTGCGGGAAATTCAGTAAAACTGGCCGACTATATAGAACGCCTGCCAAAATTATTCACCCCTGAGCTAATGAAAAAATATAAAGACGCCGGCTGCGACAGCCCGAAACCAATCTTTATTGTCGGCATGCCACGTTCCGGTAAAACATTGACCGAGCAGATTATTGCCCGCCACCCTTCCGTTTCAGCCGGGGGTGAGCTTCCTACCTTCGGTGAACTCATAAAGAAACATACAGAAATCACAGACCAGGACTGGCCCTTTGATCCCTCTTTTATCCACCATCTGGAAACGGATAGCTTCAAGAATATCGGCGAAGACTACGTTGCACAAATCACTGGCCGTTTCCCCGAGGCACAGCACATTACAGATACAATGCCGTTTAACTCCTTTAATATCGCGATGATCCGGCTGGCCTTGCCAAATGCAAAAATCATCTATTGTTCACGAGACCCCATGGATATCGGGCTTTCTATTTATCGTAAGTTTTTCCTTGAAGATCTTTACTGGGGCTATGATCTTGAAAATATCGGTACCATTATCAAAGCCCATACCAATCTTATGTCCTATTGGCAGAGTTTACCGGATATGGATATATATGAATGCAACTATGAACAGCTTGTCAGCGATCCCGAAGAAGAAATACGCAAGCTGATTGGCTTTTGCAATCTTGATTGGGATGATGCCTGCCTGTCTTCTGATGAAAAAGCACGTAATATCACCACTGCTGATACCCCTATGCTTGGTCGTCCTATAAAGACAGCATTTGTTCAAGAATGGAAAAAATACGAAAATTACGCCGCGCCGCTTAGCAAAATTTTGGCCACGGATTAATTATTCCACACCGGAAACGCCCATATTCAGCGTTTTTTTACTAGAAACCGGGAATATCTTGCCCGGTGTTAAATCCTTGTTAACCATTCCCGTGTCATACTGAAATCATAACAGGGCAGTAAGCCTTGTTAAATTAAACAGTACATTAACCTAGGAAAGGAAAAATGTCATGGCTAATGAAATAGCACTATCATCCGCAATTCGGTCGAATCTTCTGAACTTGCAAAGTACTCAAAAAAATATGGATATGACACAAACACGTCTATCTACAGGTAGAAAAGTCAACTCGGCGCTTGATGATCCAAATGCGTTCTTCGCAGCACAGGGTCTGTCAAACCGTGGTAATGACCTTAGCCGTCTTATGGACAGTATGGGTCAGGCTATTCAAACTCTGAAAGCCGCTGATAACGGTATCGAATCCTTGACAACTCTTGTTGAACAGGCTCAAGCAACAGCCCAGACAGCACGTGATGAATCAAGTCTTGCTGCCAGGGTCACAGGTGACGACATCGCAGATGCCGATGCTACTGACCTTACAACCTCTGGTTCATCTACATTGGCGACTGCGGATGCCTTTACGCTGACTGCTGGTACGGGTAACACGGTGACTTACACCGCAGCAAGTGGTGATTCACTTGCCGATGTTGCAGCTGCCATCAACGCATCTGAATACTTTGAAGCGTCAGTTGTTGAAGGGTCTGCTGCTGGTCAGTCCGCAATTAAGGTTAAAACCACAAATGGTGAAGATCTTGCGGTTTCTGATGATACCGGCTCACCAGCAGACGCTCTTGGTATTGTTGACACCACTGCTGCCAGCGCACCTGATAACCAGGCACAGTTGGAAGCGGATTACGATAAACTTCGTACCCAGATTGATGAAATGGTTCAGGATACCGGGTATCGTGGTACCAACCTGTTGAAAGGTGACGATCTGAGTATTCAGTTTAACGAGGATAACTCTTCTAAACTGGATGTCACAGGTAAGACTTACGATTCTGACGGTCTTGGCATCAATGCAGCGGACTTTAGTTCGAAAACTAACATTGAAACCAACCTGTCTGAATTGACAGCTGGCTTGGAAGAGCTTCGTTCCGGTGCACGTAGCTTTGGTAACAACCTTGCCACAGTTCAGAACCGTGAAAACTTTACTGAACAGACCGTCAACACACTTCAAGAAGGTGCCGACAAGCTAACGCTTGCCGATATGAACGAAGAAAGTGCGAAGATGCTGTCATTGCAGACCACACAGACACTTGGTATTACCTCGCTGTCTCTGGCGTCTCAGGCACAACAGGGTATCATGCGTCTGTTCTAATCCGAATAGACACAAACATACCAATACGAATAAAGCTGGCGGCCCTTCGGGGTCGTCAGTTTTTTTATTGGGCTTGTTGTAAAAAGAGCTGAAAACAATAGCAATTCATTACCTTTTATTAACCAGTCTGTGACATACTGAAAAGGTAGGAAGAATTCCACAAACAACATACAGGAGAGAATCTCATGGCCCTGGTCATCGACCTAAAACCATCCGAACGAATTATTATAGGCGAAGCGCTGATCACCAATGATTCAGCGCGCACCCGTCTTCATATCGAAGGCGACGCCCCCATCCTGCGCGAAAAAGATATCCTTAGAACCGAAGAGGCCGACAGCCCCGGTAAACGGATATATCTTATGGTGCAGTTGATGTATTTGTCGCGAGATCCCGAAGAATTACATCAGGATTACTTCAAAGCCGTCAAAGAAATGCAAAACGCCGTGCCCAGCACAGCTGTTAATTTCATGAAAATTAATGACGCCATTATCGAAGGCAAATATTACAAGGCTTTGAAAGAAGCAAAAACACTGATCAGCTATGAAAAGGAGCTTTTGGACCATGCAACAGCATAACCCATACCATAACGCATCAAATGCGTATTCATCGACCACCAAGACAGCCGGCCTTAACGACCCGCGCTCTCTGGAGGCTCATGCTCTGTTAAATGCAGCATCAAAACTGGATGCCATCCGCAGCCGGATGCGTAACGAAGAAACCATTCCGCTTGAGGAACTCAGCACTGATCTTGATTACAACCGGAAACTCTGGGCCGTTTTTGCGGACAGCGCCGGTGACGGTGATCATGAATTGCCGCTGGAAATCAAAAACAACATCGCCAATCTTGCCATGTTCATGTTTAAACGCACGGTCGAGATCATGGGCGATCCCGAGCCTGGCAAGTTTGATGTCATGATTGATATCAATCGTCAAATTGCTTCCGGATTGATGCAGCGACCGGCCAAGGCTGAAGATGAAAATCAGGCCGAACCTGCCACAACAACAGAACAGGAGTCAGGGACAAAAGCAACATCCCCTGCCCCGCAGGCACCATCGGCGCCAATCGATGCCTGACATCAGGTACACTTAATTAAACACAAACGAAAACCCGGGCTGATTTGCCCGGGTTTTTCGTATTATATGTTTGTTATTTTAAATCAGGCTGAATAGGACTGTGTCGAACCAGCCGAAGACGTATCTGATAACTGCGCCATACCCTGAGTTACATCAGCAATGTCACCACCACTAGTACCAGAAGACGGCGTTTGAGAATTCGTGGTCACAGCAGGAGCACTCGATTCCGAAGCATTTTGCGTCTGGCCAGCAGTATTTTGACCAGCGTTTCCACCATTGTTATTAGACAGACCACTGATGATCTCTTGGCGCTGCTCCTGATTGTTTTCAAGCTGAGCCGCGCGCTGATATCCGGCAATCTGTTTTTCAGTCGGATACTGGCGCATCACATCACCGGTCTTTGCAGACCGGAATTCCAGAATGGCCAGATCAAGATGATTATCGACACGAATATTAGATACCGTAAAATCAGGCATAGGTTTAACTGCGGCCGTCGGTTGAGACGCCACATTAGAAACCGCTTGCTGAGGAGCTTCCTTCAGCGGCGGGGCAGTTACAGATGCTGTACTAATAGCATTTAACATGTTCCTACACTTTCTACGCACTATTTACACTACTACTACCTCTTCTATACTACACGAGTCGCAGCATAGAGTCAACAAAAATCGAAAACATAGCTGGCAATCCCAAATAAAAAACAGTTAATACTTTGTTAACCACTCGTTAATGTTTTGTTAATGCTTCGCACTTACCTGAAAAAGGTAAAAAATTTCCAAATATTAGCAGGTCATTAAAACTTTTCCCGTATGATAAAGATCATGGAGAATACTGACTTTAAGGTTAAGTCTGATATTAAAGGAAAAAAATCCGCTTTTTTGTACAGGCAAAATTTGCCTAGCCCAAAAAACTGTTGTAGACTCTAACAAGTGGGTTTCTATTTCTTATATCAATCAAAGCATGGTTATATTGACGAGGGAGTTATTTCTTGGACGCATTATTTGAGACTCTGAAAAATCTGGGTCCTGCCCGCCTTGGCATGATGTTGCTGACGCTCGTCGGCCTCATTGTCTTTTTTGTGTTCATTGCGGTCCGTTCAGCAGCGCCCAACATGACCCTTTTATATGGTGACCTGTCAACCAGCGACACGACAGCCATTGCAGCCCAGCTTGATATATCCAGCATTCCCTATCAAATGTCCGCTGATGGCGCGCAAATCATGGTCCCACAAAGCGAAGTCGGCGCTGCCCGGATGCTTCTGGCTCAGGAAGGTCTGCCAGGCAACGGTTCGATGGGCTATGAAATCTTTGACCGCCAACAAGGTTTCGGTACCACCAGTTTTGTTCAGAACATCAATCAGTTGCGCGCGCTTGAAGGCGAAATCGCCCGTACAATTACCACTCTTGAGCCCATTCGTACAGCCAGAGTTCATCTGGTTCTGCCAGAACGCGCTCTATTCAGCCGTGAAAGCCAGCCCGCAACGGCCAGTGTTTTTGTCAGTCTGCGCAACAGTGCTAATGTCGGTTCGGAACAGATTGCCTCTATCCTCCATCTTGTTGCCTCTGCCGTGCCGCAATTAAAACCGGACAGGGTGGCTATTATTGATTCAGACGGTAATTTGCTTGCCCGCGGCGATGAAGCCGGCGAAAATAGTTTTTCAGGACAAGGGCCCGATGATGCCCGCCTGAAATATGAACAACGCCTTGCGCGTTCTATCGAAGAAATGGTTGCCCGTGTCGTTGGCCACGGAAAAGTACGCGCCACTGTTTCAGCTGATCTTAACTTTAATACCGTCAGCCGTAATTCCGAAATTTACGATCCCGAAGGACAGGTCGTACGTTCAACCCAGGTGATTACACAAGATGAAGTGGATAATACCGGCGCTGCCAACGAAGCTGTTACCGTTCAGAACAACCTCCCCGGTCTTCCCGGCAATGCCGCCGGCGGCGAGCAGACTCCGGGCATAAGCAGCAATCGTGAAGAAGAAGTCACCAATTACGAAATAACCCGTACGATAGAAAACTTTGTTCAGGAACGCGGCGAAGTTAATCGTCTCTCTGTCGCTGTTCTGGTTGACGGTCAATATATAACACCGGAGGCAGAAGTCCCCGTAGAAGGCGCTGAAGAGACCGAAGAAGACACCGAGACCGCAGCGGAAGAGCAATACGTACCAAGATCGGAAGCTGAACTTGAAAAAATCCGTTCTCTGGTTCAATCTGCGATCGGCTATGATGCTAGCCGTGGAGATACACTTGAAGTTATTAACATGCAATTTGCCAAAGAACGGACCATAAGCGATTTCGGCGCCGATGAAACCATCCTCGGTCTGCCACGTGACGATATCATGCGTATTGCGGAAACCCTGATCCTCAGCCTTGTCGCAGTTCTGGCTATTTTGCTGGTTTTACGTCCTTTGGTCAGCCATATTGCCGCAGCAGCGTCCTCATCTGCATCTGCAAATACAGGTGGCGGTGAAGGCGACGCGCGCATGCTGGCCTCTTCTGGCGGCGCTGCTCAACCGCAACTCGCCGCCCCTGGGGGTGGTCAAATGAGCCCTGCCCCTGCCGGCGCTGAAATGAGCGAGCTTGAAACCACGCTTGATATGTCGAATGTCGAAGGTCAGGTTAAACAATCTTCCTTAAAGAAGATCAATGATCTGGTCGACAAACACCCTAACGAAACAGTTTCGGTGATCCGTAACTGGATGACGCAGGAGAGCTAGGATGCGCGTACGCGAAGATTATCGCACCCTGGAAGGGAGTGAAAAGGCTGCCATATTCCTTCTGGCTCTGTCAGAAGAACAAACATCCCGTATTTTTGGTCAGATGGATGATGATGAAATCATGGAATTATCGCAGGTGATGTCATCTCTGGGTAAGGTTAATTCTGAAATCATCGAACGTCTGTTTATTGAATTTGCTGAAAACATGTCTTCGACCAATTCTCTTGTCGGTACGCTTGATAGTACCGAACGCCTGCTCCAGAAGGTTCTGGGCAAAGACAAGGTCGATGGTATTATGGAGGAAATCCGCGGACCTGCAGGCCGGACGATGTGGGAAAAACTGGGTAACGTCAATGAAGAGGTTCTGGCCAATTTCCTGCAAAAGGAATATCCGCAAACCGTGGCTGTCGTATTATCAAAGATATCTTCGGATCACTCGGCCCGGGTACTCGCTCTCCTCCCTGAAGGCTTTGCCATGGAAGTGGTTATGCGGATGCTGCGCATGGAAGCGGTGCAAAAAGAAGTCTTGGACGATGTTGAACGGACACTGCGGACTGAATTCATGTCAAACCTGGCCAGAACCAGCCGCCGCGATTCACATGAATTAATGGCCGAGATTTTTAACAATCTTGACCGCTCGGTCGAAAGTAAATTTATGGATGCGCTCGAAGAACGCAGCACAGATTCTGCAGAGAAAATCCGCAGCCTGATGTTCACCTTCGAGGATCTTGCCAACCTTGACCCAAGTGGGGTTCAGACCCTTATTCGTAACAACCCGACTAAAGAAAATCTACCGCTTGCCCTTAAAGGCGCGAATGATGCGATGAAGGATCTGTTCTTCTCGAACATGTCGGAACGGGCGGCAAAGATTATGAAGGAAGACATGGCGGCCATGGGGCCGGTTCGCCTTAAAGAAGTCGAAGAAGCCCAACAAGGGCTTGTCAATGTTGCCAAAGATCTGGCCGATCGCGGTGAAATCACCATCGCCGGGGCCAAAGAAGAAGACGAACTTATTTACTAATCAGGACCAAAAGACTACATGGATAAACCAAAAAAATATTTGTTCGACCTGAATGACTTCAATGAAGACATTCCCGTAAATGCGGAGGAACAGGAACAGACTTATGGAGAAGATGATTTGAACGCGGCTCGCGAAGATGCCTTTCGTCAAGGACAGCAGGACGCAACCCGGAAAATCCGCGACGAGCAGGAAGAACGTGTTCTGCAATGCACCGAGGCATTGACCCGTCATCTTGGCGATTTGATACAGGCCGAACTGCGCCGCGAGGAAGCAAAAAATTATGATACGACCCGGCTGACCCTGTCGATTATTAAGAAAATGATGCCCAATCTTGCCCGCAACTATGCCGAAGAAGAAATTACATCCCTTGTCAAACAGACGTTAAGTGACCAGAATGAAGAACCCCGGCTGGTTGTTGTTGTCCATGACAGCCTGCTGGATATACTGCGTGACAAGATTGATGCCATTGCTGAATCTCAGGCATTTCAAGGCAAAGTCGTTATCATTGCTGATGACAGCCTTAAAACGACTGACTGCCGGGTTGAATGGGCAGATGGCGGCATTGAAAAAGATTTTGACAGTCTTTATCGTGCGATTGAAGGCGCTTTCAACACTGTTATCCACCGTATGGACAAGGCCGAATTCCCCGCAAAGCCGGAGCAGGAACAGCCTGAAACACCCACCCTTACTGACAACGAAAAGGAGTAAACCATGGCTGACGAAAAAGATAATGAAACACCCGCTACCGAGGCTGAAAAAAAACCAGAGCAAAAAGCAGAACAAAAACCGGAACAAGAGCAAAAGTCTGCCACTGATAATCCTGACTATCAGGAAATCAAACCGGAACATGAAGATCCGGAAGCCGGCATTGGTGAGCCTAAGGATGTCGAAGCCATTTACGATATTCCGGTTCAGATTTCTGCGGTTCTTGGCCGCTCCAGCATGAAGGTAAGCCAGCTTTTAAAACTGGGTCGTGGTGCTGTTGTCGAGCTTGACCGTAAAGTTGGTGAAGCTATTGATATCTATGTCAACAACCGGCTCGTCGCACGTGGCGAGGTCGTCGTGGTTGAAGACCGCCTTGGGGTTACAATGACAGAAATTGTCAAATCTGACCGTTCCAGTTGATATCTTAAACACATTTAGGACACCTAATTCATGAATGCTGCGGGCAACAAGGCTAATAAAACAGCTGCCAATATACCGGGAAATATATCCAGACGCGTTAAGCTGGATAATTTCCGTGCGCCCATCAGAACCGTTGATTACGGCGTCTGGATCGGTCTGAGCTTTTTACTGATTGTTCTGGCCATCGCTCTGACCTTAAGCGGCTCGGTTGCCGCCTTTGCTGATCTGCGCGCCTTTCTAATCGTCGTCTGCGGTACAATTGCAATCATTGGCTTGTCTTTTACCGGTAAAACGTTACGTCATAGCCTTAGATCCTTAAAACAACATCTGTTTGAAAAGCCTGAAACACCGCGTGCCCGGGCAAACAACCTGATGGATGTTGCCATTATTGCCCGGCGTGATGGCATTCTAAGCTTTCAAAAACTGCAGGATCGACTGCGGCGCCAAGATCCTTTTTTGGCTCATGGTATCGAAATGGTTTCTGATGGACAAAGCGGCGCCGAAGTTGAACGTATCCTCAGTCAGGAAATTGATGTCGAGGTCGAACGCCTGCAGGGCGGCATTGCCCTTTTGCGCCGTGGTGCCGAAGCCGCACCGGCGATGGGTCTGATCGGCACCTTGATCGGGCTTGTCCAGATGCTCTCCCACTTAGATGACCCGTCCAGCATTGGTCCCTCCATGGCCATTGCCCTTTTAACCACTTTTTACGGCGCTCTGTTGGGCAGCGCTTTCTTTGCCCCTCTGGCTGGAAAGCTTGAATTACAGGCCCAGAACCTAATTTTAAGAATGGAGTTGGTCACAGCCGCCATGCTGTCAATCGTAGCGCAAGAAAACCCACGCCGTCTGGAACAGATACTCAATAGCAAATTACCCCCATCCGAGCGGATTAATTACTTCAACGAAGTCTGACATTAAAACGGACAAGCCTTTGAGGAGGAACTGAAAAATGCGTTTGATGATTGTAGGCAGCCTACAAAGCCACATGACACAAGCCGGTAAGATCGCGATTAAACGTGGTGCCAAAGTCCAGCATGCCGAAGATACCGAGCAGGCTTTGGGCGCGTTGCGCGCCGGACACGGTGCCGATGTCGTTATGGTTGATGTTAAACAAAACATAGCCGAATTCATTTCCCAGCTTGAAAAAGAACGTTTCGTAATGCCAGTTGTAGCCTGTGGTATCGAAACGGATGCCAAAGCCGCTGTCAATGCGATCAAGGCCGGTGCCAAAGAATACATTCCCCTGCCTCCCGATGCGGAACTGATTGCCGCTGTGCTGGAAGCGGTCACGCAAGAAGACACAAATATGATTGCCAACGATCCGGCTATGAAAGCCGTCGTTGCCATGGCCGACCAGATTGCTCCCAGCAGCGCTACCGTGCTTATTACCGGTGAATCCGGTACCGGTAAAGAAGTCATGTCGAGCTATATTCACCGCAAAAGCAAACGCAAAAATGAAAAATTTATTTCACTGAACTGCGCTGCCATTCCCGAAAATCTGCTTGAATCGGAACTGTTCGGCTATGAAAAAGGCGCTTTTACAGGCGCAGTCGCCCGCAGAATCGGTAAATTTGAAGAAGCCAACGGCGGAACATTATTACTGGACGAGATATCTGAAATGCACCCCAGCCTGCAGGCAAAACTGTTGCGGGCCATTCAGGAACGGGTCATTGACCGTATCGGCGGTAATAAACCGGTTCCGGTTGATATCCGGCTGATAGCCACCAGTAACCGCAACCTGGAGGAGGCCGTGAAAAAAGGTGAATTTCGCGAAGATCTGTATTTCCGTCTAAATGTTATCAATGTGGCTCTGCCAGCTTTGCGCAGCCGTCCGGGTGATATTCTGCCGCTGGCCCGTTTGTTTGCTGATAAGTTCAGTGAACAAAATGACCTGCCCCGCAAAGAATTTTCAGAATCCGCAATCAAAAAACTTGAAGCCTATCACTGGCCGGGTAATATTCGCGAGCTTGAAAACACCATGCACCGTACCGTTTTATTATCGCAGCAGACTGAAATCGAAGATACCGCGGTTATGCTGTCCGGTCAGGCCGACAGCATGGCGCAGACCTATGCCGATAATATTGTTGCGGGTACGAAAGATAAAACAGAAATAGCGCCTAAACAGGCCGAAGCCGGGATACCGGCCGAGAGCCCCTCACCTGCGCCTGCTGAAAACAGTGATGAGGATACAGACAGCATTAATGTATTCGTTGGCAAAACGGTTGCTGATGTCGAACGCGAGCTTATTATCTCTACCCTTGACCATTGTCTTGGTAACCGTACCCATGCCGCGAAAATCCTTGGCATATCCATTCGGACCCTGCGTAATAAAATTAATCAATACAGTGAACAAGGCGTCGCTGTTCCGGAATCATAAGGGATATAATAAACCATCATGGCTGAAGAGAGCGTTGCAGAAAAACCTACAGGCTTGAGATCGCTTTTGCGTGGTGATATCGCGCTTGCGCTTGGTGTTGTCACCATTCTGGTTGTGCTTATTCTACCGATGCCAACCTGGATGCTTGATATTTCTCTGGCTTTGTCATTAACCCTGTCTGTGCTTGTGTTGATGACTGTACTGTTCATTGAAAAACCGCTGGAGCTGAGTTCCTTTCCCTCGATCCTGTTGATTGCAACAATGATCCGGCTTGCGCTTAATCTGGCGTCAACGCGACTTATTCTGGAGCACGGACACCAGGGCCATGATGCGGCAGGACAGGTGATTAAAGCCTTTGGCGATTTTGTCATGCAGGGTAATTTTGTCATTGGTCTAACCGTTTTTGCCATACTTGTCATTGTCAATTTCGTCGTTATTACCAAAGGTTCCGGCAGGATCGCCGAGGTCGCTGCCCGTTTCAGCCTTGATTCCATGCCCGGCAAGCAGATGGCAATCGACGCCGATTTATCGGCCGGTATGATCAACGAAGCCGAAGCCAAACAACGCCGTTCCGAACTGGAACAGGAAAGCAGCTTTTTCGGTTCTATGGATGGTGCGGCGAAATTCGTCCGCGGCGATGCCATTGCAGGGCTGCTTATTACCTTTATCAATGTCGTTGTCGGTATGATTATCGGTATCGTTCAAAAAGGTCTCAGCGCCGGTGAAGCCGCTGCCAATTATACCCACCTAACCGTAGGTGATGGTCTGGTCAGCCAGATTCCAGCGCTGATCGTCTCGATCGCAGCCGGTCTGCTTGTGACCAAAGCCGGGGTTGCCGGTTCAACCGATAAGGCATTGTTCGGTCAGCTCAGTAAATATCCCTATGCTCTGGCGCTCAGCTCTATCCTGATGATCACCATGGCCGCAATGCCCGGCATTCCTGCCCTGCCGTTTCTGGCTATGGGCGGTCTTGCCGGTTTCGGGGCTTATACCGTCATGAGCAAGACCAAACTTGCAGAACAAAAAGTCATTACCGAAGAAGAAACCGCCGCTGCCCAGCCAGCGCCAGCGCCTGAAGAACCTATTTCAAAGTCACTCGCCCTTGATACAATCCGGGTCGAGCTTGGCTATGGGCTGCTGCCTCTGGTTAATAATGATGGTGAAGCCAAATTGACCGAACAAATCAAAGGCCTCCGCAAACAAATGGCCGAGGATATGGGCTTTGTCCTGCCCTCCGTGCGCATTCAGGATAACCTGCAATTACAGGCCAACAGCTATGTTGTCCGGATCAAGGAAATTGAGGCCGGACGCGGTGAAATACGCCCCGATATGCTGCTATGTATGAATCCGCAAGGAGAAGCTGTCGAAGTGCCCGGTGAAGACACGCGCGAGCCGACCTTTGGCCTGCCCGCAAAATGGGTCGCCCAGGAATATCGTGAAGAAGCGCATTTCCGCGGTTATACCGTTGTTGATGCCGCAACTGTGGTGACGACCCATGTCACCGAAATTGTGAAGGACAATATGTCCGAACTGTTGTCTTACGCCGAAACACAAAAACTTCTGGATGAACTGCCCGCCAGCCATCAGAAACTGGTTGCCGATGTTATACCAAACCAGATCACCCTCAGCGGTTTACAAAGGGTCTTGCAAAATCTGGTCACCGAACGGGTTTCTATCCGTGATTTGCCAACCATTCTCGAAGGTGTGTCCGAGGCAACCAATTATACCAAGAACATTACGCTGATTACCGAACATGTCCGCGGCCGCCTTGCCCGTCAGCTTTGCCATCAGAATACAAACTCGAAAGGCGTTGTACCGTTACTGACCCTATCGGCGCAATGGGAACAGGCCTTTGCTGAAAGCTTGATTGGTGACAGCGAAGACAAACAACTGGCCATGCCGCCAACCCAGCTACAGGAGTTTATCAACCTGATCCGCCAGAAATACGAAGAAATGGCCATGCAGGGTGAAACACCGGTTCTGCTGACCAGCCCTGGCATCCGGCACTACGTCCGTTCCATTGTCGAGCGTTTCCGTCCACAGACCACCGTCATGTCACAAAATGAGATTTATCCAAAAGCCAAGATCAAGACCCTCGGCCAGATTTAAGCCTTTGGTATCAGACCTTTAATATATCCGCGGTTTAAATCTACTGCTCGCCAGAAAACATCACTGCGATTCAGCTTATCCTTGGTTGGCGCATTCTGGCTAAACTTAAATCCGTATTGTCCGGCAAAATCTTCAAGCTCTTTTACCGGTACGTCAAACATAACCCGATCATCCCTACAAGGGCCGTAGCGCAGCAATATATGAAGATAACAATCTTCCGCTGCCAACATTGATAGCGTACGATAAAATTGCTTACGCTCTGCCTTATCCAGATGAAACAGGAACGAGCTTATAAGAATAACGTCAAATTTTTGACCGCGCCGGATCAGTGCATTAAATTCAGGACCAATATCCTGCATATATTCAACAGACGGATGACCGTGACATCTATGCGCCTCGGATAGCATTTCTTTGGAGCCATCAACAGCAATCACCGTAAAGCCCATTTCCGCCATATAGGCCGCATCCCGCCCCGACCCACAGGCAAGATCAAGAACCATAAAGCTTTCGGGCTTTGAAACCTTTGCCAGCCGATCTGTAAAATACGGCAGAACATCCGGACTTTTTAAGCTGCGATAGGCCTCGGCATAGTTTTGGGCATTCTGTTCGTATATCTGAAGATTTTCTTTGATCGACATCGTTTTCCAAGTCAGCTGTTATAGAAAAAATATTTTATAACATTTCTATAAATAGTATTGTATAAAGTTTGGAGACTAAGCACCAGGTCCGGCAGGCTTTGGCTTTCTGGGGAAATCGTTCAAATTACTTATATCCGAGCGTGTAGAAACCGCTTCGATTACTTTGCTGATTTGCGATGTGTAATCGGTGCTGGCGATAATAAATTTGGTCTTTAAAGCCCCATTTTCATACACATAAAGCCGGGGACGCAATAGATATCCAGATTGGCAAAAGCTTTTGGAGCCTCGTCATACTCTGCAATGCCGAAAGACATATGGTTGATTTTCTCGGCCACTTTTTTGAAAGCGGGCTTCATATCCTGACAGGGCAGACATTTTTTCGAAGATAACATCACAACTGTT
>Ga0306901_1000044_pt1 | contig 69472 bp, 80 predicted proteins | sample AntRauMFilla3767_FD_190431 | JGI IMG/M metagenome (GOLD analysis project Ga0306901, IMG submission 190431) | Saline lake microbial communities from Rauer Islands, Antarctica - Metagenome Filla 3 #767 (v2) (version 2) | ecosystem: Environmental > Aquatic > Non-marine Saline and Alkaline > Saline ... | reverse complement strand
ATAGTTATTAGGGTCAGTGCTATGGGGGGTCATAATAAGCCATTCCCTCGCCCCATTTTTGACAATAAAAGCGTACCCATCGCTGGCCGGGTCACTACCAGAATATTTTGCTATGTCAGAAACAACAAAACTCGATGCAGCCAAAGATGATCTTAAATCATCTCTTAATTTCTCTACGGTATCTTCGTGAATTGAAATAGTCTGTCGACCCTTCGATGTCCAAATTGCTGAATATCTCATTATACGTCCTCGGTTGCTTCTGAAGTACCAACAGATGGGTTGGCACCGTCTAGCGGCGCTGATTGTACTTGTCGGTCATTATTTTCTATCGTCTGAAAATTGGCCAGATCGTTATTATTAAAGGCTCCTACCTCAATAAGACTCCCCCCTTGTAAGGGACTGATTTTGAGATTCAGAGCATTGAAATCAATTTTAGGCATGAATAAGACCGGGCTATATGTTCAATTATTTGTGAGAATTTAGAAGGTCCATGTAGCGGGAAGCTACTTTCCGGGCCACAGAAGAGATCTTATCTGAAAACGACTGCGAATGTAGCTCTTGTAATAGAGGCTGACTAACCGGGACTATTATAGGTAGTCTTCGTCTCCCCTACCGTAAAAGCCTCGTCCGGCATCGTCGCACGAAAAATAAGTTCTCGAAGATTATCTGCATCTGCAATAAGCGGATCTTCTACCACCTTCTCTACTAGAATTTCTAACTCTTCCCGGCGGAAAACTCCTCCGACCCCGTGCGCCCTTTTCATATTGAAAAGTGTCTCACACCAAGAGATGGCATTTTCCAGATGCTCATCGTCTCTGATCCCCTCAAAATCTGTTATGGGCATAGAAATGCCAGTACCATCGTCAAAACGTACCATCATCGCCTCACTATTTAAGCGGACGGACTCTACCACGGACCCCCGCTGGGGCAATGCTCTGAGAGAGGACAGGATTGCGGAAGTTTTCTTCATGTTAAATTCCTTTGGTATATTCCAACCAAAGGTAAATACAAAAGGATAACCATTCTTTACTTTTTAGGGTGAGAATCCGGCCATCGGTGGTGTTGTACTTTATTGGTGGAGGGGATAGAGCCTATAGACATACGAATATTACCCTCCTCATCAATGACGGTAATATGGGCTCTATTGGAAGCGCTCATCACCATATCAGGGTTATCCCGTAACTCCTCAGTCGTAAAAGTATCTCGGAACTCGGGAAACCCTACGGATAGTTCCGACGCATAAAGAGGTACGTCATCCGGAGAAATAATTAACGTGGAAGCCCTCAAATCCAAAGACTCGATATCAGTAAGAGCTGAAACCAGCAACTCTTGTGACAGTTTGCCCTCCCTACGAGGTAACGCGGCGTCCCAAGTTATCGCGTCTAAAAGAGATATAACAAGCTCTTCTTCCTGTCGAATACGATTTTTGATCTCTAGAGGACTCGACTTGTAGGGGAAACTAGGTACTATAACCCTACGACCTTTGTCTACTCGTAAAATCTGATCCCCTTCCCTTCCTATAATACAAGCGGGAGCATCCTCATCCTTGTCATATATACTAGAAGCATACCAAAGTTGGTCTACTTCCAGTACAGTATGAGCAAACGACTGATCCATCCCTGTCATATCTTCATACATATTTTTCCTTGGCTGATGTAGAATAATTCTCATTACCATACCAGTGCATACTCGTCAATAGGAAGAGCTTTGTGGTAGGTCGTGGGGGCTGGGTTTGTTGGATGGGGATCCTGTGGTGGGTTCCGTTTTAATATAGCTCAGCAATGGATGTGGAAAAGGCGTATAGGGCTCGGACCAAGATCCAAGGTAGTCTCTGTAATCCGACACAAAAGAATACGCATCAAAAATATCCCCAGCTAATGGTGGGATATTAAACAGCGCATCTTCATGACTCCGAATAAATTCCCAAAAATCTCCATCAATCGTATAATACGAGTTATCGGAATCGGGGTGAACTAAAACCATATCCCGGCGGACCAGTTTGCCTAGAACAGGAGGAACAGGTTGCCCAGAACCCCAAAACTTTTTAAAATGGGGAGTACCTAAACACACACAATACAGTAAAAAACATCGCATGTCTTCGGGTAGTAGTCGCAACACATCTTGAAAATTACGCACCTGTGGTTTCAGCTTCCAAATTAGTCTCAGAACTGGGCGCTTAAAAACAACCCTGAAGGCTATCCAATAAGATAGTAAAAAGGTTATTGTAGATAGCCAAAACACATAGGTTTCTGGGGGGTCCAACAAAAGTAGAGTCCACCCCGTACATAAACAGGATAACACCACCAATTTACCCGTACTGGACTCCAACGAACCCATAACATCTGATAGCTTTCCAAAGTTCAGACCCACTACTACACCTCTTCTCGTATTCGTACTACGCATTTCCAGATCTTCATGTATCACTCAAATGAGAGATGCACAACGGGTCGTGGATTGAATATTGCCATTCCACATTTATGAGGCTTGTCTTGCGAGAGGCATACCCTGCCCAGATACAGCGCTTCTTGTAGCAGGTAGGCATGTCCTTGTGGACATCTGGGGTGTGCATACACGTCCAGACCCAAGACCTGTCCCGTAGCCTCTACCAATGAGTAGGTATCATCCTCGGTAAAAGACATAGACAGCTCAGACTCGAACTGCGGCATATCGTCTGGAGAAATGACCAGCGTCTTCGCCTCCAGATCGAAAGCCTCTACCTCTTTGCGGGCAGACATAAGTAGTTCTCCAGATAGCCGACCGTGTGCCGTCGTATCAGATGCCGAAAAGACTAGACGCATAACCAATTCCTCTTCCTGACGGATTCGATCCTTGGTGGCCTTCGTAGGTCCAAAAACCCGTGGGCTCGACTTATAGGGGAAAGTTGGCACTATCACCTTGCCACCCGTATTCACCTGTAATATCCTCTGGCCCTCTTCTCCGATGATGTAAGCAGGGGCGTCTACGTCTTTATCATAGATGGTCCGTGCGACTTCTTCGGCGTGTAATACCTTGCGGGCGAAAGACTCATCCATCCTACTCATATCTTCTGTTTGACTCATAATTTCCCTCTACACCATCACGTTATATTACAACCTAGATTCTTTGGTCATGTTACCCACAACCATACCACTACACCCACCACAGAGCAACTCCGGCCATTAAAAAACCCCCGGCTCTTGCGAACCGGGGGTCAATAAAACCCTGTTATTTCAAGGGTTTATGCTTATCGCTGTACGACAAGTCGGACAAGGGCACGAGGATTAAACGCTCCGATACCTAAGTTTTCGAAGCAGGAAAAACCTATCATTCTAGCTCGCGGATTGTCCGCGCTAAGAACGGTCAACTCAGTTCGGACGGGGATACGTCCAAACATCTCGGGCTCGCCACATACGTAGACGAATCCGGCGGGAACCAAACGGCTGGTGATGATCTGAGCACCCCAAAGGGTGGATTGCAGACCAGTTTTCAGCAATTCGGCTTGGCTGTTCACATCCAAGATTTCACGGCCAAACTTACGAATGTCCGCGTAATCTTTAGCGTTCATGTAGATACGAGCAACACGAAGGTCGTGTCGTTCGATCTCAGCAAACGCATCGGCAAGTACAGCCGAGGAAATGGGGGCAACTACCTGAAGATCAGGGTTGACGCTACCGGGAACGGAATCGAATCCGTTTGTCGCAATCGAATCAAGTACGGCAAAGACACGTTCATCTTCGGCGGCTTGAATGGCTGCCTGCGCAAGCTGCTGCGATCGAGCAATGAGGTCGAAACGACGCTCTTTGATCTGAGTGATCGGGATCTCCGGGTTCGAGGCAATCTCGAACAAGGGGAAGATCACACGCTTTGGCTTCTGCACGGCAAGGATATTTTCACCCTCTTCACCAACCACATAGGCGGTGACGTCGGGATCTTTGTCGTACACGGGCAGCGCTCCGTCAGGAAGCTGCTCTACGAGGAAGGTACGGCGTCCTACAGCAGAATAATCTCTGCGGGATCGAAGCGGTTGAGTCATCGAAGCTGCCAATCTCGCTCGCCCTGCGGCGCTCGTGATGTGACGGCTGATAAGCTCTTGCTTTGCCGCGTTGTCTAGCTGGGTTGTTTGGTCAGACATATTCAGTCTCCTTTGGTTGGCACTTAGATGCGCTGGTCGTAGACCATCTCAGCGTGAACGGAATCCGGCGCGATCTTGAGGACACCGATAACAATTGCGTCTGCTCCACCAACTGTGTTGTCGCTATCTACAAGATTGGTTAGGTAGCCATTGACACTGGCATACAGGGAATCACCAACCGCATAAGTGAGAGCATCACCTGCGCCTGTTCCAGCAAGAATGCTTGTCTCATAGAGACGGTTGCCGTAGGTTCCCTGACCAGACATGTACGGGCCTTGTCCGGAAGCAGGACCGGGCGTATTTTCATACGCATTACCTGCGGCGTCATTGATGAAGACACCAAGGGGAACGATTCCAGTGCGGGCATCGGCGGGGCCTCCGACCATACCGTTACCAGCGTCGGGACGAGTGAAACATACGGACCCACCTAGAACTCCACGTTTGGGAGCGGATGGAAGGGTTTCCGTTACATTAGTTGTGGGTAGAGCGGGTGGATTCGTTTGGACGAATGCATCCGTTGTGAGTTTAGCACCTGCTGTGTTTCGGATCCCTACATACATGATCCGTAGCGCAGAGGAGCTTTCGGTGAAATCACCGCTTGCTTGTCCGGGAAGAGCCATTATAGCCTCCTAAAGAGTTTGCTTGATTGATTGACGACGAACTTCAAATAAGTGAAAGCGGAGTCGTCTCCAAGGGGCCTCCAAAAGAGGCCCCGTCCATCTTACGAAAAGACGTTGGAAACGTCGGGAGCACTGTCCCACAGACCTGAAAGTGGATCTGTAGCTGTGGAACCTGCTTCTTTCACCCGCCCAAGTTGATTGACTTTTTTGCGAATGTTAGCCTGTCGGCTATTCTGTGTAGCTTCAACCCCGTAGTTCTGGTTCATAAGAGATTGCAATGCATCATCGCTCTCTTCCAGAAGCGCTTCGTGGTCTAGGAGATCGAGCTGGGGCTCCATATCGATACCCAATTCTGCGGTACCCATGTCGCCACCCATATCGGTTTCCATATCAGCGAGCATAGCGTCAAGATCTTCGTCCAGATATGCACTGGCTTCTTTGTCGCTTTCTTCGCCATCTTCCTCTTTGGCATCGTCGCCATCTTCATCGGCGTCGTCGTCGCCAGCTTCTTTGGCTTCATCTTCGTCGTCTTCATCGTCTTCGTCGTCGCCATCTTCTTTGGCTTCATCTTCCTCTTCCTCTTCGCCTTCTTCTGCTTTCATAATTCGAAGCATTTCAGCGGAGCTTAGTTTGGAAGCCTCTTTCTCCTCTTCCTCTTCCTCTTCTTCCTCTTCCGAGGCAAGAACACCAAGATCTGTAAGGCGGATCGATGTGTCCATTACAGACTCATCGGGAAGGGGCATTAGATCGAGAGCTTGTGCCGCGATAACATCTTCGCCTGCACCGGGAAGAAGTGCTTCTGCGATGCGGACACATTGAAGAGCCTTTTTCTCGAAATGCTGCTCCATTTTCGCAATCTGCATTCTGGCCTCACGGACAGAACGAGCACTACGATTCTCGGGCAACATTTCGGGCATTCCGATCTCATTCCGGTCAGTACCGTCCATGTGGGACAGATCATCAACGGGATCTTCAGCCCATTCGGAAGGATCTCCTACCATATACTCCTCAACGGGTACATGAGTTCGATCCTGATTCATTGTATAGGGGTCAGCCGTTTTGCGGTTACGGCGCTTGGATTCTTTGGTCTTCCAAGATAGACGCTTTCTTCTACTCATTGATGGAACCTCCAGTAAACTTTTCCGGTGCCGGTTTGCGATATCTTCTTATCTTTCTAAACTGTCTTACACATGTCTCTGTGAAGACATAAATTGCAGTCAGATGGGCTCCATCATAATGAGATGAAACACACCCCTGTACAGACGTGCTAATACACCCCCTCTATAAGTGCATTATTAAAGAAAAGGGCATATTAATTGAGTATTTTTGCTCTTTCGAGCAATATAACAGCTTCTCCACGTGATAGTTTTTTACCCATCTGTTTTGAACAAGCCACTAAAAAGCGCCGTAGAGACCCGTACTTCTTAGCCGACCCTATTTTTTGCAAACATACATACATGTTTGTAGGAAGGGTTTCTTTTTTACCATCCCGATCATGAATATACATGGCCGTTATGATGTCCCTATTGGATAGAGTATGCTTATGAGCAAGAAATAGGTTGTTGCTCTCCAGTAAGCTTAATACGTCGAAAACGGGTTTCGTTTTCTCGCCAAGTTCACGTGCATACCGGGAAGCAAAAATCTGATACGACTTGTGAATGGAATCATTAGGTGCAATCTCAGACTCGGGTGTCACCTTTTTAGGCCCACCTTCTTCCCCCAATTCCTCTCGCAAATCCTCTACGAGCTTCCTTCGTATCTTTTCTTTGATCTCATCGGCCACATCATCAACTAGACCCGGATTCTCTTCCGCCGGAGGAGCTTCTTTTTCCTCTTCCTCTCCCCCTTCATCCCAGTTTCCGGACTTCAATGCCTGAGACATTCCAGTTTGAATATCCTGTAGCTGCGAAGCTGTTTTCAAAAAGAACTGAGTCCAATCTTCGGTCGGGGCCATATTGGATTTAATATGAGCCTCTTGGATCATGTCCTGTAATTTATCATGCTCATAGGGGGTAGGCTCTTTGGTGTTCGTCAAATTGAGGATATTCCTCATTACCGCTCCCTTAAAGGCGGGGTTGCCGACCCAAGAGGCTTCGATAAACTTTACAGACTCTGGGTCCGTGTAGTGACCACAAAGTTCTGCAACAACCCGGATCTTTCCATCGGGTCCTACGAACTTGTTACCCTTCTCATACTTGACATGGTTACACAGTTGGGGCTCATCAATCGCCTGATTTCCACACTTGGTGCAGATGGAATACGAGATCGTGCATCCCATAGACAGGGTGTTGAGATCCCCTGATTCGATCCGTGCTACGAGATCTTTGTGTTTACGATCCGTAGCTACTAGAATGTCTACATACACCGTTTCGCCCAGATCACGAGCCACAGCGTCTATGATTTTACCCTTAGACAGCTCCGGGATCTGGATGTGCTCTACATAGTTCTCCGCCCCAATGAAAGTCTTATAGGTAGCTAGGAGAAGCTTCCTCTCCCAAGCATCCCCATTCTGATTGATATATTTGGAGCAGTCAGGCTTGATGAGATAATCAGCATGTGGCCGATTAACCTTACTACCATCTGCGATAACCACATCACTACCGGTCTTACCTGACGTATCTTCTACGTCGACAGAAGCGATAATAGTACAGTGAGTAAGAAGGTACTTGTCCGGGCTGTAATTCTCAATAGTAATAGAAGACGCACGGTTGGCGAAATCTACACTACCCAGCCCAGCATGGGCCATCTTCCTTCGATAGGAATTCCATCCGTCAAGTCCTACACGGGGTGTTTGTACAACAGCTTTAGCAAACTTGGAAAAGGCCATTTGGGCCACCTATCTCAGTTAAAATTATAGCCATTCATTGAAGGCTTCAGAAGGGTCCTTAATAACAGGATCCCATCCGTATTGTTCTGCCGCCTCTTCTTGTTCATCCTGTCCCATAGAATCGAGAATATCTCCGGGAGCGATCAGGAACAAACAGTCTGGACAGGCATATAGCTTCGTCCATTTTTTATAGATGGTTTTTTTAAGTTCTGTCTTACATCTTGGACAGTGAAACTCACCGCAGTCCAGCTCTGACTTAGAGGGGCAATACTGGCGACCTTTGTCTTTCCAGTACATCGCCTCTCGTACCTCATTTGAATTGCTATAAGCTACTGTGATGGCAGCCTTCACTTCAAAGTCAGAAAAATTAGGGCGGTGGTGATCATACAGCATCTCATATGCGTCCATCTCCGCGATCCCACGATCACAGAAATGACTTGCATCCCTATACAACGGATAGATTCTTTTTTGGTATTTTGAAGCTACGAGATTTTTCATTTTATCACCCATTGATTGTCTCCAAACGGTTTCTGCGCCACTCTTCAAAATCCTCAGACTCAAAATGAGTCAGGGGATATAGCGCTTGAATAAGCATGTTGCCGGGAGTAAGGTGATTATCTCGATCAGAGTAGGCCATAAAAGAGACGTCGTGTAGCTCTTCCTTAATAACTACGGGCCTCCTGACATCTACTCTAAAGCGGAAAAGCCCTTCGGTTGGTTGCGCAAACAGAGAGGCCCTTGCATCCTTTACTTCTGTGGCTATTATAAACTCAGGTGATACCCACTCTTCTGGGTTTGGAGACAATAATCGAGGACGGTAGGTAAGAACTTCTAGCCCATAAGGCTCTAACTCCCTTACCGCCCCCGACAAAAATGCCTGAAATTTTTGAGCGGCTTCTTTCATCACTCTAAAAATTCTATCATTGAGCTGTTTAAAATCACTCAATGCCTGAGCGTGGTTTTCAACCCCACTATCCCAGCGGGGATCCTCTTCATCTACAACCCAATCAACGTCCGTACGTTCCCGTACAAGACGAGTAATATGCTGCTCTTCATCAAAGACTACTGTCCCTAACGTAGTAGACTGTCCTACTACCTCACGAGAAGAAGCTGGAGTTGTAGAAAAAAGAGGCACAAGGCACCTACCTTATCGTTGGCCCCGAGTGTACCAATTGCTTTCGCTGGCGGATCTAGTAGACCGGGTATACCAGTTATCTTCTCCACTGGCAGAAACGTCCCAGTCACCATCATTTACAGGGGACAGATCATTATCGTCCATAATCTGTGAGGGATCGTTCTCAAACTGACGCATATAAGGCTCATCTGCGTCCATCTGGTGAGGCTGGTGAGGACTATCAAACGTATCCATGTACTGCTCGTCCATGTCACGCTGGAGCGTAGCAGCGTCTACCTCTTCATCTTCGTCTTCCTGCTCATCACCGTGATCCTCAGAGGATCTTTCAAGTAGATCAGAAGTCTGATCCAAATAGAGACAAAAGTTGTACGCCTCTTTTTCAGACAGACCAATTTCTGCATAACGACTCTCAACATGATTTGAGATCTTGTCTAGACGTCTTGTGAGGGCTTGTGCTTGTTTACGATTCAACATATCAATCTCCCTAATGGGGGTTAAACGGGTTATGACCAAGTGAAATGGGATTGCTCCACGCTACTGGTCACGAAGTATAAAAGGATTAGCGACTAACCTGAGACAAACCTGCTTTCTGGAAGGCACTTTGAATGCCTGCCTGTACTGCACGAGCATTATCAACATGACTCATTTTCGATCCCATATCAGACATCCAATCAAAAAAGGTATCCCAAAAAGGCTTGGCATGGGAATTTTCGGGGGATGTCAAGTCGAAACCTTGATCCTGTAGATCTTTGAGCGCTTTATCTCTATATGCCAACAATGAACCTTTATCGAACATGCTATTTGTATCATCATCATGAAACCTAACCTGCTCGAAAGTCCCCCTAACGCTCAGGTCTTCACGAAGGGAGTCTACAAACGATCTGCGTTCCCTATCCGTAATAGACACCTCGTCAGGGTTGTCTCCCTCTCCAAAACTAAAATGCATTCGGTACAGGGGCTCATCTTTTACCAACTGAGCCAAATCAGCGGAGCTAAGAGATTCGACTTTACCTACAAAATCTCCTATCTCCTGCGGGTTGGTAAAATCATATTCGCCGGGGTCAAGGTCCTTTAGGGCCTCAGAATCTGAATCTCTAATGCCAATCAGTAGCCTATCTGCCGTTGAATTTTTATCCAACATTTTACGATCTCTTACATCTTCTAATACAGAAGCCATCTCTTTTAGATAGGCTCCCTTTTTAGAATCAGGATCTACCTTTTCCAGTAAATCCTGTGTCTTAGTAAGCTGACCTCCCACGGTATTTAGGGGGGAGAACATAGAGGACTGGTACCAGTCTTTTTTCTTTTTCTGGAGATCCCGAGCGTCGTCCTCCCCAAAAGCACCATCTGGGTCTTCAATGTCTAGTAGCTCCTCGGGGCTATCTACTTCCCGAAGATCCACAGTTCTGACCGCAGCGGAAGAGTCCTCATACACCTCCATAATTGACTGAAAATAATCTCGATCTCGATCATTACCCGCCATCATAGCCATATGCTTATCTGTCTCCAGCTCAAACATATTCTGACTATAATCCAGTGCGTCCCAGCTCTTGATCTGTTTTTTGAGACTCTCTACAGCTTTTTCTCCCAGCTCCCCCTTAAACTTTGAGGAATCAGGCATATCAGGAGGTAAAGGCTTCTTACGCTCTTGGATAATTTTCATCGCCGCATCGCGCTCTTCCTCAGTACCGTTCTCCGCCGCATCATAAAGAGCCTCGGTTTCAAGCTCTCTACTAACCTCACCAGAAGGTTCCTTTTTCTTGGGGGCAGGTTTGGGAGCAGGTTCAGATTCCTTTTTAGGCTTTTTAGTAGGCTCAGGGGCTTTGTTTAATACCTTGTCAGAGGACTCACCGTCGATGGTGTGGTTAGAAGGGTCGGCGTCAGGGTGTTCCTCCATATATCCCTTGAAAGCGGGCTCAGAAGGGAAATCCATAGCTCTCTTCATATAAGTAGAGGCTACATACATTGCCATGACTACGGTCCCACCAATGTCTTTGTAGTTCATTGATAGATCCTTATCATCCTTATCTACATCCTCATCCTCCAAACGGATCCTCTCCCTCTCTTTGTCAGGGCGGGGGGCCTTTTCAGTTGGAGATTTCCGAACGAGGCGCTCCACCTCTTCCTCTTCCTTCTCCGAAGGATCTTTTTTCGATAAGATTACCATCTGCCACCATCATCGTCTTCTGCGGGTGGGATATACCGCAAGCCAAGGTATTGTACGATTCGTTCGACCATATCCGATCGATCTTTCATTTCCCGACCGACCTCACTATAAGCAGATCGGATTATCTCGTTGAACATAGCATCGTTTACTGTCATCAAGTTCCCGCGCAGCCGCTCTTCTACAGCTTGAGGGTCTAGGTTGAACAATTCGAGGATGTAATCGACAGACAACGAACCTTTTTGATACAGATTAAACATCGCATCAAAAGTATCTCGGTTATCCCGGAGTGCCAATCGAGTGAAACTAAGACGGGGATATAGAAGAATGCGGTTATTAAATTCATCGTATTCGAAAAACCCCTTCTTCTCTGCCACCGGCTTAAACAAGTGCTCCTCTACATAAGTCTGTATACGTTCTCTATAAAGCATATACCGAGTGTTGATCACCTCAATATTGATCTTCTCACCTGCGTACCCATGAGAGTCTCCAGTCAGCATACTTTCAGTCACCCCAAGACCGGCAAACAACTGCGCATTCGTGATGTCGTACTCTCCCCGGAGATCCAAAAGGCGGTCCCTCGCAGAGATCTCTTCCCAGTTTACGTTGAAGTTCGTGATAATACTGTAGTCAGGATCTAACAGTGCCATATCAACCTGCTCCCGGAGATCCTCTACATCGTACTCATCCATATCCTCTGCCCACACCAGACGTTTAGGCGTCATAGCTCGGGAAGCAATAGATGTTTGGGTCTGCCTGAGCTTGTCTCGATAAACTAGAGTCCTGAGACATCGCTGGAGTATACTAGTACCGTGATCCTCACCGGGGGGCTTTTTACGAGACAGTTGAAAGACGAAAGACCCTTCAAAAGGGTCGGTCCCCAGTGGTAGATTCTCTGCATTAGCGATAAATTCGATAATCTCTTCTGGTACGTCTTCTAGAGATTCCGCAGCTTGTTGATCTCCCATCGCCGCCGCTTGTACCAGCGACTTGATTTTTTCATCGGGTACCAGCTCTACTCGTATTTTATTACTATACTGGAACGACTCTATATTCACTTGATCAGGAGGTAGGAGGATAATCCGATCCCACCCTTTGTAGTTGTTCTGCTTATACTGCTCTATCAGCAAATCAGCATTTTCTCTACGCTCCAAAGTGGTCGTTGTTTCTCCAGTATCAGCATCCCACCGGTTTACCCTCTCAAGGTACACGTATTCTGGGACCTCCACATCGCTATCTTCCGCAAAGATGAATGCCTCTCCAATCACGTAATACTCACGGGTGGCATCAATCAGGACGTCGAGCAGCCTTGTCCGCTTAGACATATCCTCAAAAAATCGAAGGATCTCCCTGTTGCGATCTGGATTAGACCCTTTCGGAAGCGTCAGCCTCAGTTTTGATAGGGGCAATTCTGTGTGTAGATCAATAGCTTGACCGACAAAAGGGTCGTTGTTGTAGAAAAATCGGTAGTAAGATCTCTGTTCTGAAAGAGTCTGAGGAAGTTCTAGGAAATCAGTAGACAGGTGGGGGCTGTACACATTAGTAGCCGTGCCCATAGCTGCACCACCATTATTAAAAGCTCCCATTCCACTAGACCCTACGGATCCCCCAAAAAAGCCGGTGCTACTTGTAATTTTACGACTTTGAGGGCGTATCTTGGAAGTGGTAGCAGATCTTCTGCGGCTCATCATATTTTGTACTTGTGACACACTAGATACGACCACTGAATCCTCGTCTTGCTCTCGCATTTTACTTCCTATTGGCATTACTTAACTCCATTACTTCTGTAGAAACTTGCCCAAAAGATCCTCTAAAGACTCCCGGACCTCACTGGCCTGCTGCATAACGGCTGCGTCTTCATACTCTTGTTCTAATTCACGTTGCTGTATCCGACCTTCAACATCGGGAAGCCTACGTCGTACCATCCTAGACATAGGGAAATTATCTACCATACTACGCAATTGACTCAGGTACCTTGCCTCTCTTCTAACCAAACTTTGCAAATCCGAATCATCTTGACATACCGACTCCAAAGCCTGTGCTGTCCGATTTAGATTACGGATCTGAACCTGAATGTGTCGAATAGACTCATCCATTTCTGATAGATATGATTCAACTTTTGAAAGGTCACCCATCTCCATGATCTTCATCCTTTGTAAGTTTTCGTCGTAAATAAACTTTAGCGCATTGGCGTAATAGGCCCCAACTGTCAGTGTCCCCAGACGCTAGCGCCACCCATGACCCTTCAGCCCGCTCATACAGGGCTCCAATCACTGTGAGATCAACCTCAGAAGGTTTGAACCCTTTATTGATCTTACGCAACACCTGCAAGACACAAGTCTCCCAGAAGCGGTCTGAGACGTGCTTGGTCATCTTCTACTCCAGCCCGGAACAAGATCTATAGACCGTTTCCCTTGGTAATTATGCTTCCTCTGTCTTCGTCTTTGATAAGATCGAGCTGAAATAGATTTATGTTGCGCGCCGTGAGCTTCCGCAATATCCCCAGTCTTTCCAGATCCGGCAATATAATTAGTGTTCCCTACCCGGTGAAGAGTAAGCCACACACTACGTACTAATGCGTCGGCAAAGTCATCGTATTTATTAGGACCGTTAGGGGCCTCGACTAGCACCACTTTTTTTGACTTCTTTTCAGCTCTCAATTCTAGTAACTGCTTGATATAGGGGGCGTGTTTAACTGCACCTTCACTAAGGACAGAGTTCTCCAGATCTCCCTCATCGTCGTCGTCTTCGACTTCCCTGATCGCATAATCGTATAGTAGTAGGCGACCATGATACATCAAAGTCTTGAAAGCATCAAACATCCTAGACGATTCATCTCGGGTAAATTGCTTAGACTCGATCTGTTTCAAGCCCATCTTATCTAGTGTTTGCTGAAAACTGATCCCTTGCCATTGGTCAAACACACCATCTACAATATAAAACCGCTTTGAGAGAGCCTGTATCCACTCCGCTAAGGCATCAAAGTCCAACATGTCCGTATTATGCAATTCCTTTGCGTACGGAATAATCGGCTCCTCCAGATGTGGATTTAGATCGTACCAACTCTTCCCGGCTTGCCACTCCTCATGATAAACCAGCCGAATTTTGTCGCCATCGGGTCGTGTAAGAGCCACAGAGGTACGGTCACCTTTAACCGCCAAGTCAAGCCCTAAACTATGTGGGACACGGGGCTTACCTTTAACGGAGGGACGTAGATCTGTATCCAAACAGACCATAAGGTCTTTTTCTCTCTCAATCCACGCCATTACCCGGTCAGTGAATTCAGCCCCGAACTCTGTAGCGAAAGCTACTGGATCTTTTCCGTGGTGATTCTCTAAGAATCCAATAGGCACTTGGGGGTTAACTTCCCACGTAGGAGCCTGTACCATTAGGATATCTCGTGAAGCCGCACCACCCACTTTTGATTGCTCATACTTATCGTAAAACAATCCGTCTTTATTGAAAGGGGAGGAGATCATAATAATACGTCCCTCAGAATCCCGATGCAAAGTCTCTTGCGTTCCGTTAGGGTCTAGAGGGGCAAAGGTAGCCGTAGAGGGAGCGGCGGCTTGGTACACCGCATCTGCACTGGAAGCTCCCTTATCTTTGAAGAAAGCAACCTCATCCAGAATGATTACGATATTAGACAGACCACGAATACCGCTGGAGACAGAGGAGAAAAACATTACCTGTACAGAATCTCGTCCACCGTCTTTTGCTGCCCCAGTCTGGTCAAGGTCTTGGGGTGTTTGGAACCGCACGTAGCTCTGTGTGTCCCGGCTGAGATAGGGAGTGAAGAAATCACAATTTTGGAAATTGTTTCGGGTAGCATTGTAGAGGATCTTGGATTGATCCTTAGTGGGAGCGACCATTGAAATGGTAATCTCAGCGCCGTCTTGAACCCCATAATACCGCTGGGGGTTGCCTTTCCTAAGAAGTCTGTAAATCTCATAGGAGGCAATCATAGACGAGATTAGAGATTTACCACTTCTACGTCCAATAGGTAGAATCAGTTCGTGCCTGTCGTGATCCTGCTCTTTGATATTACAACGCCCTTCGTTGTAGAGGTACTTCATGTACTCTACTTCGGTGAAGGTGTGGTAGTGCTCCGGCTTAGCACTCTGTGCATATCTCCATGACTTAGGCACCTTGATGTTGCGTACCTGATCATCAAGGGGGAGATTATAGAAGCATTTGAGAATGAATTTTTGGACGGGAAACAAAGACATCCCACACAGCTCTTGGCTGAACCCAAGACCGAAAGGGGACTCTACATACTCAATAATGTTGAGCACTTTACCGGAACTGTATCCGTCAGAAGACTTGCGCCCTACTTGACGAAAGAGATCTGACATAGACATCAGTGACTCCTAAATCATGTGAACCCCGATCATGGTAGTGTGATAGTCTGGTGGGTGATTACATCGAACTTTTGATATATTTGAGGGCCTCATCTTCCCAACCCTCAAATTCTTCTCCTGCAATTTGCATTAACTTTTGCGCTTGCTCTTCCGGCATACCCGATTTATCACAGCACAGCCGAAATTTGCTCACAATGAACTCAAAAAGCTTTTGGAAATTCTTACTCTTTAGGTCAAAATTCTCATTGACAACCGCATCTCTCTTTCGAAAGTAGGTATCAATCAGTGCCTTGGTAGCGTTGATCTTCTTGGAGGATAGAGAAGCGGTATCCTTCCCCTTACGCTCAGCCTCACCCCGCTCAAAGTCCAAAGAAGCACTTTCTTTCGCAAGCTCCTGCATCGCAATGTCTAGAACATCCAGACTATCCGCATCCCCACGTACCTGTTTAAGAAGGGGGTGATTATCTTGATGCTTTTTTTTATTCTTCATCAACTGAGCCACTTCTGGGCTCGTTGGCTTAATAGGGATCTTAGGAGGCCGCCCACGACCACGGCTCTTTTCCTTTTTCTCCAAAGTGATGACCTGCACCTGCAACTCTTTTGTATTACTCATACCAACTCCAATCACTCAAGAATTAGACCGCCACCAAAATTTATATCCATAGCGGGTTTACGCTTACCATGAAAATCAATCTCAGCAAGATCCCCATCCTGCGCTATAGGAGCCATGTCAAAATCTACCATTAGCTCATCTCCAGAAGCCGCAATGTCAGGTGACAGACTAATAGAGTCCAAAGCTACCTTTGTATTGGCAGTCTTTTGTTTACTGGAGCGGGCCTTTACCAGATTGCGGGCATATAGAAGGCAACGGTCAGTTTTGTCATAAACACAGCCACTGCATTTAGATGCTCGCACAATTTCCTTCACGGACGACCCTACTTTGCGAGTCCCCTCAGAGCAGTCGTCAAAACTATCTGCCGTAATATATGCCTCACCATAATGACCTTCCGATTCTCGGAAAGCTATAATAACGGGAGCATACTCTAGGAGTTGGGCGTAAGAGAATTCGTCTTTCAGTTCCGATGCTAACTTTTGCCCACGGCTGCCTTCCAGTAAACGATCTCGAAGAAACCTTCCCATTTTGGTTCGTAGCATTTCTGCCGTGGGAGCCATAATTCCCGAAGGCTTATAATTCCCTGACAGGACGGCTGATAGAATCTCACGGGCATCTTCTTTGGCCGTATTAGACGCACGCAGGTTGGTGGCTACTTTACCTTCTCCGGACAGATACACCCTACGAAGGCGATCTAGTCCTATTTTAGCGGCTAGTACCCGCAGAAAGTCTTCTCCTACAGGAGAGGAGAATACGCTACGTAAGCAAGTCATTGAGGTTGCTTCCGAAGCTCGTACGGAAGGTAGAGCCTTCTTTATCTTATCCGCAGGTTTTACCGAACCACTATATACCGACTCGGTGTACTTATCAGGAAGAGCAAACACCTTTTTAGCAAATGCTCGTACCTCATCAGAACCAGAACCAGACAATGCGGAGATTACATCCCGGATCGTCTCATTACGGTCCGACCCTACATAACCCTTCACCGCCGCCACCTTTTGTGCAATCCTGAAATGGACTTCTGGATTGCTGAAAAACTGACCTTGGTTGTTAGGAGTCAATAGCGGTAGGTCTGACAGTTCAGGATTGGAGGCTGTTGCTGCCTCGATCTCTTTGGGAGAAGCTAAACTAGTTGAGACATACAAGCGACCTAGTAAGTGTAGGTGCTCTGCTAAATCAGAATCTTCGGCTACGAAAGAGGCTACCCGAGAACTGTGATCACCACGCAACATACGGGCTACCATCGATTTTCGGTACGCAACCTCAGAGGGGTTTTGTACTACCATTCTTTCGTGCTTATTGACCTCTTGTAACCTCTGGTCCGCCTCTTTGGAGGTAATACCTTTAGTCGGATCATAAATAACCTGTGCAGCGTACTGACGGGCCTTATGTGGGAGAGGATTTTTATAAACTCCCTGTGCGAAGCGTCGTACCTTGGTATCAGAGGTCTTCTGTAGACGAGCGAATAGCCGTTCGAACTGCTTTTTCTTCTTAGCAGTCATCTCATGCCCAAACTTGGACACAAAATAACGACTGACTACATGGGTCAAAGCTGTATCAGATCGGATATCAAATTGAGCCGCCTGTGCAAATCGGTTATCTAACTCCACCTCTTCAAACGGTATCCCTACTACAATTGGAGGAACAGTACCAAGATCCGACATGAATTCCGAAGCTACCTTGTAGGTCGGAAAATAAGACAGGTCAAGATAGAGGTTGCCTAGTAGATAAGATTCGCTTTTGAGAGAAGCTAACACAGGGTCCATCTCTACCAGCTCTTGTACGTTAGGACCGTGGTTCCCCCGCATCATCTCCTGTGCAATTCGGCAAACTTTATGCTGTTTACGAACGTCAGCAACAATCTCTTGTTTGATATTCGACGAACGAAGTTTAGCTACCGCCTCCTCATAAGTAACGCCCGCCGTTGGGTCTGGCATTACCGGCTTACCATCCAAGGGCTTCTGAGAGGGCTTAGGTGCCGCTAGAATCGCTTTCTGTAGACGAGCCTTTATGGGAAGGTTCGCAAAGGGTTGGAGGTCTTTACCTTCAATCTGGAGTCTATCCTCGTACTCTTCCCAAAGGTCTTGGGTGTAATCGACTACATCGAAAACCAGCTCTTTTTGGAAAACAGAGCATCGACCCTCTAGATTATGGATACAACCCGAACACTTATTCTTGGCGAGAACGTATTTGGCTTTTTTGGTATTAGCAGTCAATCCTTTGACTACCCCACCCTTGTAACAATCTTCCGACAGGCTAGAGTCCACATATACGGAACCAAGAAGGCCCCGCTCCGTGAGTACATTCCGCACCGCCTCTTTTGAAATAGCAAGCACATCCGAATCGAAATTGCGCTTTAGGATCTTAATCAGATCCTTTCCCTTTACCCCCGCCTGTAGATGGCGCTTAGAGAATTTCTCAACAATCTCAATTGTAGCTGCTTTTTCCGAAGCATCTTTTGCCGTCAGGGGTTCAGCACTAAAAGAGGAAGTGTGTAGGTCTTGATTAACCGGGGACAGGTTATACTGATCTCCCTCAGAAAAATCTCCCCACTGAGCTTCCAATTCTGGTATGGAGTTGTGCTCAGGTTCGGGCAAAGTATCAAGGGCTCTATATTCCTCTTCATCAACCTCCAGCCAATCTAAATCCGCCAGCGGCTTAGCGTTGATGATGTCCCCAATGTCTCCTAGATCTGACATATACGATCTCCAATTTGAGGACAGCCTTACTGTCCTAGTTCCAAAAGTCCAGATTTCAATACTAAAATACTATCCAGATCTTCCAGACTTGCACACTACCTGAATTGCAAAACCCACTCCCAGTGGAGGAGGCCAGAATACTTTATTTACCTAAAGACTCATCCACATCTTTTTTGACTTTTTCTTCATACTCTTCATCAACAAAGCCTTCGGGATCCTCTGCAATATCCTCTGAGTCCGACATCATTTCTTCAATATCAGCTTCATCTCTTTCATCTGTACCAACTTCATCGGGATCCCAGTGCGGGGCACTTATCTCATCATTAATGGTGTCCTGAATGGCAGAAAGAGCACTTATACACTCATTAAATCCCTCCCTCATATCCGAAATATCTTGGACGTAACCTTTACCTCCAAGTTTACCGTCCGGACTGATATTAGAAGATTTGATTTTGGTGAAAGTGCCGTAGGCAGACACTAAATGCCCCAGAGCACACGAAATAGACCAGAGCACTTTGGCTAAGGGCTTTTTCGCTTTCGGGTTGAATTTGTAATCGTCAGTGATATCCCGTGCTTCTTCGTCGGGGCCATAATCTTTGACGAAACGAACTTCACCCGCCGTGCGGAGCATACTACCCGTTTTTTGCCTCATATATTCTGAGGCGACTCTTTTTACCAGACGATGACGCCTGTCTGAAGACCATTCACTCATATCTCACACCTTTAAGGGATTGCCGTCTTCATCAAAAAGGCGCTCGATAACCCACTCACCAGCATCGGACTGAGTAAGCGACCACAGGTCTCTTTCCGATTTGCGAATTAATGTATCACTGGCCACACGAGTAAAGCCCGCTAGCTGATCTACGCTCGAAACACGCATTTTGCGCGGAGTATCCCCTGTATCAGAAGATACCAAATCACGCAGATCTTGGACAGGTTCTACGTCATCTGAGTCGGACAAAAAAGAGTCCATTCCAGAAGACTGCATAACCACCGACCCCATATCAAAATCTTTGTAACCCATGACGATCCTTTTAGAGGCCCGAATAATCTAGGCCAGTATTTTTAGCTTTAGCTTGAATAGTATCTACTACCGTGTGGTCCGTTGAAATGAAGAGGACATAATCGAAGCCCCTCCTACACGATACCTTCTCACCGTGAGATTGCTGGACCTCAGTAGTGAACCGTGATAGGTGCTGTTCATTTGTGAAATAAACGGTGAGAGTGGACGATGCCTCTAGTACCTTATCGAGATACGAGGCCGCCACTTTCTTCGACATGATCACTTTTCGCAGACAGCTTTTCATTGTGTAACACTGAGGTTATAGATGCATGATTCCTAAAACGGTAGTATATAAACAGAATACTGAATCAAGAGATAGTGAAAGCGGGCCTATCCGACCATTTCGGCAACTTGATTTCCCGAAGAATGTTGAAATTGTACCGGATCTTCACAAAGGTCTTGTAATACTGAGAAAAAAGAAGTAACTCTTCATCTTGTAAATCTTCGGGGATTTCTTCGAGATCTCCTACAACCCCCTTCAATAAATTCTCTAGCTCCTCCGCCTCGATATCATCGGTGTCTCTAAGATCTTTATAGGAGGCTATCCCTTCCGAAATATTTAACACTTCCGAAAGCTCGCTATCGCTTTTCTGGACCCATGCATATATTTTATCTGATAAAATATCACCCATCCTAGCTAGATTGGCTATAAATCGGTGTCTTACCCGCCCCTGACTAATACTTAAAATCTCTGCTACTTCGGACTGACACGTGGACTCGAACATTTCGGAAAAAATTCGGGCGTCCAGCTTCGTAGGCATCACAGGAAGAAGGTCTTCATAAAGCTCTTGCTTCGTGACTTCCGGTATCTCAATCAAAAATCGAATCCGGTCAAGAGCCCTTTTAAGCCGGTAAGAGACCGCCGCCTGAGTAATATTAAATATCTCCGCTATGTCGGTCTGCCGCTTGCTCTTGAAAAAATAGAGGCGAATCAAATCCGCCTCTCGATCTGGTAGACGATCTAAAACCTCTTTGATTTTCTCCAGATGAAGTTCTTTCCAATCATCATCCGGTCGGGGCAAAGGGGCAAAAGTGTCTTCTGTTGAAAATCTACTCGCCAGTTCCTGTGGATCTAGCGGCTGAATGTAATATGCCGACATCGGTATCTCCTGTTTTGGCGAACCCAGTCTCAGCCGAAAACGAGAGTAAATCGGCACGGATGGATCCAAAATCTAACTGATCACAAAATTGCTCAATGGTGTCTTTTTCGTGTGTACCCACAAGCTCTTCGTAATCGTCTACCGTGCGTAGCGTCATAACTTGGTGGTTAATATAAGCCTGTTCTTCAAACTCGGTCATGGTCTTGCTTTGGAAATCGGTGAGCCTCACTTCACATTCTGTATAAATAGATTCCAGATCTCCATCATGCTCATTGACGATAGAAGCTATCTTTTTCCGGGGGAACCTGTACATTCCCGGCATATTGTCACTTTTGTCCCCATCAAACGTTCGATAAGACAATAGCAGTCTTGGGGGGACGCCATACTCCTCTTGGACTTTAAACTCGTCATAAAACTTCTCTGGATGAGGGGTCATCATCACTGTGCCATCCCCTACTAGTTGCAATAAGTCACGATCACTACTGACGATGATATTTTTATGATCAGAACCACTAAGATTTTCTCGAACAAGAGTGGCGATCATATCATCGGCTTCATAACCATCGGCCTTAACTTGGTGAATCCCCATCACAGTTAACAGACCTTGCAACGCTTCTAATTGACTGTAAAGAGTACTACGAGGATCGTCTGAAGCATCCCCATCCGCCTCAGAAGGCTCCGAAGACTTTCGAGTGGCTTTGTACTCCGCATAGATGTTCTGACGTTCCTCATGACTTCTGAGGCCCTCCCACGCTACATAATAGGTTGCAGAAGGAAATCGATCTCTTAGTTTAACCATATGACGGACAAACCCATAGATGGTTCCTGTAGGGTCGCCAGCCTCGTTTTGCAACCCCTGTCGCTGGTCATAAATAAAAGCACAACGAAAGGCGATGTTCATTCCGTCCACGATCACATTGGTTTTCGTACTAGTCATTGTCGCTATCCTCGTCTATAAGTTCAAAAAATTGGAACGGAAGTTCCACGATCACCTTCATACTTTTCAGATCCACTACGTGAATTGAAGCCCGTTTGTTCTCAGGAAAAACTTCTAGGATTTTCCCCTTCAACTCGGAGTAGGCCCCTTCACACACCTGTACATAATCCCCCACCTTAATATCTCTTCGTGCCTGTTTTTTAAGCTTCGATTGAAGCTCATCAATGGTATTTTGCTCTACGTAATAGAGGTAGCGACGACCTGAGTCATCACGGGTCAAGACCCTCTGGACATATGCCAGCTCCTCTAAGGCAAAATAGGAAGATGGAGGCAAAGCGGCCTCTATGAAAAAATAGCCCTCCATCAAGCATATTGTTAGAACACTGTCCCTGCGGGAGAAAGTGATAGAAGGGATGAAAATTTCCACACCCTCCCCGACTTCCTCTTGCATCAGGGTAAGAAGCTCTTTATGAGTCTTCTTTTCGCCGTGATGGCTGAGTTCTAGTACTACCCACTTCTTAGGATCACTCATCGGAATCTTTGAAAAGGTTGCTCGCTTCTTCGTAATCTACACTTTTAGGATTGTGGTTGAGTGGAGTAGGAGGTAAACTCATTGGTCGCTTACCTCCCCGGTGGGTAGCTAAAGGATCTTCTTTCGCTGTAGAATTCACAGGTTTTTTCAGAGCAGCTTTTCCTCCGTAAAGGAATGCCTCATCTGCATACCGTTCATTCTCTTTCTCAAAGTTCCTATCTTCGGAACTTTGGTCAGCGGGTACCTCGGGAGCTTCATTTGAAGCCTGAGAGGTTTCCTGTGGCTGTTGGACTTGCTGAATGATGGTAGGACCCTGAGTGCTAACATGCACCGTGCCTGCTACCAACTGACTCTGGAGTAGTAATAACTCACACACCAGAGCATTCCGGTCCATTTTCCGGTTCGCATTCAAAATTCGATGCGATATCGTAAGTAGTATGTCGTCCGCGTAGGTAGAGCTGATCTGATCTGCCAGATCCTTCTCCACATAACTCAGACCGATAGTAATGCCCTTAGACAGACGGTAAGACGACATGGCCGCGTCTGCTATACCCTCATAAATTGAATCAGGGTCTGTCTGTGAAAGAGCTTCCATCAATAGCGCCATGCTTTGTTCGGGATCATCCCGAAGGTGTAAAAGAATTTCGTACTGCTGGGAAATAACATCTAACCCAAGCTGTTGCCGCACTGAATCAGGATTTACGGGACCCACCCGACTAACCCTCTCCAATGCATTCACCATATCTCTCAGGTGCCCCTTGCCATAATTGAAAATTAAATCCAAAGCTTCGGGGTTATATTCAATCTGCTCCTGAGCACAGATATAACGCAAACGAGACACCACATCATCCCTCGACGGCTCTTTTATACCAAAGACCATACAACGGCCTTTGATGGTTCCTCTCAGTTTCTGAGGCTCCGTAGTACAAAAAAGACATACGAGGCGTTTGTCCCTAGATCCCTTAACCGTATCTTCCATCGGTTTTAGGAGAGCATCCATCGCCTGCTTAGACAGACGATGACACTCATCAATAAGATAGATCTTTCTGTCCCCTCCGTCAAGGGTATAATAATCTAACCCCTCGACAATTTTGCGGATATTGTCCGCCCCCGTATGGTTGGCAGCATCCATTTCCTTAAAAGCGGGGCTCTCCCCTCTATCTAAAATCTCTTTACAGGAAGAGCACTCATTGCAGGGCTCAAAGGTATGGGGATCCACATCCTGACAAAGCATTGCACGTGCTAGAATACGTGCTGTAGTAGTTTTACCCGTACCAGAAGGTCCGGCAAAAACATAGCTCTTCTGGAAGACCTCACCGCGATTCAACAGCTCTTTTAAGATGTCTATCGTACTATCTTGCCCGATCACATCGGCAAACCTATCCGGTCTGTATTTGGTATCAAAAGCCATATTGCGGTGAGGTCCTTATCAGTCTTACGAGTTAACAGACACGTTGGTGTCTTGGCTTTCCGACGAACGTACTTCAGGCTCTTTCACCTTTGGCTTGTTCGACATATCAATTACAGACAGCTTGTTCACTCCGGCGTCCCAGTTGGTGCCGTGACGAGATAGAATGACCGGGAAAGCTTGTACTTCCGGCTTTCGGATCTTCCATTTCATTTCGCCATTGCTTTCGTTCTCTTCCCCGTAGCACTGTTCCAGAAGGTAATCTACCCAAGCTTCCTTCTGGTCATTACGAAGCTCCGTCCACACGTCTGCTCCGATAACAATCATGAAGTCATACCCACGATCTCCGGTATCGTTCTCTTCCATGATGGGCTGATACTTGGCCGGAATCTTGAAAGGCTTTCCTACGATGGGACGCCCATCTGAGCATGTCGCCTTCTCTTTGAAAAGCCAAGCAATCTGGGCTCCCGAAAGGTCAGGGTGATATTTCAGGTAATCATTTGCGAGTTTTTCGGGCTCATCTGCTTTCCAATAATCCATACTTGATCTCCTAGTTTTTCGTTGTTGGTCTACTGCTTTGCCCGACACAGCGGGCTACACTATTGCTACCATTTGATCGGCAATACGTCAAGGGCACTTAAAATAGAACGTGAGAGCTGATACTTCGTTGAAATCTCTTCTCTCCCATCGCCAACCACATATCGGATACGTCTTTCCCACGGACCTCTATACGTTGCACTGACTTAAATTCGGACCCGTAATCCCTCTCAAATCTCTTCCAGAATTGATTACCTCCCCAGTCAGAATCAAATACCACATAGACATGATCCACAAAGCGACAGAGAAATTCGATCTGACGCTTACTAACATTAGCAGTTCCTGTGCAAACGGTATTTGGGAATGCCCGCTGCAAAGGGAAATAATCGAAAAGACCTTCGCAAAGGTATACCTCTCGTCTCTCCCAGATAGTAGGCATCGCTGGCCGTATCCCGAAGAATATAGCATCGACCTTAGACCGGGACAAATAGAACTTCGAGTAATCTTTCTGGGCAGGGTCCGGGGACCTAATCTGAATCCCCCGTAACAAGCCCAAAGGGTTTCGCATAGGGAAGACCAGTTTCCCTCGTAACCGGTACCCTTTAGATGACCATTCCAAATAACTCAGAAGGTCCTCACTTTCCCCGGACATATAAGGAGGCCAAATCCCATCGGGAAAATAGCCAATACCAATATCACGTACCTGAGCGTCCGAAACTCCCCGACTCCTCAAATAATTATGAGCCTTCGGGTTCTGGACGTTCTTCTGTGCTGCTTTCAGTATCTGATCCAGAATCGTCATTCGTAAGTCCTACTCGTAGTATAATTACACTTCGCTCAGCGTTGTGTACCAAAATGCTAACATAATCTCCAACCCGAGTCATGACCCCAACCTCTTTAGGATCCGCAGAAAATATAAGGTTGGACCCAAGATGTGGATTGTAAAACACGGGAACATCATCACCCACGCGACCTATATGCAGGTACTCTGACATCCAGCCCAATAAGTGCGCTTCTGTGATAGCACTAGGATCTTCCACCTCTTCTGGGAGTTTAATAAAGTCCCCAGTAACCAGTGCAGCAAAACCCACAAGACCCACAAAGCATTGATGGCATTGGTTGTCATAGGCATTAAAATAAGACCAGACACCCGTTAAGACCTCATCGGTTACTGGAAATACCTCAGAGGAATTCCCCCACTCCCCCTTAGCACTCTCCTCAAACAAATAGGAGATGAGGGTTGCAAAAGCACCGTCCTCCTCTTCAACGTCTAAATTGAAGAATCCGGATCTAGTAGGCCGCTGTGGCCGCACCCTAACCGTATGATACTCTCCAGTACGTAAACTGATACAGGAAGTCTCGAAACTCTCAGGAACCGGGTAGGTTATCATAACCGGGGTTTTAAGACCCCCTTTTTCGGCTATATGACGTCGTTTACGGTCAACGTGTAGAAATTTGGTGAGGGACGACATATCAACTCCTAACAAACCATAATTTGATTTTTTGCCACCACGTCAATGTAGTAGTAGCTACCTCGGAGTCTTCCTCCAAAGTCCATAACAGCATCGCAATATCCCTGTACTCATTATAGAGCACGTCAGGGTCTTGAAGAAGCTCATCAAAGTCTTCTTTGAGCTGCGACTTGTCATATCGGTTTTTATAAAATGGGCAGGTACGAACGTTCTCCACGGTGTCGCAGATATTGCCGGGCCAATTTTCAGGATCATCGGACCCTAGCATACATAACTGGGCTGACCCCTCTGCCGTCTCGTGCCTGTGATTGTGGACACAGTTACAAGGTCGAGGCTGGAGATACCGGCGCAGGTAGCGATACCTAGCCTCTCCTAATTTTTTCCTTACCTCAGATTCATCCTTCATACCATATCCCAATCATCTTATCTTTTTAAGTTGTAGCCGCTCGTTAACGTCGGTAGATCCCATATAGGCATTATCACATTGGTCCACAAAAGCCACATTATGTGTAACCAGCAATATGTTCACACCAAGCTCCGAACACAGCTTTCTAAGGAAATCCCCACAGGGCTCTACATATTCCTCTGACAGGGAAGCCAGTGACTCGTCCAGAATAAGGTAGCGGGCCATGTCTGCTTTGAGTACCACTAATACCCGCATGAGAAGGCTCACAACGGACGCTACACCCCCTCCAAAAGCTTCTAGGGGGTTTGCCCGTACACCATTCTCTTCTACGACAAAGTTAACGGAAACTTTACCCCGCTTCTGCTCTACTTCGATATCGAAACGAACATCTTGGTCGTGGTAAATACTTTGAAGACCTTCTGTGATGATCTGACTAAAAGACTCCGCGTACTCATACACGTACTTGTTGAGAAGATGTTTGAACAAAGCGGAGACTTTCTCCAATAAAACGTCTTCGTGGTGCAACTCCTCAATTTTGGTCTGTAGATTAACCTCTTGCTCTTGTAGCATAGTGTGAGCGGTTTCTACCCTACGAGCCTTCTCAATGAGATCTTCAAATCTTTGTGAAGTTTCAGGGGTCATTATCTCATCCGTAGGATTACAAGACAAACTCGAACGTCATTTTGCTCGGTAACCTCATGGTATTTGACGTATTTGACGCTAGCACCATCATGTGCGCTAACCCCAACGCTAATCTCATCTCCATCATACAGAGATAGAGGGCTCACTAGAAGGTCCCGATTGACAATAAAAGACAGCTCCTCCTGAGCTACCTTCTCCCTAAAAACGGGAATCTTATAGGTGGACTCGTTACGATCTAAGGCGTCTTTCATGCTCAGCTCTAGCACACCATCCTCACCCTCGGCACCCGTCACTTTGACAGTTAGTGCCATATCCTCGGGGTCTGCGGTAGCCGCAAGAGCCGACACAGCATCACTAAGGTTAGCCTTATTGACTTTCCAAATTTCAGGTTCTTCCAGTGCTTTAGGAAGACCACCGATCTTGGGCAAGTTGTAAATGGATGACGTGTACCCAAAAGCGGCACCGTCGTCAGACTCTACAAGAATCATATCGTTTTTGGAAACGGTGAACTCGCTGGTACACGTCTTGTTGAGGAATTTAATGAGACTTTTGATCTCGTCACGACCGACCTTGAACGTCAACTTCTGACGCTTTTTGATATCGGCGGGTTGGTCCCCCAAAGACTCCAGCATCTCCGCATAAGCGTCCAATGAATCCGACCCCTCTTCTGTAGGGGCCACCACAAAGAGAGAAACAGATAATGAATCGGTAGCCACCATCTCTCTTCCACGCAATTCTGTGACCTGCATATTGTTGGCAGTTTTGTTGTTTGTCGTACCCTCCCCAATGAAAGGAGCGACAAAACTCAGGGCGTTAGAGAACGTGGTCGGGTTCCCCGTAAAAAGCTTCGTAGGGGAATCTAACTGTCGCTGAAAATCGGGAAACTCTGCGGGATCCCTTGAAGCAAAATGCCCCTTAGCTTTTCCACAGTGCATTGTGATGGTCTGATCTTCTACCTCCACATCAATAACGTCCTCTTTGACGTTTTTAATCCACTCCTGTAGACGCCCTGCCTCTACGGTAAATTTACCCTGACCTTGTAGAGTATCGGCAACCAACGTCGTAGGGACCTTAGTCATCATCTTCCGGTCTGTTGACCATAAGACCAACTCATCCTCACTCCGAACATCGAAGAGAAAAGTTGATCGAATATCCTGCTCTTTTTTATCCACTGCCAAAATGGCTACGTCCATTGCGCTTTTGAGTAGATCTTTCTGAATGCTAAATCGCATAGTATGTCCTGTGTTCGTGTAGGCCGGGGCCTAATTATTTCAATCGTACTGGGCCAATTTCTCTTCCGCCTCATCTAGAGCGGCTTCCAGTAGCGCTATCTTACCATTTAGCTCTTTTCTTTTCTGAGGTAGGAGTTCAGGGATCTCTTTTAACTCATACCCCTTCTCAGTTGCCTCCTCTTTCAAGGCTTTAAGCTCCTCTTGTGCGCTCTTCAAACGAGCTACCTTCTCTGCCTTTTTGTTTACGACCTGTTCCCGGCGAGATTTAATGGTCTTTATACGGGTTTCAAAATCTTCAGTACTCATGGTAAACCTCCTGTATTATTCTTCGTCGTCAAGCTGCTCAAAATGGCCTCCAAAGCCTATCATAGCAGATCCTGTGTTAGATTGCGAGAGTGAAGGTAAAACCTCCTCTCCCCTCTCTACACGCTTCCACCTCCGCTTCTCCCGGCGAATAGCTTTTTCCTTTTGCCGCTCCTCACATACAGTCTCCCACGGGCAGTACTTACATGCCTGTGAACTTGGTGTAGCTTTGAACCTCATTTTCTGTATGTTGGTAAACGCCTCTACCAAATCCTGTCGTAACTCTTCTATTTTTTGGAGATCAGGCTTGCTCCAATCAAATGCCTTTTCGGAATCTTCGGCAAAACGATAATAATAGAATCCCAAACGATGAGGTAACTTACCGTGAATGAGCTTAAAAGCCAAGGCGTAAAACAGAAGCTGTCTTTCGTCAACATACTTCTCCCGGTGCTTAGAAGCCTTACCATCTAGGAGAAGTAACTCGCCACTCTCGCGCCGGATGATAAAGTCTGCAAGACCAAAGAGGAAATAGCTACCCTGCAAATGAGCACGGAGCTTTACCTCTGATCGAGCGTAAGGACCAAGCAACTTTTCCCTTTTGATCCCTTCCAAGATCTGCGGCACAATTTCCTGACAAGTATTAAGAAGATCTAGCGGGGTAACTCGACAGGATATATGATCGAAATCTACATGTTCCTTGTCTAGAAACTCATAGAAATACTTAGGAGTAAGCTCCATCAGCTTATCCGAAGTACGACTACCCAGTCTCCACAGCTCGTCATTATAAAAATCTTCGTAGACTCGCTGCACTACAGACCCGACCACAGCATTATGCTTAGAGTCGGGCTCCGGGGGATCCGCCTTATCTACCTTCTTCAAGCGGTATTTTTTGGGACACTCTTGGTAGGTAGCAAAACCCGACCACGATAACCAGTACTGCCGTTTCTTCATACTCTATCCTGACGCTGCTTTTTCAAGGTAATGCAACGCCCGACTCTTTACCTCGTGATCGAATTCATCCAAACCTTCTATAGCAGCTTGGATGTTATCTTCTTCGTTCACGGACGCAGACCTAGAAAGGGTCTCTATGAATTGATCAATATCTTTACGCTCTTGCTTTAAACGATCATGCTTTTCAAGATCGAAAACCTCAGAAGCAGGCTGTACCTCGATCTCGATTGCCTCTGTGTGAATGATTACACCATCCTCACCTTTTTCAACCCGAATATAACCTATTCTTGGAACTCGTTTCAGATTGTCATTAGTCAGTGAACCCCTTGACAGCGAGCCTAGATTTATAAAAGGCTTCCCCAAAACTTCCTGAATACCTTGGTCAATGTGATAGTGACCAAAAATAAAAACGTCAGGAGTACATTCTGCAAGAGCCTGATAGGATAGAAAATGTTCCCTACCAAAGCTCTCAGTTCCTGTGGGGGAAGCATAGGTGTGGGCGGCACATATCAGCACATCCTCATCGCCCCGTTCAATCTCGAAGTCAAATACGTCAAACTCCATCTTGTACGGCAACCCTACCACACGCACCACCAGACCATCATCATCTTCGAAACGAATATCACCCATGCGCTCAAAAATGCCGGTGGCAAACAGCACACCAAGTGGCTGCTTCTCTATGTACTCCACATTGGCATAAGGAAAATCATGATTTCCGGGATTTTCATATACAGGACACGGATAGGACCTATGTAGATCCGCCACCTTCCGGACTAGCAAATGACTATTTCGAGAAGCCGCCTTATTGTGAAAAAAGTCCCCGTTATCTAGTACGGCGTTCACCTTCCTCTCACGGGCAATCTCTCCTACTTGCCTGAGCTTACCTAGCATTGTCTCACGGTAATCGTCACAGCGGCTCTCAGGGGGCCTGTCATTGAGGTGTACATCTGTTCTAGTGATAAAGCTAATCATGTGTAATTCTCTTCGTGTGGGGTTGTCATAGGACATCTCTTTCACAAGTAGGGCAGGATCCTGCTTCGTGAAGAACCTCGTGTAGTTCCTCTTTCAAACTATCAATATCCTCACCTAAATCTTTAACCTCAGTTTTAAGCGCCGGAATAGCAGCAAACAAGCGATCCCACGACTCTCCTAACGCAGCCAACTCCTCATACTCAGACAGGTCTTCGGTCAAATCTTCCATCTCCGGTATTTCCAGATCTCCCAAGCCCTCAAACACGTTAAGATCCTTTTTAATCTTGGTGCTCTTAGTGGCTATAGTCTCTAGAATCTTGACCTCGGATAAGAGGTTTTCTGTGTCTACATCTAGAACCTCAACCTCTTCAACCCCACTATACCGAGTCAAATCCCTTTGGATTTTACTAGCTTTGGTCGCTAGTGATTCGAGATCCTTAACTGACAAGAGAATTCCATCTACACTGATAGCGGGGACTTCGATCTTATCGACCCCCCTATACCTTTTAAGAGTGACTACGCCCCGTTTAAGGCGGACCTCAAAACGTTCCAATAGCTCTAGCTCACGAACAAAAGAGGTTACCTCTATCTCGGGAACTCCGACCTCTAGAACCCCGTCGAGGCTCTGAATCTGAGATGTAGTAAGGGACCTTTTTGTTTCCATCCTTTCCAGAACATCTAGGACCCTACTCAGAGCCGTAATACTTTTGTGATAACCTCTAACTTCCTTTATTTGCTCCATATCGTCGTCGTAATTCTCGTAGCGGTTAAGTTCCTCTCGCGTCTCGTCAAGATCTTCCTGACGGACTTTGCGAGTACTTCGAACTGACCTGCGGTCTTTGTCACAATTCCGTAGGGCCGTCTGTATATCAGTCAGGCGGCCTACATCTGAAATAGCTTCAGCGGCCAAAGACCCTGTAGCATCTAGTAGAAAAAGGGGATGAAACTGATCCGCAATTTGTACACTGATTGAGTCGCGCCCCACCTTCAACTCCCCAAAACCAGCCTTCTCCACTTGTGGTGGGTTTCCACGCCCTACACTCTCCAGTTTCTTGTCGCCAATTAGGTAATCGTTGTACCCCCCACCTTTTTTCCAAGTGAGATTGAGCGCAGGACAATCTAAAGTCACCTCTGTGTGACTCTCCCCATTCGTAACAAAATTATCCCCTTCCCGGTTAGTGAGAGCCCCTTGGATAGCTCTAATAAGAGCAGACTTCCCAATGTTAGACTTACCTACAACCGTCGTAAAACCTTTTATCTCCAACTCCACGTCGGCAGCCGACTGGAAATTCTTGATATGTACTTTCATAGTCATTTCTCGTTATCAGGAAGTCGACGCTTTAGAAGAGGATACCTGCTCAGTAAAGCTCTTGAACCGTGTGGTATGTTCTAAGAAATAAGCACGAAGATTTTCAAGGCTTGGGAAAGATTGAGAGTTTCCATTCGCATCTTCAAAAACAAAGTGTCCATTCACCTTGCGGATGATCTCTCGATTTTCTGCTATAGTCATAACAGTGGATAGGTTGTCTATCCCCTCACAATGACGCAACACAAAGGGGGCGGTATGGCCCCCGTGAGAAGACACCATATTCTTCACACCCCGAGCCATTATAGTAGTACTTAGTGGTATTTTGTACAAGTCACCATCGCACCTTGATCTAACCAATCCCGTAATTCGTTAAGATAAACCACCGCAGTGTTGGACTGATATAGCTCCTCAGTTAAAAACGGTAAAAATTCACTTTGCAATCTTGCAAGTTCTTTTACTTGCTCTTGAAAATCTCCCCCCAGAAGTCTAGTATTTAAACCCTTCTCAGTCATCATAGAAGGGACAGAATCTACAACAATTAGATCTACACCCTTTTTCACCATCACTTTTATAATTTCAGCGCCCTGTTCCCAAGTGGTCGGCATAAAATAATGCCAATTATCTCCCGCAGTCTCTACACCCAATTTCTGAACATAGGAAGGATCGAGAGCGCAGTTGAAGTCTAAGTAACAGACGGAGCCCCCCGACTCCTGACATTTAGCTGCTGTAGAAAGAGCTACGGTAGTTTTGCCTGTATTCTCCTCACCATAGATCTCAGTAATTCTTCCTCTCGGAATACCGGGACACTGAGGCTTACCTGTATAAGAGCTGTGGCCCCTTATTAGGTGATCTAGAGACACAGACCCTGTTGAAATAGCATCCATCATTCCCCTTCCTCCCCTTCATCAGTACCACCACTGGCGATAGCGGATGCGGTTGCAGAAGAAAAGGAAGAGATCTGGTTAACGAGGTGCATGAACTGGTCCTCGTTTTCTAGAAAATAAGATCGGAGGTTTTCTTTCCCCTGAAGACTCTGCTCTTCCCCAGAAGTGTCCACTACTTTATACCAAGCACCTGCTCTATTGATCAGTTTACGGTTTTCCGCAATGTCCATAATAGAACGGATATTATCAATACCCTCACCATATCGAAGCACAAAATCAGTACTGTGGCCTTGGTGCATTGAAACTTTGTTTTTTACACACTCGGCGCGGACAATATTACAAACTGGCTGCTTACCTTTAGCACCGGTAAGCTCATTCTCCAACGTATCTACCTCTACTCGAACCCGTTTAAGCTTCAACCGCAGGGAGCAGTAAAACTTCAAGGCACGACCACCACTGGTCGTTTCATCGGGGCCGGGATCATATTTGCTTGTCTTAATCCGGCTTCGAACCTGATTAAGGTAGATCAAAGATGTACCAGACTCTCTAAGGTCATGTACCAGACTTGGTAAGAACCTGCTTTGAAGTCTAGCCAATAGACCAATCTGCGCCCCTTCGGAGGGGTCTTTATCGAAAGTAGCTTGCGGAACCATAGAGGAAACCGAGTCTACGATAATCAGGTCCACCCCTGCATTGACCATGATTTTGATAATCTCCACTCCCTCTTCCCATGTGTGAGGAGAGTACAGATCCCATTTATCTTCACTGAAATCAACCCCTAGTGCCTGAGCGTAAGCCGGTGCAATCGCATTCTCATAGTCGAGAAAGCACACAGACCCACCATCTTTCTGACACTGTACAGCGGCCTCTAGAGCTACTGTAGTTTTACCAGCACCCTCGTTACCATAGATCTCTGTAATCCGGCCACGGGGGATTCCGGGGCACTGAGCCATACCGTTAGGTAGCTTGTTACCCCCAATAAGGAAATTCAAAACCAAAGAACCTGTGGAAATAGCAGCCACCGGTTCCGTATTATCGGGATCCAACTCCACTCTATTCGTGAAGTCAATGGATTTATTTTTTTTGAGCGCTTTACGCGCTTTAGCTAGATTTGACATGTGTTACCTCGCATCATTGTCGTTATGTCCCAAGCTCCTACTGAAACCTGAGACGGGCTTTCTACTCGTCATCCTCATACAGGTAATCATAATCAGGGGTGGAGATATCGAACCATTTATCGCCCGGATTATAGAGCATCCCCACCTTGTCGATTTTGCCTGTCTTTCGCCGTTTGATTGTTTTAGTCCAAGACTGAGCTTCCTTTTCAGTAAGATCAGATTCCTCTAGATCCCCGTCCACTAGCTGCTTAAACCTAGCCGCATGATACGCTACTAGGTAAGCGTCAGCCACGTTGTCATTTAATCGCCCCTTCCACTCATCGTTCAGAAGTAGCTTCATAGCGTCTTTCATATCGCTCTTGAACATTTTTCCTGTGTCGTCAAGAACAGATCTGACATACGCTTTTAGCTGTGTTGGAAGGAACCATACATAGCTCAATCTATGGTCCATCAAGATCTCCCACGTGTACATAAACAAGGCGTACAGCCCGAGGGAGTAACTCGCATTGAAAGGAGGGTGCTCTACCCCTACCCAGTCAATGTCATACCCGCAGTCTTTTATAATTGCATCCAAAGAATCTGCTAAGTACCTGTATCTACTAGGCATATAGGTTTTAGCGGTAGTTTTAAGTACCCCGTAGTCTAGGACTTGCGCCCTACCCTCTTTTTCAGTGTCTATTAAACACCACCCATACCCAGTTAACGATGGATCAAGTCCTAATACAATCATTTCGGTCCAGTTGAGGAAAAACAAAAGGGAGCCGTAAGGCCCCCTTTTTGATTACAACTGATCAATCAATATCTTCGATCAGATCGTCGTAATCGATGTCGGAAGATACATCGGGAACAGCATCTTCGGCCTCACCGTAATGCTCTTTGATCTCTTGAACGCTGAGATCGCGGCACAGCGAAAGCTGGTGTTCCAGCTCTGCAACCTGCTCCAGAACTTGTGCCTTGAGTTTATCACTCCGTTGCCACAGCGCTTGGCCGTTGCAAGCAGTAAACGACAGCTTCTGGTACTGATCGTCGGTACAGGTAACTTTAACGTCGTGGTGGCTGAGAGGAAACTCGTCATGGATGGTAGCAAGAAGACGATACTTGTCCTCTCCAAACTGCCATTCCAATACCTCAAAATCGAGGATAGGCTTCCCATCATTTCCCTTTTTGAGAGCACCATTTCGATCGGTCATGTACCGGATTACAAACGTTCCGATTCTCCGCTTTGGAGGACCAAACTTCTGTACCGTATACTCGCCTTTAGCGGCGACATACCCGAGGCCGGGTGCCCAGTGATAATTGGCCATCTTAAACTTAGGAGTATCCTCATCCGCCATGCGGGGATTACCTTCGTCATCTTTATAAAACCAGACCATCGAGATTCGATCTGTCTGGTTCTTTTTACCTTTGTACCGCTCTGCGCGGCCTCCAGTCATGACCTTCTTATCGTCTTGTCCAAACCCAATAAACTGTTCTGCATCAGACATGGTATGTCCTCTTCGTTCGGACGACCTACAAGCGCGGGGACTACTTTGGCATCCAATTGGTGCTATGGTCTTTGCGCTTTAGCATCGTCATATTGTGTGTATACACCGTCGCCAAACCATTTGACGAGGCACAGGGAAGTTAGAGGTAGGAAAAGAGCAGTGTGGAAAGGTAAGTTAGGTTAGAACCACCACTCTATTCACATACTACTTATTGATCACAATCTTCTTGATCACAATCGGCAGTTACCAACTGGGCGGTCACTTCACGAGGAGGTGCTCCACCATCTTTGTCGGGGCCTTTACCACAAGCAAGAAGCTCGCGGCGACACTCGTTCAATGTTTCCCGAGCGACTAGAAGCGTTTTTCTAGCTCGTGTTGCTGCTGCACGGTTTCCACCGTAGGCTTTCACAACGTCTTCTTCTGTTGATTTGAGTGCTTCAATCAGTTCTTCATATGAGCTTTCGGCCATGTAAAACCTCCATTACCTTGGCTTCCCTATATAGGGAAAATTATCAAAAGATTACCGGGATTTTTCCCGTAAAAATCATCACCCTAGACTACTTAAAGCAGCTTCAAAATCGAGGTCTTCGAAAGACTCCTCATCAAAGGCAGTCGTCTCAGACTCTAGGGACTTCTGTTGATCTGACGTATCAGATTCGTCCTCTATGGTAACATCTTGAGCTGCTGTGTCAAGATCTTTCTCAGTATCTTCTACGAAAAACTCTCCGTAATCCGGTTCAGATTCTTCATCCTCATCTGGAACTTCAAATACGTCCCCCACATCTAAGTCCATATCAGACTCATCCATGTGTTTCGTATCAGACCCCTGATCATTACCCCAAAAAGCTCCGGTCTGTATTTCATCCTCGATCAAGCGCTTCTGTAGTCGGATGTCACGGTTAATATCCCGTAACTCCCGTAATTTGGAATCAATGACTGTTTCTACATGACGAGCATCAGTCACCGACATCTCAAGGTTTGTAATCTCCCCTACAAGATCTTGCAGCTTCATTTTGGTCAAAGACTCACGATCGGCTTTAGAATGCGCCCGCATCTTAATGATGTCGGGGTCATTGGACATAATGTCGTTGTACTCCAGCTCATACCTAGCCTCTGCCGTTCTAAGTTGGCGCTCAATGGTGCGTATGTACATCTGACATTCCCGCATATACCGCTGTACCTCAGTGGTATAATTACGACAGGAAGCCACCATGTTATTGAGAAACTTTGGACCACGCTCAATGGGGTCGTAATCCAGCTCAATATCGATCTCAGCTAGCCTTGCAAAAACTTCATCTACTCTTTCATCATCCATATGGAGATCCTCCTATTAAGATTGTGCGACCGGATTCCGAAGAACTTCGCGGGCGGCGGTAGAAGGTTCCTCTTGAAGTCTCGCCATGCGTGAGCGCTGTAGTGCCTCATACATAGGGGAAAGCCTTTCTACCTGTTCCTGTCGATTCTGTTTCGTAATCTGTTGACGTGCAAAAGCATCGGTATATAAGTCCTCTACCACTTGCTGAGCCACACAGGCTTCTACGTAGCGCGCCTCTTCCATAGACCAACCTTCCCCTGAATTACATTTGGCAGTATAGGATAAAAATGAGGAAGTCTTAATCCCCTTGGGGCTTCTGCCCTCTAAAGAGTAAGAAGATGTGACCTTATCAATCCTAATACTTCTTTGGAGTTCCTCTTCCGTTCTTTGACTCATCGTGTATATCCTCGTAGTGGTTATATTAGGAACCGCATACGACCATAGCTATCAGCAGATCAAGTGTCAAGCGTCCCTTACTGCACGCCTCTAATCAACTGGTTGAGGTATGAATCTAGCTCTTCTTCTGTCTGTACCTGCTTGAAAAAACGGGAAGCACCACCTTCGTCTCCATAAGAAATCATCTCCGTCCCTTCCGCTCTACTTTCCGCTCCGTAAGCAGATCCCCTATTCCCCCTCTGATCCTTACTGCTATGCTTTTTAATAGCACCCGTACCACTGACCAGCACACCACTTTGTGTGTTCAAGATTCTCACAGGACAGTCTGGACCACAGATCCAGTTAGGCAATTCTTCGGTACCCTCCACATAACAGTCGTGGTCATGCTTCAAGATCATGTTGGTAGGAAACCTGCCTCCGTCGTGAGGCTTTGTAACTTTCACAGGCTCCCCTTTTGCGATTCGGTCTTGAACCCAGTCTCTTGTCTGGTGTCGCCCCATCTGAGGCATAGCACTCTCCCCATATCGGGCTCCAAACCCTGCATTCTCATAATCCTTACCGGCACTAATTCGAACAGCATCCACGTGAATAGCTGAATTAGACCCTCGTACCACTCCCTCAACAAATGTTTGATCTGTGGGTACCTGCCCAACCCACAAAAATTCGGTACCCTCGGGAGTCTGATATACAAGGCAATCTCGCAGAGAGATCCCCTTACGCCGCATTATGAACCCAAGCACATCCACTTTCTGCCCACTAGTACATCGCAGGAGCACAAAAGTTCCCTCGTCCAGTTCGGAAGCTATACTACTCAAGGGCACCACTAATCCTTTCCGCCAATACGGTGTTACGATTCTGCACCTCATTGTTGCTGACAGCCTTTTGAATGGCGGTCCAATCTCCAAAAATGAACACCTTTCTAGCTGCTCGTGTGACAGCCGTGTACATAAGGTTGCGTTGCAACTGAATGGAGAACTTCTCGACAAAGGGCATGATAACGTAGTCGTACTGGAGCCCCTGAGACTTGTGGATAGTGATACAGAAAGCCAAATTGAGGATATCAGGAACCTCATTGAAAGGGATATTCACCAGCTTGGCGGATCCCATATCCCTGATACGTATATTGACCTCGCTATTTTTCGTGTCCAACGAGGTAACTGTACCGATCTCCCCGTTAAACACACCCTTCTCATAATCATTAGAAGTGATGATAACCCGATCACCTTCCCGAAGCCTCATACCCCCTTTAAATCCCCTCTCCTGTTGAGTCGTCTTAGGGTTCAAGACTTCGCGAATCTCTTTGTTGAGGTTCGTAACACCTAGATCCCCTCTCCACCGGGGACTAAGAACCTGAAAAGTGGCCATTTTATCGGCCTTTTTCTGAAGACCTTTCACGACCTTCAAAATCCCCTCGATTATCTCTGAATCACTATTGCGAGGGATAAAACGGAAATCCGTGGTCTTTGCGGTAGGATCCCCCAATACAGGATCTATTCCTGCATTGATGCGGTGTGCGTTGAGGATAATGTCGCTCGCCTCTTCCTGTCGGAAAATCTGAGACAGATGCACCTGTGTGATTTTCTTGGATCGGATCAGTTCGTGTAATACATTACCGGCACCCACAGAAGGCAACTGCGCGTGATCCCCCACAAAAACTAGAATCGTCTCTTTTTTCAAAGCGGACAAGAGGCGGTACATGACCTGTTGGTCCACCATACTAAATTCGTCGACGATAATGGCTTCTACAGGGAGCTTGTTACTCTCGTTGAATACCCACGGCTGGCCCGGACCCTTATAGCCCAAAGCACGGTGGATAGTAGCAGCCTGATCCCCTACAACGTTAGAAAGTCGCTTGGCTGCAATACCTGTAGGAGACATCAACTGGTACTGGAGGTTCTGTGTAAGGAACAACTCCACCAGAGCCTTTGTCACGGTCGTCTTACCTGTCCCCGGAAGACCGGTTACAAGTAACACCTTGTTATTCTGTAACGCCCGAATAGCCTCTCTCTGCTCTTCCGAAAAATCAATTTTATGATTTTCCTCATACGATCTAATAAAATCAACGGTATCTACCGGAAATTTATTATGATCCCCCATGAATTCGGAGAGTAAAGCAGCGGACTGTGCCTCATAAAAATGATGCTCTGACAGGTAAATAGCCCCATCTTCCATCACGATTCGCTCTCGAACTCGAAGGTCTTTCAGAGCGGCCCGCACATCGCCTGTGTTCAACTTCCGACCGAAATCGGTAATCTCATTCCGCTTTATGAGCCGGTACACTTCGTTGATGAGCTGGGGAGCTTCCATGTACAAATGACCCGGACCATTGGAAGCGCTTTTTAGAGCATACTCAATACATGCTCCAATTCGAAAAGGGGAGTCCGGCTCTACCCCCTGTGCCAATGCTACCCGATCAGCTATAACAAACCCCACTCCCCGGATCTCCATCAAGGCATAGGGGTTCTCTTCAATTCGATGCAAAGATTCTGACCCCCACACATCATACACCCTCTTGACTACGGAATTAGGAAGATCCAGATTCAGAAGATGTACTGCGATGTCTCGATACTCATTGTACTTCGACCACTCCTCAGACAGACTGGCTCGCTGCACTTTATTTAAGTTCGTGACCTCTTCTAAGCGCTCAGGGGAGTTTGATAACACGTCAAGGGTATCAGTACCAAAATGGTCCACCAATCTCTTAGCGGTCACCTCACCTACGTTCTTGACGTAATTGATGAGGTATTTCTGAATCCCTTCCGTAGTGTCCAAAGCTCCCGGAGAAAAGGAAGTGGTATCGAAAGTGGGTCCGTACTTGGTCTGTTCCCACTCACCACTGAGTACCACCTCTTGACCGGGGTAGGGAGTCTCTATTAGAAAATTCCCTTTCGCCTTTTTTGCCTGACGACCGTCCGCTGCATCTTCCAGAACGAAAACATAATAGTTCGAGTCTGGGTTCGAGTAAATAATTCGAGTTACGGTTCCTCGTAATTCCATTTTACATCCTACATAAGGTCGTATAGTTGCTCTTCACTAATAATGGGGATCCCATAATCCCGCGCTTTTTTCGCTTTGCCCGAGGTTGAGTCAGGATTGGAGGTCACCAGATAGGTTACGGACTGTGACATCCCCTTCACTATACCACCTTGGTCCTCAATGTCACGCTTAATCTCTTTCCGACCTCTTGACATAGACCCGGTAAGACAGAAAGTCTTCCCTTCCAAACTCCCAGAGGCACTCTTTAAGGAAACGTGTCGATGGATAATCAGCTCCTCTAACACGTGCCTTCTCTCTTTCATACCCTCTACGAAAGCCACCGCTTTGGTGTTACCAAAACCGGGGATACTTTCCACATCGGAAACAGAAACCTCCATAAGTTTTGTGGGAGTATCATACCCCGCCGCAATGATTTTACGAGAGCTACTCTTTCGAATGCTGGAAATTCCCAAGCCCCCTACTAACTGTTCAAGAGTAGCCTCTGACCCTTCTTTGAGTTGCTGCATAATCTTCTCCGCCGTGGATGTCCCTACCACCGCATCGTTGGAGTTACGAAGATTAGCAATGTCTTTTGGGTCCAACTTATACAGATCCGGGATATCATTAACTAGACCCTGCGCTACCAGCTCCTCAATGATAAAGTCTCCCCAATCCAAAACCCCCAGTGCAGCTATCCACTGTTTAATAAGTCCTGCACGGTTGGCAGGGCATTCCGTACCACCTGTACATACCAGATACTCACCATCTTTTTCTGTGGGATTGCTGCATTCTGGGCACTGAGAAGGAATCTCAATAGGACTGGTACTATGTGAAGACACGACACGTTTCACCTGTGGGATCACATCGTTGGCTCTAACGACCAAAATATCATCCCCAATTCCCATCCCTAGATTTTCGATATAACTCTGGTTATGTAGAGTCGCCCGCCGAACTTCGGCCCCTACAAGATTAACCGGGTCGAATATGGCCACCGGTGTGATTCGCCCGGTATTACCTGTCTGCCACTCCACGTCTCGTAGGGTAGTCACAGAGCCTTCCGCTGCGAATTTGAGAGCTACCGCACCGTGGGGATTACCTCCACGCTGTCCCGCCCTCTCGAAAAGACTTTGGTGTTCAATGCGAATTACCAAACCGTCGATATCGTAATTAAGCTCTTCCCGTAAAGAAGAATCATACTCCACATAGAGAGCCTCTAAATCGAGGACGTCCTTTTGAAAACCGTGATTCGGAGTCTTTAACCCCAGCCCTTTGAGATAAACGAACTTCTCAGCCTCTGAGGCAAACTCTACGCGCTCAGACACAGCGTCGTAACACATGATGGTAAGGTGCTGGCAGGCTTGAGCCTTATCTCGGCTCTCTCTTTTAGCGATACCGGATGCTGCATTACGGGGATTAGCGTAGTCAGGGAAATAAGTCTTCCACATATCATGGGTCAAGACAATCTCTCCCCGAATACTCCCCGTATAAGGCTGACGTAGACTCCTTAACACACCCCGCATCATGACCACGTTGGCCATAATATCCTCTCCTACAGTACCATCACCACGAGTGATAGCGCTTTGAAGCTCCCCCTTCTCATAATTCAAACAAATGCTTATTCCATCAAGCTTTTCAGACCAACTGAGAGTTGGGCTTTCCGGGTTGGGTGATACCGAAGATACCCACTGCCGAACACCCGCTATCGAATTGACCTTGTTTAAGCTGGTCATCGGCATTAGGTGGGTCTTTTTCTCCCACTTCATTTTGGTAGGGGAAGCCCCAACTTCGGAAAGGAATGGATGGGTGGGGGAAAGTTTACGAAGATCATCTTCGAGAGCGTCATAAACCTCATCCGCTACGAGAGGGTCACCGTTGTAATAGGCGTTTTTGTATTCTCGTAGCTGTGAGACTAGCTCACTTATCCGTCCCGTCTCTTCCATCGTCATCTTCGTTTCCTCGTTGTTGTAGTATATCCTGCAAATACTCAGCTTCCATAAGATCCACCATTGTCAGGCGAATCTCTTTGTTCTTATACCGATCTAGTGCATCCCCCAGACGTTCCAGAGAGCCGTCGTGTTTCTCTATGAACCACGTACCCTTCTTATTTTTACGAAGGACACCCTCCAGAATATACCCTAAACTGAGATTATCGTCAAAACCAATCTTAGACATAATACTTAACTCCCGTAACTTACTGAAATAACCCCCCTATACTAACATCACTCACCGTCCCACTGACTCCATACTCGATCTACATCTCGTACCGCATCTCTCTTAGCATCTCTAACGTCTTTGAGAAAAGTGGACTGGATCTGCTTTGCGGCAGCGTCCACAGCACCTTTAGCATCTCGATTGGAATAGAACCGACCTTCGTTTCGAGCTACCATCGAGAGAGATTCTACGAGTTGGTCGTAATTATATAAAGCACCGGCAGTTTTCAACTCTGCGAGTACGGGACGGATGTGATGTCTAAGGTCCTTACGAACCTTCCCTAATCTGACTAGCTGTTTTACAATGCTCATTTGTCTCTCCGAAGTTCTAAAGAAAAAGCCCGTGGACGGGTCTAATCCACGGGCTTATTAAAAGATTACCATCGAAACTTACTGAGATTCTAACCATTCTGCTGTGTTAATGAGAATAGCTTTCATCTCATCTGAATAACCAAATCTCTCTTGATTGATCTCAATAGACGACATCAAGTCGCCGTCCTCATGTCTCTCAGTAGCCGCCTTCCAGTCGCATAGCATTTCTACTACATCCATAAGTGACATATCCTCAATCCCATTTTCATAGAATTCAGGGTGGTGGCTATTATTAGCATAATGGTGATCTAGAGCCTCTCCCATGCCTTCCCGAAAACCCTCATACTCGTCAGACCCATAAGTGGAGTCCCGAAGTTTGGGAGTGTATTCATCGAAAATTTCTCTCTCGGGAGACTTCAATTTAGACTGATCGTGTACCAAAGCCCTATCCATAAGATCTTGGACACAGACATTCATGTATTTCTGTACCGTTTGGATATGAGCATAAGTATCTGGACGAGAATCGTAATCCCCACTAACATACTCCTCTTCATCTTCCGCCCGCCTCATCTCCTCAATTACGGCTGCCACTCTAGAAAAGGAACCCTCTATATCCGGGTTTTTTGCAGCTAGCTTATTCAGCTCTTCTTTAAAAGTCATCGTCTTCTCCTAAATTCAGGTTGGATTAAGCTTCACAGGCTTTACACTCCATAAGTCGACTACGAGCAAAATCTTGTGCTGCGTTAACACTGTGCTGGTAGTACAACGTAGGAAGCCCTAGCGCCCAGGCCAGAATCATCAATTGATTGATCTCCTTAACGCTGTAATCCGAAGAGATCATAAGGTTTAGGGATTGCGTCTGGTCAAGATACTCCTGACGGACACCAGCCTGATTGAGAATAGCCGTGGGATTGATCTCTTTGAAAGTGCGAAAAACTTCCTTCTCATGGTCGGTTAAAAAATCAAGATGTTGTACACTACCGTCCCGCTCTGCGATACTCTGCCATATTTCGGTAATATTATTACCCTTCTCCTCTAGAATCTTCTCTAGAAAAGGGTTCTTGATCTCCGCTTTCAGCTTCGCAAGGTCTTTAATGTAATAGTTGCTCATAAAAGGCTCGATAGACTGCGACACCTGCCCCAGTATAAAGCTAGAGCTTGTCGTAGGGGCTACAGCATTTAGTGTAGTGTTCCTTCGGCCATACCCCTCTAAAACTTCTGGCTCTCCAAACTTGGTAGCTAGTTCCCGAGAAGCTGCGTAGGACTTTTCGTTTAGAGTACGAAAAACCTCATAGTTCAACTTGGCGGCCTCTTTAGAGTCAAAGGGAAGCATCCGAGACTGATATAAAGAATGTAGACCTAGAATACCAGCCCCAAGAGCCCGATGTCTCTTGGCGAACCGGTAGGCCCTTTTCATAAATTCAAAGACGATCTGATCCTCTCCGTCTTCTGAGTCACGGTAAGCTTCGAGCTTATTGAGCAGCTCGGTTACTACCGTATCCAGAAAGTAGATCATTGTCTCGACAGCATCCGTGTCTTTCCACTCATCATAGTGGAGAGCGTTTATGGAAGAGAGCACGCACACAAAGGACTCGTCCGCCCTTTCCGGAAGCATAATTTCAGTACAAAGGTTGGATGCCACTATTTCCATACCTTTATCTTGATACACGTCCGGTTTGTTTCGGTTGGCATTATCCTTAAACATTACATAAGGATAGCCTATCTCACTCCTAGACTGCAACACCTTAGCCCAGACCTGCCTCTTTTCCAGATCTCCATCAATCATATCTTGGAGCCATGCGTCGGTTACGGTAACACCGGTGGTCATAGACTGAATGGGATGGCCTTCCGTACCCACTTGCAAAAACTCCTCAATATCTGCGTGCTCTACGGGAAGGTAAGGTGCCATTCGGCCCCGGCGCATATTACCCTGAGAAATAACGTCAGTAATCTTGTCAAAGAGTTCCATGAAATGGACGGACCCGGACGTTTTCCCGTTGTCCGTGATCTGACTACCTCTTGGACGGATGTCCCCGAAATAACCACTCGTACCACCGCCCATCTTACTCATCATACCAACTTCGGACTGTGCATATAGGATCTCTCCAATGCTATCCCCAATCCACGACCCAAAGCAACTCACAGGGAGTCCCCGCTCTTTTCCGTAGTTGCCCCACACTGGGCTACTAAAACTGTACCAGCCCTTGCTGGCGTAGCTGTAGAACTTATCAGCAAAGCCTTCGATGCCTAAAAGTTTTTCGGCATGTTCTGCAATATCCCGCACACGACCTTCGGGAGTTTCTCCCTCGGAAAGGTATCCATTAATAAGGAATTTACGGGAGTTTTTATTTAACCATTCAAATGACATTCTAGCTCCTAGATTAAAACAGGTCGTCCCCGGTGAAGGACTGAGATTTTTTGGTGTAGTTGGTAGACCGTTTCGCAAAGAAATCGAAGTGCGACGTCGCACTTACTTGCAGATCAAACCAACCCGTAGCTTTTAATAGCTCGGAATCAACTTCAAAACAGGAATCGAAACCACAACTTTCCAGTCCTGTGTTATACCGATTTTTAATATACTCCAGTACTTCACCTTTCCTACCATCATCCCCTTTCTCAAAAATCCAATCAATGATAGCGGACTCCGCTGCAAAAGATTGCATCGTCATCTGCCGAACCCGATCACCAAGCTCTTCCGTAAAGATACTAGGCCGCTCCTCTCTAAGAACGTTAATAAGGTCTGCGCCAAACATCGCATGGAGGTTCTCCTCCAAAGACGTAGCACTGATAGCATTCGACATCCCTTTAAGGACCCCATCTTCTTTGTTGAACGCAGAGATAATCAAAAACTGACTAAAGAGAGACACATTCTCCACGAACAGGGTGAAGTATAGAAGGGTTTCGATATAGTCTTCGATACTATCGGAATTCGTCCCTGCCATAGCTTTGCCGAGGTACTCCATACGCTTTTTGATCGCAGGTACCTCCCACACCTCTTCAAAGTCACTATTCAAGCCCAACAACTCCAGAAGCTTCGAATAGGCTCTGGCGTGCCGTACTTCACTCTCCCCAAAGGTGATTCCTACTTCTGCAATCTCTGGCTTTGGGAAACGATCCCCTATCTTGGCCCAGAGGTCTTTAACCTTCACCTCAACGGTGGAGATGGCCAACATACACCGGCGGATACATTCCCGCTGGTGTGGCTCCAGATTCACTTTAAAATCCTGAATATCCCCGTTGTAATTGAACTCTGTATGAATCCAGTAGGATTCCTGAATCGCATCCAAATATTTGTTTAGTTCTGGATACTCGAAAGGCTTGTAAAGCTCTCGTTTCCGCAAAATATCGGGCTTATTTCGATCACGGTAGGTGATATACTTTCGTGCCACCTCAAAGAGCTTCATATCCATGAGGGTGTTCTCCACCATCACGTGGATATCATCCACACTTAGTATGCCCCCCACCTCTACACTGTCGGTGAAATGTAGATACACTTGATCAGATAGTTTAGCCGACACATCAGGATCTACGTGAGGGGGTCCCACCTCCCTCATGGTGTTCTCAACTGCTATTTTAATCTTCTGAGTATTAAAGTCCTCAAAGGACCCGTCTCTCTTTTGTACTTTTATCATATCGCTTCTTTTAGCTAAAATCTTGGCTTAAAAACCAGTTAATCAAAAGGGTTCCGTTACTTCCACGTTTCGTCTGAGACTCGATCTCGCACATATCAATATAGGCTTTGCGAAGATCCACTAATGACCAGTGCATGGTTTGTCTCTGGAGCTTGTCGTACACATAATGAGAAATACTCATCATGCTGCACACGTCGTTTTTCTTGAACTCATTCTTCGAGTAAGACTCGAATAAAATCATTTTTTCGATCTGACCTAAAAACATCGAGATCAAGGGCAAGCACGCATACTGATCCGACGACTGGTGGAAATAAATAGAGGCCATACGAAGTGCCTGCGTGGAGTCTTGTAGGCACCACGCCTCCAGCACATTGAAAGGGTTGATCGGCTTATGCTGTACCAGTACCGACGTGATATCAGAAGGACCGATCGTAGTCCTACCCTCTCTCATGGTCAGGAACACTTTTTCCAGCTCATTTGTGAGCGCATACAGATCATCCCCCACATTAGACTGCAACGCATCCGCGTATGAGGACTGCAACGTATACCCTTGGCCCCTACAATACTCTACCAACCAGTCTTTAATCTCCCAAGACTTCGGCTTATCACATTTAGCTTTCTCGTCACATTTCAACGACGTAAACCACTTAGGTTTCCGACCCGTAGAGGCAACTAATACCACCACACTATCTGGGTTAGGTGACTCGCAGTAATCAACCAGCATATCTTTTTTAGCGACTTTGTTTGCGTCACGAATAACAATCAGCTTTTTGACCGGGATAAATGATCCCTCAAAAAGCTGATTCGCAATTGCTGCATCGGAGTCTATACCTGCCCAGTGAAGGATATATCTGTAATCATCCATCGTAGATCTGGCGTACCGGATCTGCTGGTCTTTGAAATACTCCTCACTCCCGTCTAGGATGACCACGTTAGGCTCAGAAGCCCATTCTATAGTAGGAGTTTTCATGCTCGAAACACATCTTTGAGATTCAGTAAAGTAGCCTTTGCATGGTGTGCAAATGCCACGGACTCCGCGCGCCTTTGACGTAAATCACGTACCTCACAGAAAGCATTAAAACATTGTGGACCTAACCGATCCGAAAGTGCGCAGATCCGTTGCTCTTGGTCTTGATTTTGTATAAACAAGGTGAGGCCCCGTTGTGCTACGCATAGATCAGACAGTAAAACATAGACGGCATCTATCAGTTCGTACAGGCGATCACCCTCGTAATCATTGAGTTTCATGATTACCTGAAAATCATTAACCTTCGGGTAATCCTGCAAAAGGGACAGTGCGTCATTGCGTATCTCAAAACCCGGCCCGTCTAAGTAAAAAAGAGCCGTTGATACGGACCCAGAGGACAGCCGCGCCGCCTCCTGTGCGGTCACGCCCCGGTGCCCTTTCATAGATAATACAGACAGCACCTCTTCATAAGAAAGCCGTCCCATATAAAAATCCAATGACCTACTGAGCAGTGTTGGGACAATCTCAGACCTAGAAGTAGCTAGCAAAATGAAAACAGTATCGGGCCTGCCATCCTCCAGCGTCTTCAACAAAGCATCTGCCGACTGAGCGTTTAAGAGGTGGATATCATCCAAAATGAAAATGCGATACTCCCCTTCCTTTCTATTCTGATCCGCCTCTACCAAAAGGTCCCGCACCTGATCAATTTTGAACGTGTTTCCATCCGGCTCATACTGTAAAACATCCAGATGGTGACCGCCATCAATTTTACGACAGGACAAACACTCACAGGATGCTGATTTATCCCTGGAGCAATTCAGCACTTTAGCGAGCGATACCGCCAGAGTATGCTTACCCACCCCATCTGGACCATGAAATAGAAGGCAAGTAGGAAACTCGCCTTGGGTAGCTAGGGTTTCCCTGAAATAGGAAATAACCCGTTTGTGGCCTTTTACGTTTGAGAGCATATAATGGTGGTGGTGGTAAAGGTGGTGGTAATACAGAATGCCCGTTGACCGAACCCTATAATAGCTCGATCAATAGGTCAAGTATAATCTCTTTTAGTAAGGGAAATAACCGCCCATACTCACACCCCAAGAGTACCCACAATCTACGCAGCGGTACATTGTCTGGCTTACATTGGGCATGAGATCACTAATCACTACGGCCCTATTAGAGTCGCATTTAGGTCCTACTATATCCGCATCGGAGTTTGTAGCAGCGCCGGGGCGACCTTCTACATGACTGGTACGACGGCAGCTTATATTAACTTCCCGAGCCTCTTTGCCGTCTTCCACAGCTTTGAGCGCCTTCTCGATCTCTTCCGGATCCAGAACCTCTTTTTCCGGATTTAGAGGGTCATTCTTTTTTTCAGCCATATAGTACTCCGTTACTCTGTTTCGTAAATTGAGACAATTCTCGCCTCTAATAGGCTGAGATATTTTTGCATTTCGACGGTGAGATTACTCAGATCACCCGGTAGCTTTCCTAGTATAGCAGCATACTCAGGATCTTCAAGGATTGACCGAACCCTACCCCAATCATCAAGGTTCAGGGTCTTCTGAAACTGGCGTCTTGTAGAAGACGCTGCACGAAGCCCCTTGCTATATAAGTGGTGATCCGTAACCGAAATTTGTACCCCTTCTGGAACTGGCCGGACCTTTACCCGATCCTTAGAGAACAAAACAGCCAGAATGGGGATAGTATTTAGGGCTTCCGCTGTCGACATAGACCGCAGCGGATAAGACCCTGTAGAACGGTACTGTGGGACGGTACCATCGGGTACTGATTTGAATACATCAAGAGCATTAGGCTTCTCGTTCCATTTAGAATCTAGCTCCCCATCCTCTTCTGGACTGGAATTCGCCACCCTAAACTGAGGATACTCCGTATCACTCATCTCTTAGCCCATGAAAAAACCCTAGCCTCACCGAACTCTTCTACCTCTTCTGGCTCTGCTAAATGAAGCTCAGCTAGTAATAGATCAGCGGCAGCTTCTCCTAGCTCCGCCTCCTCCATCTCAATAGGGTACTCTTCTCTCTTCACCTCTTCACCATCTACTATAATAGTACAGATGTGTTTCATATTCTTGATATCACAGGCGTCAATTCCGATTTTAACCTCGGCTTTTCGGCGATCACTTTTGATAGTGATACTCTCAGATCCGTCCCCCTCAGTAATTCGATGTGCGGTAAGGCCGGGTACTTTTCTCAGTATTTTTTGACAAGCTTTGGCAGACTCATCGGAATGTTTAGCCAACTGCTTTTGCCAAGAGTATTTACCCACCCTACGCCGTCGTCCTGAATAACCAAAACGTTGAGATTTTCGACGTCCTATAGAAGGGCGATTACGTAAGATCTGCTTTAATCGATTGAAATCGGACATAGAAACCTCAAAAAAATTGTAGTGGGTATATCACTCATAGTGATCTACAAAAGGATTAGTGAGGCTCTATTTGTCGTATTTACTGATAATGTAGGAGACGGCGGCTTGTGTGCAACCATACATCTCGGCAATGTCCTGTTGGAAATAGTCACCGGTTTTATATAGCTCCACCATCCGCTCTTTTTGGTGAGGGAGGAATTTGGCCCGGCGCTTTCCTGAGCTGTCCTGAGTTCGGATTGCATTGTGGATATTCTCAATGCGAGATACCCATTTCAGATTATCCAGTCGATCATTAGTCGAATCCCCATCAATGTAACAGGCGTCCTCTTGGTCGTCAGGAGGTGGTCCTACAAAGGTCCACAAAATAACCCGGCACCGGGGCATCGAGAAACCCTTGCCCCGAAAAGAGGGGGTCACATAATACCGACCACCCAACTGTTTCATGTGGCTTTTGATCTCTCTTTTGACCGAAGCCCTCTTATCCCGGTACCAAGAAAAAACCTGACCTTCTCTCGTAGCTGAATAACAACCTTCATAAGCTGGAACCCATTTATGCCCTTTTTTGGGACAGCTCGAAAGGTAATTTAAGACATCCAGAACATCTTGCTCCACATAGCGATCTCTAACGTCACTAAAAACGGCAGGGTGCTCTCCCTCAATACGACCCGCCAAGACCTCAGATACGCTAGAATGATACCCCATTCTCTGCGATAGGAAATACGACACCAAAACAGCTAGCCGATCCTCGGTGAGTACTAACATGACCTAGCCCTTTTCTCCATCGAGCGTTTCTTCGTCAGAGTTTTCCTCTTCATAAGGCTTGATACGTAAGCGCTGAACATATCCGCCCTCTCTCGTATCATACATATCAAGTCTCTTCTCAATAAGGAAAAGGCCCTCTATACGAGCTTTAGTGGGCATCGTGAAATGGAGATAGAACATTCGCCCTTCGGGCATGAAGGGTAGCTGTATTTTCATATCCCCATCCCATAAAGAAAAGCAAAGTAGTTCCGTTTTGAGAAGGCCATTACTCATCAAGATCCTCTTCTGTTATTCGCATAGTAGAGGAGGAGGGTAACTCCATCTTTTTAATGGATACGCTGGTAACCGATTCCTGTTGCTGCTCAAGCAACGTCCTGTGTACCTCTGCTTCCCTAGCTAAAGTAGCTTGGTGGTTCAAAAAAGCGATGAGTGCCGTATTCCAGTCAAAGTCTTGCTCAGAAAAATGAGCTAAGAAATACTTATGACCTGCAAGATCATCTACCACCAATTCCTCAAACTCTTCCCATCTCTGCTCAATAACAGCATCGTCTGGATTTCCACGATTCACAAACCTACACCCCAGTTCAAACTTAAACTGAGAGTAGCTGGGAGCCATGTCAAAATCATCGGATTCTAACCCATCAAAATCTAGAATATCCAGATCTTCTGGAGACTCATCAAGAGATGAGTACTCTAGTTGATCCCATATATAATCAAAATTATCAGGATCAACTCCTACCTCTTCAAGCCGCTGTCGAATCTCTTCCTCCGATCTCTGACCCCCCTCTCCCTCTAAACTATCGGCTCCGAAATAGGCTACTAATTCGTCCAACTCTCGTTGATCAGCCATAGTTTATTCCTGTATTTCTAGATGAACTTTTTTGCCGTGCTTACAACCAAGAGCCCTGAAAATGGTTTTGAGGCTGTTAATAATCGTACCTCCTCTACCAATAATTTTACCTCGATCATCACTGATCACATCGATCGTATAGATTAAGGTAGAATTTGTTTCTACGCGATCAATCACCACATCTTCGGGTGAAGATACTAGAGCGCAGATAAAATCTTCCAGAAGCTCATCAATATTGGGTCCGTCTTCTTCGTTCGTGTAAAGCATGTAATAACTCCTCGGGGTATTGCTTGTTTTTGGTCGTGATCACCCTCTAAATCAGAGGGACTCACTATATTATACCCAAAAACCGGGCAGAGCGGTCGAAAAGTTATAGATCTCCCTAAAAAGCATCTCATAAAAACAAGATCCTGTTCTTGAAACCCATCCCCCACCAAGCCCATAGCGGACCCTATAAACACAGCCTTATAAGCTATGCTTTTTCACCTGCGGTACAGCTATCTCTTATTAAGCATCATCTTCTACATCTGTCGTATTCGGTGCTATTGCTACTTCTACTACTCGTTCTACTCGTACTACTGTATCTGCTACTGCTGTTGCTGCTATTTCTATAGTTTCTATTACTGTATCTGTATTAATCTTACAAAGGTGAAGACTGATTATAGAAAGGTAAATAGAGAAGAACTATAGAGTATATCTATATAATCTCTGATATTATTCATTAACTACCTACCTTCTAAAACCTCTTGCCTTGCGTACCGAACTAGGTATCAACTGCTTAGCGGTCTTTCCTCGACTCAGGAAGTCATTGAGGAATCCATAGGCTTTCAGTGGTTACTTGCCTCGATAGGAATTATGGGTGGTTAGTTCTCGACTCGTATTAGTAGCTAGGAGCTTCTCAGAAGCCACAGGAGCTATTTAACAGGACTAACCGCCCCAGTGGGCGGGTCCCAGTCACTCTTCGGCTCAGGAAGCCATTGAAGAGTCCATAGGGGACAATTCTTACCAGCGGTCATGATCCGACTCAGGAAGCCATTGGATCATCCATACGCTCTAGAGATCTTATTAGGGATCTCTTGGTGGCAGGTGATACCTACCGGAGTCATCGAACTAAAATTCCCTTGTCGGGGAACGTGGTTTTCGATCCTCTGTGTTAATGCTCTTTATGGTGAGGGAGCACGGAGACCTCTACCAGCTAACCACTATAATCTTGGTGAGATACCAAAATTCAGCACCGGCGACGGTTGTTAACCCGTCTATGTAATCTTCCCCTTTTGTGGGGGAATACCGATAGTAATCACGTATCGGCTCAGGCACGAAAAATAAATTTCGAAAAATCTCCAGAGACAGATCCGACATTACGATCTTCTAGTACCATATAAGGCTCGTAGAGCTTTTGTAAAGGATTTCTTTTTTAATCGTATCTGGTACTACTCCGATTCACACAGGAAAGTACAGGGTGCTTTGTGGGGCTTCTCAGGGGGTTAGCCTAGAAACAATTAACCCCCGAAACCTTATAAGGCACCGGGGGTTAATTTAGCGACATGGAGACGACGCTATTGAATGGACCTGTAGTGGTCCGGTTTCCCAAACTTTACTTCGGGAAAGTGATACGTGGTGTTCCGGGTTTCCTTTCCACCACGCCCTCTAGAGCTTGCCTCTGGAGGGGATCTGAAACCTTGACGATGTTTTCCTCGAAATACGAATCGACGGAGAACTTCGTGTTTTCTTTGAAGAACATAGCAAAAAGCAGCTCGCCCACATCGGCTTTGATGGTGTACATTTTGTCAATGTCGGCCTTGACCTTGTATGAGTCGGTTGGGAAACTTACGGAGACCGTATGCTCGCCATCCTCTGTTGTGAGTTCGACGGGGCTTTGGGTACCCGTTCTCTGAGCTGTTGCTTCTTCTCTCAGTATATCTTTGATTTCGTTCAAACGATTTTTCTTCTCATTAAGCTCCCGATTAATCCGGATGCCCTCTTCAAGAACTTCGTTAATAGTTGGTTCTGCCATGTACACCTCTTCATGATTGTGAATACCTCAGACCTTTTACAAGGTCAACTGAAGGGGTACCCTACTATAAGAGAGTCTTATCGGTCAAACCCTTTGCAGCTTCTCTCGCACCCGGCCTCGGTCATCCTCACGACGCTGCTTTCCTTTTTATGCCACAGTTGTTAAGGTCCGTCAAAAGAAAAAAGCCCCCGCTTCTGAGATAGAAACGGAGGCTAACTCCTTTACAAACCTTGGCTTTATTATAATCTTCGAGCGATGTCGCCTAATTCCTTGGCCATGTTTTCAAGCTCTTTAGCTGCGTTTCTATACTTTTTTCGGATCGTAGCTACTTGAGACAAGAGCTGGCGATCCTCAGTTTGCTTGGCATAGCTTTCCACACGGGATAGAGCCGGGGTGATATCTCCCATTGTCAGTCCGACAGCTTTTTTGGAAAGTTCAATTGAAGCCACTTTTGCCGCCTCTTCTGCTAATTCCGGGGGTATATCCCCCCAAGGCAGTTTAGACAGACCGGCAATCACAGCTTTAATGAAGTCATTTAGATTCCTTTAAGATCTCTGAGAATATCATCGATATCGGGCCACATGGTTTTGAGGTGCTTTCTAAGCTTTTTGACGTGGTAATTTACTTTCTGCCGAGACTCATTAGGACCGTCAAATCCCATTGCTTCCCATAGAGGGACACTTTGACGGCGACCATCTACCGTAGCATCCACGCTAATTGTCAGGAGGTGTTCAAGGGTAGCCGTAGGATCTTTCAAATAGGCTTGCCACAAGTAACCAATTGTATCATCTCGCTGCTCTAGTTTACGTGTGATCCGATCTACAATATCTTTAACGACAGGGTTCTGTCGGATGAGGCGCTGGTAATGCCCCATTTGACCTCCAGTAAGCCCGTCCATATTGAAGAGATTTTCGTAGACATCTTTTCCTTGGTAATCATCGCCGGGAGATCCTACCTCAAATCCGATATCGTCTGTGTGTCCTCTTTGCGCTTTCCACCGCTTCCACAAGTTCTGAATCTTATTCTTGATCCAGCTTGTAAGTGAGGCTTTAATCCTGTTTTCGTTATACCCATCTAGGACCCATTCCTCAATCTGCTCCATTAGGTTCTGTTTCCAAGGTCCTGTCTCCCGGACAGTCATGATGCTTTGTCCCATGACCATATCTCCCACAACGTCGTTGAGAAACTCTTCCCGTAGTGTATTACTGAGATTGAGCTTGTGGGACATTTGACTAATCGCCACCATGAAGAGTTTGCCCCAATCAATATTAGGGATAGCAAGACCCTCTTCTGTGAGGTTTTTAGTGATCCCACCTCGATCTAACATTTGATTTATCAGTCGGGTGATATCTCCCTGCGAAAAGGCTTTTTTCTTTCGGGGCTCCGAAGATATTCGCAGCATCGCGTGGAGAGCACGCAATTCTTTAGGTACCGATTGGTAGATTTTGCGCTGAGCCTGACGGATATGCTGCGCTACCTTACCGTTGGAGGTGGGGAGGCTCTCTCTTTCTAGCTCAGCTAGTACGGGGCGAATATGTGGTCTAAGGTCCTTACGGGCTTTACCTAAATTGATCAGTTGTTTTTCTATTGACATTAAAGTATCCTCAGAACGGTATCTTGGGGTTCATTGGAACTGGTCTATAAAAGGATTATCATGTTTCCTACGCGGATAGATTATGAGAAAGGGATCGAAGATGCGGGAGATCCTTATTTTCCAAATGCAGGGGTGTATCTTCTGTGGATACGAGACACGTTCATTCTAGATACCCCCTTCACCTATCGAGATGTGGAGGAGATTCATACGGAACTACAGGATTTACGCCCGTCGAGATACCCCTACCTCTGGTCATCAATTAGGAACATTCTCAGGGACTGGATCGGGGAGGGTCTTATTCTGGTTTTAGACAGCTATGATGAGGATATAGGATCACATACGCTGTTGTGGAGTTCCTATTATCGAACACATATCATACGAACATCAAAACCCGATCCTCAATATCTGGTGGATAAAAAATTAGAAAAAGTGTTCACCCGTCTTTCGGAGACGAATCCATAAATTGAAACGCCAGCTCCGCTAACCTCTGTTTCTGTTTTCGGATCTGATACATCGTCTCCTCTAGAAGAGAGGCTATTTCCCTTCTCGTGTACCCCATCCTCAGTAGAAGAAAGACCCGCCGGGGTAATATATCATCAAAGGGCAAAGTCTCTTTTAAGAAGCTTTCGAAACTGCTCAGGACGGCTTCGTTCCAGTCTGTAAATCCTTTGATCTCACGCATTTCCGTTTCGATCTCTTTTCGGTGGTACTGTTTGATCACCACCCCTTTAGCTACCATGTATATATAAGTTGAAGGTTTTGCCTTCGCCGGGTCATAGGGGCTAGACCCTTGATTCAATCGTAGGATTTTAACACAGATATCCTGTATTAGGTCCTCGGTGTCTGTAGATTGATCTGAGAATTTTGAGTGAACAATCTTAACTACATCGTAGTAGTATTCAGATAAGTCAAGACCAGTTAGCGGTTTCTTAATAAGTTCAGGCATATTTCGTTCTCGTATTTTTTACGGGCGTGGTACAAGCACCTTTTGAGGTATGATCTTACCGCATACCAGTCCCCCATGTCCAGTCTACCGAACACCACACCTTCTATATGGGTGGCGTCCCCCTCCGCGTCACTGATTGTTATTTTCTCACTCCCGAAGGTCTCCCGGAGTTTTAAAGTTCGGTTCGGGTATTGGTATTCGAGCTGCCAGTACGGCTGTATAGCTGGCAACATAATGCCACTTATAACAAGCCGTAGGGGCTCGTAATGCCCGATCACCAATTTGATATAGGCGTGTTTATCTTCCCACCCGGACTGCACGATAGCGAGGATGGGATCTCCATACCGATAATGGCTCTTACGGACGTAGAGCGGCATGTGAAAATCCAGCGAGAGGAGAGATTCTTACACCCTTACGCTATATAAAAACAATTTCACAAATACTTAAAAATCAACCCTACTACCTTCTCAGATAGAAAAGGTCGTTTAGCCTCTTTTTTGAGCGCGTATTTTGATTTCCATAGGTACAGCTTTATCCCTCGCTTTTGGGGATCTACGGACATAGGTAGACCTTTAGTGTGGGGAAGTATTGAGTTTGAATCAAGATCGAGAGAATCTCCCTTGTACTTGAAAATGTCTTTACCCTCTACCGCCAGTACCACTTCTCCTTTCTCTGTTCTCGATAGCTGTCCCACATAAATTGTGGTGATCCATATAGAAGACCCGGACAACCATCGTTGAGACCTCACCAAAAACCAGTCCCCCTTTTTGATACGACGATTATTCTTTACACCCCCACACTACTTATTTGTTTGTACGTCTCTATAAATGAGAAATAGTTACACAACATCTTTATCCTCTCCCTTGGGTTCATACCCTATCTAACACAGGAGCGTCAAAAATGTCAATAGTATCACAAAAAAAGGTGGACGACCTTCGGGCCAACATCGAAAAGAATTTCCCTAATTTCGAATTGCTCTATAAAGACGATGCAGATTGGTATAAACAGGCTTGGTATTTGTGGGTGATCTGGGCCTTTTTCCGTGTCATAGGTTTGTTCGCTCCTAAAATACGGGATCAATTTGATACGAGATATAGTAATGGACTGTACAGTAAGATGGTTCTCTCTTCTCGCAAGAGGCATGAGGATTGGACGTCACCACGTACCTACCGTCTGGTATTGCACGAGTATCGACACATGCTAGATATGAAAAAACACCCTATCTGGATGGCACTCAGTTATATCATGGTGCTACCTGCTATATTTACTATGCGTTCTCACTGGGAGTTACGGGGCTTTACTGCGGAAATGATAGGATACTACGAGGTGTATGGGGAAATACCTGACGAACTAATTGAAGGGTATGTAGGATCTTTTACGGGAGCTATGTATGTCTGGATGTTACCTTTCCCTAGTTGGGTCCGTAAAAAATTAAAAGCGCGTCGAGAAGATATCTATGCCGGAAAAATAACTGGTATGGATTGGTAAGAGGCATCTTGACAACACTCTTGTAGGGTGGTACGGTCTGTTTGCCCATAATAGTTGCGGGCCGTACTCGCTCCTAGTGAGCAACTTACGAGAGGTTACCATGAATTATTCTAAGTTTTTCAAATCGAAATCGGAAACACCCCAGACCGAACCACTGTCGGAAGACCAAGTGAAGAATCATGGTGGTGGTTACGGATATGCTACCACTAAATGGCAGCGCTTGGACCGTTTTTTGATCCTTGGGTCGGAGGGCGGATCCTACTATGTCTCTGAGAGAAATCTCACAATGGACAACGCCAAGGCTGTGGTTGAGTGTCTCAAAGAAGATGGCGTTCGGGTTGTGAATAAGATCGTCGAAGTTTCTGACGCTGGCCGCGCCGTGCGCAATGATCCTGCAATCTTTGCTCTGGCTCTAGCGCTCAAATTCAATGACGGAACTGAGGAATCTATCCCAGTTCGCCAAGCGGCAGCTCAAGCTGTACCAAAAGTGTGTCGTACTTTCACTCACCTCACTACGTTGGCTGAGAGCATCAAGCCCTTCGGTGGTTGGGGTCGTGTAACACGTCGTGCTTTCGAGAATTGGTACAACGGAAAGTCCGACGATAATCTGGCGTACCAGATGATTAAATACCGGAACCGAAACGGATGGACACACCGGGACATCCTTTTGAAAGCTCACGTCAAGCCTCAAAATGAGGTTCGAGATGCTCTGTTTCAGTGGGCGTCTCAGGGCTGGGATGGAATCGGATCGGACCCACATCCTGACGACACCCTGAAGCGGGTTTGGGCTTTTGAGAAGGCTCAGAACTCTTCTGACCTGAAAGAGGTTTTGAATCTCATTTCAGATTACAATTTGCCACGTGAGTGTATCCCCACCGAATTCCTCAATGAGGTAAAGGTATGGGAAGCTCTTTTGGAGAAGATGCCTCTTACGGCTATGATCCGAAATCTTGGCAAAATGACTTCGGAAGGGTTGCTGACTAACATGTCAGACTCCACAAATCTGGTCGTATCCCGACTTCGAGATGAGGAGTACCTCAAACGGGCTCGGATCCACCCCCTGTCTGTGTTGAATGCTATGCGCGTTTATGCACGAGGTGAAGGATTCCGTGGATCTCTCTCGTGGCGGCCTGTGCCCAAAGTAACAGATGCACTTGATGATGCTTTCTATAAGGCATTTGATTTTGTAGAACCAACAGGCAAGCGCCTTTGCTTGGGACTTGATGTTTCGAGTTCCATGACATGGAACTCTTGTGCTGGGTTGGCTGGGTTGACACCTCGGGAAGTAAGTGCCGCTCTGGCTATGACGGTCATGAGAACAGAGGAAAACTACGAGATTATGGGGTTCTCACACCAGTTTACACCCCTTAATCTGAGTCCTCGACAGCGCCTTGATGATGTTATCAAGTCAATCGCCAATCTGTCCTTTGGTTCGACTGACTGTGCGCTTCCCATGACGTGGGCGACGGAGAACAATCTAGACTTCGATGCTTTTTTCGTCTACACTGATTCGGAGACGTACTACGGGAACATCCACCCGTCGCAAGCTCTTGTCCAGTACCGACAGAAGCGTAATATCGATGCTCGGTTGGCAGTTCTAGCAATGTCATCAAACAGCAATACCATTGCGGACCCGAAAGACCCCGGAATGATTGATATCGTGGGCTGTGATACCTCAGTACCTACACTGCTCAATGAGTTTGTTCTAGGCAATATCTAACCCACAAGAAGCCCCGACCTCGCAAGTACAGGGTCGGGGCTTTTTTAGGAGTTGAAATGATAAAAAAAGTCAGAAGTTTTACCAGTCTAGTTCGCACGAAATTAGTGCGAGATCGACTACGAATGAGGGTAGCGATCCGGCAAAAGAGTGATAAGTTCAAGATCAGCCGGTACTCCCCAAAGAGGACTATTGAGGGGGTTGAGATAGTCTCTAAAGAGGCAACGATTTCTGTGACTATTCCGTTTGGTCCCGAAGTGATCAAGATGAGTTACAAATATCCGAGGAACCTCCAAGCGTGGAAGGAACTATTTGCTGAGATATACTTTGAGTGGGCGATCTTGAATGGGTACACCACTGAGGAAGCTTTTAATTTTTTCTATGACCTAAGTGACGAGGAAAAAGAGTCGCTCAGTGCTTTGCAGGTGCTGCCCAAGGCTAGTAAGAGTAGTGTAGAACTTAAAGAGGGTATTAAGGCTCTTGTGGACGTGATCCAACAGGAGAATGACCTTACCCGATACCAAGCTCGTCATGTATTCTCCGAACTATTTGCCAGTGGCGTCCCTTTTGCGACCAAGGATGGGGCTCTTATCGAGGAAGCTATTGAGCGTACGCGCTCCTTTATGACAGAGGAGAAGCGGAGGGAGGTAGCCCAAGTAGAAGCGCCGTCTTATAACGGCCCTGTGTATGCGTCAGAGGGGGTTCCCGAGAACGTAGTACAGGACACGTCTGTGTTCCGTATGAATAATTCCACAGGTACGTACATCCCTGTTAGCGGTGATGACTCTTCGGAAGAGAGTGTAGAGGACGAGTGAGAACTCGGGTATCCGTTATGAAGGCCGTCAGGAAGCTGGCGGCCTTTGTTGTACCCACCCCCTTGATGTGCTATTCTCAGGGGAACTAGGAGGTAATACATGGCGCACATGGTAGATTTACTACCTTTGGGATTGCTTTTCAGCTTTCTCCCAGAGTCTGAGGTAAGACAATTACTTTTCGATGAGGGATATGTCCCTTCCACGATAAGGGGTATTCTGAAAGACAGGATCAGATCTACGGTACAGATTGAGTTTCGTCTCCACAAACCTACCGCATCAGAATTTTTCACGGCTTACTGGGAAACCAAAACTGGGAAAGTTACATATCAGTGGCGAAGTGATAAAAAGCCAAGAGCTGTAGGGGGTGGGCGGTGGAGGATTGATTTCCTAAGCAATATTAATATGGGATGGAGAGTTCGCCGCCTGTACGGTGCCGAAAGGCTTTCACGGGATACTTTAATCCACCTAGATGAGTTCATAGATACCATCAAATAGATAGGCATATTACGATGCTCAAAAACTACTTTGCCTCCACATTGAGATTCAGCCCCGTGTCTTTGACGTCGCTAGGGGACCGCATTGAGATTTTACAGATGGAGGGGGTGAAAAAAACCAAAGCAATTAAAGTTCTCGTTTATCGATACCACGGGATCACTTTCCATACGTTGTACTTTCCTAATACCGATTCCTTTGAAAGTATCGTACCCAAACAGGCAATAGCTCAAGAGGAAATCCGGCTTCCTACTCCCAAACAGGAGGACTCCCTGTTAGATGCGGTAAAGTCTGCCGTATCTGAATATGAAAACGAAGCCTTTATGTTGTATCTAAGATGGCTTCGACATAATCTGTTTTCCTCCCCCTACAAACCTCGAAAAGTGTCGTTAATTAAAATAGATTCAGATAAAAAAATGGCTACTATCAAGATCGACGATGAAGTCAAAGCTGCTATAGCCTATCGAATCGAAGATCCTCAGCATTACAAAGTCCGCCTTGCAGGAAGAGCTGGCGTGGTAAAAATCGACCAGCCCACTCTTATGGCTCTTGGCCCGGTACTAAGAGGGGCTGTGTCTGATTTCTATCGGAAACTTTAGTTGAGCATCTGCTCTGGTTCTGCTCTGGTAGGTTCTTAGAAAAAGTTCCCAAAAGCTCCCAGATCCACTCTCTATCATAGTCCCTGAGTATTAGCATGAACCGGCGCTGAATCTGTTGAAACAGCTCTATCTGTCGTTCAGACTCCGCTGAGTGTATGATATGCCCTATGATAGAGATCAACATAAGGTTACCTGTCTGGAGAAGTGCGGCCTCGTGCTCTGAGGTGAGGCTCTGAGTGCAGAAGGTGCGTACGTTTTTGAAATAGTCGTTGATCATAGTAACCGTGAGTATATCGGGATCTGTTTTTATCAACATCGGTTCTCCTAGTAGTCAGTCAAGTGTGCGGGTAAATCCATTTGATACGTCGCCCACATGATAACATGTAGTCAGGGCGTTGTCATCATCTACAACCACGAAAATCCACCCGTCAGTCGTAAGGTATTCAGCTTCATTCTTATGTTTGAGATACATTTTCACTCGATTTTTAGACCTCTTTTTATATACCTGCTCCGTTTTCTGGAGCACCACAATAAGATGTTCAAGAGAAGCTAGACGGTCTTGCTTGTTGGCTTTTCCGTAATGGCCCGCCGCTCGTTTATGCCACTGCTTAAAGGCATGTTTTGTAACCCGGTATTCTTTTCCTTGTACCTTAATATAAGCTTTCCCGTAACGGGACCTAGTGTGTTGGTATCTGAAATTAGCGAGAGTCTGAAAATCGGGATCTTGCCATAGGAAATTATCCTCATATTCCAGAAGGTCACCATCTTCTCGTTCAAAAAGGTCGATTCCAAGGTAATGGCTACGTAGTTTTAGAACTCGTCCCCTCATACAAAAATCACCATTTACAAGATAATAGGTGCCTTCACAAAAAAGCCCTTGCAGTTTGTCCCTGAGACGGCGGGCTTTCTTTTTTGCATACCCATACCTTTTTTGGAGATATGCTTTGTACCGGTCCATTATTGTACCATAATGCGTCTCCGAAATGACCAGTGAGTTTCGACAGACTCTTATAGCCTCACAATGAAGCCTTCGGGATAAGGCGGATTCAATGAAACTGGAAATGGTCAGCTCTTTGGTGAGATTGAATTCAGGCCGAGAGTCCATCGATTGGAGAATCAAGGTTTTCACCTCTTCAGGGGGTTGGAGAAGTAAGCCCCGGCGGCCTTTGCAATTTGCAATTTTGCTTTCCGAATCTAACCAGTCTAATACTTCATCCCACTTTGAAGGGTCCCAAGGGTATGCCTCTCCTAGTAACAGGGTAGCTATGGTTTTCTTAGGCTTGTTAGGGATGAGGAGACCTTGGGGGTGTGGGTAAACAAAAGGATGTGCTTTTCGGCGGAGGACAATTCGCAGTAATGGTTGGTACATCTCTAACCTGTGGATCGAGAAATGTCATTGGAATCTCACTCCCCAATAGTACCAGTCAGGGGTTAAGATTGTCAAAGTTATTTTGACGAGGTTGCACTCTTGTGGTAGATGATAGAGACAACTAGTTTCGCTATTCACTAGACCCGCTACGAGGCAGGGACATGGGACTGGACATAAACCTATACAAGTTTGAGAATTTCGACGATTACCGCCACATCAAAGTTTCATATTCAGATGCGGAACAGGCACTCTATGATGCTTTCTACGCTCCCCTTGCTGTGGACAAACACAATGAGCTGAGCCCTGACCAGAAGAGAGAACTCAAAGGGCAGCTTACGGAGTTGCGGAGCCAGTACGGGGTGGATGAACATCGCAACCCCCTAGATAGTACCTATACTCGAATCCGCAAAGATAGTAAAATTTACCCTGACCATAAGTTCAAGATTGGGGACTGGTTTTCTAGCCACACTGAGGATGGACTGGATCCGGTACTACAAAGTCTGGTTGGACAAACTCTTTGCGATGTTATCCTACCAGAAAGCGTTCATTACTACACCCCAGTCAAATGGAAGGAAGCTAAAGAGCGTGCTACCTCCCTTCTTGCGGAGATGAAAGAGAGGGTTGCAGAAGTAGGAGATTACAAAGTCCGGGAAGTTTCCTATAACGATTTCAAAGATATCACCAAAGAAAAAATTTGCAGTGAGAAAAAAGCGATGGATGCTTTTCTTACGCAGATGAAAGAGGATGTGTCGGTTACCAATGGGTACCTCTGTGATATTGGTCAAATATTCCCCGATGGAATAAAGGTACACGGTCTTGTAGAGGGGGCCGCTTCTTTTGCCTTAGAGGGTGATGGGGATAAGCCTTCCATGTACATTATCTATTCGGAGCCTGACAAAGACCCTTATAAATGGTATTTGTCAGCTATGGAAATTGTTATAGAGACTATCGAGTATGTGCTGGCGCAGGAAGATCCTTCGAAATACATATTAAGTTGGAGAGTTTGATGAAACCTGATATGACGTTGCAAGAGCTGGCCGGGGTCGTACCTAAAATGATGCCCGAGGGTCTGTTCCTTCGAAAAGGGGAGAAGGTTCTGGTTCGTTTTGTTCGCCGGAACTCCTCCCTGTATTATGCTACTATTCTGGAAATTTTCAATTCGGTCACCGGGGAGCAGATGGAATCTGTGATACCAAGACGAGGGGCACAACTGTGCATCAAAGTGTCCGTCGTAGGTGATGAAGCATCTAGGCACCCTTTGTGGCCCTTCCAAGACGCTATCTATACCTATGAGTGGGTCAATGACTGGGCTGGTATGGAAGTGGCTAAGCCGCCCACTGGTAAAGTAAACCACCGATTAAAAAAGCTATTTGGGAGTGATGTATGAAGATTGGCATTTATGGTGGATCCTTTGACCCCCCACACATCGGGCATGTGCTTATGCTTCACTGCCTACTGTTGACGCAAGACTTGGATAAGATCCTTATCTTGCCTACGGCAGATCATCCCATCAAGGGTGATTTAACTCCATTGGGGCATCGTATTCAAATGTGTTACGATGCTTTCGGGGCTATTGGGTACTCAAGGGTGAGCATTGACCCCCTTGAAAACCAACTAGAGAAGCCGAATTATACGAAGAAAACACTCGTAGCTTTAAGAGAGCGCTATCCTGAGCAGGATCTATACTACATTATTGGTTCGGATCTAGTAGAGGACATCCCGGATTGGGAGTACTCGGAAGGGATCACAGATCTTGCAACCTTTATGGTAGTTCCTCGACAGGGGTATCCTATCAGTTCTGACGCCCCTAATATTTTGGGCAACTATGTGGAAGTAGATCTAGGCTTTCCTTTGCCCGAGATATCTTCCACACATATCAAGAAAATGGTCCAGCGAGGTGTGGGGGTTGATGGCTATATACCCCGTGGAGTGATTCAGTACCTTACTAAGAACGGCCTCTACACCTAATTATGACGGGTATTCCTTGTCGAAGAAATCAACGGCTTCTGAGAAAGTTATTTTGATCCTTTTCTCTAGTCCGTGAGGCCAGTTGTAGATAGAAACCCTGACGGTATCGTCGGACCATATTTTTACTACAAAAGCGACGCTAGGCGATACCCACTCCCTAGCTTGCGTGTAGTGGAACCCCCACGCAAGTAATCGCGTTTCCATATACTTTTGGTTGAAATGGTTTCGAAGCATCCCGCTCCTATGCGATCCCGGCCCGAACCTCTCTACACATTTGAAGTGCGAGGCCCAGAGCCGGGCTTTTTGGTTTTTTGTCACTCATAGGTGAGGATTATACGGGGTACAGGTGGCTCCTGCCTCTTTCATCTCTTCCATCGCCTTGGCGACGTCCCCCTCACTGAGGTTAACGCCTTTAGAAAGATTGTGGAGCATCTCCGTCTCAAAGCCCTCTTCCACAGCGTCTAGTGCCGTAAATTTCACACAGTAGTCAGTCGCCACCCCGACTACGGCTACGGCGGTTATGTCCTGCTCACGGAGCCAATCTGCAAGTCCAGTGTCTTCCCGGTGCCCATTGTCGTAAAACCCGGAGTAGGAGTCTACTTCGGGGTTGGTGCCCTTTTGAAAGATTTCATCGAATAGGCTGGTATCGAGCCCATCTACGAACTCAGCACCCTCCGTACCTTGGACACAATGGTCCGGCCACAAAATCTGGTCCAAGCCATTGAGATCAATAACCTCTCCAACTTCATGGGCTTCGTGGTTAGACCCGAAAGACCCGTGGTTGGGTGGGTGCCAGTCCTGTGTGGCGACCACAACATCAAACCTAGTATCGGCCATTGCTTGGTTCACGTAAGGGATCAGTTCTTTTGCTCCCCCCACAGCAAGGGCTCCGCCTTCCATAAAATCATTCTGCATGTCGACTACAATAAGTGCTGTCTTAGTCATCGTCAGTCTCCTTTTTGAGTTGCGCTAGTTCCTCTTCAAACCCACCGCTCAGGATGGGGAACCGGCACCAGCTTTTTGGGTCAAGGTTCGCTTCATCCAGATGAAAAGAGGGCGCATATCGCTCACGTTTCCACTGGTTACGGCTCCATAATCTAAAAAATCGGGTTACCCATGTTCGTAGGTTTGCAGGATCATGCTCAGTATGGTGGTCAAGCCAGTGGTAAATCTCGTAAGGTCCCTGCTTGTCTTTTACCATAAGACGCTCTATCTGGTCTAGTACCTCATAGGGCATCAAGTCTTCCTCATCGGTCTGTCCCTCTTCCAAGGGACGTAATTCCGCTGTAGGCCGTTGCTGATTGATATAGCTCAGCTCCGGGATGTTCTCTTCCATATATCGAAGCCATGATAACAGATAGTTTTTGTCGATCCCTGCCAAAGGGCTAAGACCCCCACTCGTGTCTCCATCCATCGTAGCATAACCGAGAGCAGCTTCCGACCGGTTGGAGGTGGCGAGTAAAATTTTGTTTTCTACATTTGCAATCATCCATGCCAGTGGAGATCGGACTCGGGCTTGGATGTTTTGCAAAGGCATATCATGCGTGTCCCAGTCCCAGTCCACACCCAGAGCATTCCCTACGATAGCTTTGTACCCTTCTACAAGTCCGTCTACGCTCACTTCTAAGTGAGTGGCTCCCACGCCCTTGGCGACAGCCGTAGCAGCCTTGTCCGTAACTAGAGAGCTATTACGAGTGCCTTGGTATACCGTGGTAAGGAGATTCGTGACCGAGATTTCTTTGTTGATATGAGATAAGCGGTTTTTTAACCCAACGTCCCCTAACTCTGCTTTGGCCAGTCTCACCATAGAGTTTACCAGCACAGCGGCGGCAGCGGAATCAGCCCCGCCGGATAGAGAGATCACATATCCCTGAGTTTTCGATTTCCGAAGATAATCGAAAAGGCCAAGAGCTATTGCATTTTCAAACTCTTCATTCTTTGTTAGGTCTTGTGACTCCTGTGTGGAGCTGTTGACGTCCGCCGGACCTAACGTTTTTATTTTCCCCACACGCTGTGTGATAGGGCCTTTTTCACAGCCCCCCTTGAACCCTTCCCGGCTCAACCTTCCAATACGTAAAGTGTCGAGGTGGATGTCAGCCTCAATGATGTTATGGTCTTTGAAAGAAAAGCAATCCCCCTCTTGTAACACCTTCCCGTTGGATGCAATGAAGGTAGATCCGTCGAATACAACACGACCACTCTCATTACCTAACAGGTTGGCATACACATAGGCGCACCCGAAAGCACGGGATCCTTCTGAGACAAAACCACGGCGTATTTGCTGTTTTCCGAAAGCAAAATGAGAAGCCGCCGGACTGAAAATAACGTCAACACCCTTGCGAGCAAGGTGAGATCCTGTGCGCTCTGCTACCCAAGCATCTTCACATATTTCGAAACCGAACCGAATGCCGCTACCTTCAAAAACCAGATCACCTATTGAAATTTTACTAACACTACTACCTCCATAATTGAGGGAGCCCAGTTTTACTGAACCTGCACAACCTTTTACCCAAGGTTGGAACCATCTGGGTTCATAGTGCAGACCGTCTTTTGCGAGGTTCTGCTTGGCGCTAAGCCCACATAACCTCCCTCTGTTTACCACGGCCATGCAGTTGTAGACACTGTTTTCATAAACTACGGGAAGACCAATAGCATAGGTACCTTCGAATTTGGTTTCCCAAATGACACGGAAAAGAACATCCTGCGCTTTTTGGTGAAGGTGAGGGGACAGGAACATATCTTCGCACCCATACCCCGTGGTGCAAAGCTCTGGGAGGCAGATTATTGCAATACCGCGTTCCTGAGCTTCATCCAGAATGGCGATAATGCGACGGGCGTTACCTTCCCAGTCGAGGGGGGTTTGGTTTACAGATGCGCCACCTATACGAACATATTTCATGGGTCACTCCTCAATTCCACGGGCCTCTTTGATGAGTCTTTTGCGAGTTTTATTAAGATCCGTACTAAGTCCTACGGGATACTCGTGCGGGTTGTCAAAACGCCGAATACCCTCGTGTAGCATTTGCATTTGCTTCTCACGGTGGGTACGAATTTCTCCGAGACTCTTTTCCACGTAAGGACGCATCCCTTGTTTGGTGTATCCGGGTTGCGTAACCGGTTCTAACATGTCTATCACTTCATTGTAACCTGCAACGGATTTTCTACGCATATCATCCATCGGGTCTACGATCTCCGTATCCCCTTTGGGCCTACCTTCAAATTCATCATAAATCATATCCCCCATCGCCTTTCCATCCTTATCAATAAACCGCCGGACTTGAAGACAGCCGGGGTTACTAATTTTGATGCGTTGCTCTGAGAGCTTGATACGGGGCTCCCAAGCACCTCCAGCCCGTTTGATAGCACCCAGTTTGTAGACGCCACCAAGAGCTGGCTGGTCTTTTGCGGTCACAAGGTTGGTTCCTACCCCCCAGACACGGATCTGTGCCCCTTGGTCTTTGAGAGATTTAATCGTATGTTCATCCAGCCCATTTGATGCTACGATTTTGGCGTCCGGAAATCCCGCTGCGTCAAGTATTTTTCGAGCCTCTATAGACAGATACGCAAGGTCTCCAGAATCCAGACGAATCCCAACCATTTCATGCCCACTTTCCCGGAGCTTGGTACCTACGGAAACGGCCTTCTTGACCCCCTCCAAAGTGTCATAAGTATCGACGAGGAAGACACAGTTGTTAGGCATGGCGTTTGCGTACCCTTCGAATGCGGCTTGTTCGTTTTCGTAGGACATAATCCAAGAGTGGGCGTGCGTCCCCTTTACAGGGATATCGAGAAGTTTACCTGCCAGTACGTTGGACGTAGCAGCTACACCGCCAATGTAAGCAGCCCGAGCGGCCATGATACCTCCGTCGATACCCTGAGCACGCCTAAGACCAAACTCCAGTACAGGCTCTCCCCGAGCGGCTTCGCAAACCCTAGCAGCTTTGGTGGCAATTAGCGTTTGGAAATTAACGATGTTGAGGAATGCAGTTTCTAGAAGCTGACATTGAATGAGAGGTCCTTTAACTCGTACTAAGGGTTGGTGCGGAAAGACGACTGTACCTTCTGGTACGGCATCAATTTCACACTCGAATTCCATCTCCCGTAAATACTGAATGAATTCCTTTTCGAATAGAGGATCTCCATCATTCCCGTTCAAGGTCCCCAGATAATCTAGATCGTCTTCCTCAAATTTAAAGTCATCAAGGAACTCCACGAGTGTTCCCAGCCCCGCAGCAATGGCGTACCCACCTTTGAAAGGGTTTTTCCTGAAAAAAAGATGAAAAACCGCTTCATCATCGGAGCGTTCTTGTTGCCAATACCCATACGCCATCGTAATCTGGTAGAGGTCTGTGAGAAGTAACAGGCTGTGTTTATACAGTTTGGAGAGGTACATAGTCGTTTCCTATTTGGAACAGGTTGAGAGGTCGAGATCCGGGTAACCTAGTGTAGCTTTAGAGTCTTCAAGTCCTTCTACAGGTCCTATAACTTCAACGAATTCAAATTCCGATATATAAATTTTTCCAGCCTCAGTAGGGAAATAGACGGCCCCACTACTACTTTTACCCGGTAACTGCGGCACTACCCAGCATCTATCTCCGGATACAATGAGACTACTTTTCATTCTGGTAGCATCATATATGAGGTATGCAATGCCAAAAACTATTGTAGCAGCCAGCGTCGTAATTAGGGATATAGCTATGGCACCCAATAGCACGTTATAGGGATTCTCTTTGAATTTTTGGTACGTTTTTTTATGGCTTTCCCATGCAGATACCGCGATTTTTTGAGCCAACCATAGATAACTTTCGCTATGCTTATAAATTTTTCTTTCGCTTTTTCATAGTACGTACTAACAAATTCCTTTAGAAGCCTTCTCCACCGTTGCCCTCTACTTTCCTCTTCTAGCAGTTTACGGCGCGCTACCTCTTCAAGAATCCGTTTCATTTTTTGTCTCAGTAGTAATCAGGATTGTCATAAGGAGAAGGGTACGTTACTCCGTGGGTGCTTATACCACACTGGAAGGGGTTCGTCAAAAGAAAAGCCCGCCCTTAATAAGGGACGGGCTTTTATGGAGGTGGGCGGAGTCGAACCGCCGTGTTCGGATGTTTTTGCAACACGTCTACGTACATAGCTCCTATTGTTATTCTCAAATTACGGTAGGAGCACCGTTTATGAGAATCGGGTACATTTAAATTTCGAGGCACGGGAGCGGACACCCTGTTGTCGACCGTCCTCACCTCTATCTTGGTTTTGTGTCGTAAATAAGATCGCCCCAAGCGGCTTCCTTATTTACGGGTAGAGAATTTTATCCCCTACATCTTAGCAACCATTGCTCACGCAGCGGCTGCAATCTGAACGGTATCGTCGTTAGCAGTTATATACGAGTCGATTTTTTACGGAGCCGTTCGACTAACTCCGGTACGCAATGTAGATCCAACTATCCGAGTCGAAACCAGTACACCCCCGGATGCACAATCTTATACCCCTGTTACGTAACCCTGTCAAAGGGGAATTTACACTAGACTGAGGTAGGTTGCATAATAGTAATACAAAGGGGCGACAAAAAATATTCCCTTTGACGGGCTTATACGTATCAAGTAGGGTGCGGTGTCCGAACAGGATGACGACCTCACTTTGCGGCCAGTAACCGCATGGGCAGTAGTAGATAAGTAAATAGGAGTGCGATCATGGCAGAATTCGAAGTAGTAGTAGAACGTCTTACGATCAAGAGTCACCCAAATGCAGACAGACTTGAGCTGGCTCAGGTGGGGGATTACCTATCTAT
>Ga0306901_1000041_pt1 | contig 69919 bp, 61 predicted proteins | sample AntRauMFilla3767_FD_190431 | JGI IMG/M metagenome (GOLD analysis project Ga0306901, IMG submission 190431) | Saline lake microbial communities from Rauer Islands, Antarctica - Metagenome Filla 3 #767 (v2) (version 2) | ecosystem: Environmental > Aquatic > Non-marine Saline and Alkaline > Saline ... | reverse complement strand
GCTCACTTCCCTCAAGGACTTTTTAATGTGGTTTAAAGCCTTACGTATTTATCAGGCACGTACAGCTCAGCCCTGGAACAGCGAAAAGCTGCAGGAAGCCCTGGTCGCCCGTCCATTTCGTCATTGCTCCAGTCAGGAAGAAATGACCGCGGGCTGGGTCTCCCCAAGTGGCACCGAGGCACTGGTGCACAGTCAGGGTGATCACTGGCTGCTCAAGTTGAAAATCGAAGAAAAAATCCTGCCGGCATCGGTGGTTCGTGAGCATTTGCAAGACAAGGCCGAAGAAATCGAAGCCACTGAAAACCGTAAACTGGGCCGCAAGGAAAAGCAAAACCTGGCCGATGAAATCCGCCTGGATCTATTGCCCCGTGCCTTCACCCGCTCCCGCACCCTCTGGGTGTGGCTGGATGGTCAGAACCACCGGGTTCTGATGGACAACACCACCGATAAACTCTGTGAACAGGCCCTGAACCTGCTGCGCGAGGGTCTGGGCAGCCTGCCGGTTGTGCCTTTAAGCACCCAGCTGCCTGCCAGCCAGGTGATGACGCAATGGCTGGATGATCAGCCTGCCTCAGGCATGGAGCTACTGGACTCCTGTGAGCTGCGTGACCCGGAAGATGACAAGGCCGTGGTGCGCATCAAAGGCCAGGCCCTGGCCGGTGAAGAAATCAGGCAGCACCTTGCCGCCGGGAAGCGGGCAACACAATTACGACTAAACTGGCAGGATCAGGTAACCTTTAACCTGACCGATGCACTGATTCTGAAAAGTCTCAGCTACGCTGATGAGCTTTTGGAAGAAGCAGAAGACGTCAACCCAGACCAGGATCCCTTGATTGCTCTGGATGCCGAATTTATTTTAATGAGCAATACCCTGACTGCTCTGGTTGACCAGCTCATCGCTCTGCACCAAGGTCTGAGTGACCCGCAGTTAGCTGACCAACAATAATATCCGAGGCTAAGCTTTACTCATGGAAACCAGTTTGATGAACGCCTCGCCAGAGGCTTTTGACTCCATCCGCCCTTACCGTGACGAAGAGGTGGAAGAAGTTCTTGAGCGCCTGGCCGAGGATCAGGAATTCCTGACCGCCCTGTTACGCTTCAAATTTCCCCGCCTGGCAAACTCTTTTTTTGCCCCTCTGCTAAGACGGGTCATTAGCCAGTTACTTAAAAAACGCCTGGCAAAAATCCACTCCGTACATGATCTGCAACTCTATGTGGCCGGTTATATGGCCCGTATGCTGGCCACTACAACCCAGGGCTTCAATGTTGACGGCCTGGAAGAGTTGGATAAAGATCAGAGCTACCTCTTCATCAGCAACCATCGCGATATTGCCATGGATCCGGCGTTGGTGAACTATGCCCTGCATACCGAGGGAATGAATACAGTGCGTATAGCCATTGGCGATAACCTGTTGCAGAAGCCTTGGGTGACCGACCTGATGCGGCTCAACAAGAGCTTTATCGTCAAGCGCTCCGCCAAGGGTGTGCGGGAAATGATGAATTCTTTCAAGCTCTTGTCTGAATACATCCACCACAGCCTGAAAGATGAAAACCACTCAATCTGGATTGCCCAGCGTGAAGGTCGGGCAAAAAATGGCATCGATCACACCGACCCGGCGATTATCAAGATGTTTGGCATGGCCAAAAAGAAATCAGACACGCCTCCCGCTGAAGTGCTCGCCAGTCTGAACATCGTTCCCGTTGCCCTGAGTTACGAATACGATCCTCTGGGTGTGCAAAAGTCACGGGAAGTCGTGACCAAGGAGCAGGAAGGTGAATACGCCAAAGCCGAATTTGAGGATATCCTCAGCATTGCCCAGGGGATTTCCGGTTTCAAGGGACGGGTTCAGGTTGCCTTTGGCAAACCTCTCACCGCTGAAGACATGCCCACACCGGATGCTGCAGCCAAAGCCGTGGATGAACAGATTCGTCGCCTTTATCGCCTGTTTCCCAGCAACTACCTGGCGCTGGAAGCTCTGGATGAACTGGGCGATATTGCGGTTCCCGAGTTTGATACGGCCACGCGTGCTGCTTTTAATGAACAGCTGGCAGCCTGCCCCCAGGAATATCGCAAACAATGGCTGACAATGTATGCCAACCCGGTTAAAAACTACCTGAGACGCCTGTAATGACTGTCAAGCCATCAGAAACTCCAAACAACCATTTACTGGAAGCAAGAGCCGCCCGAAAAGTCACCCTGGTCGGAGCCCTGGTGAATGCCCTGAATGGCATTCTGAAAATCCTGGTGGGTTTTTGGGCCAACTCCCATGCTCTGGTTGCTGATGGCATTCATTCCTTCTCTGATTTGTTCAGTGACCTGTTGGTGCTGGGCGCTTCCCATTTTGGTCGTCAGAAAGCAGACAGTGACCATCCCTATGGTCATGACCGCTATGAAACCCTGGCCACCCTGGTTCTTGGAGCCATTTTGATTGCCGTGGCCGGGGCATTGATCTGGGACAGCATCAATCGCCTGCTGACTCCTGGCGCAATCGTCATTCCCGGCGCCATTGCGCTGGTGGTGGCTGTTGCTTCAGTACTGAGTAAAGAATGGATTTATCACTACACCCTGAGAATTGCCCGTAAAATCAATTCCAAACTGCTGGAAGCCAACGCCTGGCATCACCGCACCGACTCCTTGTCTTCCATCGTTGTTTTTGTCGCCGTGGGTGGAGCACTGCTCGGCTTCCCCTGGCTGGACCAGGTGGCAGCCATATTGGTGGGTTTAATGGTGGCACGCATAGGTATCAAATTAATCTGGGATAGCCTCAAGGAACTGGTGGATACTGCTTTGCCTGAAGAGGAAACCCATAAAATCCGCACTGCCGCCCTGAGCGTCCCCGGAGTCAGAGATATCCACCACCTGCGTACGCGCACCATGGGCAGTCGCAGCCTTCTGGATATCCACCTGCAGGTTGCACCTCATGTCAGTGTGTCCGAAGGCCATGAAATTGGTGTCTGGGTGGCCCGTCACTTGCGGGATGAATTTGAACATATTTCCGACGTCACTTTTCATATTGATCCCGAGGATGATGCCGAGACCGATAACCCTGATCCCGATACGATGCTGCCGCTCCGCCCTGATGTGCAGACGCTGCTGAATCAGCGCTGGGAAGGTGACCCCTGGTATGAAAAACCCCATCAAACCACTCTGCATTATCTGGAATTGCATATTGACGTTGATCTCTTCTATCGGGCAGATCAACTGCCCATTGAAGAAGTCGAAGAGTTGGAGGTGCGCTTGAAGGAACGTGCCTCCGACCTACCCTGGCTGCGTCAGGTCAGGGTATGGGTGGGTGTTTAACATCATAGTAATTACTAACCAGAGCGGCATGCACTTGGTTAAAGCCCACCTGCAGCTCATCCATAAACAGGTGCAGTTGCTCAGGTTCATTGGCCAGTTCCTCCACATCCGCAGCCATCAGTAGACCGACCAACTCATCCAGCACTGTCTGTACCCGTTCATGACAAGGTAATTCTAAAAGGGCAACGGACATTTCCTTCAAGCTGCAGGCTACTGCCCTTGGAAAAGACTGATCCTGCAGCAGAAAACGCAAAACATCCGGCCCCCGAACTCTTAGGCGTACCTGCTGGCGGTACATCTGGTAGCCAGTCAGAGACTTGAGAACACTCATCCATTGCAGGTTTTCAAAAGGCTTCAGGTCTTCTGCAGTTTTCGGCAGCAGGTTATCGGAACGCACATCAATGATACGAGTCGTCATGTCTGCTCTTTCCAGGCATCGTCCCAGGGTTAAAAAGGTGCGTGTCTGGGTGTGGCTGAGAGTGCCTTCAATGAGCCCTGTTACTGTCTGACAACTGCGGATCACCCGCTTTAAAAAACCGTCCCGCTTTCGCGGTGTCACCCCTGCCTCAACTCTTGCGGCTATATCCAGATAAAGTTGATTCACCTCCTCCCAGATTTCCCGAGGCATGATTTCACGGGTGGTTCTCAGGTTTTCACGAGCATTGGCCAGAGATGCAATGATTGAGCTACCGTAACGGCGATCTCCACAGAGAAACTGCAATACGCTGGTTTCATCCGGCTTATCGTAATGTTTGGCAAAAAGCGCTTCGGTGCTGGTGATCGTGATCAGCGAATCCCAACCCAGCTTGTTGGCATGGGGAAAATCCAGCAACAGGTGGCTGTTCACACTGATCAAGCGTGCCATATCCTCGGCTCTTTCCAGATAACGCGCCAGCCAGTAAATATTTTCCGCAACTCGGGATAACATGATCAGGCACTCCCTTGTAATTGTTCAGTCTCATCAACGTCCACAATCCAGGTATCCTTGCTGCCGCCCCCCTGGGAAGAGTTCACCACCAGGGAGCCAGGTGTTAAAGCCACACGAGTCAGGCCACCGGTGGTCACATAGATCTGCTCTCCAGACAGGATAAAGGGGCGCAAGTCCACATGCCGAGCTTCCAGTCCGGTTTCGCAGAGGGTCGGGGTGGTCGACAAAGCCAGGGTCGGCTGAGCCATATAGTTGCGGGGGTCAGCCTTGATCAGCTCGGCAAACTTCTGTTGTTCAGCGCGTGTCGAATGCGGGCCAATCAGCATGCCATAGCCACCGGATTCATTGGCGGGTTTCACCACCAGCTTGTCCAGGTTGGCCAATACATACTTGCGGTCTTCTTCACGCATGCACAAATAGCTGGGGACATTGGCCAGCAGAGGTTCCTGCTGCAGATAGTAGCGAATAATTTCCGGCACCAGTGCATAGACGACCTTGTCATCTGCCACTCCGGCGCCGGGGGCATTCACCAGCGCCACCTTGCCGTTTCGCCAGGCCCGCATCAGTCCAGAAACCCCCAGAGTGGAATCAGGATTGAAAACCTCAGGATCCAGGAAAAGGTCATCCACCCGACGATAGATTACATCCACCCGCTTGAGGCCATCAATCATGCGCATATAAACACAATCATCCTCTGTAACCAGAAGATCCCGACCTTCCACCAGCTCCACACCCATCTGTTGAGCCAGGTAGGAGTGCTCATAATAGGCTGAGTTGTAGATGCCCGGTGTCAGAATCACGATTTGTGGATCGTCACCAGGACGTGGCGACATGGAGGCCAGCATTTCATAAAGCTGTGCACAGTAGTCATCAACTGGTTGAATGCGCCCCGTGGCAAAGAGTTCAGGCAGGATTCGCTTGGTGACATTACGGTTTTCCAACATGTAGGAAACACCGGAAGGCACTCTCAGGTTATCTTCCAGCACATACAGGGTGCCATCCTTGTCCCGAACCAGATCCGAGCCGCAAATATGTGCCCAAGTTTGGTGCGGTGGACTGATGCCCACACATTGCGGACGAAAATTGGCGGATTTGGCCAGAATTTCAGCTGGAAAAACACCATCCTTGACTATCTTCTGGTCATGGTAAAGGTCATCAATAAACAGGTTGAGTGCTTGCACCCTTTGTTTAAGCCCCGCTTCGGTGCGTTGCCATTCCGCCAGGGGAATAATACGGGGTAGAATATCAAAGGGCCAGGCACGGTCTATCTGGCTGCCTTCCGAATAAACAGTGAAGGTGATCCCCATGACCTGAATGGCCACTTCTGCCGCCTGCTTGTGTTGTCTCAGTTCACTGGCATCCAACTGGGCCAGGTACTCGCAGAGTAAACGGGCAGCAGGATGCGGCACTCCCTGCGAGGCCATCAACTCATCATAAAACCCATTGAAGCTATAATTATTCCAGTTAATTTTAGTCATTCAGGGCACATGCCTCATGTTAACCGAACTCGATACCCGGCTGGCAGAGTTCCTTGTCAATCCATCAAAGCAATAATCGTACCAGCTAGCAGTTACACATCGAGTCTGTCGTTTCATGAATAATTCGATGCACCAGCCGCAGCTTGTTGATGGTGGCCGGGGGCAGAACAAATGGGTATAGAAGCGAATGCCCCATACTACTGCTCAGACTGTTTAAAGCATAAGTCAGAGGCAACCATTTTTCGATCAATTCCTCCATGCTCGTGATTTGATAAGGGTTGCAAACCTGTTTTAGATCCATCTCTGCGGTGTCCGGAACCAAAGGCTGAATTCGCATACCAAACTGCCAGGCTGTTTCCAGGGTATCCAGTAGATTCAGGTAATGTGCCCAGGTTTCCGCCCAGTCTTCCCAGGGGTGGCTACTGGCGTAAGCAGTCACATAGTAATCCGGCCAGTCACTCACCGGGCCCTGTTCATAGTGATACTGCAGTGCAGCGGCATAGTCTCTTCTTTCATCGCCAAATTGCTGACGAAACATTTCCAACCAGGGTGTATCACGGACCAGACGATCCCAAAAGTAGTGGCCGGATTCATGCCGAAAATGACCCAGGAGGCTACGATAAGGCTCAGCCATTTCACTGCGCCTTTGCTCACGCACCACAGGGTCGGCTTCGGCTATATTGAGGGTAATCAGACCCTGAGCATGTCCGGTCATCACCCGACCCACTTCATTGAATTCCGGGGTATCTTCCAGAAAATCAAAGGCCAGCCCCGCCGGATTTTGACTTTGCGGCTCCACAGGCAATCCCAGTTGCAGAAGACTGTAAACCAGCCGGCGTTTCTGGGTTTCCAATTGCCCCCAGAAAACCAGGTTACGTGGTTTGTCGAGATTGGGAATGGTTCGGTTCAAGCGGCAGGCAACACAAAACTGTTCTTCTTCATCGGCTGCCACCATCCAGTTACAAACACTCTGATAAGCAAAGTTGTTGCATTGGCGATAATGCCCCGTATGCTGAGGTGCTCCAAGAGGCTTCCAGAGACCGTCACCTATAGAGCTAAAAGCCAGCAATTCCAGTGATTCGGGAACAAAACCCAACAAGGATTCACAGCGGGTACAGTGGGTATTTTCAAAGTAAACCAGCTGGCCGCAACAACTGCAGGCAAAAAGCTTCATGTTTTATCTCCAACGGCTACTTGTGCAAAGCAGCCGTCTTTGTGGACAATAGCCACCAATAGGTGCCAGGAACCCTGACCAGATGCTTAATCTATCTTCATTCAGCCAGCCGCTGCAACAGCTTTTGAAAAACTACCCCTGCGCCGAGCAGTATGATGAGCTGGTTAATGAACAGGGCCAGTTTCGTTCCCATTGGCAACCGGTATTGGATGAATTGGCCGAACTAGGTCTGGAAGGGTTACGCCATTGCTCACAAGAAACCCAGAACCTGCTGCATGAGAATGGTGTGACCTTCAATGTCTATGAAGATGAAGAAGATCAACTGCGTTCCTGGCAATTAGACCCCTTGCCTTATGTCATCAGCACGCATGAATGGGAAGAGCTGGAGCAAGGGCTTATACAACGCAGCCAGCTCCTGGAAGCCCTGGTGGATGACCTTTATGGTGAACGCCGGGTCATTCACCAGGGAATACTTCCTCCAGAACTGGTGTACACCCACCCGGCCTGGTTTTTTGCTGCTGCCGACCAGTCTCCTGCGCGTGAGCGGCCCTGGGTTTTATTTCAAGGCACCGATATTACCCGTGATCATCAGGGTCATTGGCGAGTACTGGGTGACTGGACCCAGGCACCTTCGGGTGCTGGTTATGCATTGGAAAACAGGGTGTTACTGGCTCGGGCCCTGCCTAACCTCTACAGGGATGCACCCTTGCAACGCCTGGCCAGCTTCCTTCAGGCCCAGCACCGTTGTCTGGCCGAATTGGCGAGCAAACACCGCGACAACCCCAATATTGTTCTTTTGACACCCGGCCAGAGCAGCCCTGGTTATTTTGAGCACGCTTGGCTGGCGAATTATATGAATTTCTCTTTGGTGGAGGGAGCCGACCTGGTTGTGAGGGACGGACAGGTTGCTATGCGCACCCTGGGCGGCCTGAAAACCGTGGATGTGATCGTACGGCATGTTAATGACCCCTGGTGTGACCCTCTTGAACTCAGAGAAGATTCTCTGCTGGGTGTGCCTGGCTTAATGCAGGCCGCCCGGCAGGGTGAAGTGGAAATTGCCAATGCCCTGGGAGTCGGTGTTCTGGAACATCCGGCATTGGCCTGCTTTATGCCTGAACTTTGTCAGTTTTTACTGGGTGAAACACTGCTGTTGAAAGCTCGACCCATCCTCTGGTGCGGGGAGCCGGATCATCTCAGCAAACTGCTCAAACAGCCTGAAGATTGGCAGTTTAAAAACATTGAAAGTCCTGGCCAACTGATAGAACCACAAAACCTCAGCACTTCCAAACAGAACGATTTTCTGGACAAACTCCGAGCGGCTCCTCACCTCTACATCGCACAGCAACCTTTTCAAGCTGCCACATCGCCCTGTTTTGACAACACGACTGGAATGATCCGTGCGCAGCCGGTCAATCTGCGTTTTTTCAGCCTGGCGGATCCCAGTGACATCAAAAAACCCATTCAGGAACGCCGTCAACGCATTATGCCGGGTGGACTGGCCTGGGTGGCCCAGCCTGGCACCCCGGTCATGGATTCCAGCCAGGTCAAGGACATCTGGGTCATGGCTCCAGTACCCCAACCCCATGTCAGTCGACTTCTCCAGGCGCGTGGTCCCATCCGGGTTACCCGTGACAGTCAGGATTTGCCCAGCAGGGTTGCGGATAATCTTTTCTGGATGGGCCGTTATGGAGAAAGGCTCGACAGCCGTTCACGTTTACTGCGTGAAGCCCTGAGCAAACTGTTGGAAGAGGGCCACTTGCCCCTGAAAACAACTCTGCTCCCCGACTTGTTCACTGCACTGAATCTACCCTTGCCCGACCTTGGCATACTGCCAACCGACCAGGACCATTCCAGTATTCATAATCACAGCAACCAGCAGTTTATTCTGCTGCGCGACCGGCTTGTGGAATTGTTTTCAGATGCCACCCCCGATGGCCTGCCCTGGTTGTTCAGTTATTTTCTGCGCAACAGCCGAGCCATTCGTGACCATCTGGGGGATGACAGCTGGCGAACCCTCAATCAACTTCATCACAGCCTGAAAAACCTGCAACACACCCAGGCCATAACCGGTGGGCGCTCCAGGCTGGAAGAAATCATCACTCTACTGGCTGCCTTTTTTGGGCTGTGCAATGAAACCATGCCCCATCACTATGGCTGGCGTTTCATGGATCTGGGACGGTTTACCGAAAGAGTTATTTCCAGCCTGGAGCTATTGAAGCTGGCTTTGATCACTGCACAAAAACCCGGCATTCCACTCTGGGAAAACCTGCTCAGCACCACAGACAACCTGACGGTTTATCGTCGCCGCTACCGCTCCCAGCTTCACCCCACGGCCATTCTTGACCTGCTACTCTTCGATGAAAGCAACCCCCGCTCCATTGGCTATATGCTCAAACGTCTGGAGCGACAAATTGAGCACCTCCCTAAACCAGAGAGCACACCCTTTCGCAACCGGGAAAACCGTCTGATTATTGCAGCCACCAGCAAGCTGCATCTGGTCGAGCCAGACAGTCTTCTTGACCTGGATACTTCAGAAATTGCACGCACAGCCCTTGGAGAACTTCTTGATGGCTTGTTATCGCCGCTTCATCAACTTTCCGATGCGATTTCCCATAGCCATTTCAGCCATGCGGAAACCCCCAAACAGCTGGTCACCCTGCAAACTCAAGGCTGAACCAAGATGAAATACCTGCTGCGCCATACCACCCGTTATGACTATGAGGCCAGCGTCACCCTCAGCCACAACGAAGCTCGACTGCTGCCTCGAAACCTGCCCTGGCAGACTTGTGAGGCGACTCAGTTGAAAATCACCCCCGAACCCCTGCGCCAGCAGGAAAGAAGAGATTTTTTCGGCAACCAGGTGGTGTATTTTGCCATTCAGGACATTCATGCCAGCCTGGAAGTCACCGTTACCAGTCAAGTAACCACCCAGCCACGCTCTCTTCCCGATCTCGACTCACCCACCTGGGAGTCTGGCGTTAAGAAGCTGGCACCGGGCAGCCATAAACACCACCCAGCCCAGTCTGCAGCCTGCCTGGAAGCCCGTTTATTCACTCTTGACTCACCGTTTGCCCAAAAAAAAACCGAGCTGGCTCACTTTGCCCGGCACTGCTTTCAGCCTCAGCGCCCCCTGCTACCGGCTCTCCTGGATTTCAACCAACAGATTTTTCAGGAGTTTAGTTATGACCCCGGCTTTAGCACCCTGGCCACCCCCGTCCTGGACGTTCTGGAAAACCGCAAAGGGGTCTGCCAGGATTTTGCCCACCTGGCCATAGCAGCCCTGCGTTCTCTGGGTTTGGCAGCACGCTATGTCAGTGGTTACCTGGAGACCCGACCGCCCCCCGGCCAGGAAAAACTCCAGGGAGCCGATGCCAGCCATGCCTGGGTGAGTGTGTATATCCCCGATTATGGCTGGCTGGAAATCGACCCCACCAATGGCAGCACCCCGGATGAGCGCTACATAACCCTGGGTTGGGGGCGGGATTATTCTGATGTTACCCCACTGAAGGGGGTAATGAATGGTGGTGGCCATCATCAATTGAGTGTGGCCGTGGATGTCCTTCCTAACTTTAAGACTGGCTAATAAAGATGAATTAAGGAACAATGTTCCTAAGCGATTTAAATCTGGATTCGTTATGCCCAACTCCTTTGCAGTGCGTCATCTCAACCAGCAGGTTTTATGGGCTGTTTTATCGCTGTGTTTTTTCATTTTTTCTTCACCAACTGCAGCTTCTTCAGCCCAACACCTGCAAGGCTGGGAATATCGCTGGGGTGATTCCCCCTTTATTGACGATCTCCCTCTGTGGAGTGAATACCGGGAACCACGAGCCTGGCAGCCCATCGCTTTTCCATCCAACCCACCCAATCGCCAGGGTCAGACACATGTCTGGTATCGCACCCAGTTGCCGGAAAATCAGTGGCAGGATCCGGTTATCTATATTTACAGTATTGACTTGATTACTGAAGTCTACCTGGATCGTGAAAAAATCTACGCCTTTGGTGAGTTTGACCAGGACGGGCAGGGGCGTTTCCAGGGCTGGCCCTGGCACCTGATTGAATTACCGGATGATTTTGCCGGACAAACCCTGCATTTTCGGATTTTCTCGGACTACACAGATATTGGCCTCTGGGGTGAAGTTAAAATTATTGAACGCTCCGAACTCCTGCTGGAAATCATCCAGAAATCTTACCTGGATCTACTGGTCATCAGTTTTTGTATCCTGATGAGCCTAATTGCTTTTGCCTTTGCTTCCATGCAGACCAACCGTAAGCCTTTTATTTATCTGGGGCTGTTAACCCTGGCTGTTGGCAGCAAGCTGCTGGGAGAAAACCAGGCTGTCCAACTAGTCTGGGATGCCCCGCTTTTTAAAACTTATCTGACGGCTGCAGGCTACTTCATTTTACCGGTTTTCCTTGCCCTGCTACTTAGCGAATGGTTCCAGAACCTCGGGCAAGCCTTTATGAAAAGACTCGCCCTGGCCCACCTGCTTTATCTGATTCTAGCCATAGGTCTCTCCTTGCTGGGAGTCCTACAGCTCTCCATCACCTACCCTCTGTTCGATGGTTTTTTTATTCTGACTCTGGTGGTTCTGCTTTACCTGACCGCTAAAAACATTAAAAGTCTGAATCAGGATCAACGCCTGGTGATGTCCGCTTTCTGGATACTGGCCGTATTCCTTCTTGTGGATATGGCTGTTGCCCATGGCTTTCTCCCCTGGGCACGTTTCCCCCTATCCCTGGGTGTTTTGGTTTTTGCGCTGGCCTTGATGGTGATTTCCCTGCGCGAATACCAACGCACACAAAAAGCTCTCCGCCAGTTGAATGCCAGCCTGGAAGACAGAATCAAAGAACGCACTGCCTCCCTGCAAACCTATGCCCAACTGGAAAGACAACGCTCCAACCAGCTTACCCTCTTGAATCGCCATGCACAGGAACTCGAAGAACTGGTGGGAGAGCTTCAGTCCCTGCAGACACTGGAGCAAGCTGGAGAATATCTGGAACAGCAATTGCCATATATTTTTCAGCCTTACGCCATCAGGATTCAGCTTTTCGGTAAAGTGGCACCCGAAACCCACACCCGTGACTCCACACCCGGGCCTTATCAGTGGCCCCTGATTCTTGAGGACATCCACCTGGGCCCCCAGACTTTTGCCAAATTACACCTGAGCCCGGAAGCATCCCTGACTGACGAGCATCAACTGGAACAACTGAACAGCTTTATGAGCCGCGTCGCAGAACGCCTGTCCATGAGCCTGACCAGCCTGAAAATCCGCCAGAATTTACAACGTCTGTCTTATGAGGATGCCTTGACCGGCCTGAAAAACCGGCGCTTTATGGATGAAGCTCTGGAAAGGGAAATTGCTCTGGCCAAACGCAATAAAACCCCTCTTTCGCTATTGATTTGTGATATTGATCACTTCAAGAATTTTAACGATAACCACGGTCATGAAGCCGGAGACTGGGTGCTCTATACCCTGAGCCAGATTCTCCTGGAACATTTCCGACAAACGGATATTCCCTGCCGTTTCGGCGGCGAAGAATTTGTGATCCTGCTTCCGGGAACAGGCAAAGAAACCGCTGTCACCCGTGCTCAGAAGCTGCTGGACAAGGTGAATTCCAGCCCTTTGAGCTATTTGGAGCAGGATCTAGGCCGAGTCACCATTTCTTTGGGAGTGGCCAGCTGGCCCGACCAGGCATTGAGTCCCGAAGAACTGTTAAAAGCTGCGGACAAGGCCCTTTATCGGGCCAAGCAGAAGGGACGGAATAGAGTGGAAGTCGCAGGCACTTAATTCTGATCTTGTTTTTTATCAGGCAAGACCCGTACCGATGGGAAGAACAGCATCAGAGGCCTTTGCCGAATCTCTTCCAACAACTTGGCAAAGAGATCCCGGAAGCGGCTGATTTGGGTGTTTCTGGCACGCAACGCCACGCTCAGGGCCAGAGCAAAACTCACCCAGAGATTCACAAAACCAATCAGAAGCACCAGCAGCAAATAATACAACCACTCCAGCAAGCCCAACGAGCCGCTGACTCCCGCATACCCCAGATTAGCCGATGAGAAGGCGACATGGCGGATATCCAGCGGTAAACCCGTCAGGTAACCAATATAGCCAGTCATCCCCAGGAGTAAGCCAAAGAAAAAGTTACCGGCCAGGGCTCCGTAGTTGTCATGCAGGTAATCCGCTATTTGGGAGCGACGCTTCTCATTAAACAGCCTCATCATCAAGGGGTGGTAGCGTAGACGTTCACGCATTTCCAGATAGTCCGCCCGGTTATCAAAAAAACCGGCGATAATCCCCGAAAAAAACAGCCAGACCCCGGCAATGGCAGCATAAAAAAGCGCCAGACCGGTAATCGGCGACAAGGCTGCCAGCTGGTAGCCCACCTGATCACTTCCCAGCAAGGGTTGTTTGAGCAGCCAGGTCACCAACCATGACAGACTGACGGCCACCAGAATTGCAGTGGTCACATTACCCCAGACGGCTGCCCACTGGGAGCGGTTCACTTCAATCAACAGCCCGGCCAGTTTACGATTGGTGGCCCGTCCGTTTTCACCTTTTTCCACTTCAGAAGCAAAACTGGCAGCCGTCATGGCCGGTTGCTTGGTGGCAATGGTGAAATGCAATAGATGCACCAGTACAAAACCCAGGCCGTAATTCAAACTCACCAGAAGAGCGGTCACCCCAGGCGTCAGCCCCAGGTTTACAATTCCGATTTTCAACAAGGCCAGCAAAGCAATAATGATCCCGGCTCCTGCTGCCGAACGTACCAGCGCCAGAAAACTGTGCTGGTCTTTGGCGATATAGTGTTCGCCGTGGTCACTCTTATTCTGGGTAATACTTCGCGACAACATCCGGGTACTGCTTGTCCAAAGCGGCTTGATCCCCTGTTTTTCAATATTGGCGAGCAGAAGTTGATTGACCAGCTGTACAGCCATTGGTGAGGATTCAGAAGACGTTTGCTTCACCAGAATGCCCAACAGACTTTCCAGGCGGGTCAGAGTTTGATCAAGACGCTCGAGAAGGTGGGCCAGAGCCACCGAGGAACCGGCACCAGCACCTCTGCGTCTGAGTCGAGCCACCTGGTCATGGCTCTGATCCAGCATGACCCAAAGGTGATCGGTATCCTGCAGAGGGTATTCAGGGTCTTCCAGTCGCTTCCAGCCACTGTCAATCAAGAGCTGCATTTCCCGCTGCAGGGCAATGAATGAAGAGTCATCATCAATCAGACGCTTGTCAATACGCATCAAATCCGGTTCCAACTCTTCAGCAGCCACCCAGATCGATAACATTTCCACCGCATAGAGAACTTCCCGGTAGAAATGCCGGTTCAGATTCTGCTTGTCCTGTGCACCCAGAAACTCACTCAGAATCCGAAACAACTGCAACCAGGCGTCATCAGGAAGGGCCTGCAACCAAAGATCATCATCGGCACGATGAAAAATGATTGCCAAAAGATCACTCAGATTGCTCAGATCCCTGGGCGGCGGGTTGATCCGGTCATAAAGGCGATTGATCAGTTCACGACCAAAACCACGACGCGAAAAAATCCCCAGAGTAACCAGTGCCGGGTAAATATGGGTTTGCTCAAGACCGGCATAAACTTGTTGCGCCAAGTGCCGGGCAATAGCCGGACGACTTTCCAGCAACACCAGAAAATTCGTAAAACGTTCAGCAGCCTGGGTTGAACCGCCTTGACGCAGCCAGTCCACCAGCTGCTGCGCCAGTTGCAAGGCATCTTCCTGGGCTGCCAGTTTTTCCAGAAGTTGTTCAGAATTCACTTAAGCGACTTCCACACGGTTGCGTCCATTTTCCTTGGCTTTATAAAGGGCTTTATAAAGGGCTTTATCCGCAGTTTCCACCAGATCCTGAACAGATTCAAATTGTGAAGAGGTGGCAACACCCATGGAAACCGTAATCTGAATCTTCAAATCTTCATTGCCCATTTTATGGGCTGCAATGGCTTTGCGCAGCCTTTCCAGGACCTGTTCAGCCGACTAGATCCGGGTATCCTGCAATAGGATCAGAAACTCTTCCCCCCCGTAGCGATACACCCGGTCGTAAGGCCGCAGGGATTCTTCCATGGCTTCGGCCAATTGCGCCAGAATTTGATCGCCAAAAGAATGACCATGGGTATCGTTTACCTTTTTGAAGTGATCAATATCCAGCATCGCCACAGCAAAACTACGGCCACTGCGCCGTGAGTGCTCCAGCTCTTCAGTCAGGTCGCGATCCATCACATTTCGGTTAAACAAACCGGTCAATTCATCCAGCTCGATCAAGGATGAAGTTACATCCGTGCGTAATTGATCGGCCAATTCATTAAAACGCTGCACGGCCCTCAGAAAAGTCGCGTACCCGGCTGAATCCAGCTCGTCAGCCTGGGCTTTGTCCAATTGCTCAGAAGCCAATAGGGTGAGCTGCTCCTGTTGAATCAGCAGGCGACGAAAAAACACGCTTTCACTCACTTGATCGACATACTTATCGGACATCCACTGTGCAAAGCTGTCAGCATCCTGACGATCAAAACCCGGCTCCAGGCCGCCCCCCAGTTCGGGGAACTGCAATTGAAAAAGCACATTCAACAGATAACGCTCCTGAGCTTTCAAGGCTCGGCGAAGGTCGCCCAGAAAGTGATCCAGATCTTTGGGTTCCTGCTGATTCATAACAGACTGCCTGATTTTTGAATGGTTTGTTTCTTATACATGAGTGCTACAATCCTGTCGACTGTTGCGTAATATCCTACACTGAAGACAAATTCATTATTTACCGGAGGCCTAATGGGACTTCTAGTTGATGGTCAGTGGCATGACCAATGGTATGACACCGACTCCACCGGGGGCCGTTTTGAACGCTCACAAAGCCAGTTTCGCAACTGGGTCACCATCGATGGCAGTGCCGGCCCCACAGGCGAAGCCGGGTTCAAAGCCGAACCGGGGCGTTATCACCTTTATGTTTCCCTGGCCTGCCCCTGGGCTCACCGCACCCTGATCTTTCGCAAGCTCAAGGGGCTGGAAAAGATGCTTGATGTATCTGTGGTTCATTGGTACATGGCAGAAAATGGCTGGACCTTTCAATCCGGGCCTGGCGTTATACCCGACAGTGTTAACCAGGCCGAGTTCATGCACCAGGTTTACACCACTGCTGACCCACGGTATTCAGGGCGGGTGACCGTACCGGTACTCTGGGACAAGCACCAGCAAACCATCGTCAGCAATGAATCAGCCGACATCATCCGTATGTTCAATTCGGCTTTTGATGATGTGGGTGCTTTGGAAGGGGATTACTACCCAAAAGAACTGCGCGATGAAATAGACTCAGTGAATGCCCGGGTTTACGATGAAGTAAACAATGGAGTGTACAAAGCAGGGTTTGCAACCACCCAGCAAGCCTACGAGGAGGCTGTAGAACCCCTGTTCAAGGCACTGGATTGGCTGGATGAGCGCCTGGCCAGCCGCCGTTACCTGTGTGGTAATACCCTCACCGAAGCCGACTGGCGCTTGTTCACCACCCTGGTTCGCTTTGATGCTGTCTACGTCGGCCATTTCAAATGCAACCTCAAACGTATCGCCGACTACCCCAACCTCTCCGGCTACCTGCGCGAGCTTTACCAATGGCCGGGTGTCAAGGAAACCGTCGACTTTCAGCACATCAAGGGCCACTACTACCAGAGCCACGACATGATTAACCCCACACGCATCGTACCCGTGGGGCCTGAACTCAACCTAGATGCACCGCATGGGCGGGGGGATTGAAAAATCTTAGTTAATCAGAGGTTTCCTAATGCAACCTCTGCTTTCCAGTCAGACTCGGCGTCACTGACTGGTTCCAGCTGCGTTGTTTGTCTCCGGGCCAGGCGAGGGTGTACCAGAGTCCGGCCTGGGCGGGGACGGCAATCAGAAGACTAAGCAAACGCTGACTGAAAACTTCCAGCAGCTCGGCCCGGTTTTCAGTTTCATTCATGAAGAAGTTGTAACCGGCCAGCAGGGCGCGGGCAAAGTCGGCCCAGCCAGTGTATTCCTGGGTAATCTGCTCACGGATTTTGGCCAGCCATTCCTGAAGTTCTTTTTCACTCAACCAGTCGAGTTGATACCCGGCCACCGCCAGGTCGACCAGCTGCACCATGTCCCAGGCGGTCAAGTCCAGATCATTGATGCCCAAGGCATTGTTTTTCACTCGCAGCAAACGCTGGTAGTAGGCTTCCTGTTCTTCATCGCGATCATCCTGCTCCTGGGCTTCAATTTCCATATCCAGACGTTCGCTGTTGAGCGTGAAGGGTGAGAAGGCAATCATGTATTCCTGGCGGTCACCGGCCAGCAGCAGGTGATTGAGAAAGTCCTTGAGGTCATCCGCATCCTGAAAAAGATGCGTGTCCTGCAGCAGGCTTTTTAGTTCCTGCCGGGGGTGCTGGGGCAGCTTTTCAGGCCAGGACCAATGCAGCCCGGTCAGAGGGCCCACCAGATTCAGGGTGGCCAGGTCAGCTTCACTGACCGGTTTGCCGGGTTCAGTGAAACGGGCCGGTGGACGCTTCCAGGGCAGAAACCGAAACAGACTGCCGGAGTCGTTCAGATGCCAGCTGAGTTCAGCCAGCAGTGGACGTTCTTCACCACTGAGGCTAAGCACCTCATCCCAGCCCTGCCAGGCCTGCAAAAGCCCCTGGGCCGAAGAATAGTGCCAGCTCAGGTAGTCTTTCAGAGCCAAGGCCAGCTCTTCAGCTTCCTTCACTGAGTAGTGGTTGGTTTCCAGTGCCTTAACCAGATAAAAGGCATATTTTTCTGCCATCACAATTCCGGCCGGGTGCTTCACCAACTCTGCCAGCAGCGGGGTTTGTTCGCGCCAGGCTTCCCAGACTTCATCCACAGCAGCCAGATTGGAAGGCAGCTGGGGTGTTTTGCCAACCCGGCAGTTGAGGGCCAGCTGATCATAATGATGGACCCGGCCCGGTTGCCAGAAGCGTGCCAGGGTGTTGGTCAATTGCTCATCCGGGTGAATATCCAGGCCGGCAAAAAGATAATCCCTGGCTTCACTGCGACGACTTTCCGGCAGATCATCCAGAGCCAGGCCGGTCAGCAGACTGACATCATCGCGCAAACTGGCCAGGAGGCTGGCCAGCATCAGGGGATCATCCAGACGCTCGGAATAATAACTGATGGCATCGCGAAAATCAGGGTGATCCAGCGACAAGGCCTGCCAGTCGAGTTGCTGTAACGGTGAAAAGGGCAGGGTCAGTAATTGCTGCCAGGTGATTTCCAGTTCCGGGCTGAGACTGAAATCTGTCTGGGTTTGCCAAAGGCGATAGCCCAGCAGATAACTTTCGGCCAACTCCTCCCAGGAACCATAGCGACTGCGCAGCAACCACAAGGCCACCAGAGCAAAACTGCGCCACTGGCTGGAAGTCAGGTAACCCGCAAGATAGCCAGCCAGCGCCAGGTCAGCCATGCGCACCCAGTCCCAGGCGGCCACATCCAGTTCTGCTTGGTTCTCTCCAGCCAACTCTTCCATCAGGTCCGCATAGCCTTCAAAGCCTTCCGGCAGTTCTTCGCGCCAGGTTTGGCGGTCTTCAGCATCGGAATGTTTCAGCCAGGCAAAATCCAGCTGCCAGGCATAGCGTTGTCCCTGACCGCCCAGCCAATAGATAAGCTGCAGGCAGTCATTGGCAGTATGAACCTGCCAGTAGCTGTTCAGGGTGTCCTGAACATCGGGCCAAAAGCGCTGACGCAGGTAGTCACTGGAGTTCAAGGGCTGTTGATAAACCACAAAGCTGGAAGATCGCACCGCAAGTGCATAACCCAAGGGAGTGGAGCGCACTTTCAGCTCCGGGGGAAGAACCACACGATCCGGCTTGGCGACCCAGGGGATGTCCAAATCTTCTGACCAGTGGCTCAGATCGGCTGTTTGCAGCTTGTGCAAACGCACCGAGGGGTAGCCGGTGGTTTCCAGTTCTTCCAGCAGGGCCTGCGCACTTGGGCAAGCCTGTTGCAAGCGCCGGGCAAAAAGGCTCAGCCAGGCATCACTTTCTGCAGTCTCCAACCAGTGGAGTCGATCCAAAGCGGCAATAACCTGTATACTGGTTAAAAGTTTGCTCGCTGTTTTATCTTGCCAGGACTGGTAGATAAAGGCATAGGCATCAGCCAGTTGGCTGAGACTGTATTCAGCCAGGATCTCGGCGTTTTCGCGATCATCCTGAGAAAGCAGTAGAAGTGGACGCAACCAGTCGGACAAGGAAACAGACAAAAAATACCCCCAGGGGAACAAGACTCATTAAAGCCAGCTTAAAGCTGACCATTCTAACCGAGTGGGGCGCTGGCTTCACTGAAGAATCAGGGAAAATAGCCATGAAATACCCAGTTTTTATCAAATGGATCTATGCTCCTCGTGAAGAAGAGGATGGCACGCGCATTTTGGTGGATCGACTCTGGCCGCATGGGCGCGACCGAAATGAGCTGGGAGTGGATCACTGGTGGCGGGATTCGGCCCCCAGCACGGCTTTGAAACGCCAGTTTTCTCAGGGAGAGATCAGTTGGAAAGAGTTTGCACGCCAATACCGCAATGAACTTTATACCAGCCCGGAAAAGCTCCGGACCCTAAAGGCAGAGGCTCAAAAAGGCAGGGTGACTCTACTGGCGCTGGAAAGAGAGCCCGAACAAAGCCATGTGGTCTTGCTGAAGGAATCCCTGGAGCTCTGGCAGGATCAGGCTCCAGGAGAAAACTCAGAGTCGGCGGTGGTTCAGGGCGGGTAGCTGGGCTCTGATTTCCTGCAGGCGGTGGCTATCGAGTTGCCCGCTAACAAGCCCCTCACCCTGGGGCAGACAGGCCACCACTTCACCCCAGGGATCAATCAGCATACTGTGCCCCCAGGTCTTACGGCCATCAGCATGCTGACCAACCTGGGCCGGTGCCAGTACATAACACTGGTTTTCCACCGCTCTGGCCCTCAACAAAAGCTCCCAGTGGGCCTGACCCGTGGGTACGGTGAAAGCTGAAGGGATGATCAGCAAGTCCACTTCATCCAAAGCCCGAAACAACTCGGGAAAGCGCAGGTCATAACAAACTGCAAGACCGACCCGGCCAAAGGGTGTATCAAAAATCGCGGGGCGTTCACCGGGAATAAAGGTTTCGCTTTCGTTATAGCTTTCGCCATCTTTCTGAAAACCAAACAGATGAATCTTGTCATAGCGTACCACCTGCTGACCGTCCGGACCGTAAACCAGACAGGTATTGGTGGTTTTATCACCGACATAGGTTTTCAATGGCAGGCTGCCTGCCACCAACCAGATACCCAGCCTGGCCGCCAGTGCGGAAAGGGCTTCCTGCAAAGGACCTTTGCCTTCCTCTTCGGCCAGCTCCAGCCTGACTTGCAAATCCTTACTGATGAGTGGGAAAAATTCCGGCAAAGCCACCAGCTGGGCACCAGATCGGGCGGCTTCAGTAACCAGACGCTCAGCAGTGGCAAGGTTGGCCTGCCAGTCATCACTGCTGTTCATCTGGGCTGCGGCCAGGGTCGCAGCGGCATCGAGATGGGAAAAACTACGAGGATGCATCATAAAGCACTCCAACGCTGAAAAGCCTGCGTAAGTCAGTTAAAATACCAGTTTACTCGCGAGTCTTACTGCCAACAACTTCAGGAAGCGTTATGGCCCCCAGTTTTTATTTTCTGCACTTTCTCGGCCTGGTTATCGTACTAATCGGCTTAAACCTGCGCCCCAAGCGCAAAAAACTGGGCACCAGCCTGGCTGTTCTGGGGTTTTTGATCGGCACAGCCCCGGTCTGGTACAACCATCTGGTCGCTCCCAGTCCCAGCGAACTTCGAGAACAACAGCGCCAGGAATTCATGGTTCCTGCTGATCAGTAACACCACCCTTCAAGGTTTTTTTAATGCGATCGACTCTACTGAAAAATAACGACCTTCTCTCCCAGCTCAAGGGGCAGCTCAAGGAAGCCACGCCGCGTGTGGAAGGCAAAATCAAAGGCACCGACAAGGGTTTTGGTTTTCTGGAAACTGAAGATGGCGGCAGCTATTTCATTCCACCGCCCTACATGAAGCAGGTGATGCATGGCGACCTGGTCAAGGCTGTGCTCCGCGAAGAAGCCGACCGCAAGGGTGAAATGCGGGAAATTGCCGAACCTGAAGAATTGCTGGAACAGGGTTTGCACCGCTTTATTGGCCGGGTTCAAAAGGTTCAGGGTAAGCTGGCCGTCGTGCCCGATCAGCCCAACCTCAACCAGCCCCTGAAAGGTAAAACAGTTTCCGGGCTGGATGAAAAGGATCTGGAAGACGGCGACTGGGTGGTTGCATTTCTGGAGCGCCACCCCCTCAAACCCAAGGACAACAGCTTTTTCATTGAAGTCACTGAACTGATTGCCAAACAGGATGATCACTACGCCCCCTGGTGGGTCATCCTGGCGCGTCATGCCCTGCCCCATGAACAGCCCGTTATTGAAGAAGACTGGACGCTGACCGATCCCGAAGGACTGGTACGCAAAGACCTGACCACCACTCCTTTTTTCACCATCGACAGTGCTTCCACCAAAGACATGGATGATGCCCTGAGCATCACATCCCGCGCTGAAGGTGGCTGGCAGCTGCAAATTGCCATTGCTGATCCTTCCGCTTATGTTCCTGAGGGCAGTGCAGCTGACATTGAAGCCAAAACCCGTGCCTTTACTCTTTACCTGCCGGCACGAACTGTAACCATGCTGCCCAAGCAGCTTTCCGATGACCTTTGCTCCCTGAAAGAAGGCGAAAAACGCCCGGCATTGGTAGCCACCCTCAACCTGGATGCTGAGGGCAAATTGTTGGAGCCCACTGAATTCCAGGCAGGCTGGGTTCAATCCCGAGCCAAACTGGATTACCAGGAAGTTTCCAATTGGCTGGAAGGCAAGAGCGACTGGCAACCGGCCAGCGAAGAAGTTGCCAACCAACTCAGAGAACTGAAGGCCTTTGCCGGACAACGTCTGCAGTGGCGACATGACAACGCTCTGGTGTTCAAGGATCAGCCCGACTACCGTTTCATTCTGGATTCTGAAGGCCGTGTCACGGATATTGAAGTGGAAGATAGACGCCTGGCCCACAAGATGGTGGAAGAAGCCATGCTGCTTGCCAATGTCGCCGCAGCTGGCTTTTTGGCTAAAGAGCTGGGCCAGGGTATCTATAATGTCCACCAGGGTTTTGACCCGGAAAAGGTGGCCAATGCCCTCAAACTGATTGAAGAGCAGGGCCTGGCTTATCACGATGAAGCCTTCACCGCTGAAAACCTGGACACCCTGGCCGGTTTTCGACATCTGCGCCTGGCACTGGATGACCTGCCTTCCGGCTGGCTGGACTCACGCCTGCGCAAACACCAGGGCTTTTCACTGCTGTCCACCCTGCCCGGCCCGCATTTCGGCCTGGGTTTTGAAAGCTATGCCACCTGGACTTCACCGATTCGCAAATACGGTGACCTGATCAACCACCGGCTGATCAAAGCAGTCCTGTCCGGCTCCCAGGCTCCTCAACTGGAATCTGAGCTAACCGAAGAGCTGACTGCTGCACGCAAGATCAACCGCATGGCTGAACGTGATGTCAAAGACTGGCTTTATGCCCGTTTTCTGGAACCCAAGGTTGGTGAAACCTTTAAAGCCCAGATTTTCAACATCAACCGGGGTGGCATGCGGGTCAAGTTGCTGGCCAATGGTGCAACGGTCTTCATTCCTGCTTCCAGCCTGCATGCCAATCGCGATGAAATCACCTGTGATGCGGAACATGGCTGGGTTTTGATCAAGGATGAAATTGCCTACCGGCTGACAGATGAGTTGACGATAGAGTTGACTGAAGTTCGAGTCGATCAACGCAACCTGATTGGTCGGCCTGCAGCCTGATGGAGATGGAGTCATGACCTTCACTGCCTGGTTATCAGTAGCCAGTATCTGCTTTCTGGGAGCCGTTTCGCCCGGACCCAGCCTGGCTGTCGTGTTGCGTCATACTCTACAGGGTTCCCGACGCAATGGCATGCTGACAGGTTTGGCTCATGGTGCCGGGGTGGGCCTGTATGCTTTTCTCGTGGCCCTGGGCCTGGGCGGATTGCTGGAACAGCTGCCCTGGTTGTATGAAGTGCTGATCCATGCCGGAGCGGCCTACCTGGCCTGGATGGGCTGGAAAGCCCTGAAAGCAGGTTCAGGAACCCAGCTGGAGAAGCCTTCAGATCTGCCTGCGGCCTCTGCAACAGAAGCCTTGCGAGATGGCTTCCTGGTGGCCTTTCTCAACCCCAAGATTGCCATCTTTTTTGTCGCTCTTTTTGCACAGTTCATTCAACCAGGCCAAGCTCTGGAAGCCAAATTGATTCTGGCTGCAACCGCTTGGCTGATTGATACCGGCTGGTATCTTCTGGTCGCCTACGGGCTTTCCCATTCCCTGGTTTTACCCTGGCTGCAAAAACAGGGCATCTGGATCAATCGCATTACCGGGGTGCTGCTATTGCTCCTGGCCCTGCGGGTGGTCACTCTTTAAAAATCACCAAACAGCTGATTGGTAAACTGAAAACCGATACTGAACCGGTAGTTTTCATGGTCATAGTCAATCAGGCTTTCACCATAACCGGCATAAGCCTGCACCAGTCCACGGAGTTTTCCTCCGTAAAGAGGAAAAGACCAGTCCAGCTGCAAGCCACCCTGTTCAGTTTCAAAGTTACCCTGAGTAGTGACAACAAACTCTTGACCCCAGTTGGCATAAGCCAGACTTAAGTCAAAATAACCGATGTAATTCTCCAGATCGGGGTTATCATCTTCACCGGTAAAGCGGGGCAGCTTGTAACGCGGGCTGAACTCCAGCATCCAGTTACCTTTGGCCAAAACGGTTGAGGCATAAATATAGTTCCAACTGCGCGACTGGGGATCTGTACGTCCGTTGGACTGATGAGCAAAGCCCAAACGATTGTAGGGATTGCTGAGCCCCAGAAACTGCAAATCACTTTGCTGGGTGAAAAAGAATTCAGGTTCGTAATTGCTTTCCCGGAAGGGCCGTGAAGCTTCCGAGTGATAAGCTTGCCACCAGGAGGTCTGGGTATAGGCAAAATGCAGGCTTTGTCTATCGCTTGCCCACTGCTGTAACAGTGGCACCTTGATGCTTAACTGAAACTTGATTTCGGTTGACTGCAAATCCCTTTCCGAGTCGAGGTAGTCAAAACGTTGCTGGTTGGGGTGCGTGGAATAACTGACCGGCAGAATATAGTTACGCTGGTGGGGTGCAAAAGAAAATAGGTTGTTTTCAGTATCGCGTTCCTGCTTGAGGCGTTTTTCCAGCTGGGTTTCCCGGTAGTCAAACTCAAAATCTTCGGCCTTCTTGCCATATTTTTCCAGAGAGGATCGCAATCTGTTTCGGTACTCCTCCAGGGTTTCCAACAATACCTTGATTTCTTCGTCAGCTTTTGTCTCCTCCTCAAGCTCTGAGGTTTCCTGGGCACTCACACTCTCAGTAACAAGAAGGATTAATGCAATCAGTGGTATTAACCACCCATGGATTCTTTTTTCAGTCTTCAAGCCGTCCATTCCTTTTTCTCCATCCATCTCTTTTTCCAGGCAATCAGTTCAGCTGCAGGCAAAGGGCGGGCAATTCCGTAACCCTGGGCCAGTTCACAGCCCAGCTTCAAAAGGAGGTCTCCATGCGCTTGAGTTTCCACTCCTTCGGCAATAACCTGGCGTTGAAAAGCAGCAGCCAGACGAATCACCCCTTCGACCAAGGCCTTGTCTTCTTCATCCACCAAAAGGTCACAAACAAAACTCCGGTCAATTTTCAGCAAACCGGCTGGCAGGCGTTTCAGGTAGGTCAGGGAGGAATAACCGGTTCCAAAATCATCCAAAGCAAAACCAACACCCAGTTGACTGGCTTCTTTCATGATGACAGAAATCTGTTTCACATCTTCCAGGGCACTGGTTTCCAAAACTTCCAGCTCCAGATCGGCAGGGCGAACATCTTGGTGTTTTTCAAGTAACTGACTGAGCTGCCGAACAAAGTCAGGTTGCTGCAAATGATAAGCTGAGATATTGACACTCACCGGCATTTTAAACCCGGCAGTTTGCCAGGCAAGCATTTGCTGAAGTGCCGTTTTAAGCACCCAGCTACCCAGCTCGGCGTCCAGGGGTTGTCCTTCCAGAACAGGCAAAAAAGCGGCAGGAGGTAGAAGCCCCCGTTCAGGATGCTGCCAGCGTATCAGGGCTTCTGCACCGACCACTTCACCAGTGCGCAGATTCACCTTGGGCTGATAAAAAAGGACAAACTCCTCCTGACTTAAACCCTGGCGTATTCTTTCCAGAGTTTCATAGTAACCACGCGCGTCGCGTTCTTTCTCTGCGTCAAATACATAACAACCATTCTTGCCTTCCAGCTTGGCCTGGTACATAGCCTGATTAGCCTGACGGATCAGCTGTTCTGCTGTCGTTACCTCTTGCTGGGGATAGAAGCACAAGCCCATACTGCCGGAAACACTCAGCTGCAGTTCCCCCAGCTGGTAGGTCCTCGACAGATTGGTTAGCAGTTGCTTACTTCGCTTTATTCCGTCCTGAGTATCTTCCAGGCCAGTCATGACAACAACAAACTCATCGCCCCCAGCTCGCCCCAGCAAGTCTTCCCGGGCCAGACTACAATGCAGTTCTCTACTCAGGGCGGTCAGCAAGCGGTCACCCTTGGCTGAACCGTAGCGATCATTAATGTCCTTGAAAGAATCCAGATCAATAAAGGCCACCAGCAGCAACTCGCCTGAATGATTTGCCTCCTGCATTCTGGCCTGAAGGCGTTCAGTTAACAAAATGTAATTAGGTAGGCCTGTCAGCAGATCATAGTGGGCCAAGTGCTCAAGATGCTTGTTAAGCACCTCCAATTCGAGGGTTCTGCGGTGAACCTGGCTGCGTAAAACCAGCACTCCTATCAGCAGAATGCCTCCCAGAATAACCAGGCCTATTAAAGTATTGCGCAAAAAAACAGGCACCAAAGTGTCCGAACTAAGAACCCCCCAACGTCCCAGTATCTGGTAGTAGGGCGAATTATTTTCCCGCTGCCAGCGATTTAAGTAATGGTCAAGGCGTGCCAGGATTTCTTGATGTTGGCCGGGTGGAGCAGCAAAAAACAATTTGCTTGGCATCAAAACAATCGGAGTTTCTTTCAGGCCAAAATCTTCAGCGCGATACCCCCCATATTGATAATTGGCAATAGCAGCATCAGCCTGCCCTTTTGCCACCAGATCAAAGGTTTCATCCAGAGAAGATGCCTTGACAGGGGTATAAGCTATTTCGAAACCTTCCAGGAGTTGCTCTAATGAAGGTTGTTGAATACTGCCTTCCAGCAAAGCAATACGTTTACCCTGTAAATTGAGAAGGGATTGAATATCGGCTTCAGGGTGACGGTATATTTGTGACCAGCTGTGAAGTGCGGGGGTGGAGTGAAAAGCAAACCGGGCGCTTCGGCTCTCATTGATCGCCACATCCGGCATCAAGTCCAACTGGCCCAGGCTCAGTAATTCAAGACAACTAAACCACTCACAGTGGACATAGTCTATTTCCCAGTTTTCACGCTGGGCGACTTCTTCCAGAATTTCAATAAACAATCCACGAGGCTGGTTTTGCTCGGACGTAAAAATTTTGGGGGGATTTTCATAGACGCCCACTCTTAAGGGCTCACTGGACCAGACTGCAGATGAAAACAAACACAAGATAACAAGAAATAAGCGACTGCCAGACCGTCCTTTGTTTTTGAACATAGCGCGGCCTCCACGCTCCCAATTATATCCGAGTAATTCAATCAAGATTAGCAGACCCCTGATCTTCGTACTGTAATTTTTTTAAATCCAGAAAACGTTTGGCATCTTCCGGCAAGTCGACATCCCACACCTGTTGAGGCTCACACCAGGTCATACCCTGGTTGTGCAATTGCTCGCGGGTTTGCTGCATAACATGGTGACCTCCCCAACCGATCCCCTGAAACAAGGCCCTAGAGGGTTGGCGCAGTCCAACCAGGGCATAACCACCATCTTCAGCTGGCAAAAAAACAGCATCTTTCTGAGATAAAGCTTCAGCACACTCCTTCAGTAATTCAGAAGTGATAACCGGGCAATCGCTGCCCATAAGCAGGGTGGAAGCAGCATTATTGACAAAGACCTGATGCATTCGGTCTCCCAGATCACCGGCCATCTGAGGAATAAATTTCAGGTCGGGAAAGTCTTTTGCCAGTTGTCGAAAAAAAGTGTGCCCCGGATCACCGGCTGTCCAGAGGGTCACCCGACCGACAGCAGCCTGCAGGGCAGTACTGACGGTTTGCCGTGTCAGGTCTGCTTGTAAACGCGCGGCAAACTGAGCACCCAATTCAGGAATCAGACGGGTTTTGCATTCACCGGGTACAGGAGCACGGGCAAGAATAGCCAAATCCAAAGTCAATACTCCTTAGCCAGATGTTCAGCAGGAATACCGCGCCAGTAGAGCCAGCGTAAACGCCACATCAACCAGATGGTCGACCAGAGTCCCTTTTCATCCCAGCGTCGACCTGAGGTCAGCACTTTTTGTTTCAGGCACAAGGGAGGGTAGCGCTGTTTCAGACGTTTGCTGATTTCCACATCTTCCATCAAGGGCTGATCAGGAAATCCGCCTACGGCTTTGAAAAGAGATGCATGCACAAATATCAGCTGGTCCCCGGTGGCAATTCCCGTCAACCGGGAACGCCCGTTCATCAGCCAGGCCACCAGTTTGAGCAGGCGCTGTCGACTCTGAATGCTGACATCAAAACGTCCCCAGCAAGCTGAGGAATGGTGGGCCAGTCGCAACAGACAACCCTGAGCAGCGCGAGTCAGACGCGTGTCGGCATGCAAAAAAAAGAGCCATTCACTTTCTGCTGCCTTTGCTCCCAGATTCATTTGCCGCGCGCGTCCGGGAGCACTGATCAAAATCCGATCAACCTGGCCTTCAGCCAAAGCACAAGTTGCATCCTGACTGCCGCCATCCACCAGAATCAATTCACAGCCTTCATCGCGCAGGCTCTGCAGCCCAGCCAAAAAATCGGGCAGTTGCCCGGCTTCATTCAGTGCAGGAATAATAATGCTGGCAGGAATCAAGGTTTCAAGCTCACTATGTAAGATGCATTGCTTGTTGACGACTCAAAAGCATCAACTGAACCATTAAAGGTGGAATTATGTTGCCATTCTCTTTGCAAAAAAACCAGTTGGCCATGACCCTGCTGATTCTGGGTTTTATGAGTTACAGTCTCCACGCCAGTGACCGGCCACCAGCTTTTTCCCAGACCGGTTTGCAGGGCTGGGAAACCAAAAGCTTTCATGATCAGACCGATTATCAAGTGATTCCAGCCGGTGAACAAACTGTGCTTTTTGCCCACACTCAAAAAGCAGCATCGGGTCTGGCCTGGGAAGGCAAACCCGATCTTCAAGCCACCCCCTGGTTACACTGGTGCTGGCGGGTTAACACCACCTACCCTGGCTTGAATGAAACCACTAAAGCAGGTGATGATTATCCGGCCAGGGTCTATGCAGTGGCTTCAACCGGTTTATTCCGCTGGCAGGTGCAGGCTTTGAACTATGTCTGGGCCAGTGAACAATCCCAGGGCAATGACTGGCCCAGTGCTTTCACCGACCGGGCTCACCTGCTGGCCTTACAGTCCGGCAATGAAAAACTGAACCACTGGGTTCCTGAAAGCCGCAATCTGGCAGCCGACTTTGCCGCTTACTTGGATAATACCAACCCACAAATCCAGGCCCTGGCACTGATGACTGATGGCGACAATGCCGGGGTCGAAGCCAAAGCCTGGTATTCAGATCTGGTTCTCAGTACCAGTGAAGAACATCCCGGTTGTCCGACCGAGCCACCGGAAAACGCTCACTAAATAAAGCTTACCAGAGTTCCTTCTATTTTATGGCTGGGTCACACCCAAAAAAAACTTACGCAAGCTGTGTAAGAAAAGCAGCTCGACAACGACGGAGATAGAAAACAGGAGTCAGTCGCCATGCGTAACAACCAACCCGTAAAGGACACCGAATACCCATTGAGCGAGCGCAGTGTCATCATTTCCCATACGGACGCTCAGGGAAAGATCACCTACGTCAACGATGACTTTATTCACTTTTCCGGTTTCAGTGAGCAGGAGCTTCTCGGGCAACCTCACAATATTATCCGTCACCCGGACATGCCATCCGAGGTCTTCAGGGATGCCTGGGCAACTCTGAGACAAGGCCGTGCCTGGCAGGGTATGATCAAAAATCGTTGCAAAGACGGTGGTTATTACTGGGTCAAGGCCAACATGAACCCGGATGGTCAGGGCGGTTATATGAGTGTTCGCCTCAAGCCAACGGCTGATGAAATCAGCCAGGCTGCACAGCTTTACCGGCAAATACGGGCAGGTAAAAAAATCAGATTCCATCTAGGACATGTCATAACGCCCAGCCTTTTTGGTGGCATTGGTCGTTATTTTGGCAATCTGGATTTTCCACGCAAAGCCATGCTCCTCTACCTGATCAGTTTTGTTGGTATGGCTCTGGCTGCTTTATTTGAAATCCTCCAGGCCACTGACCCCGCGCCCTTGATCCGCCTGGTCGGAATGATCGGTGTAATCGGCATCTCTGGTCTTTTGATTCTCTGGTACCTGGTCAACAAGCAGCTGGCCCGTTTGCAACAACTCAGTCATATTGCTTTGGAAATCGGTAAGGGAAATCTGCGCACAGCTACCCCTTTAGGCAAAAGCGATGCGATTGGTCAAGTCTTTAATGCTATGCAGGGCATGCGCAATCGCCTCTATGAAATAGCCTTTCAAATCAACCGTTCTTCTGCATCCCTGAACCTGTCCGCCGATGAGCTGGTGCAAGCCAGCAACCAGACGGCCCAGGGTGCACAGGAGCAATCCGAAGCTGCTGCGAGCATGGCTGCCGCACTTGAAGAGCTGAGTGCATCAGTCGAGCAGATCGGAGAAAATGCCAAGGCAGCCCATGAAGCCTCAACCCAGGCGGGAGAGGCTGCCAACAGCGGTGCTCAGGCCGTCAATGACAGCACTCAGGAAATTGCCTCCATTGCCGATGCCGTCAAGGAGTCTTCTGAAGAACTGGAAGAGCTGGATGGCCTCTCCGATCAGATCGGCAGCATTGTCGAGACCATTCGGGGGATTGCCGAACAAACCAACCTGCTGGCCCTCAATGCCGCCATCGAAGCAGCCCGGGCCGGTGATCTGGGCCGTGGTTTTGCAGTGGTTGCCGATGAAGTCCGCAACCTGGCAGAGCGCACTTCCCACTCCACCGAAGATATCACCAGCATGGTTCATCAGGTTCAGGAGCGCACCACGCAGGCCGTCACCCGCATGCGCGAAGGAGTCAAACGTGTGGAACAGGGTGTGGAAACTGCGAAAGATGCCAGCAGCTCTGTAGCCAATATTGGAAATGAAACCAACCGCGTGGTTCAGGCAACCCAGGATATCCAACAGGTACTGGAAGAACAGAGCATCGCTGCCCGGGAAGTAGCCGAAACCATTGAGAAGATTTCAGCCAAGGCCGATGACAACGCCACACAATCCGGTCAAACCAAGGCTGCCAGTGAACAGCTAAGAGAAATCAGCACGAATATTGATAGCCTCAGCCAGCAGTTCAGAATTTATTAAAAAGGCCCATCAAACCTCTGTGAAATACAAGGCAAGACAGGCTGACTACCTGGCAACTATGTCAGGTAGTCAGCCAGTTCTGTTAGAGACTTCACTTCCAGGTCTGAGGTCGGGCCTAAAGGAAATGGCTGCTGGCCAGCACGAGCAACAAAAGCTGACTGCATACTTGCCCAGGAGGCTCCGGCCACATCCCAGCCATGTGCTGCAACCAGCAAGCAATCGGATACACCAACTCCAGCCTGTTCAGCAGCCCAGCGGTAAACCTGGGTATGCGGTTTATACAGCCCGACACTTTCAACGCTTAAGGCCTGCTCAAAATAGGAGGCAATTCCCGCATTCTTCAGCTGGTCAGCTGCTGCCGCTTGCGAGGAGTTGGTCAGGGCAAAAAGCCGATAGCCAGCAGCATCCAGGCGCTCAAGTGCCGGAATAACATCTGGGTGTGCAGGCAAAGAACGAATCGGGGCGACTGCCTTTTTCGCCGTAGCTTCATCGAGTTCTATTCCCTGGTTGGCTGCTGTCATTTGCAAGCAAGCAACTGCAATTTCACCAAAATCACGGTAGTGATCTGCTACCGTTGTGACCAGTGAATACTGAAGTAGCGTGGTGAACCAGAGGGGCACCAACTCAGGGCGGTCACCCAGAGCCTGGCCGACACTTTCCCTGACCGGCTTAAGATCCAGAAGGGTTTCATTCACATCAAAGAAAATGACCTGGGGTTTTAACATGCTTGCCTCCTTTATTGGACTGGGTGGATGGTGTTACTAAGCCATCAGGATGCAGGTCTTTGTTTTCGATGGCTGATTTCATTTTTTACAGCACTGTAGGTGGCAACGCAGAAGGGAACGAAGAAGTTCATGAAGAAGTGAGGCCAGCTGACAGTGGCTTCACCCCAAAGAACACTGCCCTGATTGATGAGATTGAGGATAACCCCCACCACCACAGCGATTTTGATGGAGTTGCGCACTACCTGAGGCAGTAAGCAGAGAGAACAGTAGTCAGCCACTTTTCCATTCATTATTGGTCTCCTGATTCATCAGCTTCAAGACGCTTTTGCCATTCCGGCCCCAGTTGATGAAGTAAATCCAGCTGTTGATGGCAATTACGACAACCTTTGCAGACCATTTCATGCATTTTCAGGCTCCAGTACTCCTTGCGAGTCAGAGAGCGATCCTGGCTGGCCGACATGAGTTGGGTCGCTTGCTTACAAGTCAGCATCAGGCTTCCTCCTCACTGAGCCAGCCTTTTTCCAGGCATTGACGCAGCTTCATACGTGCCCGGTAAAGAATCACCGAACAGTTGTTTTCGGTAATACCCAGGAGTTCGCAGATTTCACAGATCTCCACTTCCATGAGTTCACGCAGGGAAAACACGCGGGCCGGCACATCCGGTAAATGAAGCATACAGGCATCAAAAACCCGCCAGAAATGGCTGGAAGCCAGAGCTTCCTGTGGATCACCCCAGCCTTGGGGTCGGGCTTCACTTTCCCAAAAGCCTGAGCTTTTGAATTGCCGATCCAGTTCTTCTTCTGAAGGCCAGCTCTCTTCACTGAACACCCAATTGGCTCGGCGTTTCTGGTTACGAAAGATGTCCAGAATCTTGTAGCGCAGAATGCCGAACACCCAGGTTTCAAATTGAGAGCGCCCATCAAAACTATCCAGATTGTTGAGTGCTCCAAGCAAGGCTTCCTGAACGGCATCTTCAGCCTGGTCATCAAACCTGAGTTGCAAGCGGGCAAAAGCCAGCAACCTGGGTCGTAAAGCTTCCAGGCGCTGGCTAAAGTTCAAAGAATCAACTGGCTTTCCATGCATTTTTGGCGAAGGCCTCATTCAAGGGTGGGTTGGTAAGGTGGTTAGTATAGTTGCTGAGGGTTTTCAGGCCAGCAGCCAGTATCACCTCCATTACCTGCTGCTGTTCAAAACCGGCCGCTAGAAATTCATCCACTTCCTTTCCGGCCCAACCCTGATTACCGACAATCGCCTGGGTGACTTTAGCCAGGGCGGCCAGGCGTGGGTCACCAATAGATCCACCCTCACGCAATGCCTGAATGATGTTTTCATCCAAGCCTGCCCCCTGAGCCAGGGTAGTATGGGCAGCCACACAAAACTCACATTGGTTGGCAACACTGACAGCCAGAAGCACCACCTGCTGCTCTTGGGGAGAAAGGCTGGAGCGTCCGAAAATATCCGAAAGTGTCTGGTAGCCCTCCAATAAAGTGGGTGCATTCGCCATCATGCCATACATGGAAGGTACGAAACCCAGTTTGTCTTCAGTGGCTTGCAAACGCTTTTTGGCAGTGCCGGGGGCGGTATCTGGAGTATGTAAGTTAAACTCGGTCATGGTTAACTCCTTATTGCTTGATTCGAAAATTCATTTTCAGCTTAATCAAGCCATCCAGATAAAAACGGCTCCAACGTCTTTTATTTATGGGCCTGCGTCCGTCTCACCTGGCCCGGCGAGTCCTGCCAGAAATCTTTGAAAGTTTTGCGAAAGGCACTTTCCGATCGATAGCCAACATTCATGGCCACTTCCAGAACGGATTTCCCCAGTGCCAGCTGTTGCCTGGCCTTGTGCATACGCAGATAACGCAGGTATTCGCCCGGTGGCATTCCCTGAGTTTCCTGAAAACTTTTTGCCAGAATCGAGCGAGCCACACCAACCTCCCGGGCCAGGGTTGTCACGCCCCAGTTCTTTTCCGGGCTGCTATGCATGAGGGCTAAGGCACGATCAACGTAGGCAGGAACAGCATTTTCCAATTCTTCCTGAGTAATGTTTTTTTGTTCCAATGCCGCTCGCAAAAGATAGATCAACAAAGGCTCAGCCAGAATCTGCAGGATTCGCGAAGCAGCGGGCTGGTTTTGACTGGCTTCGGCAACCAGCAGTTGCAACAAATACTTCAGCGCTGTAGTTGCGTCCTGCTGGCCTTTCAGGTGCAACAAAGAAGGAAGTTGCCTGAACCACCCCGGCAAATACCCCTGATGAAAACGAAAGTAACCACACACCAGTCCCACACCGGCAAGAGGCGCTTGCAAATCCAGCTCCCGAGCCGGTTGATCATCTTGGTTGACGGGTAAAAGCTGGTGACGTCGATCGCGGGAGAAAAACAAAAGGTCTCCCTGCTCAAGAAGAATACGGCTGTCATCCGGCCAAACCAGCCAGCATTGCCCCTCAGTCACCCAATGGAAGCTGGGATCCTGAGGCACATCATGTTCCAGCAGCCAGTTACCGCAGTGCTTGCCAACATGAAACAATTCACCATAAATACCCAGAGGCCTCACCAGGCGAGTCAACCAGTCTTCTTGTTGATGACTCACTTTCATCTCCTTACAGCTTGTGCCCTTGTTGTCCGGCAGCCACTTCCATAAAAACCGCAGCCGGTGATGGCCGCCCGTAAAAGAATCCCTGGAAGCTTTGGCAACCCAAGCTGGCCAGTAACTCGGCCTGGGCCTGGGTTTCCACCCCTTCAGCCAGCACCTGTAAATCCAGGGCTTCACCTATGGCAATCACTGCCTGACACAAAGCTCTGTCCTGAAGATCATCAGGAAGATCCATGACAAAAGCCCGATCAATTTTGATTTTGTTAACCGGCAGACTTTTCAGATAAGCCAAGGAGGAGTAACCCGTGCCAAAGTCATCCACCGATAACCTGACACCCAGCTCAGCCAATTGATACAAAACAGCCAGCGCCTCTTGAGTATCATCCATCACGGCACTTTCGGTAATTTCCAGTTCCAGAGCTGAAGCGGGTAAGCCACTGGTTTTCAGTACGGTTTCCACTTGAGCAACCAGTTCAGGCTCACTCAACTGACGGGCGGAAAGGTTAACGGCAAGGGTAAAAGTCTCCCAGCCCGGTTGCTGACGCCAAACAACAGCCTGTTGACAGGCTTGTTTCAGTACCTGTTGGCCCAGCTCAACAACCAGACCGGTTTCTTCGGCCAGCGGTATAAACTCAGCCGGTGAGATCAAGCCTTCGTCCGGGTGATTCCAGCGCACCAGTGCTTCCGCACCCTTGATACGGCCAGTGAGAGCATCAACCTGGGGCTGAAACCAGGCCTCCAGTTCGCCCTGCTCTAAAGCCTTTTTTAACTGTTCAAGTCGCTGATTCCGTTTTTTCAGCTGTTCATTCAGCCCGGTCACAAAAAAGTTGATACGCTGATTACCCGCTCCTTCAACACTGGTCAAAGCCAGGTCAGCTCTGGCAATCAGGCTGGAGAAGTCTTGTCCGTCTTCCGGGTAAAGAGCAACACCCACTCGGGCATCACAGCTTAAAGTTTGCCCTTGCCAGTAATAGGGCGGTAAAACCTCATCAATTAACTGTTCAGCGAGTGTGACCACGGCATTGACATCCGAAAACTCGGGCAGAAAAACTCCAAAAATATCCCCGCCAACACGAGCCAGGGTCATGCCCGGTGCCAGTTGCTTTTGCAGGCGCCCGGCCACTTCCTGCAAAACCTGGTCGCCCGCTTCGTGGCCTGCAACCCCATTGATGGCTGCAAACCCCTTCAAACCCAACATCACGACTGCCAGCGGCTGATTTTCTGACTGTACTTTGGTCAGGGATTGCGACAGGCGATCCTGAAACAGGGCCAGATTGGGCAAGCCTGTCAGTTGATCATGGTTACGCTGATGCCGGAGACTTTCCTCATAGGCCTTGCGTTCAGTGATATCCGAAGCATAAAGGTTCACATACCCGGCTTCCGACAAAGGCACAAGATAAATATTGAACCAGCGTTCACCCAGCTGATGCTCGACAGAGCGACTGGTCTGCTGAGCCAGCACCCCTCTAACCAGCTCCTGCCATTGTTGAGGTAAAGCCTCGCCGGTTTTCACCTGCCAGTCTGCCAGTAACAACTGGCTGGCTTTATTGGCATAGAGCAAGCGCCCGGTATGATCCACACGCAGAACCGGCTGGGTGTTTTCATCGGGAAAACGGGCCAGGGAAGCCAGGCGCCCTGCGGTGACTTTCAAGAGGCGGTCAAACTCGATCGACAAATCCCCCAACTCATCCTTGCGCTTCAAGGTGCCCAGATAATTGAGGTAATGCTGCTGGTCTTCAGCAGCTTTCTGCATCTGCTGGCGCAGTAAGAGTACCGGGCCCAGTATCAAATATTGCAGCACCAGCATGGTGGTCACGGTAACCACTGAAGCAATTAGCAGAATCAGCCCCACAATCCGCCAGACAAAAGCAAGCAGTTCACCGGCTACGTTTTCACTGTTCATTCGCAGTAAAACGGCTTGATCTTCAAGCAGTTCACCAGCAGAAAACGCCACCTCGGTTCTTTGCCCCTTTTCAATTCTGTGCAGGCGCTGTTCAGGCTCAGGCCGGGTTTGCAGGGCTTCACCCACTTGCAGCAGTCGTTTCCCTGTCTGGGTGTGCAGGCTTACCCCCTCAATCAGGGTCTGGTCAACCAGGTGTTGCAGATGAGCTTCATTCAGTTCAGGCAAGGCTTTTACAGCCTGATAACCCGCTTCCTGAAGAGCCAGCAGGCGATCCCTTTCGTAATTGAAATAGGAAGGCAGCAGAATTACTGCCTCGATCAGCAGAATGGCGGCAAAAACGGCCCCAGTCACCAACCAGCAGAGGCGGCATCTCACCAGGCTTTTTGTCAATTCCGGCATAGAACCTCCTGTTAGCCCGGATTATTCAAAAAAGTAGGCGAATCTCGCTTAACCAATTGATATAATTGGAGTTACGCCAATAACGCTTCGTACGAAGCTTAAACGAGACCGCCTATGTGCCATTCTACCCCAACCCAACTCCGTTTTCCTGCTATCGCCTGCTTCACGGTGCGCGCCGATTTTAATGGTGGGGCCTTGTCCAGTGACTTTGGGGCCATACTGCTACAGGGCGTGGATCGTCAGACCGGCCTGATTGAGCGCCTGGCCTCAGCTATCCAGGATCAGCGGCACCCGTCTTATATTGACCACAGCCTGACGGACCTGTTGCGCCAGCGCATTTTCCAGAGTGCCTGCGGCTATGCCGATGGCAACGATGCCAACAGCCTGCGCCACGATCCGGCCTTCAAGCTGGCGCTCGGGCGTGCTCCCCTTGATGCGGACACCGCTTTGGCGTCCGCTCCGACCTTCTCTCGTCTGGAGAACGGGCTCTCTCGCAAGGACATCTATCGCCTGGCCCAGGCCTTCGTCGACGCCTTTATCGCCAGCTATGCCAGCCCGCCACCGGTGATGGTGCTGGACATGGATCATTCCGAAGACCGCACCCACGGGCAACAGGAGCTGGCCTTCTATAATCGCCACTACGGCAGCCACTGTTATCTGCCCCTGTTCCTCTTTGAGGGCCTGTCGGGCAAACTCATTACCGCTGTCTTGCGTCCCGGCAAGCGACCCACCGGACGCGAGAACGCCGCCATTATCGGGCGGGTGTTGCGTCGATTGCGTCAGGCCTGGCCAGACACCCACATCGTCCTGCGCGGCGATGGCCATTTCGCCAATCCGGCCTTGATGGCCCTGTGCGATGGCGATGATCAGCTCGATTTTCTCTTTGGCCTCGCCGGTAACAGCGCACTGACGCCCAGGGCTGAGCCACTGCTCGCCAGGGCTCGCACCCTGCATGAGCAACGCTGCGAGAACGCCCGTCGGTTACAGCAGACCACCCCCGCAGCAACCCGTCTTTACGACAATGTGGCCTATCAGGCCGGCTCCTGGCCCACCGCGTACCGGGTGGTGCTCAAGGCTGAGGTCATGAGCATGGGCGACAATCCGCGCTTTGTCGTGACGTCGCTGACGGAACCGACGGCGGAGGCGTTATACCGGGATTTGTACTGCGCCCGCGGTCAGGACGAGAACTACATCAAGGCGGTGAAGAACGACCTGGCCAGCGATCGTACCTCCGACCATGGCTTTATCGCCAATCACCTGCGCCTCTTTTACGCTTGCGCGGCCTACAATCTGATCCACAGCCTGCGTGAACATACGCTGTGCCACACCGAACTGGCAAAAGCTCAGCCCATGACCCTCATTCTGAAGCTGTTCAAGCTGGCCGTGCGGGTAGTGCAGTACAAGGACAGGATCAAATTGCACCTGCCCACCAGTTGCCCGATGAAGGGTCTGCTACACCGGGTGACCGAATTACTGTACCTGGCCCGACCGCCAACGCCCGCCTGACACCCCTGACAGGGATCGCGACCTAAAAACGACGATCTGGTCCTGCCCAGAGGCTTCTGCTCGCCTGAAATCCACCAATTCGCCATCTGATCGGAGAAACTGGCCCCGCAACGCCATAGTCACGTCTATGCACGTCTATGCACGTCCCATTTTCCAGCCATGGTCGAGTCATTAGGCTAAAAAATAGTCAGACAATGCCAGGCTCTGAGAGCGAGAGGGTGGTTTATGAAACATTCGGGTTAGAAGCCATCGACTAGTGCAAACGTCCTTGATGGTATTTTTTCAACCAGCCTAACAGCCTCTCCGGTGCATGGGCTTTTTTCCAGTTACCGGCAGCAAATTTGTTGGCTTCGGTCAGGGTTGGATAGATATGAATCGTACCTAACAGTTTATTCATACCCAGCCCATGCTTCATCGCCAGCACAAACTCAGCAATCAGATCACCGGCATGCGGTCCAACCAGCGTCACTCCGAGAATTTTATCCTTGTTCGGTGGTGTCAGAACTTTGACAAAGCCGTAGGCCTGACCATCGGCCAAAGCCCGATCCAAATCATCGATTCCATAGTGGGTCACCTCATAGGCAACACCCTTTTCTTGAGCCTCCTTTTCATTCAGACCAACCCGAGCCACCTCCGGGTCGGTGAAGGTTGCCCAGGGCAGAAAAGAATAATCCACCTTGAAAGATTTAAGATGACCAAAGAGCGCATTCACCGTGGCATGCCAGGCTTGATGTGAGGCCGCATGGGTCAGCTGATAAGGGCCCACCAGATCCCCGCAGGCATAGATGTTGGGATAAAGGGTTTGCAGATAGGCATTGGTTTCCAGAGGTTGGCCGGGTTCGGGCAAGAGGCCCAGTTCTTCCAGCCCATAGCCGGTTAAACGCGGCTTGCGCCCTACTGCTATCAGAATACGGTCAAAGGCAAGAGGCACCTCTTCGCCTTGATTATCAGTAGCAATCAACCAGGTTTCCTGATCATTTTTGTCAAGCCGTATGGCCTGGTGCTCCAGTCGAACATCCACACCCTCGGCCTGCATTTTTTGCAGCACAGCGGCACTGGCATCGGTGTCTTCACGCGGCAGTAGCTGGGGCCCCCTTTCCACCTGAGTCACCTGTGCACCCAGACGCTGGAAGGCCTGGCTCAACTCACAACCAATCGGCCCACCCCCCAGCACCAGTAAACGCTTGGGCAATTCCTGAAGACCCCAGAGGTTATCCGAAGTCAGATAATCCACTTGATCCAAACCCGGCAATTCGGGCACCAGAGGTTCAGCCCCCGTAGCCAGAACAATACTACGGCTGGTGATTCGCTGGATTTCCCCGGAGTTCAGGGTCACTTCCACTTTCCAGGGGGACACCAGGCGAGCACTTCCCTCTTTGACCTCTACTCCCAGCCCGGTGTAACGCTCTACGGAGTCATGAGGCTCTATTTGTTGAATCACCCGATGAATACGCCCCATGACTTGTTGAAAATCCACTTCTGGCTCGTGGCCTTTCAGGCCATAATTTTCCGCTTCACGCATCTCCTGAGCCAGGCGGGCTGAACGGATCAGGGCCTTGGAAGGTACACAGCCGCTATTCAAGCAATCACCACCCATGGCTGATTTCTCCACCAGGGTCACCTTGGCTTTAACGGCTGCGGCAATATAGGCTGCCACCAGACCGCCACTTCCAGCCCCAATCACCAGTAAATTGGCATCAAAGCTTTTCGGCCTGGACCAGGCGCTTAGGTGTTTACGACTTTTAAAAACATTCAACAGTTTACGAGCAATCAAGGGAAAAAGGCCCAGCAGCGCAAAAGAAACCAGTAGTTCAAAAGACAGCACATCGCCCGGGCCGCTAATTTGCGCCAACTGAGTACCCGCATTCACATAAACGGCTGTTCCGGCCAGCATACCCACTTGGCTCACCCACCAATAAGTCCACACCTTGATTGGCGTCAGACCCATCACCAGGTTGATGACAAAAAAGGGGAAAGCCGGAACCAGGCGTAAGGCAAAAAGATAAAAAGCGCCTTCCCGTTCAATGCCAGCATCCAGTTTCTGCATGGACTGAGTAAAACGCTCTTTCACCCAGCTTCGCAACAGAAAACGCGAAGCCAGCATGGCCAGGGTGGCACCCAGAGTGGAAGCAAAAGAAACCAGCAAAAGCCCCCAGCCCAAACCGAAAATAGCACCACCGGCCAGAGTCATAATGGCGGCACCAGGCAGAGAAAGTGCCGTTACCCCGACGTACACCAGAAAATAAAGACCACTCACCACTAGAGGCTGGGTGTCCCGGAAAGCTACCAGCTCTTCCTGCTGACGCTTCAGGTTTTCAAAAGTCAGCGCATCCAGCCAGCCCAGCTGCCAAATCAGCACAACCAGGGCCGCAAGAAGCGAAAGCAATAGCAGTTTTTTTTGCATCACCAGCATCCTTTTTTTATTCAGTGTAAGGGTTGGTCGCTGAAGCAGTTTAAACCTTACAGGACACAGCTGGTGTTTTGACAAAGGCTATTAATCTAACTAATCTTAAAGTGCTATATCAACATACAAAATTAATGGAGTTAACCATGTCGAAAACCAAAAAGAAGATCAAGGAAAAAGTAGCCAAGCAAGAAAAGAAGCTAAAAAAATTGAAGAAAAAACTGAAAAAGGCTTAAGCCACTTCGTTTTTTTATAGCCCGGTTCTTGCCGGGCTTTTTACAGGCAATCCACTTGTGTCAGATTGCTAAGGGCCGTGCCCTATAGAAGATTCAACAACTGTACGTTGCGTTTATCCTTGAGGTGATCCGTCGCAAGAGTTTCAAATATTGTGAGCCCGGTACAGGCATGGCAACCTTTGAAAACAATCAATTCAGGTGCTTTCCTGGTTACCGGCTGTTGCTGTGACCCTGCCTTTCCACCAGAACACCGTCATCACCACCAGCAAGACTGGAGCCAGCATGGCCAGGTTCAACAATTCCCAGCCCAGATAATGCAGAAGTTGCCCGGACATCAGGGAACCCAGAGCGACCAACGAGAAAATAATCAGGTCATTAACCCCCTGTACCTTGCCGCGTTCCCGTTCACTGTGCAGTCGGGTCAAGAGTGCACTGCCTCCGATAAACAGAAAGTTCCAACCCACACCCAGAAGAACCAAAGCAGTCCAGAAATAAGCCAGAGTCTGACCCTGGGTTGCCACACCTGCTGCAGCAACCAGTAAAGCTGCTCCAGCCAAAAGAATTCTTTCCACGCCGAAGCGGGCGATCAGCCCCCCGGTAAAGAAGGAAGGGGCAAACATGCCCAATACGTGCCATTGCATGATGAAAGCCACCTGGCCCATCTCGTAACCAGCCGAACGCATAGCCAGGGGTGTTGCCGTCATTACCAGCACCATAACCGCATAGCCCACAGCTCCGGCCATGACTGCCGCAATAAAAGCAGGCTGAGCAGCAATTTGTTGCATGGGACGCAGCTGATCACCCGATTGGGGTTCGCCACTGGGAGGCACTTGTAACTGACTCAATAATCCCAAAGCCACCAGAGCCAAAATAGCAATCATCAGGTAAGGGCCACCCAGAGGAACACTGGCAATCCAGTCCACCAAAAGACTGGCATTCCAGGGACCTAGAAAAGCAGCAACCACCCCAGCAGCCATAACAAAAGAAATCGCCCGACTTTTGAATGCCGGGCTGGCCACATCGGCTGCCGCAAAACGGTAATACATGGCAAAACCCTGGTAGAACCCCAGCAAAAGATTACCAACTGCAAACAACCAGAAGGACTCCAGAGCAATAGCGGTAAAACTGAGCAGACCACCACCCAGACCACCGAGGGTAGCGCCCAGCAAAAAACCCAAACGGCGACCAACTTTTTTCATAAACAAGGAAGCAGGCAGGGTCGATACCACGGTGCCCAACATCATGATGGCAATGGGGAGAGTTGCCAAACTGGGATCGGGGCTTAAATGAGCACCTACCACACCACTCAAAGTCATCACGGTGATGGAAGCAATCATGAACAACATTTGACTGGTCACCAGAATGGCAACATTACGCTTTTCATGGGCAGGGCCGGACATGGGTACTGACTCCTTTTACTCAACGGGTTGATCAAATCATTCTATCAAGTCAAAGCACCAGTCCAAGAATACTATGAGAAAGGTTAAGCCTGTCAGGATTTATTGAAATCCGACTATTGCACTCAGGTATCCTTTCACACTAACCTGAGCACCTACTTGGCTTGATAAAAGGTGAAATGAGATGAACGCGGCTGAAACACCTCAGTCAGTAATTGATTTCTGGTTTCATGAACTCACGCCTAAACAGTGGTTTGCCAAGAATACAGCCTTGGATAGAGCAATCAGTAAGCGCTTCGGGGCACTGCATATCCAGGCGACCTGTTGTGAGCTCTACAACTGGCGAGCCAGCCCTTTGGGACGACTGGCGGAGATTGTGCTGCTGGATCAATTTTCACGCAATATCTACCGGAATTCAGGGCAGGCTTTTGCCTGGGATTCTCAGGCCCTCATTCTGGCCCAGGAGGCTGTGGCGCAAGAGGCTGACCAGGAATTGACGACAGAGCAACGCAGCTTCATCTACATGCCCTATATGCACAGCGAGTCAGCTTTGATTCATCAAGAAGCCGAGCTGCTATTCAACCAGCCAGGGCTGGAAAACAACCTCAAGTATGAGCGTCAACACCGGGCCATCATTGACCGCTTCGGACGCTACCCGCATCGCAATGCCTTGCTGGGGCGAGAAAGCTCAGCCGAAGAACTGGCTTTTTTGCAACAGCCGGGTTCTTCTTTTTAATGACGTTGAAACCTATCAACAGCTCTTAACCCGGTCAGGAGAAAACCATGCCCCAAAACAACAATCGCCGTTATTCATCCTCCGTGGTTGATGGTATTGGCAAATCCGCCAGCCGTGCCATGCTCAGAGCCGTGGGTTTCGAGGATGCAGACTTTCAAAAACCCCAGGTGGGCATTGCCTCGACCTGGAGCAACCTGACGCCTTGCAATATGCACATCAATCGGCTGGCCGAGGAGTCAGCCGCCGGGGCCGATGAAGCAGGGGGTAAATCCCTGATCTTCAATACCATTACCGTGTCGGATGGCATCGCCAATGGCACCGAGGGCATGAAGTATTCACTGGTCTCCCGCGAAGTGATTGCTGACTCAATTGAAACCGTAGCCGGTTGCGAGGGCTTTGATGGCCTGGTGGCCATTGGGGGCTGCGACAAAAACATGCCGGGGTGCCTGATGGGTCTGGCGCGTCTGAATCGACCCTCGGTGTTTGTTTACGGTGGCACCATCCTGCCCGGTGAAAACCATACTGACATCATTTCCGTATTTGAGGCAGTGGGGGCTCATGCCCAGGGAAAACTTGATCTGATTGACGTCAAGCAGATCGAAGAGACCGCCATTCCGGGGCCGGGTTCCTGCGGGGGCATGTACACGGCCAATACCATGGCATCAGCAATTGAAGCCATGGGTATGAGCCTGCCAGGCAGCTCAGCCCAAAATGCTGTATCCGACAGCAAAATTGATGATTGCCGTGCTGCGGGTTCTGCTGTGCTCAAGCTGCTGGAACAGGATATCAAGCCTTCCGACATCATGACCCGCCAGGCCTTTGAAAATGCAATCACGGTTGTCATTGCTCTGGGCGGCTCCACCAATGCAGTGCTGCATTTACTGGCCATGGCCAGCACAGTCGGCGTGGACTTATCCTTGGAAGACTTCACCGAAATTGGCAAAAAAGTACCGGTACTGGCCGACTTGCGACCCAGTGGTCATTATATGATGTCGGAACTGGTTGCCATTGGCGGTATTCAACCCCTGATGAAAATACTGTTAGAGTGCGGCATGCTGCATGGTGATTGCCTGACCGTCACTGGCAAGACACTGGCTGAAAACCTGGCTGAAGTCGCGCCCTACCCCGAAGATCAAAGCATCATTCATGCCTTCGACAAGCCCATCAAGGCTGACAGCCACCTGCGCATTTTATACGGCAATCTGGCACCCACCGGTGCGGTTGCCAAAATCACCGGCAAGGAAGGCACCCACTTTACTGGTCGGGCCCGGGTCTTTCACTCCGAAGAGGAGGCTCAGGAAAAAATTCTCGATGGTCAGGTTATTGCCGGTGATGTGGTGGTGATTCGTTATGAGGGTCCCAAGGGTGGGCCGGGTATGCGAGAAATGCTCAGCCCCACCTCGGCCATTATGGGCAGAGGCCTGGGCAGTGAGGTCGCACTGATTACCGACGGTCGTTTTTCTGGAGGCAGCCATGGCTTCGTGGTTGGTCATATCACGCCCGAAGCAGCCGAAGGGGGCCCCATTGCCCTGGTTGAAGAAGGCGACACCATTACCCTGGATGCCATCAACAACCGCATTGAGCTGGAGGTTTCCAGCCAGGAACTGGAACGCCGGCAGCAAGCCTGGCAGCCACCCCAACCCAAATACACCCGAGGTGTGCTGGCAAAATATGCACGTACGGTCGGATCAGCCTCACAAGGCGCGGTGACTGACCTGCCCTGATTATCTCTGGAGAATGCTAAGAAACCTCTGATTAACTATTGCGCTTGCTTATGCTGCGTTGAAATTGGCCTCAAAATGCTCATTGACTTCTTGTAAACTCCGCTTTTTTGTTCAATTTCGCCTTGCCTAATCTGCGCTCATTACGTTGATCAGAGGCTCCCTAAACTTCAGTTTTTTACACGGTCAAGGACTCTCTCATGAATACCCTAGCGGACAGCATCCACTTTTTCAGCTGGCAAAGCCGTGTTTCTCTGATGTTGCCTGTGGGTTTTGAGGAGTATCAGGAAAACGACTCCAGTCACAGCGTGATTTACGCCAATGATCTGGATGCCGAGGATGAACCCGGTGCCCGTATTCTTGCCCAGTGTACTCAGCTTTTCCCCGGTCAACAGCAAGCTGATCTGCAGCTGGCAGAAGAAAAGGCAGCCCTACCCGGCCACCAGCGGATACAGCGTGAAGAGCAACTTCTGGCTGGTTTTCCCGGAATTTTTCAACAGCTATCGATCAAGAATGAGCAAGGCGAACAAGTTGCCGTGGAAGCCTACATTCAGGTGGATGACCAGCTCTTTTCGATCAACTGCCGGGCACCGAGCCAACACTCAACAACCTATCTGCCCATCTTCCAACAACTACTGAAATCCATCCGCTTGATTTTTCTGTCTGAAGACCGACCCGCCACCCTGGATCCGAATAGCGGTCTTCTGGCACATCATCATCTGCGGCTTTCAGCCTGGTTGCCGGATGGATGGATACCAATTGAAGAAAAACCGGAAATTCTGCGGTTTTATGGCCCAGCGACACCCGGAATGTCCGGCTACCAACCCACCTTCAGCATTACCCTGGCGGAACCGGATGATTATTCCAGTAGCGACTGGATACAGCAGCTGGTCGAGGAACGCCTCGTGCAACTTCAGGAATCAGCCAGCTACCGCCTACTCGAAGAGAGAAGTCTGCAACAATCTGATCAAATGCCCGCCCAGCTTATCCGCTACCGTTGGCAACCCGATGATGACCACTATTTCCAGCTTTTACAGGTCTTTATCAAATGTGGTTACCGCAACTTTTATCTAATCAACGCCGCCACCCTGGAACCCCTGGCTGAAGAACACCTCCCACTTTTCTACAAAATGCTGGAAAACCTGAGGTTTTTACCTGCATATTGAGAATGCCAGGAAGCTTCTGACAATAAAACCACTACTCATACAGGGTCTGAATAATTCGGCAGTGGGCGACCTTCCCGCCCCGGCACTGGTGAGCGACTTCTCTAAGTTCATCAGCCAGAGCTTGCAGGGAGGCAATGCGCTCTTCCAGTTGTTGCAGGTGTCGGCTGGCCAGGTCATCGGCGGCGGTGCAGTCAGCATCCGGGTTATCAGAGAGTTCCAGCAGCTCACGTATGGCATCCAGGTGCAGTCCCAAATGACGGCCATGTCGGATAAAACCAATCCGTTCGACTGCAGCCTGATCATAATAACGATAGCCTTGTTCACTTCTTTGCGGGTGCGCCAGCAGGCCGAGTTTTTCATAGTGGCGAATGCTTTCCGGTGAGCAGCCGGTTCGGGCGGCGACTTCACCAATACGATATTTCTCTGTCATGGTCTTGACCCTGTAACGATTGCAGGGTTTAAGCTAGCTCTAAATACCTATGGTGACAAGCCGTATTGGAGAAGAGAAATGCAACTGGTAATGGAAATTTTAAGTGTTGCCCTGAGTGCCGCTCCCTGGTTGTTGCTGGGCTTGCTGATTGCCGGGCTGATTAAGGCCTGGTTGCCGGATAGTCTTTTACAACGCTGGATGGGTGGCCGGGGGTTGGGCAGCATTTCCCGCGCAGCCGTGATCGGTATGCCGCTGCCCTTATGTTCCTGTGGTGCGATTCCCACCGCTTTGACCTTGCATCGTGGTGGTGCGGGTCGTGGGCCAACTACCTCGTTTCTAATCAGTACACCAGGGGTCGGTGTTGATTCCATTTTACTGACCAGTGTACTACTTGGGCCTTTTATGGCTGCGGCGCGTGTGCTGGGGGCTTTGATCACCGCTATCAGTACTGGCTTGCTGGTGGGGCTGACTTCGGAACAAAAAACATCCACGCCTGCAGCGCAAAAGACTTCTTCGTGCTGCTCCAAAAACAGCAGTTGCGAGGGTGACCTGGTGGAAGAGGATTCCTGCGGCACACTTAAAGAGAAAAAATCCCTGAACCAGGGTTTGCGCTATGCCTTCAGTGACCTCTTGGATGACATCAGCGCCTGGGTGTTTGCTGGTTTGTTATTGGCGGGTTTACTGGTCACGCTAGTGCCGCCCGAAACCCTGGCGGGTTTATCCGGTGGTTTTTTATCTTTGCTGCTGATGGCGGTGATCGGTATTCCTCTGTATATCTGTGCCACAGCCGCTACACCCATTGCTGCAGGACTTTTGCTGACCGGCATTTCCCCCGGCATGGCTTTGGTCTTTCTGCTGGCGGGGCCCATCACCAGCTTGGCAACTCTGGGACTTTTGCGCCGTGAATTTGGCAGTTTTGCTTTATTCATTTACCTGGGCAGTGTTCTGGTGGTCACAGTGGCACTGGGCTGGCTGCTGGATTACCTGCTCACTTATATTGACCTGAACCCAGTTGCTCAAGCCAGCCAGGTTCAGGAGCTTTTACCTGCTTCTCTGGAGTGGCTGGCCCTGGCGCTACTCCTGCTGTTTGCTATTCGCCCCTTGCGGCTGCGGATTTTTGGCTTCTAGGGGTGTTTTGGGTAAGGGTTTGAAAGGCATCAGCAACAAATCTTTCAAACCCAGTTTTTCCTGCTCCTGTTGATAATCCAGCCCCAGGGTCATTTTTAAGTGGCCATCTCTGGGGCTTTGCGTATAGGTGCCCAGCAGGCGATCCCAGGTAGAGAGAAAAAAGCCATAGTTGCTGTTGGTTTCCTGCGGATAAATCGAGTGATGAATCCGATGCATGTCCGGGGTGATAATGAACCACCGAATCACTCTTTCCAGACCCGGTTTAAGGCGGATATTGGCATGGCTGAACATGGAGGCACCATTAAGCAGAGCCTCAAAAACCAGAACCACCAGAGGCGGCAAGCCCAAGGCGGCTACCACCAGCACCTTGTAAACCAAGGAAAGAAGAATCTCCAGGGGATGAAAACGTAAACCACTGGTTACGTCCAAATCCAGATCAGCGTGATGTACCTGATGCAGCCGCCAGAAGAAGGGCAGCGCATGAGCCAGCACATGCTGTAGATAAATGGACAAATCCAGCAACAGCAAGCCCACCAGAAAAACCAGCCAGCCTGGCCAATCCAACAGGTTCAGCAAACCCCAGCCTTCTGTCTGGGCATATACCGCCATAGCCACCGCAGCGGCTCCTAGCGTGAGGCGTTGAACCACAACATTCAGTGCGATGAGGCCCAGATTGATTCCCCAACGCTTTTTGCGTGATTCCCGCCAAGTGCGTTTGGGTTGCCAGAATTCCAGACTGACCACTACCAGGAGCACTACCAGAAAAACCCCTAATCTGAAGACTGCTTCGCTGTCCATTTTTCCACCCTCTATTGTGACAAGGCCCCACCGCAGCTACTACCTTGACCTGCCGTACAACCATAGCAATGATCGGCAACCCGTATCGGCTGACCCTGCAAATCAGCACCCAGCAGATCACGCAGATGCACGGGCTGGCGGGCATCGCCCAAGGGTAATTGCAATTGCTGATTGAAATCACAATCATACACCTGACCCTGATGATCCACGGACAAGGTATTCAGACACATCAACCCCGGCAAGGTGGCCTGATTAAAGCTGGCCTTTAACAACTCCATATAGGGTTCAAACTCACCACGACTGATCAGGGTGCTGCCAAAACGCTGGATGGGCATATTGGCCAAAGTCAGCAAATTATTAAAACGAATTCCAAAGTGCTCGTACAGCTCTTGTTTATAGGCCGCTTCCAGTTGCTGTTGCGAGGGAGGCAGGCTGGGACCCAGGGGGTTGTACACCAAGCCAAGTTGCAAACCACTGCCTTCCTGACCATAGCCCAGATCATTCAGTTGCTTTAGCCCCTGCAAACTGGCTTCAAAAACACCATCACCGCGCTGTGCATCAACATTCTTGGCCGAATAACAGGGTAAGGAGGCCACCACTTCCACCTGGTTTTCCGCCAAAAACTCAGCCGTGGTTTCCTGGCCGGGTTCACAAAGAATGGTCAGGTTGCAGCGATCAATCACCTTAACGCCTCGCTGACGCGCTTCAGTGACCAGCCAGCGAAATTGCGGATGCAGCTCCGGTGCCCCACCTGTGACATCCAGGGTATGGATGCTGGGGTTGCGATCCAACATCTCCAGCAAGGCATCCAGGGTTGCCTGACTCATGGCTTCCTTACGTTTGGGGCTGGAAGCCACATGGCAATGCAGACAGGACTGGTTGCAAGTCAGGGTGATATTGGCTTGCAACACCTCCAACTGACCGCGGGAAAGAGCTGGAAAATCCGTGGCAATCAAACGGGGCAAGGTGGCGTGCATGTTTAAACTCCTGACATTAAGGCTTTAGGGGTTGGTCGTTTGACCCGCCGGCTTCTTACAGTGACCCTTGAATTAGTGATCAGTTTAGCTGAAGAATTCAATACTCCCAAAATATTCTTATACAGAAACTTGAAATAAACTTATACATAGCCCATCATGACATGGAAGCAACACAACATCCACCGAGCAATAGCGGAGAACACCATGGAAATTTTATCTTTCGGTTCCGACAATATTGAAAACAGCCTGGCCAAGATGTCCAAAGAGCAGCTGAATGACGTTGCTTTCGGCGCCATCCAGCTGGACGGTCAAGGCAAAATCTTGCAGTACAATGCCGCCGAGGGCGACATCACAGGGCGTGACCCCGGTCAGGTGATCGGCAAAAACTTCTTCCGGGAAGTTGCTCCCTGTACCAACCGCCCCGAGTTCAAAGGTCGTTTTGATGAAGGTGTCAAAGCTGGCAATTTGAATGTGATGTTTGAATACACCTTTGACTATGAAATGAAACCCACCAAGGTAAAGGTGCACATGAAAAAAGCCCTGACGGGTGACAGCTACTGGGTTTTTGTTAAACGTCTTTAATCCAGTCATTCTATGGCAACAAAGAGGTGTGTTTATGCAGGGCTTTGAACTGAGTGAAAAAACGCTTCTGGAGGTCATCAAGGCATTGATTGCTGATGAGCTGAAGAGTTTAAGGCCTCAAGCCGCGCAGGATATTTTTCCTGAAGACTGGGATAAGCACACCTCTCTTCATCCTTCACCGCCCGATTCCGGGCAGACTTCGCTGCAAGCGGACTCGCTGGAAAAACTGGCTTTAGCAACCCGCGTGACCGATTTTTTTCAGCTTCGTGAAAGTGGTCTGGAAGATTATCTGCTGAGATACAAAACCCTGGGTCAGTGGGCCGAACTGGTGGCCGAAGCCAGAAAACGAGGCACCCGCAATATCACCTTTTATACTTCCGGCAGTACCGGCCAGCCCCAACCCTGCCCCCAGGACTGGCAAAGCCTGGTCGATGAAACTGAGTATTTTCGCATTCTTTTCACTCAGACCTTACAGCAACCCATTCAACGTATTCTGGCCCTCAGCCCTTGCCAGCATATCTATGGCTTTTTATTTTCCGCCTTGTTGCCAGAATTACTGGACGTTCCAGTGATTCGGGGCACCCGAGCATTTTTCCGGGTTCAAAGTCGTGATCTTAAGGCGGGTGATCTGGTGATCGGTTTTCCTTTTATCTGGAAGCAGATCAGCCGAAGCCAGCAAAAGTTTCCGACAAGTGTTGCCGGCATCACCTCCACAGGGCCATGTGATCCCCAGGTTATTCAACAGCTTCACCAACAGGGTTTGGAGCAGTTAATAGAAATTTACGGCTCCAGTGAAACCGGTGGCCTGGGCTGGCGCAAACAAACAGATCAACCTTTTCAGCTCTTGCCACGCTGGCAGCCTGTTGAGGGTCGCAATGATGCTCTACTGGATCTTGTTTCCCAGCAACAGCAACCGCTGAACGATCAACTGCAATGGCAGGATGCGCACTATTTTTATCCGGCCGGTCGCCTGGATCAAGCGGTACAGGTTGCCGGAATCAATGTTTTTCCCCGCCGTATTGAAGAGCAATTGTGCCAGCTTCCCCAGATTAAGGAAGTAGCTGTACGCCTGATGTCATCGGAAGAAGGTGATCGCCTCAAGGCCTTTGTGATCCCGACTGATCCCCGGCAGTCAACAGCCGAGCTTCGTCAACAACTACAGAACTGGTGCCAGCACAACCTGAAAACCGTTGAGCGCCCCCAGGCATTCACTTTTGGAAACCAACTGCCCCGTAATGCACTGGGTAAAGCCAGTGACTGGCCACTACAGACCTCCAACCTGACATCGACTGAGTAATCCATGCAAACACTACAGCTCCAGGCAGAAACCAGCCTGACTCTGGAAGAACTGGAAGCCATTGCCCTGGGCGCCAGCCTGACCTTCAGCGACACCCATTGGCAGGCAGTGGCGCGTTGCCGGGAATTTCTGGATCAGCTAATTGCAGGCAAACACAGAATTTATGGGGTCACGACTGGCTATGGCCCTCTCGCCAACACCTATGTGGACACTGAATCTTCTGCACAACTGCAACAAGGCCTGGTGCATCATCTGACCAGCGGCACCGGCCCTCTGCTGAAGAAAGCACAGGTCAGAGCCATCATGGCTGCCCGTGCAGTCACCCTGGCTCGCGGCCATTCAGCGATACGACCTGAAGCCCTGCAATTGCTGCTTGATTGCCTGGAAAACGACCTGACTCCTCAGGTTCCTGCCATCGGTACGGTGGGAGCCAGTGGTGATCTGACTCCTTTGGCTCATATTACGCTGGGACTGATGGGGCAAGGTGATGTCTGGCTGGGGGATGAGAGCTTATCCGCACAGCAGGCTTTACAGCAAGTTGAACTCCAACCCTTGAACCCAGAAGGCAAGGATGCCCTGGCACTGGTCAATGGCACTTCCGCCATGACGGCCATTGCAGCCCTGAATGCCTGCCAGGCTGAGCGATTATTGCAGCTTTCTGTTGCCTTGACCGGGCTTTATGGCGAGCTTTTGAATGGCCATCTGGAAGCCTTGCAGCCCGGACTGGCTCAGCTGCGGCCTCACCCAGGCCAGCTCTGGGCACAGGAAGCCTTGCTGGCAGCCTGCGGTGATAGCCAGCGCCTGCAGAAAGTAGAGCAACCACCACCCCGCTTGCCACAAGATCTGGCTGCTGGCACAGCCCGCCATAACCAGCCGTTACCTCAGGATGCTTATACGTTTCGTTGTGCGCCCCAGCATCTGGGTGCCGTTAAAGACACCGTGGATTTTCATCACCAGGTGGTTGAAAGAGAAGTCTGGGCCGTGACCGACAACCCTCTTTTCCTCCCAGAAACCGGGGAAGTACTGCATGGAGGTAACTTCTTTGGTCAGCATGTTGCCCTGGCTGCGGATGCTTTGAATAATGCTCTGATCACCCTGGCCGTTCACAGTGAAAGGCGTATTGCTCGCATCACTGACCCCAGCATGAATCAGGGCTTGCCCCCTTTTTTAAGAGGCAATAATAATGGCCTGCACAGTGGTTTTATGGGGGCGCAGGTCACCGCCACCGCTCTGGTTGCAGAAATGCGCACTCAAGCCAGCCCGGCCAGCATTCAATCTATCGCCACCAATGCCAACAATCAGGATGTAGTAACCATGGGAACCCTGGCTGCCCGTCGTTGTGCCACCACCCTGGAGCGCCTGACCGAATTGCTAGCTATTGAAATCCTGATACTGACTCAAGGCTATGAACTCAGGGGAGGTAAAACAGCCGGTTTTTCCCAATCCGCAACCCGGTTACATCAAGCCGTACGCAAAATTGCAGACAGTCTTGGGGATGATCGACCTCTGGCCGGGGATATTCAGAAGCTCAGCCAACAACTGGCTGACCCGGCCTTTATAGCCGGATTACAAATTAACCCGGACTTGTAGTTTTTCTGAAACACCGTCAATCTACCCTCCTGACAATAATTAGCCTGCAAGGAGGCTCAATGACCCCTCTCATCTGGATTGCTCTGGGCCTGTTGCTTATCCTTTCCGAGCTGTTAGCTACCAGCATCATTGCTGTATTTCTTGGCCTGGGTGCTCTGGCTGCAGGCATTGCCCTGCAACTGGGCTGGGCTGACGGGCTGACAGCACAACTGGTGATTTTCAGTCTGGTCAGTCTGATCACCTTGCTTTTAGCACGGCGCAAACTGAAACTCTGGTTTGTCGGTGAGACCCGTAATGCCAAAAACTCCAACCAGCACTTTCAACAGGAAATCGGCCAGCGGGTGGAAGTCACTGAAGACTTTGTTAAAGGTGCAGGCCGAGTCAGCCTGAACGGTGTTCACTGGGACGCCTATAGCGAAGATAAACTCAAAAAAGGCGATATTGCCTGGGTAACAGCCAACCGAGGCATTCAGTTGTTTGTGACCCAACAAGCCCCCAACCAAGCAACACCCCAGGAGTAGCAACATGGATAATCTGGATTTTGGCAGCATACTGGCCCTTGGCCTGGCTCTTTTCGTTATTATTGCCGTTATCAAATCGGCACGCATTGTTCCCCAGCGATCCAATTTTGTGATTGAGCGTCTGGGTAAATACAGCCGCACCCTGGACTCCGGCTTTCACATCCTCATTCCTTTTATTGACAAGGTTGCCTACGCCCACACTCTCAAGGAGGAAGTCATTGATGTGGAGCGTCAGGCCTGTGTCACTAAAGACAACATTCAGGTGGGTATCAATGGCGTCATGTATATCCAGGTGGTTGATGCCCACCAGGCCAGTTATGGTATCAACAATTACCGTTATGCAGCCTCCCAGCTGGCCCAGACTACGATGCGCTCGGTAATCGGTCAGACGGATCTGGACAAAACCTTTGAAGAAAGAGCCAAGATCAACGAAGAAGTAGTCAAAGCCTTGGATGACGCGGCCAAGCCTTGGGGGATCAAGGTGCTGCGTTACGAAATTTCGGATATTGAATTGCCTGCCAGCATCAAGGATGCACTGGAACAGCAGATGCGCGCTGAACGCGAGCGTCGGGCTGCCATTGCCAAGTCTGAAGGTGAGCGCCAAGCTATGATCAATGTTTCTGAAGGTCAAAAGCAGGAAGTAATCAACCTTTCGGAAGCTGAAAAGCTCAAACAGATCAATGAAGCCGAAGGTCGTGCCCAGGAAATTGAGCTGGTGGCCACTGCCACTGCAGAAGGCTTGCGCAAAATTGCTTTGGCCATCAAGGAAGACGGTGGCCGAGATGCTGTCAGCCTGCGGGTTGCGGAACAGTACGTCAAAGAATTCGGCAATTTGGCGAAAACCAATAACACCATGATTATTCCAGCGGAACTCTCCAATATTGGCGGTGCGGTTGCTGGTATCACCGAAGTACTGAAAGCCAGCTCCATGAATAAATCAGCCTAAAATCATCACCTTGCTTGCCCCCATGTAATCCGCTTTGTATGCTTGCAGCTGTTCAAACCCAACAAGCGGATTTCAGGGGCAGGCATGCAGCATTTTTTCCTCCAGCTGGGCAATTTGCTGGGCATCGACAAGAACTCGACTTCTCACACAGAAAAACTGATTTCCATGGCTGGTGTGCTGCTTGGCCTGCTCACCATTCGGGAAATTTCCAGCTGGTATCTGGCTGACAGCAGTTCGCTGTTGATGATTGCCTCGATGGGGGCCAGCGCCATCCTGATCTTCGGGATGCCGCACGGGGCTCTCTCCCAGCCCTGGCCCGTGCTTTGCGGGCATCTGGTTTCTGCCGCAATCGGGGTCACCCTGAGTCGCTTTTTTCCCAGTGCCTGGTGGACACCAGCCCTGGCGGTTGCCCTGGCGATGGGCATCATGCATTACCTGCACTGTATTCATCCGCCCGGGGGTGCCACGGCCATGGTGGCCGTTGTCGGCGGTGAACAGGTTCAGGCCCTGGGTTATCAGTACCTTCTGACTCCGGTTTTGATGAACGTCGTCAGCCTCCTGTTGGTTGCCATTATCTTCAACAGCTTTTTCCCCTGGCGACGTTACCCGGTTCACTTGGCCCTGGCTTCCTATACCGAACCCCAATTGCCGAAGAATTTCTCAGCCGAACCGCAACCGGAAGATTTTGATGCGGCCCTGGCCGAGCTGGATTCCTATCGCGATATCACCACTGAAGAACTGACCGAGCTCTACCAGCGGGCCAAGTATCGGGCTGCGTTGAGAATTGAAGAAGAGCGGCAGAACAAACGCCTGCTTCAACGGAAAAAGAAAGGCTGACCGGCAGTATTTCAGAATTATTTATCCTGCATCATAAGATCAGCCACCTTTTCTGCTGTGGCTGCAGCAAGTGTCCAGCCAAGGTGACCATGGCCTGTGTTGTAAAAAATACTGGGGTGCTTGCCAGACCCCACTATCGGCATCATATTCGGTGTCATGGGTCTCAGCCCGGCCCAGGGCACAACTTCTTCAGTCGACACGACTGGAAAGAAGTCTTCAACCCAGCGGATCAACGGCTGTATCCGGTCGGCTCGAATATCCTTGTTGAAACCATTGAGCTCTGCTGTTCCTGCAACTCTCAGCCGATAAGTACCCAAGCGACTGCAAACCAGCTTGGAAGCTTCATCCAGTAAACTAATCTGGGGCGCGGCATCACGACTTTCTTTGTCTTTCAAATTTACGGTAATCGAGTAACCTTTAACCGGGTAAATAGGCAAATGATCACCCACGTCCGCTGCCAGCTTTCTGCTGCCGGTGCCAGCACAAATCACCACCCGATCATAACTGGCTGGCTCTCTTTCCTGATTATCTTCACCGGCCACAACCCAGGCTTTGTCCTGGTCTGCCAGCAATTGAAAAACCTGTTGCCGGTAAACAATCCTGGCACCCAGGCGCTCACAGGCGGCAGCCAGCCCCTGAGTGAATTTGTGAATGTCACCGCTGGCATCACCCTGGGTGTAATACCCCCCATAAAAGCTTGCCTGGAGGCTGGGCTCCAATTCACGAATCTCCTCAGGCGTGACTGCTACACGTTCAAGACCGGCTTCCACCAGTAACCTTTGCACTTTTTCAGTTTGCCGAAACTCCTCTTCACTGCGATAAACGTGCAGGATGCCTTTTTTCTTGAGGTCAAAATGGATATTTTCTTCCTTTGCCCAGGCAAAAAGATGCTCACGAGCAGCCAGAGCCATACGCACAGTTTCACAGGTGTTTTCATCATGGTCAGGAATCGCGGCAACAAACTTTGCCATCCAGGAGAGTTTCTGCCAGGAAGGTTTGGGATTAACCAACAGGGGAGCACCTGGGCTGAACAACCACTTAAGCCCTTTGAACATCGTTGGCCAGGAATTCCAAACTTCAGCGTTACTCGCTGACAGTTGCCCACCATTGGCATAGGATGTTTCCATGCCCGCATAACGACGACCTTCATAGAGGGTAACGTCATGCCCCCGTTTGAGCAGTGCATAGGCCGTGGTTACCCCGGTAATACCCCCTCCAATAACGGCAATTTTCTTCATGCTGCCTCCGGCCAACAAATTTATAGTTCAGTCTAGACCATAAATGCCAGTTTATTCATCTTAATGCGATCAAAAAAACCAGATAAAAGGCTTAAGCTACGAACCCGACCAGAGCAATTCCTGCTGCCCCTGACATTCATAGACCAGGCAGGAACCTTCGATCTGCTTGGCTGCATGCTTAACGTGGGACACTTCCGAGGCCAGCATGTGGGCATTCATCTGCTGGCCCTGGGGTGCCTGAAAAGCGGCCACTGACAGACCCACAAAAGCAAAAAAACGCTGAATGCCATAGCGATCTTCTGCATGGATGCCGCCAGCCTGACGATCTGCTTCACTGTAAAAATCCCGACTTTGCTGGGTAAAGCTTTCCAACACTTGAACCAGGCGGGCCTGCCAATCTTCACTGCGGCACAGGACCACAAAGTCATCACCTCCAATATGACCAACAAAGTCGTCATCAGGCTGAAAGTATCGCTGCAGCGTAAGAGCCAGGCTTCTCAGCAATTGGTCGCCCAAAGCATAGCCATAGGTATCATTGAAGGGTTTGAAGTTATCCAAATCCAGGTAACAGACCACCACTTCTTCACCCGCTTCCAGCCAGTCATCCAGAGTTTTCTGGATAGGGCCATTACCTGGCAGCAAAGTCAGGGGGTTGGCCTGACGGGCGCTCTGGATTTTCAGGTCGGTCATAATCCGCAGCAGATCCACCACCTGACCGATGCCCAGGTAGCTACCCATTTCGGTAATGATAAAATCATCATCCAGATGATCCCGGTTGCGCTCGGTGACCCATTGGCTGAGAGTTTCCAGGGAAGTGTCTCTATCCACTTTGAGTGGATGACTGTGCATTAAACTATCCACTGAGCGCCGATAGTAGATTTCTTTGCCAAAGGGACGCAGCAGCTCTTTCATCAACTGGGAGCGAAGCAAGAGCCCCTGGGGTCGTAGATGCGCATCCACGACCGGGAGGGAAAATAGTTCTTCATCCTGGCGAAAAATCTCTACGGCTTCACTGACGGGCGTAGCAGGTGACACACAGAGCACACGCCGCAACAGCATTTGCGCAGTTTCCTCTTTGCTTCCCAGGCTCTGTATCCGTGATTTTCGGCATTCCAATAAGCCCGGTGCCAGTTCCATATCAGGCTGGGCCTGGGGCCGGGCAAAAAAGTAACCCTGCATCAGGTCTACACCAATTTCTTCCAGCCGGTGGAACTCATCATAAGTCTCCACTCCTTCGGCAATCAGCCGGGTACCCAAGGCAACTGCCAGGGTATGCAGGGAACGGATAAAAGCTCGTTTCACCTTGTCCTTGTGCAAACCACGCACAAAATGCTGTTCCACACGCACATAATCAGGACGCAATTCAGACCAGAGCCGCAAACCCGAATAACCCTGCCCCAGATCCCCAAGAGCGACTTCAAAACCCATGGACCGATAGTGATCCAACGCCCTTTTCATTAGGGTGTAATCCTTCTCGGTACGGTTTTCTCCAAGCTGGATAACCAGGCGTTCAGGATCCAGTTGCAGCCTTTTAATGTACTCAAGAGTAAGTCCCGGCTCATGGTCTGGCTGAATCAACAAGTCAGGAGAGATATTAATGAAAATTTTGCCCGGTAGCTGCTGCTCTACAAAGCCCTGCAAAGCAGTTTCCCGACTTAGTCTTTCCAGACGCACCAGTTGTCCATGCCGCCTGGCTACATCCAGCAAGCGTAAAGGCGAATAAAAAGAACTATCCAGCGGCCCACGGCTGAAAGCTTCCCAGGCAAAAATTTTCTGCTCGACCAGGCTGACCAAAGGCTGATAAACACTCAGCAGCTGCTGTTCCTGCAGTAGCTGCTCAAGCAGGCTGCCCTCTATCGGATTAGGCTGATTATTCATAAACATCCCTGCAATAAGTTGCTTTAACCCCTTGTTTCAGCTGGTTTTGAATACCCATCAGGGATTCCTTAGAAACCCAGTGGCCTCCAGTTTACTGGGGGCAAAGTGAGTTCATATAGCGTTGCTTCTTCTTTTCCTTGATGGCAGCCGTTTCCACCAAAACCAGGCCATCAATGCAGAAGTTGAAGTCGGCATCGACATTAAAATCCAGAAAGTGAGCACCCCCGGTTTTGCATAAGCCAGTGTAGTGCTTGAAAAGGGTTGGTACGGTGACTCCATAGCTGGCCAGAGCCTGTTTCAGGGCTTTAAAGTCCTTGTCACGACATTGAAAACCAAAAATCTGCAGAGCCTCAGCCCTTCCGGAATCACTGACCATGTAGGGCGCCCTAGCTGAGGACAAGTGGGTGGTCTGACCATAGTAGTAGCGGTAATAAATGACCAATAAATCCTTGGCAGCCGGTGGTAGCGCATTGGAAATGGAAACTGGCCCCAGCATCCATTTGATATGTGGGCGGCTGCGCAGATAGGCTCCAATACCCTGCCAGAGGTAATCCAGACTGCGCTTTCCCCAATAGTGGGGCTGCACAAAACTGCGTCCCAGTTCGACGGCTTTTTCCAGGCGCGGCAAAAGCTCTTTGCAATGATTAAATAGACTGTAGGAATAAAGCCCTTCCAAACCCTGTTTTTCCAGCAGTGGAGCAACTTCTGTCAGGCGGTAACCTCCGACCAGTTCCAGAGTTTCATCATTCCAAAGCACCAGTTGCTGATAATGGCGATCATGCACATCCAGATCCCGGCTCTTTCCGGTTCCTTCTCCTACACGTCTGAAGGTCATTTCCCGTAAACGCCCTATTTCCCGCAGCAAGGCCGAATCAGGGTGGTAACTGACCAGGTAAATACTGAAACCCGCTTCCGTTTTTCCCAGGCATTCAGCCTCTTGTAACTCCTGCTTGATAACCAGCGGTTTCTCGGGATGGGCCAGCGTCTTTTCGGTTACAAAGAGGGGTGGTTTTTGCGTAGGGAGACGATAAACCTGCTTGCGTAATAGCTTGACCTTGGTTTTTACCGGCAAACCGGGAAGATCAAAATTTTTCAGGGGAATCAATTCCCCAACCCGCACAGGCAGGTCACGTCGCTGTTTTCTGAACATTTCCCTGACCAGCAAAAGCCCACCCAAGGGCTTGTATATCAGGGATAGGGAATAAAAAAGAGCCGAATTGGTGTAATCCAGATGGACAGGCAGTAAGGGGCTGTTGGTCTTGCGGGCAAAATGCACAAAACCTTTTTGCCACTGGCTGTCCTTGACACCGGTCGGTGTCACTCGTGATACCTCTCCAGCAGGAAAAATAATCACCGCCTGTTCCTGGGACAAAGCCTCCGTCACCTGCCGGAAGGCTTGCCGGTAGCCTTTGTGAGCCATGCTGTCCACTGGAATCAACAAGGGACGCAAAGGTTCAAATTGCCAAAGAAGATCATTGGCCAGCACTTTGACGTCGGGACGAACTTCGCTGACCAGCTTGAGCAGTACCAGACCATCCAGAGTCCCTATGGGATGGTTAGCCACCAAAAGAACGCGCCCTTCGGTGGGAATATTCTGCTTTTCACGAGCGGAAACCAGATAGCTGAATTGAAATCGATCCAATACCTGGTCGACAAATTCCAAGGGCCCCAAATGCTGGTGAGTTTGCAAAAAAGCATTGATCTCATCTTCATGAAAAAGATCCTTGAGCAGATTCATCAGGGGTTGGCGAACGAGGCGGTGCTTTCCTTCCAGTTGTGGGTATTTTTCATTGGCGAGTTTTTCAACATTCAGCATAAATGAACCTCCAGCGGTTTGGCTCAGCCTGCCACTGGCCTATGGCAAAAACATGGCCAAACCATGACAGAGGGATGAAAGTCACTGTCATGGAAGCTTCAGCATTCAGTCGCCGGAGTGTCATTTTGACTCAGCAGAATGCCTTATAAATTCCTGAATCGAGATCAAGCATGCGCCTGGCTTTAATCACCGAAACCTTTCTGCCCGATGTCAACGGCGTCAGCAAGACGCTGGGGCAGCTGTGTCGAGGCCTGGTGGCCAGGGGCGTGGATGTTGACCTGGTGTGGCCGGGTGTAACGGACAGGGAGTTTAGTGATTTATTCAGTTGGCAGGCCAGGGGGCATCAGCTACCGGGCTATGCTTCACTGAAGTTTGGCTGGAAACTGCCCGAGCGGGTCAAACAGCACTGGCAGCTCAATCCACCGGATATCTTTTATATTGCCACTGAAGGCCCTTTGGGTTTGAGTGCCCTGCGCTATGCCAAAAAGCATGGAATTCCGGCAGTCACCGGCTTTCATACCAACTTCGATCAATACCTCACTCACTATCGCCTGGGTTGGCTGAAAAAGCCCTTGCAGCACTACCTGCGCTATTTTCACAATGCCTCAACACTGACGCTCACCCCTTCCCGTCAGCAGCGTCAGGATCTTTTGGATCAGGGCTTTCAGCGTATCGAGCTGCTGGGGCGTGGCGTTGACACCCGGCTTTTTCGGCCTGATCGGCGCAGTGACAATTTTCGCCAGAAGCTGGGTATCAGTGACCAGCAAATCCTGGTGGGCCATGTTGGTCGTCTCGCCGGTGAAAAAAATCTCCCCCTGCTTTTGCAAACCTTTGCTGCCATTCAGCGCCAGCAGCCTTCTGCCCGTCTGTTGCTGGTGGGTGATGGCCCCTGGGAGAAGGAAGTACAGCGTCGCTGCCCTTCCGCCCTACTGGTGGGCTGCCAACAGGGCGAGTCGCTGGCTAATCATTACGCCAATATGGATTTGTTTGTTTTTCCCAGCCTGACCGAAACCTACGGCAATGTCGTGGCCGAAGCCCTGGCCAGCGGCCTTCCTGTGGTTGCTTATGATCGTGCTGCAGCACGGGAGCTGATTCAGACCGGAAAAAATGGCTGGTTACTGGATGAGGCATCCGGTGAACAAGCTTTTATCCAGGCTGCGGTTGAGCTGGCGGACGAAGAGCATCTACGGCTGGTCATGGGACATCTGGCCTATCAAGACATGCAAAAGCATAGCTGGAAAGACGTCATTGAGCGTTTTCATCAGCTGTTAACTGCAAGTTTACACCGGGGAGCCACCCATGAACCTGAAACGCTATCTGTCCGAAGAGCGCCCGAGCTGGGTCGTAAAATGTGAACACCTGGATCTGATGCTGGGTCGCTGGCTGAATCTTTGCGGCCTTTTGCCTTTGATTTGCCAGCCTTTTCGTTGGATAAGCCGCCTGGGTGATGGACTGATCTGGTATGCCATCATGCTGGTATTGCCTCTGCTACTGGGCTGGTCTGGGTTATTGCTGACCCTACAAATGGCGATGACGGGGTTGGTCTGCACCTGGGTTTACCTCCTGATCAAGCGCTCAACCAGTCGCCTGCGCCCCTGTGATGCCAGCGCCAGCATAGAGGCCAGAATGCCCCCGCTGGACAAGTACAGTTTTCCTTCTGGTCATACTCTGCATGCTGTCGCCTTTTCCACCCTGTTGATCGCTGGCCTACCGCAACTGGCCGGTTTCTTGATCACTTTCACTCTATTGGTGGCTCTATCCCGGATGGTTCTGGGTTTGCATTACCCATCAGATGTTCTAATCGGCGCTCTGCTGGGCTGGTTGCTGGCCAGGCTGAGCCTGGCCTTGTATGTACCTTTACCTTTATGAGAAAACCGCATCCACATCCGCTAAGTGTTTTTGTTTTTCTGTTTCGCTGATCCAGGCACCCTTGAAAGCATTGCGAGCCAGCTGGTGCAGGTGGTCACGCGTCAATGGCAGGTTTTCAATGACGGCCTGGTAATTATCCAGCATATAACCACCAAAATAGGCAGGATCATCCGAGTTGATAGTCACTTTCAGGCCCTTGTCCAGCATGGTCAACAGCGGGTGTTTTTTCAGGTCATCCACCACGGCAAGACTGAGGTTGGAAAGGGGGCAGACCGTCAGAGTTTTGCCTTCCTGAGCCAGGCGCTCGACCAGGGCATCATCTTCCATCGCCCGATTACCATGATCAATACGATCCACCTTGAGCAGATCCAGAGCCTGCCAGACATACTCAGGCGGCCCTTCTTCGCCAGCATGCACCGTAATGGGTTTGCCCAGTTTCTTGCATTCGGCAAAAACCCGTGCAAATTTTTCCGGTGGGTGCCCCTGTTCGGAAGAATCCAAACCAAAACCGTCCAGGCGATCAAGGTAGTGTTTCGCTACGTCCAGGGTTTCCAGAGCACTGGCTTCGGACAGGTGGCGCAAAAAGGAAAGAATTAGCCGATAGCTGATTCCCAGAGTAGCTTTACCAGCTTCCAGCGCACCATGAATGCCTGCCAGTTGAATACCCAGGGGCACCCCTCTCTCCAGGTGGGCCTGGGGATCAAAAAATATTTCCACATGCACGACTCCTTCATCATGCACCCTTCTCAGGTAAGCCCATGTCATGTCATAAAAATCATCTTCGGTCAGAAGAACCGACATGCCTGCATAGTAGACATCCAGAAATTCCTGCAGGTTATTGAAAGAGTAGGCAGACTTCAGCTCTTCCACTGTGGCATAACCCAGCTTGATCTGGTTGCGCTTGGCCAGCTTGAAAACCATTTCCGGCTCCAGGCTGCCTTCAATGTGCAAATGTAGCTCGGCCTTGGGCATTTTTTGGGCCAGCTGCATGAGTTCAGAGTTCATAAAAAATCACCTTGGGGATTCATTGCCTGAGCAGGCGTAAATTGGCGGGTGTACTGGAAAGGGTCGATCGCCAGGGGTTGATGTCCAAACCACCCCGGCGCAAGTAGCGGGCATACACCGTCAGCTGCTCGGGCTGACAGGCATGCATCAAGTCCATAAAAATTTCTTCCACACAGTGTTCATGGAAGTCGCCCTTTTCACGATAGGAAATCAGATAGGCCAGCAGACCTTCATGATTCATTTTAGGCCCCTGGTAACTAATTTGCACACTCGCCCAATCCGGTTGCCCTGTAACCGGGCAGTTGGACTTGAGCAGATGGCTGACCAGGGTTTCCTCAACTGGTTGTTGAGCATCTGTTGTAAGCAGCTGAGGCTCAGGCGTATAGTGATGAACTTCAATATCCAGCTCATCCAGGCACTCACCCTGCATAGATTGCGGAGTCAGACCTTCATCAACAGCAAAAAAGCTCACCAAAACCCGGCTGCCACTGGCTTTGGATAAGTCTTGCTGCATTTGCTCACACACCTGCCGTGCAGAAGCAAACCGTGTCAGGTTAAAGGAGTTCAGATACAGCTTGAAAGATTTGGATTCAATGATATGACTGGAATCCACAGGGAAACGAAATTCAGCCAGGCGCACCAAAGGCTTGCCTTTACTGTTCAGCCAGGAAATTTCATAGGCATTCCAGATATCCACACCCTGAAAAGGCAGAGAAGTTTCCGTCAGGCCCAAGGTTTGGCGACCTTGCAAACGTGGCAAAGGGTGTAATAATTCTGGATTATATTGATTGCTATACTGGGTTTCCTTGCCCAGCGGTGAGGTTGCAACAGACGAGTTTTGCATCTCTGATCGGCCTTAAAATCAAAAACGCAGGATAACATTTTCAACCATGTATTACGGCGAAAAATTCAATGCCTGGACTCACCTTTTAGGTGCCCTTCTGGCCATTGCCGGGGGTATTTATCTGCTGGTTCTTGCCAGTGTTTTGGGGGATCCCTGGAAAATCACCAGCTTTGCCATCTATGCTGCAGCTCTGGTTATCCTTTATACCAACTCGACGCTCTATCACAGCCTCAAAGGCCGGGCGAAAATCTGGCTGCGCAAGCTGGATCACCTTTCCATTTATCTTTTGATTGCAGGCAGCTATACCCCTTTTTGCCTGGTTACGCTGCGAGGCCCCTGGGGCTGGACGCTGTTTGGAATCGTCTGGGGGCTGGCTATTCTGGGCATGCTGCAGGAAATCAAACCCCGCTCAGAAGCCCGGGTCCTGTCCATCGTCATTTATGTCCTGATGGGCTGGATCGTACTCATCGCCATCAAGCCACTATTGGCTGCACTGGGTACAGCTGGCTTCACTCTACTGGCCGCAGGTGGAGTTCTTTACACGGTTGGCATTATCTTCTTTGCCTATGACAACCGCTTCCAGCACTGGCACGGCATCTGGCACCTCTTCGTGATGGCCGGCAGCCTGCTGCACTACCTGGCCATCCTTTTTTATGTGGCCTAAGTCTTAAGGAAAAAACACAAACTTGACGACAAACAACACCGCCAATACATAGACGCTGATACTGACCTGTTTACCCTGCCCGGAGAAGAGCTTGATGGCGGCGTAGCTGACAAAAGCCAGGGCGATGCCATGAGCAATGGAGAAAGTCAGCGGCATCGCCAGAGCAGCAATCAATACCGGCGCAGCTTCGGAAACATCATCCCAATCCACTTTGGACAAGCTGCCGGTCATCAACACGGCCACATAAAGCAGCGCACCGGCTGTGGCATAAGCAGGAATAGAGCCAGCCAAAGGAGCAAAAAACAGGCTGATCAGAAAGAGTCCGGCCACCACCACAGCGGTCAAACCGGTACGCCCACCGGCAGCCACACCCGAAGCACTTTCAATATAACTGGTGGTGGAAGAAGTCCCCAACGCCGAGCCAATTACTGTGGCTGAAGAGTCAGCCAGCAAAGCGCGCTTAAGGCGGGGCAGCTTGCCTTCGGAATCCAACAGCTTGCCGCGTTCAGCCACACCAATCAGGGTGCCGGAGGTATCAAACAAATCCACAAACAAAAAAGCAAAAATGACGCTGATCATGCCCACTTCAAAGGCACCCGCCACATCCATGGCCATAAAGGTGGGAGCAATGGAAGGCGGCATGGAAACCAGCCCGCCAAACTCATTATGACCGAACAACATCGCCAGCAGAGTGACTCCCAGAATACCCAGCATCACCGCACCGGTAACACGCAGATAAGCCAGAGCGGCAATAGCAAAAAAGCCCAGAAAACCATAAATGGCAGAAGGCTTGGAAAGATCACCCAGGGTCACCAGAGTGGCAGGATCTTCCACAACAATACCGGCGTTCTTCAGGGCAATAATCGCCAGAAAAAGACCAATACCAGCAGCAATACCTAGCTTCAGTGAGGCAGGAATGGAGTTGATGACCCATTCGCGAATCTTGAACACGCTAATGGCAATAAACACCACCCCGGACAAGAAGATGGCACCCAGGGCCACTTCCCAGGAATACCCCATACCCAGAACCACACCATAGGTAAAGAAGGCATTCAGGCCCATTCCCGGTGCAAGGGCAATCGGATAATTGGCCCAGAGCCCCATAATCAGGCAACCAATTGCAGCCGCCAGACAGGTGGCGACAAAGACCGCACCCTGATCCATGCCAGCCTGTGCCAGCATGCTGGGGTTAACAAAAATAATGTAAGCCATGGTCAGGAAGGTAGTGACCCCGGCTAGAATTTCAGTTTTTACAGACGTTTGATGGGCTTTGAGTTGAAAGAGGCGTTCAAGCATCACGTTAGACCTTTGCTGGATTAAGCGCGCATTTTAACGACCAGCCGGAGATGAGCAACCCCTGCTGAGCCTTATAGTGAGTTTTTTGTATGGCAAACCCTGTGCCAACACTTCAACGTCTACATATTCCAACCCTTCTGGTGTATCCTTAGGCGTTATTTTTTGACCTTTGACTTCAAGGCAGCCAAAAGACTCATGGATACTCAGAACACCTCTCCTCTACCTGATTACCAACCCAGCCAACTGGAAAAAAAGGCTCAGAATTTCTGGGCGAAAAACCAGTGCTTCAAAGCGATTGAAGATACCAGCCGGGAAAAATTCTATTGCCTGTCAATGTTCCCTTATCCCAGCGGCAAGTTACACATGGGCCATGTGCGCAATTACACCATTGGTGATGTCATCAGTCGTTTCCAGCGCTTGCAAGGCAAGAATGTCATGCAGCCCATGGGTTGGGATGCTTTTGGTTTGCCGGCTGAAAATGCTGCCATGAAGAACAAGGTTGCGCCTGGCAAATGGACTTACGAAAACATCGACTACATGCGCAACCAGTTAAAAGCTCTGGGTTTTGCTTATGACTGGGATCGTGAGTTTGCCACCTGCGATGCCTCTTATTACAAGTGGGAGCAGTGGTTCTTTGGCAAGCTGTTTGAAAAGGGTCTGGTTTACAAAAAGAATGCCATCGTCAATTGGGACCCGGTGGATCAAACCGTTCTGGCCAATGAGCAGGTTATTGAAGGCCGTGGCTGGCGTTCCGGTGCTCTGGTTGAGCGCAAGGAAATTCCCCAGTGGTTTTTGAAGATTACCGACTATGCCGATGAGCTTCTAAAAGATCTGGATAACGTGGAATGGCCTGAGCAGGTCAAAACCATGCAGCGCAACTGGATTGGCAAATCCCGCGGCGTGGAAATGACATTCGGCCTGAACAATGGCGCTGAAAACCACCTTCCTGAGGGCCTGAAGGTTTATACCACCCGTCCCGACACCTTGTTTGGCGTGACCTATGTAGCCGTTGCCGCCAGCCACCCTTTGGCCAAGGCTGCTGCCAAAGACAATGCCCAACTCGCAGGTTTTGTTGAAGAGTGTGCAAAGGGCGGCACTTCAGAAGCCGAACTGGCTGTCATGGAAAAGAAGGGTATGGCCACCGGCTTTACTGCCATTCACCCCCTGACCGGGCGTAAAGTGCCCATTTGGGTCGCCAACTTTGTACTGATGGAATATGGCACCGGTGCGGTCATGGCAGTTCCTGCACACGACCAGCGTGACTGGGAATTTGCCAGCAAATACGACATCCCCATTGAACAGGTTATCGAACCAGCCAAGGGCGAAGACTGCGACATCAGTAAGGAAGCCTTTGTGGAAAAGGGCAAGCTGATCAATTCTTCCCAGTTTGATGGGCTGGAATTTGAAGCCGCCTTCAATGCCATTGCTGGCGAATTGCAACGTCAGGGCAAGGGCGAAATCAAAACCAACTTCCGCCTGCGTGATTGGGGTGTTTCCCGTCAGCGTTACTGGGGTGCGCCCATTCCCATTGAAAATGGCCCTGAAGGTGAAACCCGCCCGGTCAAGGACGAAGACCTGCCCGTGGCCCTGCCGCTGGAAGTGGAGTTTGATGCCAGTGGCGGTTCTCCCATCAAGAAAATGCCTGCTTTTTATGATCTGGGTAACGGCTGGGAAAGAGAAACCGATACGTTTGATACCTTTATGGAATCCAGCTGGTACTTTGCCCGCTTCTGCTGTGCAGACAATGATGAGGCCATGCTGGATGAACGCGCCAACTACTGGCTACCGGTGGACTACTACATCGGTGGGATAGAGCACGCCATTCTGCATCTTTTGTATGCCCGCTTCTTCCATAAGCTGATGCGTGATTTTGGTCTGGTGGAGTCTGATGAACCCTTCAAGCGCTTGCTGACTCAGGGCATGGTGGTGGCAGAAACCTATTACCGCAACAACCCCGATGGCAGTAAAGACTGGTTCAACCCGGCTGATGTGGAAGTTGAAAAAGACAATAAAGGCCGTGCTACCAGTGCCAGGCTGATCAGTGACAACCAGCCGGTGGAAATTGGTGGCATTGAAAAAATGTCCAAATCCAAGAACAACGGTGTTGATCCGCAATCCATGATCGACCTTTACGGTGCTGATACCGTACGCCTGTTCATGATGTTTGCCGCGCCTCCCGAGCAATCTCTGGAATGGTCCGACTCTGGTGTGGAAGGAGCCAACCGTTTCCTGAAACGCTTCTGGCGTCTGGTGCATCAACATCTGGCTGCGGGCCAGCCTGGAAAGCTGGATACCAGCAAGCTGACCAGCGAACAGAAAGACCTGCGTCGCAAGACTCATGAGACCCTGCAAAAAGTCAGTGATGATATGGGTCGTCGCATCACCTTCAATACCGCAATCGCCGCTTTGATGGAACTGAGCAACAGCCTGAGCCGTTTTGATGCCACAGACGAATTAAGCCTAGCTGTGGCACGTGAAGCCTATCAGACCCTGGTAGTGATGCTCTCGCCGATTGCTCCCCATACCTGCCACCAGTTGTGGCTGGATCTGGGCAACCAGGGCAGTGTGATTGATGCTGACTGGCCTCAGGTCGATGAAAGTGCCCTGACTCGGGATTCCATTGAAATGGCCGTGTCCGTGAATGGCAAGGTACGCGCCCAACTTCAAGTCGCTGCTGATGCTGACAAGGAAGCCATTGAAAAACAGGCTCTGGCCGATGAAAAGGTACAAAAACACCTGGAAGGTAAAACCCTGCGCAAAGTCATCGTAGTGCCCGGCAAACTGGTTAACCTGGTGGTTGGCTAAGATGCTGAGCGTCTGGCGTGAACACCCCGGTCTGCGGCTGGGGCTGGTTCTGGCACTGGTGGTATTGACCAGTGCCTGTGGTTTTCGTCTGCGCGGCTTCATTCAATTGCCTGCCGAGCTTCAACCCTTGCATGTTCAAGCTGAAGGATCAGCTCGCAACCTGGGCCAGACTTTGAATCGCCAGCTCCAGCAATCCGGGATTGAAGTCGTGGATTCAGCCTCTCAGGCTCGGCTGAAACTAGAGTTGAATAACCTGCAATCCAGTGAACGCCAGGTAATTTTTGGGATGGTGGAAGAATACGAGATCGAACTGAGCGTTAACGCAACGGCCCGTGATGCCGAGGGGGAAACCCTGTTCAGTGATGAAGAGTTTCGAACCCAGCGCCAGTACAGTTACGATTCTGAGAATGATACCCTTCTTGCCAGAGACAGCCTGCGCTCTGAACTGCGCAGCACAATGGAAGGAAGTCTGATTCGTCAACTCACCCTGCGCATCCAGTCTCTGGAAAACAGAGAAACAGCCCCGTGAAGGTAGCAGCTGACAAGCTGGCGGGTGCCCTGGGAAAAAAACTGCCGCAAGTGATTTGGCTAACAGGTGATGAACCCCTGCAAATGCAGGAAGCTGGAGATCTGGTTCGCAAAACAGCCCGGCAACAAGGCTGGGATGAGCGTGAGGTTTACGAAGCAGGCGGCAACTTTGCATGGAAGCAATTAATAGAAGCAACCGCCAGCCTTTCCCTGTTTGGGGACAGCAAGCTGGTGGAAGTACGTCTGACCAGCAACAAACCCGGCAAAGAAGGCAGTGAAGTCATTCAGCAACTGTGCCAGGCATCCAGTAAAACCCCGGATGTACTTCTGTTCACCAGCCCCAAACTGGATGCCGCCCAACAAAAAAGCGCCTGGCACAAGGCGGTTGATCAGGCCGGACTCATCGTACCCATCTGGCCACTGGATGCCTCCCGTCTGCCGGGCTGGATCAACCAACGCTTTCAACAGGCAGGCATTCAGGCTGAACCAGCCGCAGTGCAATTACTCAGCGAAAAAGTGGAAGGCAACCTGTTGGCCGCAAGCCAGGAAATAGAAAAGCTGCGGCTATTCGTTGAGCCCGGCCAAATCCTGACCGCTGACCAACTGATCACCCTGATTGAAGATGCCAGCCGCTACAGCCTTTTTGACCTGGCCGACGCCTGCCTGGAAGGCAAAGCGGATCGCGCCGTCAAAATATTTTACGGCCTCCAGGGCGAAGGCACCGAAGCACCTCTTTTGCTCTGGGCACTCACTCGTGAAATCCGCCAGACTGGCAAACTCCTGCACCACCTCAAGGAAGGCCTGCCCTTTGACAGTATCTGCAAACAGCTGGCGATCTGGGACAGACGCAAACCCCTTTACCGCAAAGCCAGCCAGCGCCTGAAGCTCAAACAGACACACCAACTCCTGCTGCTGGCCCAACAGGCTGACCAGGCTATCAAGGGCTCTGGCGAACCCCTTCAAGAGTTAATGCTGCAACTGGTTATAGGGTTTGCCAGTGGGAGAAGCATCGCTTAGCCTTAAACACAGCAATAATCTGGAAAAACTTTCCGCCATAAAAAAAGCCCTGACATGGAAATCAGGGCTTTAAATCTTGTTTGTGGCGGAGGAGGAGGCCGCCAAGAATGCCCGCAAGTAACTGAATTTACTAACTTTTTATTACTCAATCCGCTGTAACTCCCTGCCCTGCCTCAAATACTTGTAACATCCCTGTACATCGTTTAACATCCAATGATAATACTTATGGTACGTTTATTGGAGCGTTTGATATGCCAAAGAAAGTCAAAGAATTGAGCGCCAGAGAATTAGACCGGCTGACCTGTGCCATAGGCAAGGACGGGAAACCGTACAATACTTTCCACCCAGTTGGTCGAGTTTCTGGGCTTCTTTTGCAGGTAGCACCCACGGGCGCAAAGTCGTGGATTTTGCGAACAGTCGTTGGCGTAATGATTGACGACAACGGCCAGATCAAACTGGACAAGAAAGGAAACCAAGTTCCCAAGCGCAGCGCCATAGGTTTGGGTGGCTATCCCGAAGTATCGCTGGCAGATGCCCGCCGCAAGGCTCAGGACGCAAAAGAAAAGATAGCCAAGGGAAT
>Ga0306901_1000038_pt1 | contig 75206 bp, 68 predicted proteins | sample AntRauMFilla3767_FD_190431 | JGI IMG/M metagenome (GOLD analysis project Ga0306901, IMG submission 190431) | Saline lake microbial communities from Rauer Islands, Antarctica - Metagenome Filla 3 #767 (v2) (version 2) | ecosystem: Environmental > Aquatic > Non-marine Saline and Alkaline > Saline ... | reverse complement strand
GTTCTTTTGCAAAATGAAAGATATGCGCAGATTGGCAACCCGATTTGAAAAACGAGGTCACAATTTCCTCAATATGGTTTATTTATTTGCTATCAAATGTTGGTGCTATTGAGTCCACACCCTAGTATTTTTTCATCTACGATAGGCCGTGAAGGCTCCATAAGGTCAAATATAAGTGACCTGCGATCATTACCACTAGAGTGAATAATGCCAATGGTAGGATCAATGCCTGCCGCTATAACATAGCCGCGCACTTGATTTTCAAGAACACCGTAAACATAATTTAAAATCGCATTTACAGGATGTACGGCATGTTGATTGTTTTTTCTAGTTGCTCCAATACGTGTACCAATCTTTTCCCATTCTTGCGGTATTGGTTTACGCCCTAAACCACGCCATTTTAACGGTAGCGTGTACCAATAACGAAAATAAGCGGCTGCCGCAATCCCCTCTATAGCGAGTAATGAGGCTAAATTATCAGGCGGGGTTTTCTTTAAAACGGTTATTTGTTCTTTGATTTTCTTTAGCATGGGTTGTGCCACAACTAAATTATCAGATATACGCTTTATGGTGTCATACGAGTTTTTAACTTTTTGAAGTATCAACCATTTAGAAAACTCAAAACCTTGTCCACTTTGTTGTATAGCAATCTGCCGTTTCACAAGATCGGAATTAGCCACATAATTAGCACCACCAACGCCAGACACTTCACCTTGCCAGTCTATTTGCACTAAAGGTACACCTTGTTCTGATAGCCATTGCAGGGCATCAAATGTTATACTCCCGTCACCATCTAAAATCACAATGCGAGAGGGTAATTGACGATCTTTAGGAAAAAACCGATATTCTTCTTTAGTTTGGGGAAAGTGAGTAAATCCGCATTTAATAAGCAACGTACCTCGGTCAATATTCAATCTAATACCGTGACCGCTTAAAATCAGTGGCTTATTAATTCTGCGGCGTTTCTGGGCTTTATATTGGGGAACTGGGTTTATTCTCTTTAGCCAATAATCGCCTCTTTTTGCCCAATTATCATTGGCTTTTACAACAGGCTTTGCTTGTTTTTGAAGTGGCTTATTCATATAGTTTTTTAGCATGTTTTAGCTATTAAAACCACAGTTAAGACATTGATTTTTAATATATAAACGTAAAGACAGCCGCTATCTATTGTGATAACGACTGTCTTTGTTTTATCTGTAAGTGTGGTCAGAAATCGGAAATTTAAGACCTATCACTATACCCCCCTCTGGTTAAGAGGGGCTTTTCTTATTAGGCACGACAGTTATTTAAATACCCTTGCCGGATTCCCAGTCAGCAATGTGCTTAGCAACGACCTCGTCAGATATATTATATTTTTGGCTATGTGGTGTATAATGTTCTTGCGGTCTTCTGCCTCTGGCTTTTCGCCCATCTCGGTCAGTTCACGCATGATATTCTCTTTGATATGTTGATCTTTCATGATCCTCTCCTTCTTTATTCCAGTTTACAAACGTGCGGGCAGAAAAGAAAGTTCAGAACGAAAAAAAGCCGGCGGAAAATGCCCGCCGGCTCCTTAAACTTATGATCAGGTTTTACTGGCTTTTGTTTCCAGCCTTAACCTTACTTGATTGTGAAAGACTGATCACACGGTCAGCTTCAATTTTACGGGTATCAAAGAAACCATCATCAATTGCACCATAGACCTGTACACGATCACCTTTTCGGATCCGCTGCAATCCATCGTCATCGAACGGGTTATAGTCAAGCTCGTTGGTATCAACACGCATATTTTGGCCATTACCGCTTAGGGTGAATTCATCGCCATTCTGTTCCACGACAACACCGGTCATAGTGATATAGCTACCATCTTCCATGGCATCTACATTAATGCTGCGGTTACGATTGGCGCGAGTGTTCTTATTTTCCTGGCTTTTATTCATAGCCTGCTTGTTTTGCTGATCAGCAGGTACCAGATAAACGAATTCACGATTCAGATATAGATTATCTGCTTTGATTTCACGACCTTCGAACAGGTCATCATCAATCATACCATTCACCGTGACTTCATCACCGCTTCGAAGATATGCCATATCGACATCATCCCAACCCCATTGGTCAAGCTCGACTGTAATGATGCCTTCGCCGTAATTCAGGTCAAATTCATCGTCACGAACTTCGGTAATCATACCGTTCAGCATGACATGTGATTCATTCTTATAGGATGGCAGCGGATTTTTTGTTGTCTTCATATTGCTTTCAGCATTTACGTTTGCTTTGGTCTTTACGTTTGCACTGTTGGTCTCTGCAAATGCCATTGGTGCAGTTGCCAGAAATGTCACGGCCATAAGACCGCCAATAATTTTACTTTTCATGGTTCGTTCCCTTTTTTAGGTTTGGTTAAACACAGCCTTACTTACAAACCATTCAAAAAATCGTTCCTATAATCTGTTATTAAAGCGAAACGATGCGCGGAACCTTTAACAAAAGACATCGTTTGATTTAATGGCGCCCAAAAACGGCTCGCAGGATCTAAAGGAAAAAAGACATGAGCATTTATACCCTATTAAAAAAAGAACATGATAAAATCCTTAATTACCTGAACCGCATTGAAGCATGCGGGAATCAGGAAACTGAGAAGCGTAACAAGCTTTTTAATACGCTCAAGGAAACTCTTATTATTCATAGCCGCGCGGAAAAAGAAACATTATATGAGCCTCTGAAAGCACATGAGAAAACGCGTGATAAAATTTCTTTCTATGAAGAGGAACAAGGAGAGATCGAGGATCTGTTAAGTATATTAACAGACCCCGATCTCTCGGGCCCGCTTTGGCATAGAAAATTCCAACAACTTAAAGAAGAGCTCGAATACCATATTCATGATGATGAACATGAATTATTCCCCAAAGCCCAATCAGTGATTAAATCTGATCAAGCCAATGAACTTGAACAAACATTACGCAATAATGTTAAAAAAGAGAGACAGCGCACAAAAGTCACCAAACGACCACAAATAAATCATCAGGATTAGCGGTCTGTTTTAAGATAAAAATTTCATGCCGGTACTGAATACAGTATCGGCATTTTTATATCTTAAATTGCTGATGGAACCGCAACTGCCAAAATCAGTATGTAGAGGGAACAATAATAAAATCACATAAAGGATTCCTATGTCACGGATTGTTTCATTAAAATACATATGCATTCTAGCTGCCCTCTATACTGTATGCCTCATTCCTTTTGCCGATGCTGCCGGAATGGCGGACGATCTGGGCCGTTATTTAGAAAAAAACCGGCAGGCCACATCTGGTGAAAACAATGATATTTTAAAACAGTTTTACAAAGACCGTAATTATCAACCGGTCTGGTTTGATCATAACAACCGCATGCTGACAGATATTGACCGACTTGAAACAGCCCTACTGAATTCAGCTTTTCAAAACGGGCTTAATCCCGAAAACTACAGCTTGGAAAATGTATTAGACGATTTGCAAAAGTCAGCCGATCATAAAAATCTGGCTGCTAAACGGGAATGGCAATTAAGTCAGGCTCTTTTAAAATATCTGCATGATCTTAGCCATGGAGCCATCAATACGAAAAACTTTGATCCTCTGATTTTCATGCCACCAGAAGGCATAAATCTTGAGGCTTATCTATCTGATGTTATTAACAGCCGTCAACCCGAAGACGTGCTTGCCAGTCTGGAGCCACAACAACAAGAATATCAACAACTCAAAGAACAACTCGCAAAACAGCGCGAGCTTCGCAATCAGAACCACTGGTTTGAAATTAAGGCCTCTCCCGGTACTGTGGTCTATCCAGGCGAAAGCCATGAGATTATCCCGCAGCTGCGCGAACGAATGGCCCATTATGATTATGATGGTGCCCTACCGCGTGGCATCTGGGTTGATCAGGGCCGCATTGCTGATGCGGGTTCTATCAGAAAGCTTGCCGATCAACGTAAAAAGAATATGAATAACAATAAAACTGCCGACACGGATAAAAACCCTGATTTAATTTACGATGATGATCTTTTAAAGAAGATTGCAGAATATCAATATTTCCACGGCAAAAAAATTGATGGTGTTATAGGGCCACAGACCTTAAACGCATTGAACATGTCTTATGATGACCGGATTGATCAAATCAAACTGGCCATGGAACGCTGGCGCTGGTTTCCACAGGATATGAAAGACCGCCATATTTTTGTCAATACCGCCGCTTTTTATACCAAAGCCATTGAAAATGGACAGGAAGTTTTTGTAATGCCAATTATTGTCGGTGAAGTCGCGCACCAGACACCGGTCTTTGGCAGTGTGATCAGTAATGTCAGAATGCATCCGGACTGGACCGTACCGACCAGCATCGCACAGCGTTACCTGATCGAAAAAATCCAGAAAAACCCGCGTGTAATCAATCAGCTGGGTTACCAGATCCAATATATAGGTGATGGCGTAAAAAACGTATCTTGGGATAATGTTAATATAAACAATCTTCATAATATTGATCTATCGAAGTATCGCTTTCGGCAAAAGCCGGGCCATAACAATGCCCTCGGCCTCGTCCGCTTTTCGATAGAAAACCATTATTCTATCTATATGCATGGCACGCCATCGATGAATTTATTTAATGAGGGTGAAAGAACATTCAGTTCGGGCTGTATCCGCGTACAGGACCCACTGACTATGGCTAAGTTTATCCTGAAGGAAAAAGGCATGAGCGATGCTGAAATAGAAAATCTTTATTATCTGGATGAAGGGGAAGACGCCAAAACAGAGATCATTCCTCTGGAGGAAAACTTACCTGTTTACCTGACCTATGCCACGGCTTGGATTGACCGGAATGGTAACATCAATTTCAGTGATGATGTTTATGGCCGCGATAAAAAATTAAAGCAGGCTTTTAGTCAGCTGTAATACACCAACAGAACCGGAACGGAACTATTAACCAAAGAAACCGTTGGTTTCCACGTACGATATGTTCATTTATTTTAGGAGAAAACAATGAAAAACCTTGTAACCGCTACTTTCAAAACCCGCGAAGATTCACTGGATGCGCTTTCGCGTCTGGAATCTATTGGCATCACAGACGAACAAATCAGTCTGATTGTGACAGATAAAACCCGCGGTAATACCTTTAACATGGAATCACACAGTCGCGTTGATGAAGGCACGGCAGCTGGCGCAACAGCCGGCGGCCTGATCGGCCTGATGCTTGGCGCAATGGCAACAGCCGGTACAATTGTTATTCCGGGTCTTAACCTTGTGGTAACCGGCGCGCTTGCAGGCTCGCTTGCAGGTCTCGGGGCCGGTGCTGCGACGGGTGGCCTTGCCGGTGGTCTGGTCGGTGCAGGCATGACAGAACATGAAGCAAAACTTTATGTCGATGAAATTAAAGATGGCGGTATTTTACTTGCCGTCCGTGCTGCTGATGACGATCAGAAGGACTTGATCCGCGATACGCTCGAGGAAGTCGAATGTTATCATCTAGCCGCCTAATCCTTAGATAACCAATTAAAATAAAAAGCCGCTCTGTATTTACGGGGCGGCTTTTTTAATAGTCCCACTCCCAGAAAACACCGGCGCCTGAATTGCCGCTGCTTCCGGTTCTGCTTTCCAGTGTAACATTCGGGGTGACTTCGACCTCGATAACAGCCGCGCTATCATTGTCCGGCCCGCCCTGCTCTACCTGGAAATAAACTTTATCGGTTAAGTACTTTCCAGCGCCGACAGTGACATTATCGCCGCCACCTTCAATTCGTAAATCATCCAGACCGCTCATCTGACGAAGCGCACCCAAAGGATCCAGACCGTCACCATGGCCACTGAACCGCCGGATCGTACCAGCCAGCTGTATCGCCTGAAATGGAGATATCGTAGACGTATCACGACCAAACAGAATCTGGGCCAGTATTTCATCTTCGGGTAATGATGGTACCGAAGAAAAACTTAAATTCGGTTCTTGTGCCGGTCCGGTGATAATCACCTGCGCTCTGATACTTCCGGCATCCGTTTCAGCCAGTATATCCAGATATGGCGAAGGCGGTACGGTACCCTGAAAACGCAGATTTGCCCGACTGATTTCAAAGACTTTGCCAAATTCTTCATACCGTCCCCGTATGGCAGACAAGGTGCCTCGCAGTTCAGGTGTTGCCGCTGTGCCTTCCAGTTTAAGCCTGCCGCCAACTTCGACATCAAGCCCCCAGCCCCTTATAAAAACACGTTTATCAGCGCGAATGGCTACATCAAGATTCAAAAGCTTCAAAATCGATGTCCGCCTTTCTGCATCTTTTTTAACCACATTCAATTCGGGAATATTCGTGCTAAAACGTTCCGGTAAGGTGATCAGAATTTCTTCGGGCATTATAATACCACTGACAAGATAACGGTCATCAACTGACTCTATAACCAGATCGGCATCAATTTCTACATTATGCTCGGAATCCTGCAAAAAGTGCATATTATCGGCAGTAACCGATACCTTTATATCCGGGCGCAAACCACCTGCCGAAAAATCCACCTGCCCCTGTGAGGCAATTTTCCCATCCCGCCCATCAGAAGCCGTCAGCGTTTCAATGGTAACCGTATTGCCCTGCAATCGCGCTATACCATGAACATCCTCAAGAAAGATATGATTGGCCTGATCATAAAAACGGCCATCAGCCAGTGAAATATCGCCATTCAGGGATGGTGCTGCAAGGCTACCGGTGATCGCCGCATTCAATCCAACAGCACCCTGTACTGTCTGCTGGTTATTCAAAAAGGGCGACAGAACAGCTTCCAGATTAAAATCGCCTTTGGCCGTGCCAGAAACCGGCGCCGTCCGATCAGCAGAGAAGGCAAAAGGGTATAAGGAAATCTGCATCGGTATATCCGCCCGCATGCCCAAGGTCTCGATCCCCCGACCTTCTGCTGTTGCCATGATATGCGCCTGATTTTTCTTGTAATTCCCCGTCAGGGAAATTGTCGTTTCCTGCTGTTCGATCACAGTACCGGTCAGGGTCGCCCGGCCTTCTATTTCAGGTGAATTTGGATGTCCTTGAATATCGACCAGCCCATCAGAAACAAGCAATTGCATATCGAAATCAAGATAGGGTAATTTCGCCAAAGCCAGATCAGATATCTGTATTTCAAGATCCAGAATTTCAGGTTTCAAAAGCCCTGTCATAGCGACTTTGCCGCTATCCACACTTAAAACTGCGTTTTGAACATCCAGAGTCCTAAGCGCCGGATCAACCAAAGCTGTGGCCTTAAAGCTAAAAGGCTCCTGCTCTGGCCCTTGTAATGTGACATCAATAGCAAAACGGCGATCTTCCTCGGGCGTCAGGGTAAAATCCAGCTGTTCAAGCTTTTTATTCTGATAAATAATATCGGTAAAACGTCCCGAACCACTATAAACACCGTTATCCGCGACAAGAGAGAGCTGCCCCTGACCCTGTAGACTGTCCGTACCTGACAAAGCCTCGATCAGATCCAGACTGGACATATCTGCTTTGATTTCAGCTTTCAGACCCGTATCCTGCTCAAAACCATAAATGACATGACCATCCAGGGTAAAGCCGTATCCCTTACCCTTAATATCACTTAAGGTGATTTCACTACTACTGCCCTTAATCGGTGTTGTTATAGTAAATGCTTCATCCATAAAAACGCCATCGGCTGAAAACATGCCGCTGAAATCATCTGTCGTACCGGATATACTGAGATCGATTTTTCCCTGCCGATCAAGCCGCGGGTGAAAATCTTTTTCAACCGTGCCATTTACATGCAGATCAAAAGCTCCACTGGCACTTTCCCAGCCGGCAGCACCGCTGATATCATATTGCTCTGCTTTTGTTGCTGTGAATTTATTTACGGACAAAACCCCGCTTTGCCATGGGGCCGATATCTGGTAATTCAGTTCATCAGGCAACGAAACAGCTTTGGCTGCCAGACTGATTTGCCCATCCAGCGTGATATTCTTATCCTCAAGCCCGATCTCCTGAACCATTGTTAACGGCGTTTTTACAGGCCCGCCCGGCACGTCCTCGTCCAAAATCAGACTTTCAATATTTGTGTTCAGCACGACCCTGTTGAAATAAGCATCGGGGCGTTCTGGTAAGATTAAGGGTTCTCTACTTTGCTCTGCCTGTTCTTCTGTACCCTCAGGCAAACGTTCAAGATGCATAAGCTCCGCATTCAGATTGACGGCCACCCGGCGTAACGCTATGGGCAGGATATCAATATCAATGCCTATGTTTTGAGCCTCTAAAAACACGCCTTTTTTATCTGCAAGGCTCATTGATCTGGCCCGAACGCCAAACAACCCCTGCAGCTCAAAATCACCCAGAGTGAGTTCATAGGGCGTATTTCCGGCAAGATCCGTCAGCTTGGCGGACAACCAGTCTGCCCCGTTATCCGTTGTTGTCAGCCAGACCGCAAAGCTCTGCAGACCTAACGTGACAAGCAGAATAATAACAAAGACAACCGAAATCAGCGCCGCTCCAAAATGACCGGTATATCTGGACAGTTTTATAAAAGCTTTTTTCATCATTAGAATGCCTGCCCGATACTGATATAAAATTGATAGGCGGAATCGGCCTGATCCCGTTTATTCACCGGCACCGCAAGGTCAACACGCAGCGGACCAAAGGCTGTATAATAACGAAAACCCGCACCGGCACCAATATAATAGCCTTCCTTGAAATCAGGGAAAGCGGCATCATAGGCACCACCACCATCAACAAACACGGCACCCCCCATATTTTCAGTGACTTTAAATCGTAATTCTACCGAAGTTTCAACGACGGATCTTCCGCCCGCCGGTTCACCATTAACCTCTGGCCCCGCTTCCTGATACCCGAAACCGCGAATAGAACCACCACCGCCGGCATAAAAGCGTTTGGACGCCGGCGTACCCGCTGTATCGCTCCCCAGCAACCCGCCAAGCCGTCCTCTCAGTGCCAGCACCAGATCACCTTCGTCTTCTTTCTTTAAATCAAGATAGGTGCTGGCTGTAAGACTGGTTTTTACAAATGGATCAGCCTCACCCAGGGCATCAAAGAATGGCTCGCCGCGGGCCTGAATATGCCAACCATCATGGGGATCAAGCGGATTTTTCCGGTTGTCATACGTTAGGCGGACAGGTGTTGAAAACAGGCCAAAAGTCGTTTCATCATCTGTGTTTTTATCTGTAATGGAGGTCGCCTCAACAGCAAAACCGAGCGAGCCTTTTAAATACGAATGAAATTTATTTTCAAGATTGATAGAGGCTGAAAGACTATCCTCAACATAGGCATCTGAATCAACCCGCCCAAGTCTGTTTGATATATTCAGCGTCCGGTTTTCGCCCCAGAAATACGGTTTGGAAAAATCATTTTTCAGGCTTTGCTCCAGAAAATTTGCTTTTAGCCTCGAAGAAACACGCTCACCTGCACCAAAAAAATTACGGTGCACCCATTCAGCCAATATTCCCGGCCCTTCATCAGTATAATAACTTGCCCCCAGGCGGACAGTGCGCGATGCCCGTTCCTTTAAATCAAAAACGACATCAACAGTGCCATCGGCATCCGGACTATCGGGAAGAACATCCCTAGCAACACTCAGAAGGCCCGTTTCCAGCAAAGCCGTTTTGGTTTTCTCGATTTTGTTATAGCTCCAGCAATCTCCTTGCTCATATCGAATAAACCGTTCGAGATACTTACCCTTGATATCCGGCGCCCCTTCAAAACGAGTTTGGCCAAACCGGGCTTCAGAATCATAATCGACAATAAAGGTCACAGATCCGCTACGGGCCTGATGGTCAAGGATGACCTCATGGGAAAGCTCAAGACGATACGGGCAGAAATCCGCCTCAATATCTTCACCCAGTAAACGTTGCGCTTGTAGGACCGAGGTAGCGTCCAGACGTTCCCCCGTTTTCAGCTGTCGCATCGTGACGCCGTCAATACCTTCGATATTTATTTCAGAGATTGTATAAGGTTTTCCGGTTTTGATATCAAGCACCGGCTTTTTACCTTCGACAAAGCTGACATCGGCATCATAATAGCCTTTGGCGCGCAGGGCTTTTTTGGTTTCAGCTTCAATACCGGTATAAACCCCGTCTTCGGTTACGCCATGTGCATTAAACCTGTCCAGTATCGTATCATCAAGCCATTGATATAAATTATCATTTTTGGACACCCCTGAAATCGAGACACTCGGATGCGCCAGCACCGCGCTTCCAGACACGCCGAACGAAACCGCGAACAGGCAAAACAGAATTATCCGAAGGCGCTTTTTCATACCGTTAATGTAGACGATCAGTTTCGATTGTCTACTGGGATCAAAGAAAAAACAGGAAAAATCAACCTAGCGGGCAAGCAAGACATGATAAAAATGATGTCCACTAACCCGGTTATAATAACATGCGGTCTTTTGATAGGCTAATGTTGGCGCCACCGCATCTCCAAGTTCTAGTGCCAGATCCATTCCCTCTGTGCCACTCGGCATTGGAAAGCTTTGCGTTTCGTCCAATACCGGTGAAAAAGCGGCGGCCGAATCTAATATCACCGGAGGACTGGAAGTTGAAAAGCCTGTTTCCTGATTAATACGGTTACAAGCACTTTCGATAACTCGTGTAATGAAAATAAGTTCGACGCCGCTATTACCAACATCATCTGTATCCTGGCCGAGCCCCTGTATCGATAAAGTACTGGTGATACCGTATTCAGTCGTTCCCTCCTCGACCGAAATCGCAGAGGGTTCTTTATAAGGCACACCGCCGCCGGCCTCATCAAAAATATGACAGGATTTATCACCCGGACTATTCGAATTCAGATAATGCCCTGCGGTATTATAATTTGATCTGTCAGGGTGATCAAAGGACAGCTCGCTCAATTCACAACCATGGGCAAGCATCAAATTTGCCACCGCCCGTTCAATCGTTACTGCATAATCCAGCAATTCATAAGTTTCAATACTGACCGTTTCATTATCAAGCGACCCTGAATAATTTTCAGTACGCATAACCGTTGCCGACAATGCGCCGAACAGGACGATTGCAATTAAAATAACGAATAAGACATTTCCCTGTTGATTCATATGCTCTATTTTAAGCCATAAAGCTTAAAAAACTCCCTATCGTGGTATTAAAACGCTGTAAAAAGTATATTTACTATTACTGGAGGCATAAAAACATCCGGTTGGACGGCCGGCGAGTTCCGTTGCATTACCGGCATCCTTACCAAGGCTGGTACCAAGGCCAATGCCTTCATCAGCAAAGCTTGCGAAATACGGGAAAGTTTCAGCCGCTGTTCCCGGCACGGTAATTGCCGTTGTATCCGCCACCGGCGGTACACCTGACGGATTACGATTGCCCATTATTTTATTAATCTGAAAACAGACGTCTTCGGTGACATAGGTTGCCATCGTCAGATCAACACCGGCATTACCACTATCCGTACCCACACTATAAACACCAAGATTGGAGTGAATGTTATATTCCGTCCCGCCCACAGCCTGAGATGATGGTGGCGGTATTACGTATAATACATTAACAGTAGCGTTTTCAAAAACATGACAGGATCGCCCCATTGGCGCATTACTGTTCGCATAGAACTCTCCTGTCAGCGAATATTCAGCACGTTTAGGATGGTCAAAGGACATTTGCTTTAGCTTGCAATGATTGGCAAGACGAATCCTTTCTATTGCTGATGAAACCTGTGCGGCATATTTAATAACGTCAGATGCATCCAGATAGGCACGCTCCTGATCATTATTATCAATGCTTTGGCTGGATTTTGTCATCGTAAAGCCAAGATATGCAAACAAAGCCACCGCAATCAGAATAAGAAACAGGACATTACCCTGTTCCGTCTGACGTTGTTTTTTTAAAGAATTTAAGATCATTTTCACTGCGCAGCCAATGCCTGAATATAAGCGTAAGGGGTGTCGGCTCCCACGGTTAATTGCACGCAAAAGCTCCATTCTCCGGAATAAGCCGTACCATCACCATAAACCAGATCACCCGTTGAATCGGTTGCAACGGGTGTGGTCAGGCCAAGCTGTTCATTGATTTCTGTACAGACCGCTTCGGTAATACCCAATGTCGCTATAAAGACATCTGCGGCCGCTGTGCCCAGACCATCTATTGATCGCCCGTCACCACTTTCGAAATAATAGATAAGGGGATAAGAGCCACTATTCACGGTAACAGCGCCCCAGTCATCGGAATCCAAAGCAACAGCCTCACCGCCATCAGATGCGAAAATACAATCCACTCCGGATGTACAGGGATCGGTCATAGCGGCCCCATGTGACACAATATCTCCCGGCGCTGTACTGATAATAACCATCCGGTCTACTGCCGTCTTGATCGCTGCATTTGCCTGCAACATCTGGGCGGTTTGGATCAGTTGTTGTTCGCGCTGAATATCACCGCTGCCCCGCCCTGACTGCGTAACCGCATAAGACAGGGCCGCAAACAACGCCACGGCGATCAAAATCAAAAAAAGTGCATTTCCCTGCTGTTTTAACATTCCCGTTCCCTTTTTCGAGTTACCATTATACTTAAAGAATATGGCAGAAAAAAGTCATCGACCGATATTCAAACGGCTGAAAATCTTCCCTTAACTTAAGTATACATAAACAGCAGGTGAAAAAAAGCTAAATTTCAAAGCCTTAGAACATGGGATCAGGGGGCTTAGATCACAGAGCTGTATACTCAGGCGATATGTTCGGCAAATAAATCATAGGCATCGGCATCAACGATCTCGACGGTGATGTAATCGCCTTCGGTAAAATCGGTCTCATCCGTTGCCACATAGACAACGCCATCAATTTCCGGTGCATCAGCAGCAGAACGGGCAATGACGCCCTCATCAGTGACAACATCGACCATCACCGTCATCTGCTGGCCAATTTTACGGGCCATGCGGCGGGCGCTGATATCCTGTTGATGGGCCATAAACCGGTTCCAGCGGTCTTTTTTAACCTCTGCCGGCACGTCTTCCAGACCAAGGTCATTGGCAACCGCGCCCTTAACCGGTTCATATTCAAAACAGCCGACGCGATCAAGCTCAACTTCATCAAGCCAGTCAAGCAGCATTTGGAAGTCTTCTTCGGTTTCCCCCGGAAAACCGACAATAAAGGTCGAGCGGATGGTCAGTTCAGGGCAAATTTCCCGCCATTTTTTAATCCGCTCCGCTGTTTTTTCAATTTTGCCGGGTCGTTTCATATGACGCAATACATTGGGGCTGGCATGTTGGAAAGGAATATCCAGATAGGGCAGAATTTTGCCTTCGGCCATCAATGGGATAACTTCGTCAACATGGGGATAGGGATAAACATAGTGCAGCCGCACCCAAACACCCAGTTCAGACAAAGCCGCACACAGATCATAAAACCGTGTCCGCCATGTCCGGTCCTGCCATTGGCGTTCTTCATATTTTATATCAACCCCATAGGCACTGGTATCCTGTGAAATGACCAGCAGTTCCTTAACGCCGGCTTTGACCAATCGTTCGGCTTCGCGCAGGACATCATCAATCTGGCGGCTGCGCAACTTACCGCGCAGGTCAGGAATAATACAAAAAGAACATTTGTTATTACAGCCCTCGGAAATTTTTAAGTAAGCATAATGCCGCGGGGTCAGTTTAATGCCCTCCGGCGGTACCAGATCAACATAAGGATCATGTTGTGGCGGCAGTGCTTCATGCACCGCATTGATGACTGTTTCATATTGCTGCGGACCGGAAATAGACAAGACATTGGGATATTTTTCGCGGATGGCTTCGGGCTGGGCACCAAGGCAACCGGTGACAATCACTTTACCGTTCTCAACCAGCGCTTCGCCAATAGTTTCCAGAGATTCTTCGCGGGCACTATCAATAAAGCCGCATGTATTCACAATCACCAGATCAGCGCCCTGATAATCATGTGATAATTCATAGCCTTCAGCGCGCAGCTGGGTAATGATCCGTTCTGAATCAACCAAGGCCTTGGGGCAGCCCAGCGATGCAAAGCCGATTTTCGGCGTACGGTTTTTAATAACGGTTTTTTCCGGTGATTTTACCAAAGTCATATTTTTATCCTGTCCTTTTCTGCCCTTTTACGCTATTTTGCCTGAAAAAAGCAAGGTAATTATGAATAACACGCAAGAATTAAATCTAACCGGAGCCGAGATTGAAGACCGTCTGCTTCACAGTGACGGCCAGATTCTGGTTTTGAACAAACCGCCGCATATTCCGGTTCATGCCGGACCCAAGGGCGGCGAAAATCTTGAACAGTATTTCCATTATCTGCAATTCGGGTTGCCCCAGCCCCCCGCGCTTGCCCACCGGCTTGACCGCGATACAGCCGGATGCCTGGTATTGGGCCGCCATAAAAAGGCGCTGCGCAAAATGGGCAAACTGTTTCAGGAAAACCGGGTCGAAAAAACCTATTGGGCGGTTGTTGACGGAATCATTGAACAGGATACAGGCCGAATTGACATTCCGCTGTCAAAAAAATCCAAAGACAAGCGCAGTTGGTGGATGAAACCCGATTTTGAAACCGGCCTTGAATCGATTACCGATTACACTGTGCTTGGCCGTGGTGACAATATGACATGGCTGGAATTAAAACCGCAGACAGGCCGAACCCATCAATTGCGCGTTCATCTGCAAGCCATCACCCATTCGATCATCGGTGACAGCATCTATGGCAACGGGCCAAAACACTCGCCAGTACCAACTTTGCATCTGCTTGCCCGTTCTATTGTTATTCCCTTACAACAGACCAAACCAGTGATTGCTGTCACAGCGCCGGTTCCAGCGCATATGGAGACGCTGCTCCGGCAATGTGGTTATCAGACTGAAACAGACTGATAACAAAAGCAAAAGCATCATTCTTTATTGGCCGGGGCTTTTGCGACGTTTTGGCGCTGTATTTTTAGCTGCCGGTTTTTTAGCTGTTGGCTTTTTAGGTGCGGCTTTGGGAATAATACCCAGATCCTGCCCTGCCTTTTTCAACTGCGGCGCTGTTAAGACCTGCAATTTTGCAGCCCGTGTCCACAGCAAGGCACATTTGACAGTTTTATCAGGATAAATCTGTTCGATAACATGCTTATAAGCAGCCATCTGCGCCACGTACAAATCCGGTGTATCCCGTGGGCGTTCGGGTATTTTGGCATTACTCTTGTAATCAATAATCCAGACATCGTCCCCATCAATGGCAAGACGGTCAATCTGGCCATTCAGTTTACGGTTTTCGCCATTGACCATGACATTACCGGCAATGGTCACTTCGGCTCTGGAGTCAGGACCAAACATAAATTCAAATTCCGGATTATCCAGTACAGTGTTCACCTGTTTTAAAATCGTTTCCTGCTGTTTCTGGGTAAGATCCAAAGCCGGCTGGGCAAGATAAGCCTTGGCCGCCGTTTCGCGTTTTTCTACAGGCAGTAAAGGCAGAAATTCCAAAAGATTATGGCTGGCATTCCCGTATTTAAAACGATAGCTGTTATCCTCAACCGGTGCTAACGGCGATGGCAGTGATGGTGCATTGTCGTTATCATGGCCTGATTGCGGCTTCTTGGCGCCGACCTTGGACGGGGTAAAACGGCCCTGATCTTCGGGTTCCGGTTCCGGCGACGTTCTGGCCCAGACCGGCAGCGCCATTTTAGGCATCTTTTTAAATTTATTCTGCCCGTCAGGCCGGGATTTTGTCGTCTGGTCAACCTTGTAAGACAAACGTATTTCACCATTATCCAGCGACTCTTTATTCAACTTGTCACCCAGATTTTCGATCAGCCCCTGTGCCATCATACTGTACCAGCTAAGCTCGCGCAGGCTATCACGGTTCTGGTGGCCAAAGACATATAAACGATCTGCCGCTCTGGTCATCGCGACATACAGCAAACGGCGGTATTCATTATCACGCATATCTTCGATGATTTGCTTTTCACGTTTGAAAACTTCATTTTCAAGATTGCTGTTCGGCACCCATAACGGCACAGTCCGCTCGCCTTCGGGCCATAACAGTCGTGGGCGGGCACGAATATTATCGGTCGGAATACCTGTTGTATCGGGCAGAACCACAATCGGTGCTTCCAACCCTTTGGCACCATGAACAGTCATGATACCGACTTTGGGCTGGGCGCTGTTCAAACCGATTTCACGTTTGACTTCCGCTTCACCGGCATTAAGCCAGCCGATAAAAGTCTGCAATGATGGTGGATTATCCCGTTCGAACCGCTCCAGCGCGTTCAGGAACTCAACCATCGGATCCTCGGCTTCGGCGCCAAGGCGCTTATAAATCGCAGACAAACCGGATTTTTCACTGGCCGGACATGACCGCATCAACACGTTGGAATAAAATTTATAAGTGCCGTCGGTTTTTAACTGCTCTTGCAACTCGTCTAGATATTTGAAAGATTTTTTATAGATCGCATTACTTTTCGCACGGCTTTTTGATTTCTTCTCCAGCGCCTCCCACAGTGATCCGGGACGATCAAGCGCCAGATTTTCCAACTGCTTGTCTGTCATACCGAACAGCGGTGATTTTAAAACAACCGCCAGCTTGTAATCATCTGTCGGATGCAGCAGAACTTCACCCAGTGCCAGTAAATCCTGCACAGCAATCTGTTCGTTCAGAACCATCCGGTCAACACCGGCAACCGGTACATCACGCTTTTTCAAAGCCCGGACGACATGATCGACAAAGGCCGAACGACGGCGCACCAAAATCATAATATCGCCGGGGTGAATTGGCCGGTTACGGGATTCAAGCTTTTCGCCCTTATCCAGCCAGGATTTTATCCGGTCAGCAATTTGCTCGGCCAGATCAAGGGCCGGATCAGACACAGCGCCCATCTGGTCAGGAATAGACCAGGGCTGAAACTCTTCGGTATCCTGCCCGCCTTGGGTGATCGGGTTTAATTCGACAACCCCGCCCTGCCCTTTACGGAAGGAACGGTGTTTTACCGGCTTGTCATCATCCGCCTGAACACCGCGGGCGGCAAATTCACGGGCAAAAACTGCATCAACCGCATCCAGCACCGCCGCTGATGATCTAAAGGTGATATCCATATCAACCGTCCGCCAGGTTCCTCCATTGCCCGAAACAAGTTTTTCGAACAAGGCTTTACGGCGGGCAAATTCAATAGGATCAGCCCCCTGAAATGAGAAAATTGACTGTTTCTGATCACCCACGACAAACAATGTCCGGTCCTTGGTTGATTTCTTCTCGGGATCTTTCAAGAAAGACTTCATAAGACTTTCGACGATATTCCATTGTTCCGGACTGGTATCCTGCGCTTCATCAACCAGAATATGCTGTAGATTACCGGGTAATTTACGCAGCACCCAGCTTGACTGGCGGTCTTCGGACAGCAATTCGTCAGCCTTGTGGATCAAATCATCATAATCCAGATAATTCAGGGCCTTTTTACGTTTCTCATAGGCTGATAAAACAGCATCACCCAGCACCATCAGCGCCTCGGTACCGCGGGCTACATTGGCGCTTTTGATCTTTTCAAGCACGCGGGTCAGCCGTTCTGCTTCAGCCTCCAGCGCCGGTTGGGCAGCAACACATTTTTGTGTTGCCAGCCGTTTTCTAACTTCACGATTGGCGGTCATAAAGACACCAAGATATTCCTTGAACATCAGATTACGTTCAGCTGGCGATGCATCAAGCCAGACATTAAGCATATCGGCACGTTCAACATCACTTTTTGCCCCTGTGGACAGCGTTGTTGCCGCCGCGCGCAAGGCTTCCAGATCAGGCGGATCCCCTGCTGCACCAAGGCTTTCATCACCCATTTGGAAACGCAGCTGCCCGCCAGAGACTTTATGATCTGTTTCCAGATAATCATAAACCGACTCAATCGCTGCATCCAGACTGCCATGATGGGCAATGGTCTGGCGAAACATTTTACGGTTCATGACAATATCATTAACCAATGAGACGAATTCAGCCTCGCCGACTTCGGGGGTAATCATTTTAACAGCTGCAGCCAGTTTGGACTCAGGGTCTTCCTGAACACTGTTCAGCACCTCGGCTTGTGATTCCCGTAATAAAGACAGGGAATCTTCGGCATCCATCACCTTAAAAGACGGCGGCACACCGGATTCAATCGGGAATTTACCGATCAAGGTCTGTGACAGTGAATGGATGGTCTGAATTTTGATGCCTTCGGGCGCCTCGAGAAAACGGGCAAAAAGCTGTCGTGCATGATTACGCAGATTTACATCCGGCTTGGTTCCGACTAGTTTTTTTAACTGGGTATCCAGCATTTTGTCTGTACAGGTCGTCCAGATACTGAGTTCCTCACGGATCCGCTTTTGCATCAAGGCCGCCGCCGCAGTGGTAAAGGTTACGCACAAAATATCTTCCGGCGCACTACCATCCAGAAGCAAGCGCAAAACCCGGTCGGTTAGAACCTTGGTCTTACCGGTACCGGCATTGGCCGTCAGCCAGACGCTGGCTTTGGGGTCAGATGCCTGCCGCTGAATAAAATCAGGATCGAGGGCTTTTTTATTAAACTGCTTTTTTTGCGGTTGGCTGGTCATGATTTAGGCCCTCCCGGTTTTGATTGTGGTCCGGTTTTGCGTCCTGTTGCATTACGTTTACTTTCAGGACGGCTCCGGCCGCCGCCTTTACCTTTACTGATATCGCGGCCCCATTCATCACTGCGGGCAAGATGGTTATACGGTATATAACGCGGCGCTACTTTTGGCCGCGGGGTTGGTAAATACGGGTTGTCAGGATCACTGAAATGCTGCATTAAACGGGTCAGACCCTCCAGCGCTGCGGCCTGTAATTCTTCGACGCCTTCGATCTGGGTTACCTTACCTGCCGGACGACCACCAGATAGTTTCCAGTATTCCAGCATACCAACATTTTTGGCATCAATGCCTTCAAAACCACCGGATACAGCGATCAGCGCCTCCAAGGTTAACTGCGGCGAAATACCATTTTGAACATCTTTTTTGCTTGGGACGCCACCGGTTTTATAATCAATGATCGACAAGGCATCATCCATCAGTTCATCAATCCTATCAGCAATCGCGGTCAGAATAAATTTGCCCTGTTCGGTTTCAATTTCAAGTTTGCCGGGCACTTCGGTTTTCAAGGTACGCGCCAGACCTTCGCGGGCCTGTTCATATTCGACAAACCAGGCTGCCATTCTTTCAAATCTGGGCCACCAGAATGCCCGTACCGAAGGATTATCGATATGATCTGCAAAAGCCTCTTCACCCAGCTCAATCAGCTTGTCATAGGCATTTTCCGGCATACTATCAGGATATGCCTGTTTAAAACGATCAAGTGCATCATGGATAATATTTCCTCGCTCGGCAAAGCTGGGTTCGGCATCAATCGGCGCTTTGGGAAACAGTTTTAAAACATACCGCGCATAAACGGCATAAGGATCGCGCAACAGCATTTCAATGGCCGAAACCGATAGTTTCCGTGGCCGTGCCTTTGCTGGCGGTTTTGGTTGCGGCAAGGGCATCGACCGGACATTTGCCGGACGGTGAAGGGCGGTATTGATATCAAGTATCCGTGATTTTGGCTTAAGCTTATCTTCCAGACCAAGCCCTTTTAGCAGCATTTCCATGCGCGTTAAAAAGGGCGATGGTACGGCAGGTGCATTCTGGTTACGCTCGGCGCGGGTCAGTATCGTGTTTTTGTTCAAAGCCCCTTGGGTAAAGTGATAGGCCGCATGGCCAACTTCACTTTCAAGCGGCGGTAAACCCAGCCCCTCGCGAAGCTCTGACGAAAGCCAGAACTTTTCCGCTTTTTTACCCGGCCAGTTGGCGGCGGTAAGACCGGCAACGATATTCATATCCGAACGGAACAGGTTGGCCTGCCCCGGCTGCAAAATACGGATGCGAGGATGAGTATCCGTTTTAATCCGGCTCTCGCGGATCAGCATTTTCGACAATTGTAAATAATCTTCACCATTCATTGGCGGCAGAATATCCGCAGACTCAAGCAGACGTTTTAAAAAGCGCTGCGCTTCCATACCGTCAGCACCGGTCCAGAGCATATCTGCACCGGAAATTTTATCATTCTTCGCCATCGCTTCCATCAAGCGGATATGGGCGGTCAGCATATCTTTAAACGGTACCGGCTGTTCGGACTGCAGCACAGCCGCATCTTTTTTGATTGTTTTCTCAAAATTATCCAGCCACTCGCTCAGCTCGGTCTGCGTCTGTTTCAAGGCATTCTTACGTGCCGGAGAGCCGGCCCGACTGGCAGCTTCGTTAAAGGACGAAGACAGCGAGCGTTTTAATCCGGAAAAACCGGGCCAGGGCCGCGCGCCACGCAGAACCGTATCTTCGAGCACCGCAATTGAATCGCGGTTTTCAGCCGGTGATTTCCCCAATGCGGTATACGGGCTTTTTAATGTTTCCAGTAATGGCACCGGTGCCAGATCATGCACCGCCATTTCGGCTGTTTGCACCATCCATCGACCCAGACGGGTATGGATCAGGCTGTCGCCCTGTTCTGAAGACACCGGAATATTCCAATACATCAAACGCGCCGCAACACGATCGGCCAGGGCACGATCAGGCGTAATCAACGTACCGGTCACGCCCGATTTTTCGAGCATTTCACGAAATTTAAGGGCAATAGTACTGGCTTCTTCCTGCTGCGTGCTGGCGACAATCATATCAAGCCCCGTCAGCGCAATCGGATTGATTTCGCGGGCATCACTGGCCTTTTTACGCGCCAGTGGTGATCCTTTGGGGATCACCTTGGTCGATGGGCGCAGCTTTGCCTTATCCGTGACTTTCAGATGTTTCCATTTATGCGTGGTCGATGACGGGCGCATGGCCTCCCGCATAAGCTTGGCACGTTCAATTGCCCATTGCGGATGGGTTGAAACAGTCGTCCCCGGCCAGTAATTAACCTTATCCTTGGAAGCCCCGATATCAGTAAGTAATTTTTTAAAGGCGTATTGGGGATGGCTTGGGCCAATATCTTTCCAGCTGGTTTCGACCCCCATATCCAGACCCGGTAGAATAATCCGGATATTTTCTTCGTCTTTTTTGGCCAGACTTTTAACAAGGCCGGTCATACCATGCGAAAAACGGCTAAAACCGGCAAAGATTAATGGTGTATTGGTGCGCTTTTGATCAAAATACTCTGATAATACGCCCAGAACAGCCTGCTGACGTTCTTCACGGTCCATGACGCCCATATCTTTTTTAATCGCAGGCCAGATGTCGGTGACAACTTTCAAAAGATTTTTGGTTTTGGCAAGATCACCGGGGAAATCCTTGGCCTCCATATCAGCCAGTTTTTTCAACGGCACGGCGGCGGCATGCAATTCATCAATAAAACCGGCCAGTTCACGGGCCAGACGCACGGCAGTCGATACTGAATCCGCCGTTTCGGGATGTTTTAGAATTTCGCGGGTCAGGTAAAGTTCGCGATCCAGTTTTGTTACAGCAGGTGGCAGAGCCAGAATTTTTTCCGCGACATCACTGCCGGCAAGACGCAAGGACAAAACATCATCATCAATCGCATCCAGTGTGACCGTCTGGGGCATGATCATCGGCTTACCGCCATTCAGATCCTGCAGCTTTTGAGTCAGAATATCGCACGCCAGCCGGTCAGGCAGTAAAACCGCATAATTCTTAAGTGAAAGCGGATCACTTTCCGTTTCGGACAAAAGGCGCTTGGCAAGCGCGTCTAAGAAATCCACATCGGCTGGTATGGTGTAAATATTTGATGGCATATAATTTTTACCTTTGGCTAACCATAACTCTGATAGCGGTATTTTACGGAGTCTGTCAAGAATAAACCCATTATGGAATAAAGCTGATATGACATTTTCTTGACTTTATTCACAGTGAAATGAAATGTTCTACATATAAAACCCCGTATGCTTGAAATTAAATTACACAGGGTTGCCCTGATCACCCCCCACAACAAGAACCAATCCGGTCCCCTTTTTGAAAAGATAAAACTGGACTGGCTTGTGCAAAAATTCTATTTTAAGGGCGAGTTTATTTATTTGACGGAAAAATGCCATGTCGAACATTCCAAAGCAAAAACGTCCCTTGTCCCCGCATCTGCAGGTCTATAAACCGCAAATGACCTCTATGACCTCGATTATGAACCGGATCACCGGTGTCGCCCTGTCATTTGGCTTGATCATGTTTACGTGGTGGCTGTGTGCTCTGGCGGGTGGAATTGAAACACATATGCAGTTTCAAAATTTTGCCGGCAGCTGGTATGGTCAGTTTCTGCTCATGGGCTTTAGCTTTTCACTTATATATCACCTGTTAAACGGTATTCGCCATTTGATGTGGGATGCCGGTAACGGAATTGATATTGCCAGCGCCTATCGTTCCGGCTGGCTTGTGATTTTTGGCACCGCGCTTTTGACCCTTGTCATCTGGGCCAAGGCCTATGGGCTGATTTTCTGATCTAGAAGGATTATTATACTATGCCGTATATTGAAAACACCAAAACATCAATCCGCAGCCCCCTTGCCCGGGCGCGGGGCACCGGATCGGCCCGCGGTGGTACGCATCACTGGTGGCTGCAACGCCTGACCTCTGTGGCACTGATACCACTGGTTTTATGGTTGCTATCCTGTATTGATTGTCTGGTCAATCCCGATTATCAGCAAACGATCATGTGGCTCAGCAACCCATTTGTGGCCATTGTTATGCTGCTGTTTATTGTTTTCGGCTTCTACCACGCCGCTCTTGGCATGCAAGTCGTGTTTGAAGATTACGTCCATAACAAACTCTGGAAAGCCGGCCTGCTGGTTCTGTCGCATCTGGCATTTTTCACAATGGCCGTGGCCAGTATTTTTGCCCTGATGGTTATCAATTTTAAAATTGACCCTCTACAAATGATATAAGCATTATAAAAAAAGGTTAGAACACAATGACGAAGGCAATGGATGCATACGAGATTACCGATCATTATTACGATGTCGTAGTCGTCGGCGCGGGCGGTGCCGGTTTGCGCGCAACATTCGGTATGGCTGAAAAAGGCCTGAAGACCGCCTGTATCAGTAAGGTTTTTCCAACCCGTTCACATACTGTTGCAGCGCAGGGCGGTATTTCTGCCGCTCTTGGTAATGCTGGCGAAGATGACTGGCGCTGGCATATGTATGACACGATCAAGGGTTCGGACTGGCTCGGCGATCAGGATGCCATTGAATATATGTGTAAAGAAGCCATCCCTGCGGTCTATGAACTTGAACATCAAGGCGTTCCTTTCAGCCGTACTGATGCCGGAAAAATCTATCAGCGCGCCTTTGGCGGCATGACCACCCATTTTGGCGAAGGCACCGCAAAGCGCACCTGCGCTGCTGCTGACCGGACAGGCCATGCGATTCTGCATACGCTCTACCAACAAAGCCTCCGCCACAAGGCCGAATTCTTTATCGAATATTTTGCCATTGATCTGATTATGGACGAAGACGGCAGCTGCCGCGGCGTTGTTGCCTGGAATCTGGAAGACGGCACGCTGCACCGCTTTATCGGTCATCAAACAGTGCTGGCGACCGGCGGTTATGGTCGGGCTTATTTCTCCTGCACCTCGGCGCATACCTGCACAGGGGACGGCAATGCCATGGCGGCGCGGGCGGGTATCGCTCTGCAAGACATGGAGTTTATCCAGTTTCACCCGACCGGTATTTACGGCGCGGGCTGTCTTATGACCGAAGGCTGCCGCGGTGAAGGCGGCTATCTGACCAATTCCGAAGGCGAACGGTTTATGGAGCGTTATGCGCCATCGGCCAAGGATCTGGCCTCCCGCGACGTTGTATCGCGGTCAATGACCATTGAAATCCGCGAAGGACGCGGCGTTGGTAAGGAAAAAGACCATATTCACCTGCATCTGGAACATCTTGATCCCGACGTCATTCACCAGCGCCTGCCGGGCATTGCCGAAACGGCACGGATTTTCTCTGGCGTTGATGCAACAAAAGAACCCATTCCGGTGCTGCCGACCGTACATTACAATATGGGCGGTATTCCAACCAATTACAAAACAGAAGTCATTAATCCGACCAAGAATGACCCTAACCATGTTGTGCCCGGCCTGATGGCTATTGGCGAAGCGGCCTGCGTTTCGGTACACGGGGCAAACCGTCTGGGATCCAATTCCCTGCTTGATCTGGTCGTCTTCGGCAGGGCAGCTGCCATACACGCCGCCGAGCTGATTAAACCCAACCAACCGCATAAGGCATTACCAAAAGATGCCGGACATCAGGCGATCGAACGTCTTGACCGTCTGCGCAATGCAAACGGCAAAACCCGCACCGCTGACCTGCGTCTTAGAATGCAAAAAACCATGCAGGATCACTGCGCGGTATTCAGAACAGGGGAAGTATTGGGCGAAGGCTGCGATAAAATACAATCCTTGTGGTCTGAACAGGCCGACCTGTCGGTCAGTGATAAATCCATGATCTGGAATTCGGATCTTGTTGAAACGCTGGAACTGGAAAATCTGATGCTACAGGCCGTGATTTCGATTAACTCGGCCCGTAACCGTGAAGAAAGTCGCGGCGCCCATGCCCGTGAAGATTTCAAGGACCGCGATGATAAAAATTGGATGAAGCATACCGTCACCTGGATTGATGATCAGGGCAAAACCCGGATCGACTACAGGCCGGTTATTCAAACGACACTGACCGACGAAGTCGAAGCGGTGCCACCTAAAAAACGTGTCTACTAGGGTTAAGGGATAAAACATTATGGCTGAATTTACACTTCCCAAACATTCCAAAGTTACCGGCAAGGGCAAAAAATTTGATGCCCCCAAAGACGCGCAGAATATCCGCGAATTTGAAATTTACCGCTGGTCGCCTGATGATACAGAAAACCCGCGCCGCGATAGTTACAAAATCGATATGGATGACTGCGGTCCGATGGTACTGGATGCGCTGATCCATATTAAAAATAAAATTGACGCGACAGTCACCTTCCGCCGCTCCTGCCGCGAAGGGATCTGTGGATCCTGCGCGATGAACATTGACGGCACCAACACGCTGGCCTGCCTGAAACCGATTGAAGACGTCAAAGGCACGGTAAAGATCAATCCGCTGCCTCATATGCCGGTGGTCAAGGATCTGGTTCCCGATCTCAGCCATGTTTACGCGCAATATGAAGCCATTGAACCCTGGATGAAAACTGGATCGGCACCACCGACACAGGAACGTCTGCAAAGCGCTGAAGACGCCGATAAAATGAATGGCACCGACGGCCATGGCCCTGCCGCCTGTATTCTGTGTTTCTGCTGTTCGACCGCTTGTCCGAGTTACTGGTGGAATGGCGACCGCTTTATGGGGCCTGCCGTTCTGATTCAGGCCTATCGCTGGCTGATCGACAGCCGCGACGAAGCAAAGGGCGAGCGTCTTGACCAGCTAGAAGATCCTTTCCGCCTGTATCGTTGCCACACGATCATGAACTGTACCAAAACCTGTCCAAAGGGCCTGAATCCGGCCAAAGCCATTGCCGAAATCAAGAAAATGATGATCGAACGGCACTGATTACCGGCTGGATAATAAAAGGAGCCTTCAATGAACAAGCCACGCGCCCTTTTAATTATTGATATGCAGAATATTTTCTTGCGTAGCTTAAGCTCGTTGATCCCCAAAGTTCAGGATCTGGCCGAAAGCTGGCCCGAGGAAGATATCTACTGGCTGCGTTACCGCAACCATCCGGATAGCCTTTTTGTAAAACATCTCGACTGGTCCGAAGGCATGCTTGCCGAGGATGTCGAGCTGATTGAAGGCAAAGGTCAGGGTCAGAAAATCTGGCATTACGGTTATTCCCCGCCTTTGGAACTTATTGACGAATTAAAGCAGAAATACGATACCGCCTATGTTTGCGGCGTTGATACAGATGCCTGCGTTTATGCGGCAATGATGGCTCTGTGGGATAACGAAATCCGCCCCATCCTGTTGCCTGATTACAGCGCCTCTTCGGGGGGAGATCATTTTCATGATGTTGCTTTGGCCATGATGCATCGCCAGTTCGGTATGGATGCGACACGTGCAGGTAAGCCCCAGCCGTAAAGCCCTACAAAACACAAAACAGGTATCTCTATGTCTGCCAATATGCTTTACATTTTTGCCATCATTTGCGGTGTGATCATTCTTTTGCTGCTCTTGCGCTATGTGCTGGTTGATAAATTTCCTTATACTTCCCGCCGGATCATGAGCGAAGCTGAATTGCGCTTTTACCGGATTTTAGAACCGCTGGTGCCCGATAATCTACGGCTGAGTATAAAACCCCGCCTGGGCGATATTATTGATGTCGATGCCGTGACCCAGAACAAAGACAGCCAGTGGAAAGGCCGTTATGGTGCTGCCATCTGGTCAAAACATATAGATTTTGTCCTGTTTGATCCCGTCGATGCTGAAATCGTGTTGTGTATAGAGCTTGATGACAGCTCGCACCTGACGCCGGATGCAAAAACCCGTGATCGTTTTAAAGATAAAGCCCTGACAGCCGCAGAAGTCCCCCTCCTGCGTATTCCGGCGCAACGCCATTATGATGCTGCCGTGCTCAGGGATTTATTATCCGAACAGCTAGATTAATATCAGCCATATTGGCGATGATCGCCCAGATCGGGTTTATCTCCGGTCACATTGGCCTTAATCATTTCATACAGCTGGATCATTTTGTTCTTTTTGCTGTCCCAGATTTCAGCTTTTTCTATTTTAACCTCGATCAGGCCGACATCTTCACTGTCTTTGCCTTCGGGAAACCATGCCGCCACAAAGGGATTCCAGAACTGATGAATCAAGGCACGGTCACGGCACAGACTGGCGGTGCCGGATAACGAAATATATTTATCATGATCCGTATCCGCATAAATGACACAGACATCTTCATTCAGAATAATTTCATCAACCTTTTCAGAATCAACATGGGTATAGAACCATAACAGGCCTTCGAAATTATCCTGTACCGTATACATGGGGCGGGACCGCATATATTTGCCATCATGACTGACCATCATCGCAACTTTAATATCCTGAATCAGATCCCATAAATCCTTGTGGTATTCTTTATCCATCATGCCTTTTGTCATCTATCTGTCCTTTCTATTGCATCTGTTGAATGCGTTGAGTTTCTGTACAAACGCCCTTGCGATTAAGATGTTCCGTGATTTCCGCCAAGGGAACCCCGAAACGGATAGCCCTGTTAGTCAAGATGAAGCGTAGAATCTGTTTAACCAGTAAGCATAAGGAGTTAGTATAATGTTAAATCCAAAAATCATGTTTATGGCCCTTGCCGCAATATCCTTGATGGCCACCAGCGCAAATGCGGAAACCAGCACATCCTATCGATATATGTATTCCGATAAGGATGGGAACGGATTTATTGAGGCGAATGAATTCGATACCTATGTTTATGTCGCCGAAGATACAAACAATGATGGTATATTAGACAAAGAACAGTTAAGCGAATATACCTCCAAAACCACAATGAACACCGATACGGGCGTTGATTACCGGACTTTTGATGTCTGGGATATTGACCGTGACCGCGTTTTGAACGAAAGCTCGAAACAGGCCAGTACAAACTTCAATCGCTTTGATACAAACGGTGATGGCATCATCACCGAAACGGAATGGCAGCGCAGCCAACGCTAATCCTTTCCCGGGTTAAAAAATATCATCCTACTACCAAAGATAATGCCGCCGGCCTGCCCACCGGCGGCATTATTCTGTCAGGCATCGGTATCCATAAACCTTGTGTTTTATAGATAATTTATGGCATAGTTACGCCACAGTTAAAAACAAGGGATCAGAATTATGCCGCGCGATATGGTAAAAGACGTAGGGCTCGCCCATCAATATATTCAACAGCGCATTGGTGCGCGACGCCCGAAGATTGCCCTGCTGCTCGGCTCGGGACTTGGTGACATCGCCAACGACCTGCAAGATCCATTTACAATAAACTATGCCGAGATTGACGGTTTTCCTATTCCCGGTGTTGCCGGTCATGACGGTCAGATGGTTTTTGGTAAACTTGAGGGCGTTGATGTGGTTTTCCTGAAAGGCCGTGTTCATGCCTATGAAACCAGCGATTTTCAACCGCTTAAAACACTTCTTCGCAGCCTGCAGGCTTTTGGTATTGAAACCCTGTTTACGACCTCGGCTTCGGGCAGTTTACACGAAGATATGCCGCCCGGCGCGATCATGGCCATTAGTGATCATATTAATATGATGGGTATTAACCCGTTGCTGGGGCCAAATGAAGACGATTTTGGTCCACGCTTTCTGGAGATGAGCGACGCCTGGGGTAAAGACACCCGCCAAACCCTGCTTGATTGCGCCCAAAACCTTAATATTAAACTGCATGAAGGCGTCTATATGGGTTTTCGCGGCCCCTGTTTTGAAACCCATGCCGAGGTTAATATGGCCCGGATTCTTGGTGCCGATGCCGTCGGCATGTCCGCTATTCCTGAAAATATTATCGCCAATCATTGCGGCCTTAATATTATCGGCTGTGCTGTCATTACCAATCTTGCTGCGGGTATGTTGCCGGAAAAGCTATCACATGACCAAACATTGGCCGGGGCTAAGATCGCCCGTGACGATTTATCCCGTCTGGTGAAATCTTTTGTAAAGGCTCTATGATGGAATTTAAAGACCGCTTATCACCCAATTTTAACGAACGTTCCGCCGGGCCAATAGATATGCTGATCCTGCATTATACTGGCCTGTCATCTGCGCAGGAAAGCCTTGATGTCATGGCAGAACGCAAGGTCAGCGCCCATTATCTGGTTGATGAAGACGGCACGATCTACAGGCTGGTTGATGAAGAAAAACGCGCCTGGCATGCCGGTGTCAGCCACTGGGATGGTGAAACCGATGTTAATTCACGATCAGTCGGCATTGAAATTCAAAATCCGGGCCATGAAAACGGCTATCAGGCATTTCCACAAAAACAAATGGAAGCGGTATTAAAGCTCTGTCAGGATATTCTAAAACGGCACCCTATTCCAGCGCACCGCATTCTAGGCCATTCCGATGTCGCCCCCGGCCGCAAAATTGATCCGGGCGAGCTATTCGACTGGCGCTATCTGGCCAAAAACGGTGTCGGTGTCTGGCCTGACCCTAAAAACACAGAGGTTGAAAACAAAACGCTAGACCGCCTGTTGATTGAATATGGTTATGCGCCGGATGTCACCCCGCAAGCACGCCAAGACGCCTTTTACCGCCATTTTGAACCGCAGTCTTTGGAAAAACCGAATATAAAACTGGCCACTGCCCGTGCGGCAGCGCTTATCGCGGCAAAGCAGCACCGTCACAGCTGATCTATTTGCTTTTTATCCGATACCTCCCTATATTACCGGCACGCAGAGAGTCGGATGGCCGCGGCATGGCGTGACCATGTCGAGGAAAGTCCGGGCTCCGTAGAGACAGGATGCCGGGTAACGCCCGGACAGCGCAAGCTGATGGAAAGTGCCGCAGAAAACAAACTACCGGTCCTCGGATCGGAAAAGGTGAAAAGGTGCGGTAAGAGCGCACCGCAGGTCTGGCAACAGTACCTGGCATGGTAAACCCCATCCGGAGCAAGACCAAATAGGGACAGCGCGGCCTTCGGGTCATATCTTGTCTTTAGATAAGCTGTCCGGGTAGGTCGCATGAGACGACTGGCAACAGCCGTCCCAGATGAATGGTCATCCCCTGTTTACAGGGACAAAACCCGGCTTATAGACTCTCTGCGTTTCTTTTATGTCTTCTCTTCCGTCCTGAAAAATGCGAATCGCCGATGCTGATTCTCTGACCGATTCCGGTAAAGTCGAAAACGCATGGGAAATCATGGGTCTTTTTTATCCTGACGTATCAAAAATTATATCACAGTAAATTCAATCAGTTACGTTGGCATCGCTACTATGTTCTCGTTTTATACCCAAGCGCAGCAGCAGAATTTCCATTGACGACCCATAAAAATCCATGCTATCCCATTAAATACCACAACGATAAAAATCATGGCAAAGCAATCACATGCCAAGTTGGGGAACGAAGCAAGTAGACTACCAAGCGAGCAATCACATAGCGTGTCCACAACAACCGCTCTTGATTACGCTTACAGGGGAAACTGGATACGGGTACGGAATGGAAATGAATGGCACTGTTTCTATCAACATATACCAACAGAGTTGATAAAAAGGGTCGTGTTTCCGTTCCTGCCCCGTTCCGCAATGCCCTGGCTTCACAGGAATTCCAGGGTATCGTTGTTTTTAAATCATCAAATTATCAGGCTTTAGAAGGTTTCGGCTGGGACCGGATGACGGAAATGAGCGACCGGCTCGACCAGTTTGACATGTTTTCCAATGAACAGGACGATCTGGCCAGCCTGATTTTCGGGGAATCCCGCCAACTGCCGTTTGACGGTGATGGCCGCATTCTTTTGCCACAGGAACTGATCGAATTTTGCGGGATCAGCGACCATGCTGCTTTTGTTGGTATGGGTAAGAAATTTCAAATCTGGGCGCCGGAACTGTTAGAAGACCGGCTGACCGCGGCGCGCCAACAGGTGCAGGATAAGGGGCTGACGCTTCCCACCACCAAAGACCGGGGGTAACGTTATGTCCGACATACCAGCGCCGCTGACCGAAGGCCATATTCCCGTTCTGCTCAATGACGTTATTGAGACGCTGGCACCACAATCCGGCGATGTCATTGTCGATGGGACTTTTGGCGGCGGCAGTTATACACAACGTATTTTAAACGCCGCAGACTGCAAGGTTATCGGCATTGACCGCGACCCGGATGCCGTTACCCGGGGACAGACTCTGGCCGCTGATGATCCCGATTTTACCATGGTTAAAGGTTGTTTTGGCGATATGAAATCGCTGATTGATACGCGGGTTGACGGCATTGTGCTTGATCTTGGTGTCTCTTCTTTCCAGATTGATGAATCCGATCGTGGCTTTTCCTTTATGCGTGACGGACCGCTTGACATGCGGATGTCCCAGCAAGGAGACAGCGCCGCTGATCTGGTCAATACTCTGCCCGAGGAAGAATTGGCCAATATCCTCTATAAATACGGCGAAGAACGCAAAAGCCGGCGGATCGCCCATAAAATTATCGAACGCCGCAAAAGCCAGAAATTTGAAAACACGCTTGATCTGGCTGATACGATTGAATCGGTGCTCGGACGTAAGAAAAAGCCCAAAGACCCGCATCCGGCAACGCGCAGTTTTCAGGCGTTGCGTATCGCGGTTAATGACGAGCTGGGCGAGCTTGACCGCGCGCTTGAGGCCAGCATTGACCTGTTAAAGCCGGACGGGCGACTGGTTGTCGTCAGTTTCCATTCACTGGAAGACCGGCGGGTAAAGACGTTTTTCCGTGAAAAATCCGGTGATGTGCCGCGCGGATCCCGTCATATGCCTGTTATTGTCGAAGAAAATGAGTTATACTGGTTTCGTTGCCCCGAACGACGGCCCCGCACCCCGTCAGCAGAGGAGGCAGCAACCAACCCCCGGGCCAGATCGGCCAAACTACGTTTCGGCATTCGTACCGACCACGAGGTTACTTAAATGATCCGTATTTCAACATTGCTGTGGCTTGGGCTATCAGTCAGCACCGGATCGCTGCTGTTTAATATCAGCCAGCAAACACAGGATACGCGTCATCAGCTCACCCGGTTAGAGCATAACATCGCGCTAGAAAAACAGAGCCTTGATGTCCTTAGTGCGGAATGGAGCTATCTTAACCGTCCAGCGCGGTTACGAAAGCTTGCCGAGAAACATCTTGATCTAAACCCGATCAAGGGTTTTCCCGTCGCCTCCAAAGAAAATATTATCTATTTAAAAAAGCCGGCTGAAATGTTCCCTGATCCGTTGATGGAAGATCAGAACACCGATCCGGAACAAATCCTGTTTACCAATTCGCAAGATATCCAGACCCGCCTGCCCCATGCACGGCCAAAGGCACTGGAACGCGACCCGCCGGGCTCGACAAAAAAACAAGAGCGCCCGCAGGAATACAACATCGCAACGCCCGTACGCCACACCCAATATAGTAGCAAGCAGTTTGACGATGTCCTCAATACGCTAGAGGTAAATTAATGATCCGGTTTTTCATCGGCAGGGAACAAAAACGGCAATGAAATCCCTGCATAAACGCATTACGACATTACAAGGCGAATATGTTCAGAATTTTGAACGTACGCGCGTGCGCTTGTTTGCCGTGATGACTTTTTTTGCATTGGCTTTTATCATTATTGGCTTTCGTCTGATTATCCTGATGGGGCCCAATGCCTTTCACGATGGCACGCCAAAGGCAAGCGCGATCCTATCCAGCACAGAAGCCGCCCCGCGGCGGGGGAACATTACCGATGCCAATGGGATAACGCTGGCAACCTCCCTTGCCACCAGATCGCTTTACGCTGATCCTAAATACGTCAATGATGCTGCGGTTCTGGCACAGGAACTGACGGACGTTTTTTCTGATCTGGACTATGACGATTTATATACCGACCTTACGAAAGACAGGCGCTTTATCTGGATAAAACGGCATTTAACGCCAAAACAACAAGCCAAAGTTCTTAAAATCGGTGATCCGGCGCTGGCACTGCAGACCGAATACCGCAGGGTCTACCCACAAGGCAGCCTGACGGCGCATATTACCGGTTACACCAATACAGATGGCCTTGGTATTGCCGGTATTGAAAAAGAATACGAAAAAGCCCTGTTAAAAGGCGGTAGCGACCTGCAGCTGACGATTGATACCCGCCTTCAGTATCTCTTGAAAACCGAAATTCTTAAATCCATCCGCGAATACAAGGCTATCGGTGGATCGGGTATTGTTATGGATGTTCGCGATGGTGAAATTCTGGCGATGGTCTCTCTGCCCGATTTTGATCCGCATCGTTATAATACAGCCAGCGAAAATGCTAAATTCAATCGCAATACTGTTGGCGTTTATGAAATGGGCTCGACCTTTAAACTCTTTTCAACCGCGGCGGCCCTTGAAAATAATACGGCGGATTTATCCGATATGTATGATGTCAGCAAACCGTTAAAGGTCTCCCGTTTTCTGATCCGTGATTTTCACCGCATAAAAAGACCGATCAGCCTGACCGAGGTTTTTGTCCATTCCTCGAATATCGGTACGGCTTTGATGGCCGAGGAACTGGGCACAAAAAAATTAAAGGATTTTTACCGCGATTTGGGCTTTTTCTCCAGAGCCGAGATTGACATCCCCGAACGCGGTATGCCAATTATACCCGGTCGCTGGCGTGATGTGACAACCCTGACCGCCTCATATGGACACGGGATTGCCGTCAGCCCGATGCATGTTGTCAGGGCTACGGCTGCAATGGTTAATGGTGGCACCTTACCCGATCCGCATTTTGTAAAAATCAAAGGCACGCATGAAAAACCGAAACTGTCCATAATTTCGCCACAAATATCGGCAAGATTACGCGGGTTAATGACGCTGGCAGTCGAAGAAGGCACCGGATCAAAAGTCAAACAGGATCATATCTGGGTCGGCGGTAAAACCGGAACAGCTGAAAAAGTGACCGAACGTGGCTATACAGAGGATAAATTGTTTTCCTCTTTCGTCGGGGTCTTTCCCTCTAACGCGCCGCGCTATGTTATTCTGGTTGCGATTGATGAACCGAAAGGCACCAAAGACAGCTTTGGTTATGCTACAGGCGGCTGGACATCAGCGCCGGTTGTGTCCAAAGTGATTGAGTATATGGCTCCGATGATGCAGGAAACCCGGCATTTGACCAAAACCGGCTTTCCGGAACTGGAAGCGCTGCGCAAGTATATAAAAGAGGATGAAGACCATGCAGCTTTCTGAGCTACTACAGAAAGACATTGAAAAAGATATCAATATTACGGGTCTGACGGCAGATTCCCGCGATGTAAAACCCGGTATGTTATTCGCGGCGCTGCCCGGGGCTAAAATCAATGGCCGTGATTTTATTGATCAGGCAATTGAAAGCGGCGCCGTTGCTATTCTTACCACGGCGGAACCCGTGGATACTCTGAATTCTAATGATATTCACATTATCAATCATGAAAACCCGCGGCAATTATTTGCCCGTATGGCCGCCCGTCTGCATCCGGATCAGCCGCCGGTGATGGTCGCGGTAACCGGATCGAACGGTAAAAGTTCGATCGTCAATTTCTGCCGCCAGATCTGGCAGAAACTTGATTATAATGCCGCCAGCCTTGGCACGGTTGGTATCGAGGCCCCCGGCATTATCCGCGACGGGACAATGACAACGCCGGACCCCGTAACACTCCATGCCGAGCTTGAAGAACTGGAAGCCGCCGGCATTACCCATCTTGCTATGGAAGCCTCCAGCCACGGGCTTGATCAATATCGCCTTGAGGGCATTACCTTATCGGCCGCCGGATTCACTAACCTGACCCGCGATCATCTTGATTATCATGGCAGTATGGATCGTTATCTTGCTGCTAAATCCCGTTTATTTTCAGAGCTACTGGCAACAGATGGTACCGCCGTTTTAAATGCTGATATTCCCGAATTTAAAAGTTTAAAAAAGATCTGCCAGACCCGCGGCATCCGCGTTCTTGATTACGGCTATCAGGCCGAAGCGTTAAAAATCCTTGATCGTGAGATCTTGCCCGAAGGCCAGCAGCTTAAACTGCGGATCATGGGCGAGGATTTTGATGTTGCCTTGCCATTGGTCGGTGAATTTCAGGCCTTTAATGCCCTCTGCGCCCTTGGACTTGTTATTGGCAGCCTCAAAGAAGTCACCTTGCGTCCCTTCGAAGCCATCACCTGGCTGGAACATTTGCAAGGTGTCCGCGGCCGGATGGAGCGGGTCGGTATGCATCCCAACCAGGCTGCTGTCTATGTTGACTATGCCCACACACCTGATGGACTGGAAAATATTCTAAACGCGCTGCGCCCCCATGCCCAAGGCAAGCTGCGATTGATTTTCGGTTGTGGCGGTGATCGTGATACCGGAAAACGGCCATTAATGGGCGAAATTGCCGAACGTCTGGCTGATCAAGCCATTTTAACAGATGATAATCCACGTACCGAAGACCCTGCCGCAATCCGCGCCGAGGTTAAAGCGGCCTGTCCGCATGCTATTGAAATAGACGACCGCAAAAAAGCCATCAGCCACGGGATTGCCAGTCTTGAAAAAGGTGATATTCTGGTCATTGCGGGTAAAGGGCATGAACGCGGCCAGACAATCGGTACCGAAACCCTGCCTTTTGATGATGCCAAGGTTGCCCGCAGCATTCTGAATACTGTTGGAGAAACACCATGAACGCACCGCAAACGCTCCTTTGGACAACGGAGGATATTACCTCGATTACACAGGGCAGCGAGACACATAATGCATCTGTTTTTGGCGTTTCAATAGATACCCGCACGCTGAAACAGGGTGATCTGTTTGTCGCTCTTAAGGGCGACACGGGCGATGGTCATGAATATATTGAACAGGCTTTTGCTGCTGGTGCCAGCGCCGCACTGGTACAAGAAGGCACAGTAGACTTTGATGGGTCTGCCGATCATGCTATTATTCAGGTCAAGGATACCTTGCAGGCGTTAGAACAACTGGCCCATGCGGCGCGCGAACGGTCACAGGCGTTGCGGATCGGAATTACGGGTTCAGCCGGTAAAACCGGAACCAAGGAAATGCTTGGTATTGTTCTAACTGAATTTGGCAAAACCCATACCAGCGTCAAAAGCTATAATAACCACTGGGGCGTACCGTTAACATTGACGCGCATGCCAGAAGACACCGTCTATGGTATCTTTGAAATGGGCATGAATCATGCCGGAGAAATCCATAAACTGACCGATATGGTCCGCCCGGATATCGCGATTATCACAACGATCCTGCCGGCCCATATCGAGCATTTCGCAACAGAACAGGATATCGCCCGGGCCAAGGCTGAAATTGTTGATAGCATGACACAAGACAGCATGTTGATCCTGCCGATTGATAATCCCCATTACCTGACGATGTACAAAGCGGGCGAAAAGGCCGGATTAAAGAAAATCTATAGTTTTGGCGATGATGAGGGCGCTGATGCGCGGATCACCGATCTTAAACTGTCTGCCGGAGAAAGCAAAGTTACCGCCAATATCATGGGTGATAAGGTCAAATTCCGCCTGTCTATTCCCGGCAAACATATTGCCTTAAACGCGCTTGCCGTACTGCTGGCAACAAAACTGGCCGGATTGGATGTCAACCACGCGGCCAAAACCCTGACAAAAGCCGAACCGATTGAAGGCCGCGGGCAATGCAGCATCATTACCATTGACCCCGATGAACCGCCCGTCACCCTGATTGACGAGAGCTATAACGCCAATCCCGAGGCTATGAAAGCCGCCTTCAAAGTTCTGGAATTATATGAACCCAAAGCCGAAGGCCGCCGCATCGCTGTTCTTGGTGATATGATGGAGCTGGGCCCCAGCGGCCCCAAAATGCATGCGGATCTTGCCAATCCATTGTTAATTGCTAAAGCCGATCTGGTTTTCACCTGCGGCCCGCAAATGGAAGCCCTGCACAATACCCTGCCCGAGCCGTGGCGCGGCGGTCATACACAAGACAGCTTCGCCCTCTGCGATGCTGTGACCGAAGCTGTAAAACCGGGTGATGTTATTCTGGTCAAAGGCTCGTTAGGCAGTAAAATGGCTTATGTCGTCGAAGCGCTGCAAGGCCTTCGTAAAAGCAAAACCGGGCAAGAGGTCGCGTGACCCCGTCTCTTCCACACTAAACAGCTAACCAAAGGTTTATTTCTCGATGCTGTATAATCTGATTGCGCCTCTAGGCGAAGATATTCAATTTTTTAACGTATTTCGCTATCTGACTTTTCGGGCTGGCGGCGCAACGATGACGGCCCTGATCTTAAGCTTTCTTTTGGGGCCACTGGTTATCCGCTGGTTAAAATCAAAACAGGGTACGGGTCAGCCGATCCGCGCTGACGGGCCACAAACACATCTGAAAAAACAAGGCACGCCAACCATGGGCGGGTTGATGATTATTTTTACCGTCATGCTTTCAACCCTGCTTTGGGTGGATCTGACCAACCTGTATTACTGGATTACCATCGCTGTTTTTCTTAGTTTCGGCATGATTGGCTTTGTTGATGATTATATGAAACTAACAGGCAGCAGCCATATCGGCCTGCCCGGAAAACTCCGTCTAACGCTAGAAATTCTCATCGCCGGACTGGCCGTTTTTGCCGTCAGTCGCCTGTTACCCGATCCGCTGTCAACACAGCTGGCCTTTCCGTTTTTTAAAGATTTCCTACTTAACCTTAGCTGGTTTTTTATTCCCTTTGGCCTTTTGGTTATTGTTGGCGCTGCCAATGCGGTCAACCTGACTGATGGGCTTGACGGGCTGGCTATCGGACCGATTATGATTACTGCCGGCTGTTTTGGATTAATCTGCTATCTGATCGGTAACGTTATATTTTCGAATTACTTACAAATCCACCATATACCGGGCACGGGTGAGCTGTCTGTGTTCTGCGGCGCTCTGATCGGCGCCGGACTTGGTTTTTTATGGTACAATGCCCCGCCTGCCAAAGTCTTTATGGGGGACACCGGATCGCTGGCCATGGGCGGCGCGCTTGGTATTATCAGTGTCATTACCAAACATGAAATTGTACTGGCCATTGTCGGCGGTGTTTTCGTGCTCGAGACCCTGTCTGTTATTCTGCAGGTCGGCTATTTTAAAATGACCGGCAAACGGATTTTTGCCATGGCGCCCCTGCACCACCATTTTGAACAAAAAGGCTGGCCTGAAACGACCGTCGTTGTCCGTTTCTGGATCCTATCGATTATTTTTGCGCTGATCGGTCTTGCCACTCTGAAACTTAGATAACGCTTTATAAGGTAACGCTATGATTGACTTGTCCCTTTTAAAACCAGATTTCGGCGCCCGCCCCGTTGCGGTATTCGGACTTGGTCTATCGGGCATGGCAACTGTCAAGGCCTGCCTGTCTGCCGGTTTCACAGTCCATGTCTGGGACGATGATCCCGAAAAACGCGATACTGCAGCGGCGCTTGGGGCGGTGGCTGTTAACCTTATAGACGATATGCAGCCCGATAGCGCCTGTCTGGTACTGGCACCCGGCGTGCCCCTGACCCATCCAGCGCCGCATCCTGTTGTTAACAAGGCGCGCAGCCTTGATGTTGAAATCCTCAGCGATATCGAACTTTTGGGACGGGCAACACCGGATATCAAAAAAATCGGTATAACCGGCACCAATGGTAAATCAACCACAACGGCACTAATCGGTCATATACTGAATGAGGACGGCTATGAAAACGCCATTGGTGGTAATCTTGGGCCACCGGCGCTGGGTCTGGAGATGCAGTCCAATGACGGTGTTTATGTTTTGGAAATATCTTCTTTTCAACTCGACCTCTGTCCGGATTTTACGCCCGATATTGCCGTATTGTTAAATATTACCCCCGATCACCTTGACCGACATGGGGATCTGGATGGTTATATTGCCTGCAAAAAACGTATTCTGCGCGGTAGCGGCAGTGCGATCATTTCTATTGATGATGAGCTATGCCGGACAATTGCCCAGAATCTTGATAATCGCGAGGTCATAACCATCGCCAATGATCAAAAAGCCGATATTTTTACCAAAAACAAAATACTGCACCATAAGGATATCACCATTGATCTTTCACACCTGCCGGCCTTAAAAGGCACCCATAACCAACAAAACGCTATGGCCGCCTATGCCGCCTGTCGTCAACTGGGCTTATCTGTCGATGCAATCACCCATGGTCTGCAAAGCTTTCCGGGTCTGCCGCATCGCCAACATATCGTCCGCGAGGTTAATGGCATTACCTTTATCAATGACAGTAAAGCCACTAATGACGAAGCGGCCTCGAAGGCGCTTGGCACCTATCAGAATATTTACTGGATCGCCGGCGGCAAAGCCAAAGGCGCAAGCTATCCCGAATGCGAGAAATATATTGACCGTATTTGTCATGCCTTCCTGATTGGTGAAGCTGCAAAGGACATGGCCGATTGGCTAACACATCAGACTGTACCGCATATGGATTGTCAGATCATGCATAATGCGATTTACGAAGCCTATGAAAAAGCCAGCCATGATATCAACGCCGGTTTGATTGAGCATGCTGTTGTCCTGCTATCACCAGCCTGCTCCAGTTTTGATCAGTTTATCAACTTCGAACAACGCGGTCAGGTCTTTGTCGAATGTGCCGATCATCTTCCGGCCTATCTGCCACCTGCTACAAAAGAAAAGACATCATAACCATGGAAATCAGCCGTACAGATCAATCCATTTTTGGCCAGTGGTGGTGGACCATTGACCGCAAGGTGCTGGGCTGTGTCATGCTGCTGATACTGGCAGGAATATTACTGGTCTCCAGCGCCAGTCCGGCCGTGGCGGAACGGATCAGTCTTGACCCGTTTCATTTTGTAATCCGTCATATTATTTTCCTCATTCCAACGGTGCTGGCCATTCTGGCGCTGTCTTTCCTGCCCCTACACCTAATCCGGCGGGTAAGTATCCTTGCCTTTTGCTGCGCTTTGGCTCTGGTCGTTTGTACCCTGATCTTTGGTGCGGAAATCAAGGGGGCGACGCGCTGGATTTATCTGTTTGGCCTGTCTTTGCAGCCTTCCGAATTTTTAAAGCCCAGCTTTGCTGTCGTTGCCGCCTGGCTGATTGCCCAGCAGCGCGACCAACGGGATTTTCCCGGCCTGACCGCAGCTACGCTGTTGTTAATCGTTACAGTTGGCCTGTTAATGCTGCAACCGGATTTTGGCATGTCCTTTGTCATTACCTGTATCTGGGGCGTACAGTTATTCTTAAGCGGACTACCACTGGCCTGGTTTGCCCTGCTGGCGGCTATCGGTATCGGCGCTGTCACAATGGCTTATATCAGTTTCCCCCATATTGCCAGCCGGATTGACCGTTTTTTAAACCCTGCCGGAGGAGACACCTATCAAGTTGATAAATCGCTTGATTCTTTTGCCAATGGTGGATTATTCGGCACCGGTCCGGCGCAGGGACAAATTAAAATGAGCCTGCCCGACAGCCATTCCGATTTTATTTTTGCCGTCGCCGGTGAAGAATTCGGTCTTTTGTTTACCCTGTTCCTGATTGCGCTATTCGGTTTTATTATCGTCCGCAGCATGATGCGGGTTATTTCTTCGGGTAATCTTTTTATCGTTCTTGCCACTGGCGGGCTTTTGACCCAGTTTGCCGTTCAGACACTGATCCATATGGGCTCATCCTTGCAATTACTCCCCGCCAAAGGCATGACCCTGCCCTTTATCAGCTATGGCGGGTCAAGCTTACTGTCGCTTGGCTTTGGTATGGGATTGCTACTGGCTTTAACAAAAAAACGGCCTGAAACTCTGCAGCGTAAAGTGACCCTGTCCCCGAAATCCTATTCTTCAGGAGATGAAAATCATGTCTGAAAAAAACACAAAAAAAACACGTATCATTCTGGCCGCTGGCGGTACCGGCGGTCATCTGTTTCCGGCCTTGGCGCTGGCAGATGAATTGATAAACCGTGGCTGTGATGTTCTGGTTGCGACTGATGACCGGGGCGCCCGTTTTCAACAGGACAACGTTTCTTTTCCAGTTAAACAAATTGCCTCGGCAACATTGCAGCCGGGCATAACCGGCAAATTCAAAACCTTTATGAATCTCGGTTTCGGTCTGGTTCAATCAATGAAAATGATTTTCAGTTTCAAGCCTGATGTTGTCATCGGCTTTGGCGGTTATCCGGCCTTTCCACCCGTCTATGCCGCGCAGGTTATGGGCGTTAAAACCATTATCCATGAGTCAAATGCCGTACTGGGTAAAGCGAATAAAATGCTTGCCCGTCTGGCCGCCCAGATTGCCATTTCCCTGCCCGTGACCAAAGGCGTCACCGATACCGATAAATTGAAGGACAAAACTGTCGTGACCGGCAATCCGATCCGTCCTGAAATTGCCGCCAAGACCGGTGCGCCCTACCCCAAGCTGACCGAAAACAGTGAAATCCGTATTTTTGTTATGGGCGGATCACAAGGCGCAAGTATTTTTAGCGATATCCTGCCCGCCGCTATTGCATTATTACCGGAACAGATGAAACAACGCCTGCATATTGTTCAGCAATGCCGGAACGAGGATCTTGAGCGCACAAAACAAACCTATAAAGACATCAAGGTCACAGCAGATCTTGAAAGCTTTTTTAATGATGCCGCCGAGCAACTGGAGAAATGCCACCTGTTTATTGGCAGATCCGGCGCATCCACCGTGTCTGATGTCGCCGCCATTGGCCGTCCGGCAATATTTGTACCGCTGCGCCATGCGGACAACCAGCAACAAATCAACGCCGATGTTGTGGCCGATGCTGGTGGAGGATGGGTCATGGCGCAACAGGGCTTTACCGCGGAATCCCTGTCCGCCCGTCTGGAAGGTATGTTTGCCCTGCCCGCCGGTCTGGTACAGGCTGCCGCAAAATCAGCTGCAGTCGGTAAATCCGATGCCGCCATTAGACTGGCTGATCTGGTTATTAAAACCGGTCACTAAGCAGGATTGCGAAAAAAAAGCAAAAGCGCTATGCTAGGCCAGCTTAAAAGGAAGAACAGCATGACACGAAAACTTCCCCTTAAAATCGGGGTTCTGCATTTTATCGGCATTGGCGGCATCGGCATGAGCGGTATCGCCGAAGCGCTTAATCATATGGGCTATGACATTCAAGGCTCGGACATGAAAGACGGACCGAATGTTGAACGTCTGCGGAATCAGGGTATTCGTGTTCTGATTGGTCATGATGCCGATAATACTCTGGATAAAGACGGTAACACGGTTGCCGCCGTTGTGTATTCTACCGCTGTAAAAGACAGCAACCCCGAAATGATCAAAGCCCGCGCAGAAGGCATTCCGGTTATTCGCCGGGCGGCCATGCTGGCTGAAATCATGCGTTTAAAACCTTCAATCGCCGTTGCCGGCACCCATGGCAAGACAACAACAACATCAATGGTCGGACATATTCTGGAGAAATGCGATTGTGACCCGACCATTATCAATGGCGGTATTATCAATGCCTATAACAGCAATACCCGTATGGGTGATGGGGACTGGATGGTTGTCGAAGCGGATGAAAGCGATGGCACCTTTACCATGTTACCGGCCACCTGCGGTATTATTACCAATATTGATCCCGAACATATGGATCATTACAAGAATTTTGACGAGATCAAAAAAGCTTTTACACGCTTTGTTCAAAACCTGCCTTTTTATGGTCGGGTTGCCGCCTGTATTGATCACCCCACGGTCCGTGAAATGATCCCGAGCTTCCCGCGTCAGGTCATCAGTTATGGCCAAAGCGATGATGCCGATCTGCAGCTGACCAATCTTCGTAACGGCGAAGACGGCCAGTATTTTGATCTGGTACACGAAGGAGAAACCTACCGTGATTTCTTCCTGCCGATGTTTGGCTTGCATAATGCCTTGAATGCCTGCGCGGCACTTGCCATTGGCCATGAGCTAGAATTGACCATGGATTGCATGCGTACCGCCCTTGCCAGCTTTAACGGCGTCAAACGGCGCTTTACCAAAACCGGTGAGGTCAATGGCGTCACAATTATTGATGATTACGGCCACCATCCAACCGAAATCTGCGCGGTACTGAAAGCCGCGCAGGATTCCGTTGACGGCAGCCGTTATAAAACAGGTCGGGTCATTGCCGTTGTCCAGCCGCACCGCTATTCCAGACTTGCCGCCTTATTTGACGATTTTGTTACCTGTTTCGAAGGCGCCGAATGCGTGATTGTGGCAGATGTCTATGGCGCTGGCGAAGACCCTGTCGAAGGCGCGGATCGTGACCATCTGGTCGCGGCTATCGGGGACAAGGCAATCGCCCTTGAAAACGAAGAAGATCTGGCCGATATGTTGTCAAAAATCGTCCAGCCCGGCGATATTGTCCTCTGCCTTGGTGCGGGTACAATTACCAACTGGGCCGCCGACCTGCCAGCTAAATTAGAAGTCCTGATGGCGCCGGTCGCTGCCAATGGTACGCATTGACGGTTAACACTGGAATAAGATTGCTATGACCTCCGAAACAGCTTTGTTTAACAATGACCTTCTCACCCGCCTGCCCGAAGTACGCGGACGGCTGACAGAAAATGCCGATCTTGGCAAACAGACATGGTTTCGTGTCGGTGGCCCGGCAGAGATATTGTTTAAACCTGCCGATCTTGATGATCTGGCCACTTTCCTGCAACAACTGCCCGATGATATTCCACTGACGGTTCTGGGGGTCGCCTCAAACCTGATTATCCGTGATGGCGGCATTCCGGGTGTCACCATCCGGCTGTTAAAGGATTTCACCAAGGTTGAAGCGCTGGATGATCATCACCTGCGCGCCGGCGGTGGGACAACCGATCGCAACCTTGCCATGACCGCCTGCAAACACGGTATCGGCGGGTTGGAATTTTTCAGCGGCATCCCCGGCACCATCGGCGGCGCGGTGCGTATGAATGCCGGTTGTTACGGCGTTGAAACCAAAGAGGCCCTGATTGAAGCCAGTTGTCTGGACCGTAGCGGTAAATTGCATACCATCACGCCCGAGACGATCAATATGCAATACCGCCATACCGATCTTCCCGCCGACTGGATTGTCACCAGCGCTACCTTTAAAGGCAGCCCAGCCCCGATCGAAGATATCGAGACGCGGATGGATGAGATAAAAAGCAAACGTGAAGAAAGCCAGCCAATCCGCGAGAAAACCGGCGGTTCGACTTTTGCCAATCCACACCCTGACAGCAGTTGGAAGCTAATTGATCAGGCTGGCTGTCGCGGGTTACGGCACGGCGGCGCGCAGATATCCGAAAAACACTGTAATTTTATGATTAACACCGATAATGCCAGCGCGCTTGATCTGGAACAGCTTGGCGAAACCGTTCGAAAACGGGTGTTTGAGCATTGCGGCACCATGCTGCGCTGGGAAATCCGCCGGATCGGCACATTCAAAGAGGGGCAAAGCATCACGCCTGCCGAAAATATATGAGTGAATTTGAACGATTAATTAAAACCGCGCTGGAACTGACCGGTCACCGTGAGCTTTCAGACACGACGACAGCCGGAAAAGTCGCAAGCGCGCTGATCACCACTGCGGGCAATATTTATTCCGGCGTTTGCATTGATACGTCATGCAGCATGGGGTTTTGCGCCGAACATAATGCCATCGGCACCATGATCACTGCCGGAGAAACCGAAATTTCTGCAATAGTTGCGGTAAAGCAGGATGGTAAGATCCTCTCCCCCTGTGGCCGCTGCCGTGAATTTATCATGCAGGTTGCCCCCTACAACCGTCAGACACAGGTTATTCTGGCCGTTGATAAATCCGTGCCCCTGACTGATCTTTTGCCCTATTACTGGCGTGATGAATCGCTGTTTACCTGAAAACACGATCAGCCGTTCGTCGGCCTCTTGACTATCAACAAGGCTTCCCGCAAACTTATAATCAAGACCATCCAGACTTTTATCCTGACCGGAATAAACCATGCCCCTGACCAAGATCGAAACGCCCAAAGTCAAAACCGTTGCCGTACTTTATGGCGGCTGGTCCAAAGAACAAGATGTCTCCAGAGCCAGCGGCAAAGCCTGCGCGCAGGCTTTACGCAACAAAGGATATGAGGTCCGCGAAATCGAGGTTGAAGCCGATTTGAAAAAATTGCTTAATGATCTATCGGACCTTCCCGATGTGGTTTTCAACGCCCTTCACGGTACTGGCGGCGAAGATGGCTGTATTCAGGGTGTGCTTGATATGCTGGGGGTGCCTTATACACATTCGGGGCGCCTGGCATCAGCCCTTGCGATGGACAAGCAACGCGCCAAACTGACAGTCGAGAAAGCCGGCGTTCAAGTGGCCGAAGGTCTGGTTTTATCGGCCGAGGATATCCGCGCCGGAAATATCCCCTTGGACCCGCCTTATGTGATCAAACCTAATCATGAAGGATCAAGCGTTGGGGTCTTTATTATTCGCGAAGGCGATAACCGGCTTAATACCGTACTGAAAAACTGGCACTTTGGCGAAGCGGTCGTCGAAAGATATATTCCGGGCCGCGAGCTTACCGTTTCAGTCGCAGGCAGCAATAACAATGACATCAGCGCCCTGACCGTGACCGAGATCACCTCAAGCAGCGGATTTTACGATTATGATGCCAAATATAAAGAAGGCGGATCGATACATGTCGTCCCCGCCCAAGTTCCCGCAGATGTGTTTGATACGGCTATGGACTGGGCGGTAAAATCGCATAAAGCACTGGGCTGTCAGGGTGTGACCCGCACGGATTTTCGCTATGATAACAGCCAAAGCGGCACGTCCGGCCTTTATTATCTAGAAACCAACACCCAACCGGGGATGACGTCAACCTCACTGGTTCCCGAACAGGCCGGTTATGCCGGTTTTTCCTTTGACGATCTGGTCCAGTGGATGGTAGAAACCGCAGCATGTCGATCCTGAATTTATTTAAACGCAAAACGCGCAAAAGTACCGCCGGTCGCAGGGCAACGACCAGACGCCGCGCCTATACATGGCGTCAACGCCTGCCGCATCTTATTAAGCGCTGGGCACTGCGCGCCAGTATTTTATTTCTTGTTTTATGGATCGGTCTGATTGCCTATACCGCCGGTGTGCATACCAGCACCTCGGCATGGTTGACAACGCAAAGCCATCGCTTAACGGCCGCCATGGGCTTTGAATTAAAACAGATCGAAGTCACCGGCAGACGTTACACCAATCCGCAAACGCTGCGCGATCTCATTCAAATGGAACAAGGTGACTCCCTGTTCGCCATCAACCTGCAACAGGCACGGGGCCGTATTCAGACCCTGCCCTGGGTGCGTGATGTCAGCTTACGCCGCCAATGGCCGGACCGTATATCAATCAGCCTTGATGAACGCCAACCGCTGGCATTGTGGCAACAAGACGGTAAGCTTTCGGTGATCGATCTTGATGGCGAGGTCATTTATCCTGAAAATCTCGATGATTTCACAACCCTGCCGATCCTGACCGGACAGGACGCGCCGGAGCATGCCAGAACCCTGATTGAAATGCTGACTGCCGAACCAATAGTGGCCGAACAGGTTGATTCCGCCATCCGTATTGGCGGCAGGCGTTGGGATATAAAGCTGAAAAACGGCATTAAAATCAAGCTTCCCGAAGATGATATGCCCTACGCTCTCGCCCGCGTTGCAGAGGCTGAACGCAAATACTTAATATTTAGTAAAGAAATCCTCTCGCTTGATGCGCGTTTTTCTGATAAACTCATTGTTAAAGCATCATCGGGCGCAGCTGAACGCATCTCGGCGGCCCTCCAAAACGATACGATTTCCGTATCACGCTAATAAAAAGACTGTAGTCACAAAGCCGATCAAACGGCTGACGTAAAATAAAAGCCGAATAACGGCTTGGGGCAAAACTGGGGAGTTTTCTATGCTAAAACGTTTTCTTGACGTCGGTAAACCCGCGTCTTCACTCAGCAAAAATGACATCGTCGCGGCCGTAGATATCGGCACGTCAAAGGTTTGCTGCCTGATCGCACGGGTTAATCCTGACAATACGCTTCAGGTTATCGGTATCGGCCATCACGCGTCACAAGGTTTGAAAAGCGGCAGTATTGTTGATTTGAAACTGGCCGAACATGCCGTCGGTCAGGCTGTACTTTCCGCCGAACGTATGGCAGCGCCGCATTTTAAAGGCCAGCCTCTGCGCTCCATCACTGTCAATGTTCCGGGCACGCACACCCTGTCACACCATATATCTGTTGATGTTAAAATTCAGGGGCATAATGTCACCGAACGCGATATCAGTACAGCGCTGGCACAGGGTCGCTCGGTTCAGGTCGATGGGCAGGATCACCTGCTACACACCGTGCCGTCCGAATACAAACTGGACAGAACCGCCGGTATTCATGATCCCGTCGGTATGAATGGCCAGACCCTTGGCGTTAAAATGGGGTTGATTACCGCCCTGACCTCGTCCCTGAACAATATCAATACCGTTGTCGGTAACAACCATCTGGAAATCGATCATTATTGCGCCGCGCCTTATGCCTCCGGCCTGTCAACGCTGGTTGATGATGAAAAACAGCTTGGCTGTACCGTCATCGATATGGGCGGCGGGACAACCAATATCGGGGTTTTCACCGGTGGTAAACTTATATTCTCAAGCGCCGTTCCAGCCGGTGGCCAGCATGTAACCAATGACATCGCCCGCGGTCTTACAACCTCGGTCACCAATGCGGAGCGGATTAAAATCCTGTACGGCGCCGCAACCACATCGATGATGGATGATAACACCATGATTGATGTGCCTTTCGTCGGCGAAACCGATAAGTCGCATACCCATCAGGTGCCGCGTTCTCTGTTAACCGGTATTATCCAGCCGCGTATCGAGGAAATCTTTGAACTTGTCCGCGCCCGTCTGGAAGACAGCGGATTACAGCAGATTGCCGGACGCCGTGTCGTCCTGACAGGCGGTGCAAGCCAATTGCCGAACCTGCCGGAACTGGGTCAGCTGGTGCTGGATAAACAAATTCGTCTGGGTCGTCCGGTGACAATGAAGGGTCTTGCAGAATCCACAAGCGGCCCCGGATTTTCAACCGTGACCGGCCTATTGCATTACAGCGCCTTCCACGCCGAAGAACAGCAGTTCCGGTCAGAGCGCTTTTTACCTGCTATATCGGGAAACATCATCGAAAAAGTCACTCACTGGCTAAAGGAAAACTGGTAAAGACTCTGAAAACAAAGTGTTTTAAAACTTATCCACAGGAGCGCCTACAAAAGCAATAAAAAAACACGCATCCCACTGATAAAAAAAGACAATTTTTTACAAAAAAACCTGTGGATGACTCTGGTAATTTCTGTGGAGATGTGTAAACTAAAAAAATTCGAAGCGGAGGAAAACTATGATTAATGTAAAGATGCAGACGCAAGACAGCCGTCTGAAGCCAAAAATTACTGTCATCGGGGTTGGTGGAGCTGGCGGAAACGCTGTAAACAACATGATCTCATCCGGCCTTGAAGGCTGCGAGTTTCTGGTCTGTAACACAGACGCACAGGCCCTTGAGGGTTCTGTTGCACAACAGAAAATCCAGCTTGGCGCAAACGTAACCCGGGGCCTTGGGGCAGGCGCAAACCCGGAAATCGGTGGCGCTGCTGCAGAAGAAAGCATTGACGAAATTCTAAACTACCTTGACGGATCAAATATGGTCTTTGTCACCGCCGGTATGGGTGGTGGTACGGGTACAGGTGCCGCGCCGGTTATCGCGCAGGCCGCCCGTGAACAAGGTATCCTGACCGTCGGCGTTGTCACAAAGCCATTCCATTTCGAAGGCACCCACCGCATGAAACTTGCGGAACAGGGCATCGAAGAAATGCAAAAATACGTCGATACGCTGATTATCATTCCAAACCAGAACCTGTTCCGTATCGCGAACGAGAAAACAACATTCTCTGACGCGTTCCGCATGGCTGACGAAGTCCTGCAATCAGGTGTGCGCGGCGTGACCGACCTTATGGTTATGCCAGGCCTGATTAACCTTGATTTTGCCGATATTCGTACCGTTATGGCCGAAATGGGCAAAGCAATGATGGGTAATGGCGAAGCCGAAGGCGAACGCCGTGCTATCGAAGCGTCTGAAGCTGCGATTGCAAACCCTCTATTGGACGATATTTCCATGAAAGGCGCCCGTGGCGTTCTGATCAACATCACCGGCGGCATGGATATGACGCTGTTTGAAGTTGACGAAGCTGCAAACCGCATCCGTGATGAAGTCGATAGCGAAGCCAATATCATCTTTGGTTCGACCTTTGACGAAAGCATGGAAGGCCGCATGCGCGTTTCCGTCGTCGCCACAGGTATCGAAGTTGACAACATGGCCCGTCGTCCGGTTTTTAACGCCAATAACAATGTTTACGGCCAACATCAGCCGCAACAGCAAAAGCCGTTGGAAAACATTGCTGAACAGCATGAACAGGTTCACGCCCAGCCAGCTGCCCAGCAAGTTGAAAACTATCAGGCCCGTGAAAGCAGCTCTAATCTCGCTGCACGTCGCAGCAATGGTGGTTTTGAATTTGGCGATATGTCCGGTATTCCGGCCTCTGTCATTCCACAACAAACCAGCCATAACATGGGTGCCAGGGCCAGCCAGTCACAGCAACCGGCTTCGGGTAGTGCGTCACAATCTGACAATCAGGCACAAACACCGTCTTTCCAGTATGGTACGGCGACCCCTAGTCAGCCAGCCCAGCAAACAGCCAGCGCCGCTGCTGTTAAGGAAAACGCTGTTGATGTTTCTGCCACGCACACAAAGCCAACCAGCTGGGATGCCACACAGCAACCCCGCGGTCAGCGCCATGGCAACACATTCATTCCGCCAAAGCCGTTCACACCGGAAGACAGCGAACTGTTTGATTCACCTGATTTGAGCAGCGGTGTAAGTGTTGAAGAAAAATCAGCCTTAAAAGTAACCGAGCCATTGGCGCCAACTGCGCCGACAAGACCGGTTAACGAAGGTAAACCAGGATTTTTCGAACGTCTGACCGGCAACCGCCGCCACGACATTCCAACCGCGCCGCCAAAGGTTGAAGAATCTCAGGCAGCACCACAATTGAATGTTCAAACCGGTGGCAAACAGGACGAGGAAGACGAACTCGATATTCCGGCATTCCTGCGTCGCCAAGCAAACTAATATAAAAATTCCGCTAGAATGAAAAACCGGGGCCATTTAAGCCCCGGTTTTTTTTATCTTTAAATCCTGATCCTTAAGATCCGTTTAAACTTACCCGTTTCTGGTCATCGGCAAATTATTATGCCTCATTGACACAACCTGTCCATAAGCACACTTTTCCGGCTGGGTTTTTCGCTTGGTCATCACACTAAAAGCATGCCGCAATCTGGTTTTATGAACGGCATGATCGAAATGCAAGAAAGGCACAGATTCAAATTTACGTTTAGCCGCCTCGACTTCATACTGCCAGCGCGTATCATCGCAAATTTCAAAATCTTTCTTCCGGCATTTATAAAGGCAGGCATTGTAGTCGGTCATCAGACGGTCAAACGGCTCTTCCCTATTGTCTATCATTGGTCTGCCCCAGTCGCGCAATAGTACAGGCCCATCATAAAGCGAGGGATCAAAAACAAGCATCGGACGATCGCCATTGGGTAAACCGATCTCTAGCGCTGGCGCGACATGATACCACCAGTATATCGTATCCCCCTGCTGGGATCTGAAGTTCAGATCGGATTTATCAAAGAACATCCAGGATTTTTTTGGTTCGAAGCCAGCTTGTATCATCAGATCGCACATAACTGTTGCACGCTCGTGACAGCCCGATTGCAGCTGACCATGCGGAATCCTTCTGTTGGCCGCCAGACGGTCAAACAAAGCCACTGCCTGCCGTAAATTTGGTAGCTTTCGCGGACTAAATCCAGATTTATCTGTCCTGTTTTCAAACTGCTCTTTTAACATAACATTAAATTTATGGCATTTTTGTCAGGTCGTCAAGCAGATTATTTGTATCTTAAAGGCTGTTCTTAATCTTCCGAACAGGCGTTGTTATCGTTGAAGCGGACATTTTAGAGGGATAAGGCGCAACATTATTAAAAGATTGGCGTAATTTACTTCGAAAGACAGTCCAGCTTTCCTGCTTATCTTGATATTGGCTCAGGGCTTTCAAAGCCTTATCAACCTTAATATCCCATTTCATGCCGGAAATATCTTCAAGGTCTTTTTTAAACTGCGTTTTAATACATCTATTATATTCACTCAGATATACTACGGTTTTCTTTGGGCTAGACGTGATAATAGGCTTACACCATTCTTCAATTGTGACCGGTCCGTCATAGATAGACGGATCAAACACAAGCGCTTCTTCTTTCCCCCCTTTTGCCAGAGATACTCTTAAGGAAGGCGCCACATGAAACCACCACGTAATTTTGTCACCCTTTGGAGCGCTAGCAGGATGCAGATCGGATTTAGAATTAAACATCCAGGCCTTCATCGGCGCATAGCCAGATCTAACCATAAGGTCGCACATTAACGTTGCACGGTGATGGCAGCCCTCACGTAGATAGCCATGGGCAATTTTTTGATTACTTGCAAGCTCGTCAAATAAGGCCAATGCCTGCTCAAAGCTGATCGGTTCCGGCGAATATGCCGGCATTTCCAAAGACCTGTGATGCTTCTTTTTTCCCAAGATCATATTTGACATAGTATTATGTTAGCCTTGTTTTTCTAAAAACGTCAAGCTCCATCAAAAGCCGGAACGATTAAATTTCATACTTCACTTTCTTCTTAATCTGCCCGTTGGGGCTGGTAATGATCAGGTCTTCCGACAAAATTCGTTTACGGGCTATATCGTTAAAAATACGCTTCAGGCTACTTTTAAAAACCGGAGAATCTTTTTGTATATTGATATAGTCCTGCAATTCGTCTCGAGCTGATTCCAGTTCTTTCTGCCATTGTCGCCCCTTGACTACCCTAAGTTCGGTGCAATGCATCTTCGTCGTCACTTTATTATAAGCCGTCAGGTATAATTCAACTGCCTCTGGTGCTGTGCTAATAATAGGCTTACACCATTCCTGAAATGTTACCGGCCCGTCATACATGGACGGATCAAAGATAAGCTCCGTGTCTTGGCCTTTGCTAAGCCTGACCTTAAGGGCTGGCGCTGTATGATACCACCATGATAAATCCTCGCCGCCGGGCGTTGTCAGATTCATATGAGCCTTTACATTAAATATCCACGCCCGCATCGGTGTATAACCGGACCTCACCAGCAGATCAGACATAACCGTTGCGCGCTCTTGACAGCCCGTTTCCCGATAACCAAAAGGAATTTCCTTAAAGTCACTCAATTCATCAAACAGCTTTAAAGCCTGTTCAAATCCTACCGGTTCTGCCGATACTGCGGTCGTCTTTAAAGGGGATTGTTCCCTATTTTTACTAAAAAACTTTTTTACCATAATGACATTATTATGATGTTTTTCCTCTATTGTCAAGCCTGTTTTGATTCCCCGTATTGTAACATAGTGTCACAAAGCGTGATTTGTCGTGTTATCAAGCTGTTGCTATATTAAACTTAAGGTAAAAAAGAAACGATGCGAAGCAAAGCGAACATAAAATGACACATCAGAAAACATTGGCACAATCTGTCTCATGCACCGGCGTTGGCGTTCACAGTGGCGCTCATACATGCCTGACATTGAAACCTGCCAAAGCCAACAGCGGCTATGTCTTTATTCGTACCGATATCACCGATAAAAATAACCGTATCGAAGGTCTGTGGCACAATGTTGCAGATACAACACTTTGCACGGTGCTGGCCAATACCGATGGCGTCACAGTCGGCACAGTTGAACATGTTCTATCCGCTTTAGCCGCCGCAGGCGTTGATAATGCTGTTATCGAAGTCAACGGCCCTGAAATGCCGATTATGGATGGTAGTGCCGCTGCTTTCCTCGACATGATTGATGATGCCGGCGTTAAAACCCTTGCTCAGGCCAAACGGTATTTACGGTTGAAAAAGACCGTGACCTATACCGAAGACGATAAAACCGTTACCCTCAGCCCGGCCTCGACCACGCTATGGGATATGGTTATTTCCTTTGACACCTCTTTAATTGGCCGTCAGGTCTATCGTTTTGACGGCAATTTAAACACCTATCGCCAGAACATTGCTGATTCCCGTACATTCGGTTTTCTACATGAAGTCGAAATGATGAAAAACATGGGTCTCGCCCGCGGTGGCTCACTGGATAATGCGGTGGTTATTGATAAAGATACCGTTTTAAATCCTGATGGTTTGCGCCATTCAGATGAATTTGTCCGCCACAAGCTTCTGGATGCGATTGGCGACATTGCCCTTGGCGGCGCGCCGCTGCTAGCACATTATCAGGGGTATAAAGCCGGACACGCATTGAACAACAAAGTTCTACGTGCCGTCTTTGCCGATAAAACGGCCTTTGAATTTGTTACCCTTGATGAACTTCGCGCCAGAAACCGCAAAACGGAACGCCGCACTCCGGTTTTTGCAGCCGAACCCGAAGCTGTATTTGTATAGTTTTCTATCCCCTCTTGTCGAATTGTCGTATAGCTTCAAGGGCTAATCCCTGCTATAACGGTAAGGATCGAATCCGAATTTTGACGGGAGTTCTAAATGAACCTGAAATCAGTTCTGTCCATATTGGCTATTACGCTTACGCTGGGTCTACCCGCCTGTGCAGGTAACGCTGACAAAGACGGCGCCAAAGCCAAAGGGGCAATAAAACAGATCGAACCGGTTGAACAAATGTACAACCGCGCCGCTCGCGCCCTTGATCAAAACAATTATAATGTCGCCGCCGATGGCTTTGATGAGGTCGAGCAGCAATATCCCTATTCTCAATGGGCGACACGGGCGCAATTAATGTCCGCCTACGCCCATTACCGTGACATGAAATATGATAATGCCATTATGGGTCTGGATCGCTTTATCCAGCTGCATCCCGGTAATGAAAATATCGCCTATGCCTATTATCTGCGCGCCCTTGGTTTTTACGAGCAGATTTCAGATGTTCGCCGCGATCAACGCATGACCCAGCTGGCTCTGGAAGGCCTGCGTCAGGTTGCCGAGCGTTTTCCAAACACCCATTACGCCCGTGATGCCCAGCTTAAAATTGACCTGACTCTGGACCATCTGGCCGGTAAAGAAATGGAAATTGGCCGTTATTACCTGACACGTGATCAATATCAGGCGGCGATCAACCGCTTTCAAAAGGTCGTTGATGATTATCAAACCACGACCCATATCCCCGAAGCGCTCCACCGCCTGACCGAGGCTTACCTTGCCCTTGGTATCCCAAGTGAAGCCAAAAAAGCTACCGCCGTGCTGGGCCATAACTATCCCGACAGCCGTTGGTACGAAGACAGCTATAGCCTGATCACCGGTAAAAAAGTTCAAAGCGCTCCGGACAACCGTACGGTTTACGAGAAAACTCTAGGACGGATCTTTTAAGGGAGGGAGAGCGCCATGCTAACATCCCTGACAATTAAAAATATTGTCCTGATCGACAGTCTTCATCTTGATCTGCAAGATGGTCTGACCACACTGACTGGTGAAACCGGCGCAGGGAAATCAATTTTACTTGATGCCCTTGGCCTTGCGCTTGGTAAACGCGCTGATGCCGGCCTTGTCCGCAAGGGCACCGATAAAGGCATCGTCTCGGCCGTATTTGACCTGCCCGCCGACCATCCGGCGCTGCAATATCTTGAGGCTCAGGATATTATTGTTGAAGGACAGCAAATCATTATCCGCCGCAGCCTATCGCGCGATGGCGGCAGCAAGGCCAATGTCAATGACCAACCTGTCAGTATCGGCTTGTTAAAGACCCTTGGCAGTGAATTGGTGGAAACACATGGCCAGTTTGAAACCTCCGGCCTTCTGGACGTTAAAAACCACCGTCAGCTTATTGACCGCTATGGCCACTTACACAATAGCCTATCAACCGTGGCTGCCGATTACCACGCCTGGCAGGAATCACAAAAATTCCTGACCTCCGCCCAGCACCGCGCCGATGAGGCCAAAAGTCAGGAAGAGTTCCTGCGCCATGCCGTTGACGAGCTTGAAAAACTCGCCCCCGAAGCCGGTGAAGAAGACGAATTATCCCAACAGCGCCAACAACTGATGCACCGCGAAAAACTGGCCGAGGCCTATAATACGGTCATGACCTTGTTCAGTGAGGATAACGGGTTGTCCGATCAGCTGAATAAAGCGCTGGCCGCGCTTGACCGGATTTCCACGGTCGGCAGTGATGCGGTAACAAACAGCATTGATGCCCTGAACCGGGCCCGTATCGAAATCGAAGATGCCGAAGGTCATTTAGAACGGATTGCAGGGGATCAGGACAGCGCCCTTAACCCTGATGAAATTGAAGAACGGCTTTTTGCCTTAAAAGACTGTGCCCGCAAACATAACTGCCAGATTGATGATCTGCCCGAAAAACTTACAGAACTGAAAGAACAGCTGCTTTTGGTTGATGATCTGGAAGCCACCCTTAATCGTCTAGAACATGAAGTCCATGAACGTAAATCCGTTTATTATGCCAGCGCCCAGCTTCTTAGCACCGCTCGTCAGACCGTTGCCAAGGATATCGCCGCCGGGGTTATGAACGAACTGCCTGATCTTAAACTGGATAAAGCCCTCTTTCAGGTTACCGTTACCCCGCATAACGAAGAAAGCCATTGGACGGCCAAAGGTTTTGACCAGATCGCCTTTGAAATTGCCACCAATCCCGGCGCGACCCCGGGGCCGATCCATAAAATTGCCTCTGGCGGGGAACTGGCCCGTTTTATGCTGGCCTTAAAAATGGTACTCGCAGAAACCTCAAGCGTGCCCAGCCTGATCTTTGATGAAATTGATAGCGGTATAGGCGGCGCAACAGCAGATGCAGTTGGTTTGCGTCTAATGAAGCTCAGCCACCAATACCAGATTATTGTTGTCACCCACAGCCCGCAGATTGCCGCTAAAGGCGCCCACCAGCTGCAAATATCAAAATCCAGTGATGATGAAAACACGATAACGACCGTCTGCGAGCTTGGCGATCAGGAACGGCTTGAGGAAATTGCCCGGATGATTTCAGGCGCCCAGATTACCGAAGAAGCCAGAGCCGCCGCCGCCAGGCTTATTCACAACAAAGCCGCCTGATAAAACTTGGTATTCGGGCCGGATTTTATATATAAAAGATGAAAACAACAAAGACACCGGATAGCATGACTGCAAAAGACTTATCACAGCTTGATCTAAAAATCGCCCGGGGCCGTCATCAGATATTGATCGACCAGATATATCACCATGACCAGAAATATCATGGCGAGGACAATCCTGAAATCAGCGATGCCGAATATGATGCGTTACGCCGTGAACTTGAAGATCTGGAAACACGCTTTCCCGAACTTGCCGATGCACACAGCCCGACAGCCAAGGTTGGCGCGGCGCCCTCCTCAAAATTTGCCAAAGTCAAACATACCGTGCCGATGTTATCTTTGGGCAATGCCATGAATAATGATGATGTCCATGATTTTGTCGAACGGATCAAACGCTTTTTAAACCTGTCCGAAACTGATAATATCCGCTTTATTGCCGAGCCGAAAATTGATGGCTTGTCCTGCTCGCTCCGCTATGAAAATCGTATTCTGGTGCAGGCAGCAACGCGCGGTGACGGCGAAACCGGCGAAGACATCACCCGCAATGTCGAGACGCTTGACGATATCCCCAAAACTCTGCCCGCAGAAGCACCCGATATTCTTGAGGTCCGTGGCGAAGTCTATATGAAGCTGGAGGATTTCCAGACCCTTAATGAAACACAGGAAGCCAACGGCCATAAAATTTTTGCCAATCCGCGCAATGCGGCAGCGGGATCGCTACGTCAATTAGATCCTAATATTACAGCTGCCCGCCCTCTTCGGTTTTTCGGCTATGGCCTTGGCGAAATTTCAGAACCAATTGCCGATAGCCAGTCAGACATCCGTGAAAAACTGCAATATTTTGGTTTTCAAACAACCGCACCTGTTGAAGTAACCGACAATACCGAAACCCTTCTTGCCTATCATCACGATACCGAAACACGGCGTAGCGAGATTCCTTATGATATTGATGGTATTGTTTATAAGGTTGATGATCTGGCTTTACAAAAACGGCTCGGTTTTGTCAGTCGCGCACCACGCTGGGCCATTGCCCATAAATTTGCTGCCGAGCAAGCTGTCACTTTTATTAAAGAAATTCGCATACAGGTTGGCCGTACCGGCACCCTGACGCCGGTGGCCGAACTTGAGCCCGTCACCGTCGGCGGCGTTGTTGTGTCCAGAGCAACCCTGCACAATGCCGACGAGATTGCCCGTAAAGATGCCCGCGAGGGTGATTACATCATCATTCAGCGCGCCGGTGATGTCATACCGCAGGTCGTCGGGGTCGTCATGGATAAACGCCCCAATGACAGTGTACCTTACGTCTTTCCCGATCATTGCCCCGAATGCGGCAGTCTGGCCATCCGTGAAGAAGGCGAAGTTGCCTTTCGCTGTACCGGCGGGCTGATCTGCCCTGCCCAATCGGTTGAACGATTAAAACACTTTGTCAGCAAATATGCTTTTGACATTGATGGGTTGGGGGACCGGATTATCCGTCAATTCTGTGAAAACGGCCTGATCAAAACACCTGCCGATATCTTTCGTTTGCGCCCTATCAACGAAACCCTTGATCCACCGCTGCAAGAATGGGAAGGCTGGGGCGCGCGCTCGGTCAAAAATCTATTCCAATCGATCGACAGTCACCGCACTATCAGCCTTGACCGGTTTATCTATGCACTCGGCATTCGTCAGATCGGTCAGGCGACGTCTAAACGTCTGGCTCGCCGGTATGAGAGTTTCGATCGTTTTCAGGACAGCATGATCAAAGCCCGTGACCGTGATGGTGACGCCTATCAAAGCCTGATCAATATTGAAGATATCGGCCCTGCCGTGGCTGATGATCTGATCGGCTTTTTTGCCGAGCCACATAATTTAGACGTGATCAATGATCTGAAATCACTGGTCACTATTGAGGATATGGCGCCAATAGATGCCACAGGGTCGCCGATTGCCGGAAAAACCGTCGTCTTTACAGGAAAGCTTGAAACACTAGGTCGGGGGGAAGCCAAAGCGCAGGCCGAAAATCTGGGGGCCCGTGTTGCCGGATCGGTTTCCGCCAAAACGGATTATGTTGTTGCCGGCCTTGATGCGGGCAGTAAACTGAAAAAAGCCCGTGATCTTGGCGTGACCATTCTGAGCGAAGAAGAATGGCAAAAAATGTTAGCCGAAACCTGAAGATTTTTATCTAAGAAACCATCGTTCCGGCGGACTGTTGGAACAAATCTTTGATACCCGCCTGCTAATCCGAACCGGCGGAATATCCGATTTCATTACCCCCGATATCTGGTTCAGCATATTTTTTAGCCATGGTGAGCGAATGCGATCTGCCTCCATCCACAATTCATGACGGGCATTTAAATATTCGGCGCTATGCGCATTGAATAAATGTTTGGCAGCACGGCGCTGTGCCTTTACCGACACCGTTTGATCATCACCTGCAATTGACAGGAAAACAGGTGCGCGGATATCTTCCAAATACATCTTTCTATTCAGCTTATGGATTGAAGGCAGCAGGTGATGCACCCAGTTAACCCGTACATCTCCGACCTGCAAACCGGCATTGCTGTTGAAAACATCTTTTAAAACACGGAACCGGCGTTCATCATGGGTTTTCTTATTTTTGGTAAAATCATGTTTATCTTCCGACCAGTCACCACCGCCGGGAATATATTCATTTTGGCAGCCTCTCAGACGTAAGCTTTTGGTCATCGAAGGTATGATTGAACGGTGAAATCTATTTTTCGTTTTGACATCCATTAATGCCGCATTCATGGCCGCCATATCAAAGATATAAGGATATTGGGACATAAAACGAAAACCGATATGGGCACCAAGAGAAAAGCCCATATAACCGATTTTATGATCTTTTGGCGGGGACATAATTTGCGTTGTCAGGTGGTACAGATCGTCCCTGTGATGTTCAACAAAGTTTTCCAGATCATAGCTACGTTGTGGATCGCTTGGGTCATGACGTGATGATCCGCCCTGACCGACCCAGTCCATTATCCAGATATCATAACCGGCAGCGGTCAGATCATTGATCAGTTCAAAATATTTCTCGATAGGCTCGCCATAGCCCGGCCCCAAGACTAGCGTACCATTTGAAGCATCGCTGCTGGTCGACTTCATATGACCATAGCGCACATCATAGCCGCGCTCGTTTTTAAACTGGCCAAACTGAAAGCCGTCAGGCTGGTCAAACTTTGTCTTTTGTATGGTCATAGGTCATCCTTCTTAAAATCAATATCCAGATTGACACGCCCTATACCTGAATTGGATTTTGCTTAATATAAAAGAAACTATGCCTTATGACAAGATATTTTCGCCATAGAACCTAAAGCCCAAGAAAAGCTATTATAAAAGCCTGCTAACGGCTTATTCCATTGCCCGTATAATGCCTTCGCACATCGCTTTGGCATCATCCAGCAACATCATGGTGTTATCGGCAAAGAACAACGGATTATCAATCCCGGCATAACCGGAGCCCATAGACCGCTTAACAAACAGCACCGTACCGGCCTTCTCGACATCCAGAACCGGCATCCCGTAAATGGGGGAGCTTGGGTCATTTTTTGCTGACGGGTTGGTAATATCATTGGCACCAATAACAAAGGCAACATCTGTCTGGCTGAAATCACGGTTGATTTCATCAAGCTCCAGAACATCCTCATACGGGACATTGGCCTCGGCCAGCAGGACATTCATATGACCCGGCATACGGCCAGCAACCGGATGAATGGCATACCGGACCTTTATGCCTTCAGCTTTCAGAATATCGCCCATTTCACGCAAAGCATGCTGGGCCTGCGCCACGGCCATCCCGTATCCGGGAACGATCACAACCGATGAAGCATTTTGCAGGATAAAGGCCGCATCATCGGCAGAGCCAAGCCGTGCCTGACGGTCATCATCGACTGCTTGCCCTGTTGCAGCCTGCTCGCCGCCAAAACCGCCCAGAATAACATTAAGGAATGAACGGTTCATGCCCTTACACATGATGTAGCTCAGGATCGCGCCGCTGGAACCGACAAGCGCGCCGACAACAATCAAAAGATTATTCTGCAAGGTAAAGCCGATACCGGCAGCAGCCCAGCCTGAATAACTATTCAGCATCGAGACAATCACCGGCATATCAGCGCCGCCAATCGGAATAATCATCAAAATACCGAGCGCCAAGGCGATCAGAACAATTATCCAGAATATGAAAGCAGATTCCGTCATACACAGGACCAGAATCATCGAAATCAAAAGCAACCCCAGCGCCGCGTTCAATAAATGCTGGTTGGTAAAGGAAACCGGCTTGCCCGAAATCATGCCCTGCAACTTGCCAAAGGCCACAATAGAGCCGGTAAAGGTCACAGCACCGATGGCAACCCCAAGGCTCATTTCAAAAAGACTGCCAGGGTGGATTTGACCGGATATGCCGATGCCGTACGCCTCGGGACTATAAAAGGCCGCAGCGGCGACAAAGACAGCCGCCAGACCGACCAGAGAGTGAAACGCCGCTACCAGTTGTGGCAGCGCGGTCATTTCAATTTTCTTGGCAATAACGGTACCGATCGTACCGCCGATCAGGATACCCAGAATAATCGCATTTAACGACAAAATACCCGGCAACGCCATGGTGGTGATAATCGTTAAAGCCATACCGGCAATGCCGAAATTCAGACCCCGTTTTGCAGTTTGCGGGTGCGACAATCCGCGCAGCGCCATAATAAAGAATACCGATGAAACCAGATAGACGAGTGATGCAACTGTAACTGACATGAAATTCGCCCCTTACGCTTTCTTTTGTTTCTTTTTGCTGAACATATCCAGCATACGTTTCGTGACGATAAACCCGCCGAATATATTGACCGAGGCCAGAATAACAGCAAGGAAACCCATAAATTTAGAGAAATCCCAATCCGCCGGCCCCGCTGCGATCAGCGCGCCAACAATAATGACCGAGGAAATCGCGTTGGTCACCGCCATCAATGGCGAATGCAGGGCTGGTGTCACCCGCCAGACTACGTAATAACCGACAAAACAGGCCAGCACAAAAACGGTTAGGCCGGAAATAAAGAATGGCATGCCCGCATCCCCGCCGGTTGAGGCCAGATGCGCTGCTTCCATGGCCAGACGCGCGGCCTGATCGGATAGATCCTGTGCTGATGTCGCAAAATCGGTTGCGTTGTTTACAAAACGCTCTGTTGTCATGATTTGCTCTCTTTGTCTTCAGGTTTTCTTGTCGTACCGGCTGCTTTACGGGACGGTGATTTTTTAGCAGCTGTGCTTTTTTTGGCAGCTGTACCTTTTTTAGGGGCCGCCTTTTTAGCTGCGGTTTTCTTTTTCGCAGCTGGCTTTTTGGTCGCTGCTTTTTTGGTGGCAGGCTTGGTTTTTGTCGCCCCGCTGCCAAAATCTTTGTGAACCAGCGTGCCGTTATCTGTCAACAGGCTGGCTTTTAGAATTTCATCTTCAAATTTACTGATCAGTGATTTTTTATCTTCGGCCAGCAACAACTGTACGAAATTAAACAGATTACGTGCATACAACGCCGAAGCATCAACAGCAACCCGCCCCGGTACATTACGGTGACCGATAATTTTAACGCCATTGACATCAACTGTTTTACCCGCTTCGGATAATGCACAGTTACCACCCTGCTCAACAGCCAAATCAACCACGACAGCGCCCGGTTTCATCGTTTTAACCATTTCGGCTGTTACCAATACGGGCGCGGTGCGGCCCGGTATAAGCGCCGTTGTAATTACGACATCCTGCTTGGCAATCGTCTCGGCAATCAAGGCGGCCTGTTTTTTCTGATAGTCTTTGGACATTTCCTTGGCGTAACCACCGGCGGTTTCTGCCTGTTTGTCTTCGTCATCCTCGACCATGACGAATTTACCGCCAAGGCTTTCGACCTGTTCCTTGGCCGCCGCGCGCACATCGGTTGCCGAAACCACAGCGCCTAGCCGCTTGGCCGTGGCAATCGCCTGTAGACCCGCAACACCAGCGCCCATGACAAAGACCTTGGCTGGCGGAATAGTACCGGCGGCTGTCATCATCAAGGGAAAGGCCCGACCAAATTCTGCCGCCGCATCCAGTACCGCTTTATAACCGGCCAGATTCGATTGGGAAGACAAAACATCCATCGACTGCGCCCGCGTAATCCGCGGCACCAGTTCCATGCCAAAGGCTTTAACACCCTGCTTTGCAAGGGCTGCCATAACATCACCGTTATTATGCGGCTCCATCAAACAGATCAGGATTGTGTTTTTTGAATAATCGGTGATTTCCGATACAGCCGGCGCACGCAGTTTCAGCACGATATCGGCATTTTTCACCGTATCTTTAGCTGATTTTAGCAGCTTTGCTCCGGCCTGACGGAAGGCTTCATCCGTGTAGGATGCACTGTCCCCCGCACCATTCTGAATGACGACATCAAAACCAAGGGCGATATATTTCTTCACCATTTCCGGTGTTGCCGCAACTCTGGTTTCGTCCTGATGTATTTCCTTGGGGATTGCTATCTGCATTAAAAAAATCCTTTAATTCATACCGGCAATATATACCGGATTTAGAATGCCCGATTTATCCAAAAACAACAAGGGGCTGCTGTTAAAACCACAAAGTCCGGCAACTGAAATGCTTTTTAGCCAGCACCTGTCCGGCATTTTCCTGCTGCAACCGGTCAAGCGTTCCATCGCGGCTGGCCATCCACAGGGCCAGATCAACCTTATCAATCGTCAGTCCGGAAATCCGGCAGATTTCATCAACAGCAACAATGGTCGCGGCGCGCATTTCACTGACGGCAGGATCGGTCTGGTCTAATAATTCGTCATTGTTAATCCGCTTGGCAAGGGCCGGGGTCAATTTCAGCACGCCGGCTGCATGCAGGGTTTCCGGCAAACGGTAATCTGCTGCCACCGGCAGATCAAGATCAACCTTTATGCCGCGGCTGCGGGCATGGGACGCTGCCATAAGGCAGGTCAGAATCGCTTTTTTATATAACGGGTCATCACCAAAGGACTTTGGGAAATGCTGTGCCAACATGTGAATGCTCTTCATATCAAAACGGTAATCGCCGGTTTGATCATTTTTTGAATGCTCCAGAATATCGGCCATTTTGGCAAGCGTGCCCTGCCCTGTAAATTCACGGCAGATTTCCAACCGTTCCTGACCATAAGGCAAGTCTTTCATATAATCGGTCAACACCGCCATGTTTTCATTCGAGGCGGAGAAATCAAGCGGTTTACGATGATCGGCGCGCAGTTTATCAAACAACCCGACCAGTGCCTTGGCACCTGAATCATCAACCTGCCATTTGGTTGTTTTGCCTTTGCCATCCTGATACAGATAACCGCCATTCTGTGCCGTAATCCGTGCCAGTTCGGCAAGAATAAGGGGAAAATCAGGTTCCGATGACGATGCTGTTTCTGCCGACAGATATTCATTCCAGTCGGGCGCGCCACCATCCGGCGTTTTTAATGCCTGTGCGAAATCTTTAAGTTTTTCAAAATCAATCGTTACATCAGGTGACTGGCGGGTTACATCCTGACAGTTTTGCAGGAATTCTTGTTTAACAGCACAGGTTCGGACCATAGATATCTCCATTCATAAAACAGTCATTTGGATAGCTGTTTATAAAACGGTTCCGGTCCGGAGTCAATTTTATGATAAAGCCTCGTCACCCAGATCAAAGCGCTTCAGCGCTTCCTGCTGGCGGCGTTCAAGGACGGTGACATCAAAATCGGCAATCATCTCGTTAAACATCTGGTACCAGTTGACCTCGGCCCTTAAATGCAGAAAAACCGATCCCAGCCCAAGCGCCGCACGATCCATAAAGACAAATTCGCGGGGAATTTTAACGCCGCCGACTTTACGCAGCTCCAGATGGACTTTCTCGGCTGTTTCACGGCCATAGACGCCCTGACCTTCATGAACAACGCCAATCGGGCGCACCGTATCTTCCAGTATTGGTCCATACAGGAAGCGCGCCCAGACATTCAGAATATCAAGAAGCTCTTTTGAAATGTCTTTAAAACCCCAGCTTTCATAGGCGCTGACCGCAAGCTCCATATCATCGGTGCGAAGAGCGTTGTACAGATCAATCACCCCTTTGACAAAGCGCGGGGGAAAGACCCGCACACAGCCAAAATCAAGCAGATTGATGCTGTTATCTTCCCTGACCGTATAATTGCCAAGATGCGGATCACCATGAATAACGCCATAGTAATATAACGGCACATACCACGCCCGAAACATATTGAGCGCGAGTGCCGCCCGTTGATCTGCCAGCGCATCAACAAAGTTTAATATCTTGCGGCCTTCCAGCCAGCCGGTACTGAGCAGGCGATCCGTGGACAGATCTTCGTAAACCGCCGGTATATGGACATTTGCCTCATCGCGGAGCATATAGCCATACAGCTTTGTATGGCGGGCTTCCCGTTTATAATCCAGCTCCTCGAACAAGCGTTCTTTCAACTCGTCATAAATATTGCCTGTATCAACGGCTTTGTCGTAGTGATGAAAAATCGACAGCACGGTTTTAAGCTGGCTCAGATCCGATTTCACGGCAGAGCTCATATCCGGATATTGTAATTTACAGGCAATGTCCTGACCTTCATGGGTGACGGCCTTATGGACTTGTCCCAAGGACGCTGCTGCGACCGCTTCTTTAGAAAATTCTTTGAAACGGGATTGCCATTCGGCACCAAGTTCGGCGCGCATCCGGCGTTTGACAAACGGCCAGCCCATCGGCGGGGCATCGGATTGGAGCTGCTGAAGCTCCTGCGCATATTCAGCCGGCAGGGCTTGTGGAATGGTTGCCAGCAATTGGGCCACTTTCAAAAGCGGGCCTTTCAGATTGCCCAGAGCCACTGTCAGATCTTTGGCATGTTCGGGGCGGTCAATATTACGGCCAAAATACTTCTGTCCGGCCAATTTCGCTGCCAGACCACCGACCGTTGTCGATACTTTGGCATAGCGCCCTACCCGTCCCATCATGGAATTTTTATCAATATCATCCTGCGTCATAGTTTTAATATAGACGAGTGCGAGATTTTAGAAAGATCGAATTGCCCGGTAAAAAACAGTTTCACGACTTAATCCTGATAAATAGCGATATTATTGCGTCCGGCTTTTTTAGCATCGTAAACAGCAGCATCCGCGCGGGCCAACGGATTTTCCAGCGCGTGTTCATTTGGCCGGAACTGGGCCACACCAATACTGACTGTAAATTTCAGTTTTTCGCCATTGAAATCTATTTCCGTTTCACTGACAAGCTTGCGCAGCCTTTCGGCAATGACGGCGGCATTTTCAGCCGAAGTTTCCGGTAACAGGGCAACAAATTCCTCGCCGCCCCAGCGACCGAAAATATCAATATTCCGCAAGGCATTACAACAAATCGTCGTAAACCGCTGCAACGCCTTGTCACCAGCCGCATGACCATGGGCATCATTCAGATCTTTAAAATGGTCAAGATCAAGCATCATAATCGATAAAGGCCGGTCATACCTGCGGGAACGTTTTGCTTCCCGTTCTGCAAGCGCGCTGAATTCACGGCGGTTAAACGCACCGGTCAATGGATCGGTCGAGGCCAGCTTTAACAGCTCCTCTTCCGTTTTTTTATCTTCGGTAATATCACGGATAATAAAGGCAATCGCCCGGCGGTTATCATAGGTCAGCCGCATCAGGGTCGTTTGGGTGTGAAATTCTGCGCCATTTTTACGGCGACCTAACAGAATATGTCCCTTGTCATTCAAACGTCGGCGATAGGACCCATCCTGAACAAAATCCTCAACAACGCGCTGGTTTTCACTGCGGACAGATTCTGGCACCAGAAGATAAGCAGGCTTGCCCATTAATTCTGCCGCGCTGTAATCAAATGTTTTTTCAGCCGACTTATTAACAAGTATTATATTATCATGCTTATCAACAACGATAATCGCCTCATCGGCGAGCATGATAATCTGCACACAGAGTTCTTCAGTCGTTTTTGATGAATTAAATATACCCAGCATGGTTTATATGACCAAAATAAATAATACTATTAAGACTACCTTTATTTATACCGCAGTACAAGTTACTCTTATCTTAACCCTTATCTTAATACGAGAGAATTATGCATACAACAGCAGAAAAAAAGACACCGCAAGACCTGATTCTGGACCGGGCACTGGAATTGGCCCCCGATACAGGCTGGACAAATGAACTGGTCCAGCAATTAAAAGACGAATTCGGCCTTGCAGATTTTACCGCGCATTATCCAAACGGTGTTATTGACTTGCTTTATGCTTTTGCCGACCGGGCGGATCAGGCGATGATGGCCGCGCTTGAGGCCACAGACATTGAAAAACTAAAAATTCGGGACCGTATCCGGCTTGGCGTCCGTAGCCGGTTGGAATCACTCACCCCGTATCATGCCACCTTTAAGACAAGCATTAAACACCTGATGAAGCCCGCGCATGCCGGAGACCTTAAAAAAATCAGCTGGCGGACGGCTGATCGCCTCTGGTGGGCAGCCGGTGACCGGTCAACCGATTATAACCATTATTCCAAGCGGATATTACTATCCGGGGTCTTTGCCAGCACAACCCTGTTCTGGTTGCGGGATAAATCAGATAATCATGAACGCAGCTGGGCTTATCTGGACCGCCGCATCGATAATGTGATGAGCATCGGTAAATTTCTGGGTCGCTTCAAGAAAACCGGCTGATAGTATCCGTTTATTAACAAATAGGCTTTAAAATATAAGCATGATCGGTATCGAATTTTTAACAGCGCCGGCCTTTGCAACATTGGTCGGCATGACAGATTGTGAACGCAAGCCACTGCCCCGGATTGTGACCCATTATAATACTGAAAAAATCACCTATGATACGACCAAAAGTCATGGGCAACTTGCCAATTTCAGCATTGATACCATTTCCCCCTACGGCGCCGGTGTTCACACCAAAGTCAGCGGTCTTATGTCCGGTAATATTAATGTATCAATGAGTGCTGAAGTTGCCTGGACGACCAATAGCCGTAGCCAGACAAGCTGTATCTGGTATGACAAGATCAATATTCATATCACCAGCAAACCTACAATTTATATAGCCGCCGAGCACGACCGCAATAGCTGCCGTTATAATGTCACGCACAGGCATGAACTTAAACATGTTAAGGTCGATAATGCCCTTCTGGCCAGATACAAGCCGAAATTTGAATATGAAGTCAAGAAAGCCGCCCGCAATGTCGGTGTCATCGGTCCGTTTATGGTGCAGAATCTTCCACAGGCCAGGGCAGATATGAACAACCAGATTCAATCTGCCATTCAAAGCACCCTGAATGAAATGAAACAGGAGCGCAAAAACCGCCAGCAGGAGGTCGATTCAAAGCGTGAATATGACCGGCTGTCAAAATTGTGCGGTGGCCGTTAACCCTTATACTATAAGCCCTGCAAGTCAGCTACGTCCCACAATAGCATACAGAGCCTGAATATCTGATTTGGCGAAACTTATTTCTTCAGCCGGATTATACTGGGTAAAACGAACCTCATCGTTATTCTGACCCAGATAGCATTTAAGATAGGCATCGCCGTTTTTTAACTCAACGATACAATCCTTATTTTGCTCTGGCGGGCGGCCTGGATGAACATAAACCAACTCGCCCGGAAAATAACGCGGCACCATCGAGTCGGAAAAAACATACACCGCAAACGCATCTCTGATACCGTTCAATGCCGGATGGCGCGTGGCCCAATCAACGATTTCACCTTTGGCAAGGTTAAGATCCGTTTGCAGTCCCCCTGCCGTATAACCGTAAACCGGAACCATATTCTCCGCCCAGCTGGCCTGTTCGCCATATCGAAAAGATGGTGGCCTACCCGGATCCCTATAACCGCCGTAAGGCATCGAAAGTTCGGCGCTGCCGAAAACTTCCTGCTGGTTTGGCAGTGACCGGTGTGCATGATCAGGGTCGGGCTCTTTATAACGGCGGCCCAGATATTTTTCAATAACCGGAAGTTCATCGACCTTAATTTTACGGGCACCATACAGCATCCGGTTAACAGCGGCCGGATTAAGGTCCATGGCTTCGGCCAATCCTTTTTGGGTTAGACCCGGGGTCGAATCAATTACCGATTTCATCCATTCATGCAGTTTCACAGGCCTTGTCCTTTTAGGATTTTTCCAGATTTGCTCTTTATTATAATTTATAGTGCCTTTTTAGTTTTTCAAGAGCTTATCATTAATAATATCACAAAATCGCAATTTTTTTGTTAATTTTCTGCGAATAAAATATTTTACTGGACTTTTAATTGCATTTATCGCAATATATTTCGGCCGAGGCGTCATAATGTACCGTCTGGCAGGGCAGAAAATCATACGGAGAATAAAAAATGACTGATATCAGGAATCAAACCAATACGCCTGAGGATAACAGACAAGAATGGGCTGACTGGCACCCTGTCTGGACCATCCATACCACCCGGGGTCATAAACGGAAATCGCCGGTCACCGCGCATGATTATCAGGAACAGCATTCCCCCACCCGGCCTGTCCGTTTAAAAATTTCATCTCTGCGTCAACAGACAACGGCCCGCAGACGCATTCTGGATGCACGGTTATGGGATCAATTGCGTCCACAACAACAGGATGCCGCACTTAAAATCAACAGCGGCTATTATCTGATGTCCAAAGGGCGGGGTTTTAAAATCTCTGCGCCGCATCTTGAAAACACTGGTGGCACGGCACCTGCGGACGAGACCGAGCATCAAATACAGACCGTGCAGTTTTATCTGGACTGGGCCAAGCGCTGTCAGCAGAAAAATATCTCGCATGCCGCCTGTATTGATATTCTTGTCTTTGGTAAAAGCTGCGCTGCCGCTGATAAGGACCGCCGCAAACGCAAAGGCTGGGCAAAAATAAATTTGTTTGAAGGGTTACAACTATATTGCAAAATGAAAGGCTGGCCCATTGATTAAAGACCGGCTAAGCATTTGTGGCTGATATTTATATAAAGAAAAATATACAAATTGCAGCGCGGCAGCCTTATGTTACAGTAGCCAAACAGATTGACCGTAACAAAGGCTTGCCTGATGACAGATCATACCCCTAAAAAACCCAATGGCCATGGCGGCAATATTGCCGATTTCCCTGATACCAAGGAACGCCGCAAGGTATGGGCGGAAAAGGAAAAAAATAGCCGTCCGCCAACACCACCACCGGAACCCGCCTTAAATCTGCCAGGCGTGGTAAAGATTCTGATCTTGCTGCTTGTTTCTATTCATCTGATCATGCAGCTTCTACCCGAGGGCATACCGAATGTCGTATTTTTCTATATGTCGTTCATTCCGGGCATGTATCAAACCCCTTTCGATTTTCTGCCGCAGATCCTGATCACACCACTGACCCATACACTTCTGCATGGCAGCTGGTTTCACCTGCTCATCAATATCGGCATGCTAACCGCATTTGGTTCGGCCATTGCGAAATTTACCGGCGCGCGACGCTTTCTGATCCTGTTTGCCATGGCTTCTGTTTTTGGCGCCCTGACCCATCTGTTTTTCTTTTGGGGCTCGGCCAATCCTTTGATTGGCGCGTCCGGTGGGATTAGTGGATTATTTGGTGCCCTCCTACGGATCTTACAGGATCGCGGCCATATGCAGGCCGGCTGGCGGGGGCTCATGCCGATCACCTTGCTATGGATTGGTATTTCAGTTCTTTTCGCGATGCTGGCAACAGTACCGGGAGATGCTGGCGAAATCGCCTGGACCGCCCATATCGGCGGTTTTCTGGCCGGAATGGTTTTATATCCCTGGATACAGCGTAAATTCTAAAATAGTAATTTTATCGACCCTGCCTTATCAACTCTGCGGCGGTTCAATAAAACCGCTATCCAACAGCACCGGTCCGTAATTGTTAGACACTGAAAGGCTGTGGGCGCTGACCCGTGGCGTGGTCCAGTCAAGACTGTTAAAGCTCTGGCAGCTTGGGCATAACGGTGTCCAATCCTGCGCTGCATTACCACAAGCACTGCAAACCCAACGTGGGCTAGGGCGCGCATCGGCGGCAATTTCCAGCCATTCCCGTGCTTTTTGTTCATCCCTGCCATCCAGCCGTTCAAGCTTGGCCAGCAAACGATAATCTCCGGCAGATTTCAGATGCTTGCGGGCTTCCTCGTAAAACCCGATATCCATCGCCGCCCGACCCAGCATGGCATTGCTTTCGCTACGGTATGGAGCCAGATTATACAAACGTTGGTACCAGCCCAGATTATGCAGTTTACGGTCTTCGTCCGTTTTACCTTTTGGCGCTGGCGCCATTTGTTCCCACAGCTGGGCAAGATCAGGATGCGGTGCCTTGGGCCAGGCGTCTTCAATGACCTTCACGGCTTTGCGGCGCTGTCCGGCTTTCAGCAGTAAACGCGCATATAGAATTGCTGCCGGTAAAAAATCCGCGCCCAGACGAAAACCGCGTTTCGCCAATGACAGCGCCTGTTGCGACAAGCCTTTTTCCAAAGCCTGCTGCGCGCGGGCGATCAACAGAGCCTGATGATGTTCATTACCGGTTTCACGATCAAAGACGCGTAGCTTAACCGCTTTATTCAATGTTTGCTCCGCTGAACGCCAATCGCCCGCGCGGGTTTCAGCATCAAACAAGCCGCCGATAATCCATTCCCGTTTCGGATGCAGTTTTTCAGCCGTGCGCAATAATTCAAGCGCTTTGTCATGATTACCTTTTTTCAAAGCATCATTCATCAAGCCGCGCAACCCGAAAAAGGCCGCATCACGATCTTCGAGCAGATTTTCAAAATCCATCCGTGCCCGATAATCATCGCCATTCATTAAGGCCGCTTGGGCATTCAATAAATCTGTTAATGCTGTATCCGGAATCAACACCCGCGCCCGACGCGCCTGTTTGGCGGCTGCTTTCGGGTCACCTGCCGCAACAGCGACCAACCCCTTGGTTACAGCCTGATAGCCTTTTTCACGGCTTTGGCTTTTGCGGTAACGGCGGACAACAACCGGCACTCTGACCAAACCGCGCCAGATACGGTACACAAAAGCCGTCAGGATCATCAGCGTCGCAACAACAGCGATCAAAAACCCGAAACTGGTTTCAATCAGATATCCATTCCATTCTATCTGGACATCACCGGGCCGAGCCGCAAGCCAGGCAACCGCAATGACCAGAATAGAAATTTTAATCAGAAACCAGACGGGTTTTAACATTGTCTATACTTTCCGGCGCATTTCTGGCCGTTCCTTATTTATTGTCCGGTCAATCCCGGGTATGTAGAACCATTACCGTTTGACCGGCGCCCGCCCTGTCCCGAGACGACAGAAGCCTGATCACTGGTGTTTAACAAAGACCGCAAAAGTTTTTTTAACGCTGCCGGGGAAAGATCCTGCCCCGTTGTCAATTGATCCATGATTTGCTGCGAAAGCTCGGTCGAGGCCTGATCCGTAGCAACCCGTGTCCGGGCATGCTGCATCCATGGCTGTGCAACCTTTGCCGGCTCGCCTTCAAGAGACTGTAATTCAGCAAGTGCACCCTGAACATTCCCTTCGTCCAGCATAATTTGCGCCCGTGCAACAACTGCATCGGTTGACTGGCCTTCCGTATCTGTTTTACGGACGGTCACAAGATCATCAAACCGTGCCAGAGCACGATCCTGTACCGATGCATCTTCACCGCGCAGTTTCGCCATAACGATTTCACCGGCAAGACTTTTAAATTCACGCTGCAATGTTTCCTGACTCAGCACGCCGGAACGGGCATAAGGGGTCAGGCGTTCAATAGCGGCCTGTGTTTTCGGATCATCCCCGCCCAGCTTTTGCAGCAAAGCCAGATCTTCGGAAAATGGCGCTGCATCTTTGCCAATTGCGCCTCGTAGCTGATTAAGCGTCAATAACATCGCCGCTGCTTTCAGATCACTGCTTTCGACATCGCGGGTCAGGGTTTGTAAAACCGGATCCTGTTGTCGAGCCTGTTCAAGAGATTCAGGTGATGCCTCACCCTGACCTTCGACCGTTTGGCCAATATTGCTGAGACTTCTCATCAAAGCTTCGGGGCCGCCTGGTGTTTGATTCAGGCTTTCGACCCGTTCCATCATTGCTGCCAGACCGGAAAATTTATCTTGGATGTAATTTGTCCGTTGCTGCCAATTGCCGTTAGCAAGTTCACTGGCTGCTTTTTCTGTTTTTTCAACACGGGCCAGCAAATCATCCTTAACCTGATTAACCTTATTCAGGCCTTCATTGATCTTACCGCCGATAGATCCCTGACTTTCACGTAGCTCCTGCAAACGGGACTTAACCGTCTGTAGCTCTTCCTCGATCTCGGCATAGTTTTCCTGACGTTCTTGCATGGATCGATATTCAGGCGCCAACAGGAAGGCACCCGCCAGAGTGATAAAGATAAACATAAAGGCCATGGTCAGAATCCAGCGTTCCAGAAACTTTTTCTTATGCACCCATTCTTCTGCTCGTTTTTGTCGCCGGTCTATACCGGAACGACGTCCGGAAACACGGCGGTCAGGGCCTTTAAAATTAGGGTCACGGGCTGTACGTCTATCATACCCGTGGCGACGATCACTGTAATCGCGGCGGTCATTTTCTAGTTCTGCCGCAGTTTTTGGCGGTTTTCCTGTAAATCTGCTTTCAGGTTTTTGCGCATCATCGCTTGATGCGGATTCTGATTTTTCTGCCGGTTTGTCTTTATGTGTTACCGGCGCATCATTCAGCTCGATACCATCTTCCAGCGCTGCATTTAATACCAGAGCTACTCTGTTTTCCGGTACCAGTCCGCGTTGTTTCCAACCCTGTACCGTACTGGCGGCAACACCAAGACGATTGGCCAGAGGCCGAAGCCCACCAAATTTTTCAATAACTTCCTCAGCAGGCAAAGATTTAGGGTCTTGTTTCATTCTCTATCCATTTAAACGGTTAAGTGATTTTAGTAACGCGGCTTCATTCATCCGGTCAGAAACGATAACATCCTGCCAATTGTCCTGATTTAGCGCAGTAGCAACATTTTTACTGATGCAAACGGCCTGCATTTGTTGCAGATGATCCTCCAGACCATGAAGCTTAACGAGATGGTTAAAGTTTTCAGCCGTACGTGTCGAAAAGAAGACAGCAGCAAGAATATCATCCGTCCGAATCTCACACAGCGTATCTTCGGTCATTTTATCAATAGGCTCCATCGTATAAACGACCAATGGTGCGACCTCGATATCATGCTTACTCAGGGTCTTGTAAAAGCCATCTTCAACGAATTCTCCACAAGGGTGAAGCAGTTTTGCCCCTTCAGTATATCTTTTAACCAGAAGACTGGCCAATTCCTGCCCACCGCCACTGCTGGTATTAATATCTTCAAATCCGGCATTCCGCGCGGCGTGTTCGGTTTTCGGCCCCACACAGTAAACAGGCAGCTTTTTATTTATATGATCGCCGATATCGGCAAAATACTTAACGGCTCTCGGGCTTGTAAAAATAAAGCCGTCTTCGGCCATACGCTCCATAAAAATAACATTTTCCAGCGCTTTGGTACGCAGCATAGGCGCAATTACAGCTTCCAAACCATTGCTTTTAATTTTATCAGCAAACTCACGGCTAACATCCGCCGGGCGGGTTATAAGAATTTTTTTCATGTTTTCGTCTCGACAAAAAATATGTTTCAGCAAAAAGAATAACGCGAAGTAAGCACAGTGTCCAATTGTTAAAGCGCCGGATGGCAATTAAAAGCGCCAGGATCAGCATATCCGCACTTTTCAACTTAAATCTCGCCGAAAAAACCATCCGGTAATTCGGCTTTCATCCTGCGGGCAATGGACTGGCCAAATTCTTCGGCCTCGGCCAATGTCTGTATTTCCGCTGTATGTGTTTCTGTACGTGTATCAGACCCATCAAGCGTACTGGCAAATACACACAGCTTCAGGTTATTCTTATCCATGAAATGAGCATAGGCGGCAATCGGGCTACGGCAAGACCCGTCCATCACTTTTAACCAGCCACGCTCTGCCGCGACCCGAAGGCCAGAAGTTTCACAGTGAATTTCATCAAAAATGGATTTTAAATCATCGCGGCTGTCCAAAAATTCAATGCCTATAGCGCCCTGACCAACCGCCGGCAGCATGTCTTCGGGCTCCAGCACTGTTTGTATACGGTCCGATAATCCGGCGCGTTCTAGCCCTGCTGCAGCAAGATAAGTCGCATCAACCACACCATCGGCCAGCTTTTTTAACCGGCTTTCGATATTACCGCGAAAGGTTTCAATTTTCAGATCAGGGCGTTTTGATAATGTAATCGCCGCCCGCCGCGGGCTGGAGGTCCCGACAACAGCGCCTTCCGGCAGATCCATAAAATGATCGGCAATAGGGGACAAAAAAACATCCCATGCCGTTTCCCGCGGTAGAATACAAGGCATGGTCATATCTTCCGGCATCAAACCGGGCATATCCTTGACCGAATGAACAGCGCAGTCAATCAGATCACCACGCAAGGCCGCTTCATGTTCGGTCGCCCACAGGGCCTTGCCGCCATGTTCGACAAGGCTAAGATTACGCGCCTGCGTCTGATCGCCCAGCGTATCAATACGGATAATTTCAATCGCCCCGTCTACGGCAAGCGCCGGACAACTCAGACGCAACGCCTGACAAACGGTTTCGGTCTGTACCATAGCAAGGGCGCTTTTTCGCGTGCCTATACGCAAGGGATGTGAAGGGCTAAAATTCATGCCATAGTTTTAAGCCGATTAACCGCCAATGGCAAAGAATTTTTACTCAAAATTCCAATTAATCGGCCCACAGCGCGACTGCGCCGGTCCGGTTACTACCACTTGTTAATATGCGTCGCTTTGATCCTCAAGCTTAAACAGCGACAGTTGCAATTCACCGATCTTACGCTTCAAAAGCTGCCGGAAGGCCACCATAAAGGCCCAGGTCAAGCGTGCAAAGAATTTACGATCCGCTTTTTCAACAAGCTCGCTTTCTGTGATCTGGCTTTCCGGACCATCATAAAACAACGACAATTGAAACGCAGCGATCCGTCGGCCCATAAGCTGTCGAAAAACCAGATAATAAACCCAACAGCCCAAAGCAAAAATCATAAAATTATTAGTCGCCAATTTATGAATACGAACTCCAGTAACAGATTGCAGAATATCCGTTACAATAAGGATAGCAAGCATCGTCAGTACAAAACAGAGAGACCAGCGCCCAAAGAAAGCCCACCATATTTTAAACATCTGCATGCCTCTGGGATTTTGTTCCGTTTCCATTCTACCCCCTGAAATCAGTACCTTAAAATGCTGTGATTTTTATTTATAACAAACAATATTACTCTGCTGGTACGCCTACTTCCGTCGCGTTCTTATCGGATATAGTCTTACCTAAGTCCGGATACAGCGGTGCTTCAGGATCCCGACAAAGCAATACCAGACGTACATGCCCAATTCTCTTGCCCAATATACCCTTAAACGCTTTTATAAAAGCCCAGATTGAAATACCGATCCCGGCAAAAAAACTAGGGTCTGAACCCAATTTAACCTCTTGATTTATTTGCGGTTGGTGTGGTTCACTGTTGATAAACAGGAGGTATCACATGGCAAGATTTGATTTAACCGATGCAGAGTGGGCTACTATCCAG